>Ga0105044_10010361_pt1 | contig 12726 bp, 6 predicted proteins | sample MAT01_FD_78092 | JGI IMG/M metagenome (GOLD analysis project Ga0105044, IMG submission 78092) | Freshwater microbial communities from Lake Fryxell liftoff mats and glacier meltwater in Antarctica - MAT-01 | ecosystem: Environmental > Aquatic > Freshwater > Ice > Liftoff microbial mat | place...
CCGAGGGCAGGACCCCAGGGCGGCTGGTCGGCACGACGGACGGCAGCGACCGCGGCCTGAACAGATGGGTCGGTGCGATCCGCGAGCACGTCACCCGACAACGTCTCCCAGAAGCTACGAAACTCCGTGGTCGGCGCGAACACCGCACGCAGGCCATGGCGACCCGCGAGCACCCACTGCGTGCGCAGGCATGCGTGCTCGCGCCAATCGTGCTCCGGCCCGGTGTTGTCCAGGCCCCAGTCGGGTCGCGAGAACGAGTCCTCGCCCTCGACCAGCGAGTGGCAGAGCTCGTGGAAGATCATCTGCGCGAGGCTGTCGTCGGGATCGAGGGTGTCGGGCGTGCCGACCGAGAGCGCGCCGCGGCCATCGGTGGCCGCATATGCATGTGGCGTGCGCTCGACCCGCAGGCCGATGCGACGTGCCGCTCCCAGCCACACCTGCGCGAGCGGGTCGACGTAGCGGTGGGTAACGTCGCGTGCCACGTGCCGGACTTAGCAACAAAACTTGCGCGCGTCACTAGAGGCATCGAAGGTGGATTCTATGAAGGGCGACATCGCGCTGGCGGGTTTCGTGATGACCCACGAAGAGTGGCAGTCGCTCGAGCCGCAGCTACGTGAACAGCTGCTCGCGGCCGCGTTCCAGCACGAGCCGACCTGGGCCTCCGGGACGTTGCCAGGGATCGCGCTGCCGCCCGTCGACGAAACCGCCGAAACCAGATAGTCGTAGCCAGGTCCGGAAACGGCCAGTCGGGTTCGGACCCGCATGGTACGCGTACGGTCATGGACGACGACGCGGATCGCGAAGATCGGCTGCCCGGTCGCCGCGCCGCGGCGGTGCACGGGATCGCGATCGCGATCGAGGCGAAGACCCTCGAGCTCGACGGACGCGACCTCGAACGCTTCGCCGCTGTGGCGACGGCGTTGCCGGGCATCGGCCCGTGGACCGCGCACTACCTCGCGATGCGGCCCTGCATCTCCCCGATGCATTTCCCGCCGCGGATCTCGGGATCAAGAAGGCCCTCGCGGGTGCGTCGTGCCGCCGAGGCCCGCGCCGAACGCTCGCGGCCGTTCCGGTCGTACGCCGTCATCCATCTGTGGAGCTCACCGGGAGGATCGAATGCTGGATCGACTGACGATCGAGTCACCGCTCGGATCGCTGCGCCTGTTCGCGCATGGCGACGAGCTCGTGGGGGTGTATCTGCCCGTGCAGGACGTCCCCGACGGAGTGGATCGAGTGAACCCGACGCTCGTCCGCGGCGCACTGCAGCTCGCCGAGTACTTCGCCGGGATGCGGACCGCGTTTGATCTTCCGACCGCGCCGCGAGGCAGTGGGTTTCAGCACCGCGTGTGGCACCAGCTGCTCGTGATCCCGTACGCGACGACGTCGACGTATGGCGAGCTCGCGCGCGCGATCGGGCGGCCTTCGGCGAGTCGCGCGGTCGGCACCGCGAACGCGGCGAACCCGATCGCGATCATCGTGCCGTGTCATCGGGTGATCGCGCAGAGTGGGGCGCTGACTGGATATGCGGGTGGGCTCGAGGCGAAGCAGTGGCTGCTCGCGCACGAACACCGGATCGCCGGGCACGACGCATCCGCGCAGCTCACGCTCGGGTGCTAGGGTGGCCAGGTGGGCTGGCTGTTCCTCGGTGGTGTCGCTGCAGCGCTGGCGTTCCTCGCCAGTCGAGGCGTGGTGCGACGCAAGAACCAGGAAGCCGCCGCGAATGCCTCCGGACTGATCGCGGTTCGCGATCTTTCGCACCTGCCGCCTTCATTACAACGCTCCGCGCTGTGGACGCTCGCCGATGGCGGGTTCGAGCAACGCGTCGTGCACGGCGTGGTGCCGCGGCTGCGCGAGGACACCGACGTCACCGCGTTTGACCTCGAAACCCTGCGCGAGAAGCGCGGCGAGTGGGCGTACCTGCCGGTCGATCCGCCGTTCCGGATCGGCGGCGTGGTCAGCGTCGTGATCTGCGAGATCGATCGCGACTTCCCGCACTACGTCCTCAAGCGCGCCGGCCTCGGCGACGCGCTGATCGACGACGACATGATGGAGCGCACCGGGCATGTCGCGAAGCTCGCGCGCGATAGCCTCGGCCTCGCGCGCTCGTATCCGGCGGAGCTGCCGGGCGCGCTCGTGCCGCAGCCGCTCGCCGTCGCGGTTCCCGAGCACTGGCGCGCATACGGTCCGACCGATGGCCCGCTCGGCGAGCTCCTCGCGAACGGGCTCGCCGAGGCGCTGCGCAAGGCGATCCGCCGCGACCTCGTCGTCGAGCTGATCGGCGGGCTCGTGATCTGCTACCCGGCAGCGCGCGAAGCCGCCGGCGGCGATGCGCTCGCCGAGCTCACCGAGCTGGCGCTGATCGTCGTCGATGGTGTCCTTGCGGCGTCGCCGAGGATCTCGCCGCGCGGGATCGAAGCACGTCGCGACTAGCGGTGCGCGTGACGGCCACCGGTGCGCGCGAGCCATCCCACCGCACGCGGCGGAAACGTGATCGCGCCGGTCTTCGGATCGTGCCAGGTATCGATCACCGTCGGAGCGTGACCCGCGTGCGCGTAGTCGTGGATCTGCGGACAGGTGCCGGGCACCATGCCCGAGGTCTCGCAGACCACGATGTCCTCGATGCCGGGCGGCCGGTTCGGCAGCGTCAGCTTCGAACCGCCGGCGACCGCGAGCATCGCGTCACGGACCAGTGGGCCAGCTGCGTCCATGCCGACGATGCCCTGGGTCGGCGCGCCATCGACGGCACCGGCCCACGCACCGACGAGAATCTCGTTCGTCGCACCGACGGCCCAGGTATCGGAGAACCCGCGCGCGGTGCCGGTCTTCGCGGCGATCTTGAACGGCAGGTCGAACGGCAGCTCCATGCCAAAGCCGGGACGCCGCGCCTCCGGATCCGCGAGCATATCCATCGTCATCCACGCGGTGGCCGGCGAGACCACACGGCGCTCGAGCGTGCGCGGTGGTGTCCAGCGTCGACCATCGGCGACCTCGACGTGATCGATCGCGCGCGGCCGGCCGACCTTGCCGTCCTTGACCAGGAAGCCGTACGACGCCGTCAGATCGATCAACCGCACCTTCGCGGCGCCGAGCGCGAGTCGCAACCCGTAATCCTTCGGCGTGCCGGGCAACTCGCCGACCCCTGCCGCACGCAGCGTGGTCATCAGCCGCGCGACGCCGATCTTGTCGGCGACATCGACGGCGGCGAAGTTGTACGAGCTCGCGAGCGCCTCGCGGTAGCGCACTGGACCGTGCTCGACGCCGTTCGGCGCGAAGTAGTCACCGGTGACGTCGCGGATGTCCCACGCGATCGTCGACGGTGAATCGCCACCCTCGATCGCGGTCGCGTAGACGAACGGCTTGAGCGCGGAGCCCGGGTTGCGCCGGCGCGTGGTCATGTTGAGCTGACCGCCCGGCGCATCCCAGCCCGTCGAGCCGACCATCGCGCGCACGCCGGTCGATTCGGTGTCCATCACGACGAGCCCTGCTTGCTGGAGGTGGAGATGCGAGAGCTCTGCGACCTGCTCGGTGACGCGACGCTGCAGCGTGCGCTGGAGCTGGAGATCGATCGTCGTGTGCACGCGACCACCCGCGGCGCGCACGTCGGCGGGCAATTGCTCGACGGCATACGCCACGAAGTGCGGTGCACGATTCGGTGAGTCGTACCGGTCGGCGCCGCCGCGGTCGATCGGCGCGAGTGGCGTCGCACGGATCGCCGCCGCGTCGGGCGACGACACCGCACCGCGCGCGACCAGCATGCCGAGTACGTAGTCACGGCGACGCAGCGTCGCGTCGAGATGCCTGAGCGGATCGTAGCCGGTGGGTGCGCGCGGGATCACCGCGAGCGTCAGCGCCTCGGCATCCGACAGCGCGGTCGCCGGCTTGCCGAAGTAGAATCGCGCCGCGGCATCGAAGCCGACCTGACCGTTGCCGAAGTAGGCACGGTTGAGCCACTGCTCGAGGATCGCCTGCTTGTCGACCGCGCGCTCGATCCGCAACGCGAGCAGCATCTCCTTCGCCTTGTTCGAGACGCTGCGCGCCTTCCCGTTCGAGATCAGCATGCGCGACAGCTGCATCGTCAGCGTCGAGCCGCCGTAGCGCCCACCCTTGACGTTCAACCACAGCGCGCGCGCCAGCCCGGAGCCATCGACCCCACCGTGGTCCCAGAACCGGGCGTCCTCCGATTCGACCACCGCCAATACCGCGATCGTTGGCACCCGGCCGAGCGGGATCCAGCGCGTGCGGTCGAGGCCGGAGGCGGGCAGGGTCGCGACCTCCTCGCCGCGCACATCGAGGATGACCAGCGGCTCGTGCGTCGCGGTCAGGTCCTCGGCGTCGAACCGCCACGTCAGCACCAGCACGATCGTCAGGTGAACCACCACGACCACCGGTAGCAGCACCCCAACCAAGCCCCACCGGGCGACGCGCCAGATCTGCCGGAGGCGGTTCACGCTCCAGGTTCTTCAAGAGTGGTGCCGCAACAGGAACCCAGGCTTCGCCACGAGTTACGTCGCAGCGTGTCTGCCACCCCACGAAGCGACGAGCCGTCGCGACACGCGTCTTGTAAGAAGTGCGCTGAATCGCTGGAGCCAACAGACAAGGTCTTCACGACCTGCGTGCACGCAGGTCGCAACTGAACACCGTCCCCATCCGTCTCGAGGATGCTCCCCACTAACGGGTGACGCTGACGATCTCGCGTGCGGTGCGAGCGCGAACGTCGGGCTGATACATCGCCTCGACCGTCGCCGGCATCGCGGAGAACGTGCCGTCGATCGTCGCGCGTGCCTGATAAGTCATCTGGTACGAACCAGCGCTCAGCTTGTCGGCGAACCACTGCACGCGGTCGTCGCGCAGCTCCTGGTGATCCCACGTCACCGCGCCCCATCGACGTGCCCACGGATCGGTGGTCGTAGGCTGATCCTTCGCGACACCACCCGCGGCGAGCTTCGGGTTGACGACCTCGAAGCCGGCGGGGATCGGATCGACGAGCGCGACCCACTGCTGTGCCGTCATCGCGGTGAGCTCGAGCTTCACGGTCACCATGTCACCGGCCTTGAACGAGCGCGCCGCGTTGCCCTTGGCGTCGAGATACGAGCGCGCGAGCTTGAAGCCATTCTCGATCGGCTTCAGGGCATCGACGCGCGCCTCGCGAACGCGGACGCTGATGTTCGCGCCGCCGTCGACACTGACCTCGAGCTGGTCACTCGTCAGCTTGCCGAGGCTGAGGTCGAGCTTCGCGATCTCGGCACCCTTGAGCTGCTTGCTCGACAGGACCTTTCCACCGAGCTTGATCGTCGCGACGGTCACTCCATCCCTCGATCTTGCTCTACCGTAGTTGGTCAGCGCAACCAGCAACCACAGCGTCTCCTGCGTCGACACCCAGTCGCCGGACTTGCTCCGCGCCGCCTTGAGGCCTGCAGCGAGCTTGTCGAGGTACTTGTTCTGCGGGTCGACCTCGAGCAGCGCCGCGAGCGTCATCGCCGACGCACGGATGTCCGAGTGCATGTAGTGGAAGTGGTACGACGGATCCTTGCCAGCCTCGCGCACGCTGGCCTTGCCCCCGTCGACGGTGATGCCAGCCTCGACGAGGTTCTCGAGGTCCGCGATCTGCGCGGGATCCGCCTTCGCCTTGGAGAGCGCGCGCAGCAGGAACGCCTGGCCCCACTTCGGTAGCCCGCTACGCACCGCGTAGAGCCGCGCGTTCAGGCTCGCGTCGGGCTTGCCGCGCATCGCCATCACGTACGCCCCCATCGCCATCACCGCCCCTTCACCATCGGGCTTGACGCCGGTCTTGTTCGCCCACTGGAGCAGCGCGCGGATGCCGTTGTCGAACACCTCGCCCGGGATGTTCTCACCGGACTGCTGTGCGATCGTCAGGCCCCACATCGCATACGCCGTGAGGTGCGGATAGGTCTGCGACTGCGGCCACAGCGACCAGTGACCGTCGCCCTGCTGGTGACGGATTACCTTCGCGGTGCCGGCCTTGATGAACGCGTTCGCCTTGGTCCCCTTGAGGCTGGCGTCATCGAGCGTGTTCGCGAGGTCCTTCGCCGCGACCAGCGGCACGAACCGCGACATCGTCTGCTCGAGGCAGCCATACGGATACTCGACGAGCGAGCGCAGGCCCGGGATCAGGTCGCCGACGCCGGTCCGATCGATGGTGATCGCGACCGTGCTCTCGTCGCGCAGCACGTCCGTGGCCACGCCGAGCGGACCGCTCCACGTGCCGGTCTTGCCGAGCGCCTGCTCGACGATCAGGCGGTTGTCGAAGATCCGCGGCCGATCGATCGGGACGGTGACGCGCACGGCATCTCGCTTGTCGCCACCGACGACGACGCTGAACTCGAACGTCGCGGCCGCGTTCTCGCTGGCCTTCGCCGTGAATCGCACCCGCTGCGAGCTGTTCGCCGCGAGATCGATCGTCTGCGTCGTACTCTCGAGCGTCGCGCCGTCCGCCTTCGCGGTGACCACGGCCTTGCCCGCGATGTCGGTGTTGTTGTGCACCACGATGCCCACCGAGGCCGCATCGCCCGAGCGGAGAAAGCGAGGCAGCGCAGGGGCGGCCATCACCGGCTTGTTGATCGTCAGCCGGTTCTCGCCGGCGCCGAACTGATCGCGGCCGTCGGCGGCGACCGCCATCAACCGGAACGCGGTCAGGTTATCGGGCGCGATGAAGTCGAACGGAATCTCGCCCTTCTCGTTGGTGACGAGCATCGCGTTCCAGTACGCGCTCGACACGAACTTGCTGCGCACGCGCTGAGCCCCGAGCGTCGAGCCGCCGTCGCCACCTTCGTCGGGGTCGCCCTTCGTCGGGTCCGCGATCCGCGCGACGCGGTTCCAGTTGGTGGCGGCATCGACGCCGAGACCGTACGACGCGTAGAACGTCTTCATCGGGTTCGGCGTCGCGTAGCTGATCAGCTGGAGCACGCCCTCGTCGGCAGCGGACAGCGAGACCTCGGCTCTCACCGGCTGCCCACCCTTGGTGACCCGGATCTTTCCGCTCACCTTGTCGCCGGGTCGCACCGTCGCCGCATCGAGCTCGACGCCGACCTGCAACTCCTTGTGCGTGCTCGCGACCTTGAGCTCGACGAGCCCCATCTTGAACTGTGGGCGGTGCTCGTCACCGGCGCCCTGGCGACCCTGCACGAGCGTGATGCCGGCGTACACGTTCGGCGCCCACGTATCCTGGATCTTCAGCTCGATGCCCTCAGACGCCGAGCTCAGCTTCTTGACCTGCGCGTCGATCACGCCGTCACGCTCGACGGTGATCAACGCGGTTGGCTTGACGAGGTTCGCCTGCGCGACGAGCTTCGCGGTGTCGCCGACGTCGTACGTGGGCTTGCCGGCAACCACGGTCATCCGCGCGCCTTCGTCGCCGGACCAGAACGCTTCGCCCTTGCCGATCACCCAGATCTGGCTCGCCGCGGTGACCTCGTTGCCGAGTGCATCCTTCGCTTTGAGCTCGATCACGTAGTCGCCCGGCTCGGTCGGATAGATCCGCTCGGTGTGCGTGCCGGCGTTCGCGATCTGGATCTCGCGCTCGAACATCTTCTTCGGCGACGACTCGCAGCGCTGGAAGCTGCGCGAGCCCAGCTGCTCCCACGCACACGAGTGCACGGTGCGCGTCATCGACAGCTTCGCCTTCGTCGCGCGCCGCTTTCCGTCGGGCTCGAGCGCGACGAGGTTGACGCCGAACGGCATGCCCACGGCCTGCACGAGCTCGTTCGCGTGGATGCCGAGATAGAACTGCGTCTTGTGCGCGGTGACGATCGCCGACTTGCCCATCGTCTGATCCGCACCGTCGGTGACGTTCGTCGACAGGATGTAATCGACTGGCCCGGTGAACGCCTTCGCGGTATCGCGTGCCTCGATCACGAGGTGACCCTGCGCGTTGGTCTTGCCTGTGCCATCGCCGATGAACTCACCGTAGTCGTCCTCGGGCTCGTCCCAGTACCACTCGCGCGGGTTCGCGCTGAACGTGAACGCGTCGTAGCCCTTGAATCGGATGCGATGTGCACGCTTGCGCAGACCCCACTCGACGGCGGCCTCCGCGGTCGGCGAGCCCATCAGATACTTCGCATCGAGATCGAAGCGCAGCTTCTCGCCCGGCTGAGGATTCGCGTTCGCGCTGCCGAGCTTCAGCTCGAACGTCGCCGCGCGGAACTCCTCGACGGAGAACTTCTCGCGAAACACCTGGTCCGCGACCTTCGCGCGCACGTAGTAGTCGCCGACCGTCGCTTCCTCGCCGAGCGTCAGGTCGAACGCGAAGCCGCCGAACGCGGAGAGCTTCGCCTCGGTGTTCAGCACGGTCTGGCCGCGCGAGTCTTGAACCTCGATCTCCACCGGCTTGCCACGCGATGGGACCGCCGGTGCGCGGCCCTGCTTGATCTCGCGGGCGAGACCCTTGAAGTGCACGCTCTCGCCCGGACGATACAGCCCGCGATCGCTCTGGATGAAGCCGCGGATCTTGGTCGCGCCACCGCGGCGGTCTTCGGTCACCCCGAAGTTCCACAGCTGGATCCCGTTCGCCCAGTTACCGTCGACGACCGCGAGGTCCTTGCCGTTCTCGACCACGGCGATCAACCGCTGGCTGCGATAGCTATCCCAGTCCTCGATCTCGTCCTCGTCCGCCTGCGCGTCCTGCTTCTTGAGCACGGAGGTCCCGGGAATCTTCACCAGGCCATCCGCTGTGGTGACCCCGGCATGCACCTGCTTGCCTTGCGGCGTGTACACGGTCACGGTCGCGCCGCCGATCGGTGCGCCGGTCGCGAGCGACGTCACCCACACGACCCCGCTCGAGGTGCCGGTCTTGATCAACACGCCCAGGTCCGTCACGTTCGCGAGCACGCGATTCTTGCGTGGGTTCAGCCAGCCGCGATTCGCGTCGGGCTCGATCTCGTCCGAGCGCACCTCGGCGAGGAAGACGCCGCGCTGACCAGGAGTGCTCGCGCACGTCTTGCCGAGCTCGAGCTCGTCCAGCGCCCACTTGTTCTTGGTGGAGGGCTTGAAGCCGGTGGTCTTCGGCTTGATCTTGATCGCCTTCCAGTCGATCGGCTTGACGTCGGTGTTGCCGCCCCACGCGTCGTAGTTCATGTCCGTTGTCAGCACCTGGACGAGCCGCTCCTTCGGAATCTGCGCGCACTCGACCTCGTACTTGCCGATGCTGCGCGTCCACACCGGATAGCCCTTCGCCGTCGCCTCGAGCGCGAAGATGCCGCGCTCCATCGAGATCCGCGGTCGCGCGTCGCCGGTCTTGAACTCGAACGTCTTCTCCGTCGCGAGCGTTTGCCCGAACGTGTCGACCAGGCCCACGACCGATATGTTGTATCTGGTTTGCGTATCGAGGTCGGTCGTCACGTGGTACGCGCGGCCCTCGTCGCCGAGGTAGCCCTGATCGAGGCCGGGAATCGCTGGCGTGCTCTTGATCGCCTTGCGGATCGCATCGAGCGTGACCGGCGTCGAGAACGTCAGGCTGAGCTGCACCTCGTCGGCGGCCACGTCGTTGGTGTCGGGCGTCGCGCCGGTGATCTCGAGCTCCGGTCTCACGCCCAGTGGCAGCGTGTAGATCTCCGCGAGCGGCAGGTTGCCACCCGCACCGGTCAGCTTCTCGCACGTCAGCGTGTACGCACCGCCGCGTTGCAACGGCTGCGCGGGCTTCACCTTGACGTTCTGCGCCGCCGCCCCGGGGATACCGACGAGCGCGATGTCATCCTTGCCGCCGCTTCGCGCGAGCTTGCAGTGCGCCGCCACTTCGATCGCCGTCACCGGCACGTTGAACGCGATCGGCAAGTCACCGTCGGGCGAGATCATCTCCGCATCGATCCCGGCCACACCCTCGACCGCAATCGGCCGGTGCACGAACGACAGCTCGAAGTTCTTGGTCCGCCTCGCGAGCTCGCCCTGCAGCGCCACCGTGTATTTCGTCGATGGCGTCAGCTTGTCCGAGGGATCGATCACCAGCGTGCGCTGGTCCTGCCAGAACCCGTTCCACGCGAACGCGGGCGAGACCTTGACCAGCGCCTGATCAGCCGCCTTGCTGACCTTCGCCTCGTCGACCACCGGTTCATCGAACCGGATGACGATGGTCTCGGCCTTGTCGATCACGCCCTTCGGCGCGAACGACATCACCTGCAGCTCGCGCGATCTTGGACTTCCACCACCGCCACACGACAACGCGAGTGCGAGTCCCGCGAGGGTCACCGAAGACGTCAGTCGAACCGATCGTGAGAGCACGTGGCGCAAGTTCATACTCGTCGCCGCTGCATCGCCCGCGCCTGTTACATCGCGACGGATCTCGCGTGCTTGCCGCGTGAGTGGCCAGCGGGACACGGCCGAAACACAAAAGCGGCCCGCGAATAACGTTCGCAGCTCGCGCGTTTCAGCTCGGCGAGAGCTGCGTCCGAAGCTCGCCGATCCGCTGCGCGAGCGCGGCGTCGTCGTACAGCTCGGCCGTTCCGTTGCCCCAAACGGTCGCGGGCCATACCGCATCGGTGGTCAGCCGCGCGACGACGTGGATGTGGAGCTGGGTGACGATGTTGCCGATCGCGGCGACGTTGATCCGCGTTGGCGTGTACAGCCTGCGCAGCGCCTCACTCGCGCGCTCGATGTCGTCGAACGCGATGCCGCGGTCCTCGGGATGGATGTCGGTGAGCTCGCGAAGTGAGGTGCGGCGCGGGATCAGGATCAGCCACGGAAACCGCGCGTCGGTCATCAGCTGCACGCGACACAGCGGGAGGTCAGCGACGAAGCGCGTGTCGGCCTCGAGTCGCGGATGGAGGGTGAACGACATGAGCGCACTACTTACGCGTGGTTCACGAAGCGCACAACCTGTCGAAGCGTGCGCCTACGTGACGAAGGTCTTCCGGAGGCGCAGGCGTTCGTCCGGCGGAAGGCAGCCGTTCTTCGTTGCGGGGACCGGGATGGCAGCCGTTCGCCGGGTCGTTGCCGGGACCGGGATGGCAGCCGTTCGCCGGGTTCGTTGCCGGGGCCGGGATGGCCGCCGTTCTCCGGGGGCAGCCGTTCTCCGGGACGGGAATGGCAGTTCGGCGGTTCGTCGCAGGGACTGGCAGCCGTTCTCCGGGCGAGTTCGAGGATCGTGTCCGTGATCGGTGTAAGTCATCGAAACCGCTTCTGAAACTCGATCGGGTCACGTAAGTGCCCGCGGTTATTGGGTTCGTTCCACCTCTATATAGATCGAGGGCCAGCGCCGGACGTGTAACTTCCCCACGCCATGTTGCGCCTTGTCATCGCTTGCATCGTGGTCGCGCGCGGGGCGGCGCACGCCGGCGAGATGCCGCGCAGCATCGGCATGTACACGCCGACCAACACGCAGCTCGCGCTGGTCGAGAGCAAGATCGAGGTCGTCGTTCGCGGCCCGATCATCGAGGCGATCGTCACCCAGAAGTTCGTCAACAAGACGGATCGACCGACCGAGGCGACGTACGTGTTCCCGCTGCCGTTCGATGCCGCGGTGTCGGCGATGTCGATCGAGACCGGCAGCAAGAAGATCCACGCCTCGATCGAACGTCGCGAGCGTGCACAGGCGCGATACGAAGCGGCGGTGCGTGCGGGCGTCGCCGGGGCGTTGCTCGATCAGGAACGGCCCGACGTGTTCACGCAGACGGTCGCCGCCGTGCCTGCGAAGGGCACCGTCGCGATCACGCTGCGCTTCGATACCGTCGCCCGCTATCAGGATGGCACCTGGGAGCTCGCGTTGCCGCTCGTCGTCGCGCCGCGCTACGTGCCGGGCGTCGCCACCAATCGGCCGACCACCGGCACCGGTCGCGCGCCCGATACGGATCGCGCACCCGATGCCTCGCGTGTCACGCCGGGCGGATCACCGGGCGCGGGCGGAGCCACGGAAGTCACGTTGCGCTTCCTCGACAAGGTGACCGACGTGTCGAGCCCGACGCACGATCTCAAGGCGTCGAAGCTGATCGATCCAAAGACCGATCACGACGCGATCATTCGCTGGAAGGTTCCGGCGAGTGCTGCGGGCTGGGTCGAGCAAGCGAGCGATGGCGGCTATGCCGCGGTCGTCGTCGAGGCACCGGCCGCACAACCACGTCGTGGCACGCTGCGGTGGACGCTGATGCTCGATCGATCGGCGACGTCACGCGGTGATGCCGAGGCTGCCGCGCGTCCACTGGTGCGCGGCTTGTTCGGGTCGATGGGCACCGGTGATCGCGTCGCGGTGACAGGTAGCGATCAGCTCGGCTGGGGCATCGGTGCCGATGCCGCGCGCTCGATCGAGGATCGCTGGACGACCAACGCCGGCGCGTTCGATCTGACGCGCGCGCTCGCGCAGGCACGTCCCGAGGGCGCACCGATCTTGCTCGTCAGCGGCGGCCTGGTCGCTGACGACCGCGCCGCACTCGCCGCGGCGCAGAAGCTCGGCGTGCCGGTGCACGTGATCGGCGTCGGCCCGGCACCTGCGCGTGGCCTCCTCGTGCAGATCGCCGCGGCCACCGGCGGCACCGCGCGGTTCGCGGTTCCAGGCGATGATCTGGTCGCACTCGCGAGGGCGACGCTCGCGGATCTCGCAACGCCACCCGCACCACTCAGCGTGACGTGGGGAACGTTGCAAGCGAGCGAGGTCGTGCCCGGGATGTTGCCGCGCCTCGGCGCGGGGCAGGCGGTGGTCGTCCTCGCGCGTGTGAAGACGGCACAGACGGCGAACGGCCGTGCACGCGGTGAGCTGTTCGCGATCGAGGCGCTGCAACCAGTTCG
>Ga0105044_10010362_pt1 | contig 12726 bp, 9 predicted proteins | sample MAT01_FD_78092 | JGI IMG/M metagenome (GOLD analysis project Ga0105044, IMG submission 78092) | Freshwater microbial communities from Lake Fryxell liftoff mats and glacier meltwater in Antarctica - MAT-01 | ecosystem: Environmental > Aquatic > Freshwater > Ice > Liftoff microbial mat | place...
TCCGGGGTATCCAGGTAGTGGGCCGTCGCCGAATGCGGTTGGTCAAGGATCTGAGCGTGGAGCAACGGCCCTTGCATACACTGGTGCTGCTCAAGTTGACAGAACAGACTCCACTCGCACGGCAGATCAAACAACTCGTGGTGTTGCTGGTGCCCAACAACCGGTTACCAGCGCCATTAGTTCAACCGTAGCCCCGCCACTGCCAAATTGACCACCTCGTGGTGGAACTAGTTGATTCGAGAGGAGTAACAAATCAAGCGCAAGCTACTTCTAGGCTTAGTGCTTTTGATGATCGCCAATGCAGCGGTTGCTTGTCCTGAAGGGCAACAGCCTGCAGGAAATCCTACGTCAGGTAACCCTAGTGGCTGCGTGCCCTATCCGGGAGGTCAGCAGTCGCAGCAATTCCAGCAACCGCAGGGACGCTGGGTTACCCAATGGGGTGCGATTGCTACCGATGAAAATATCGGTACTTTTGGTGCCGTTAAGAATTTTGCAAGCAAACGATCAGCTACAAAAGCTGCTCTTGCAGCATGCAAGACAAATGGTGGTTCGCGATGCGAGATACGATTGTCTTATTATAATCAGTGCGCAGTCCTCTCCTGGGGAGATGCTTTCTATTCCGTTCGAAGCGAGGCAACCTTGGAGCTCGCCGGTAAAGTTGCATCGGAAAAGTGCGATGGGCTGACCAAAAACTGTAAAATGGTTTATGCAGATTGTAGTCTGCCGGTATGGATACAGTAACTAGAACGCAATGAAACTAACGATAATTCTATTTCTATTTCTATTTCTATTTTCAATTGCAAATATGGCAAGAGCTTGCCCAGAAGGGTATCAACCTGCTGGTGCGCCTACGACAGGAAACCCTAGCGGCTGCGTACCATATGCTGGATCTCAGCAATCACAACTTAGCGCGCCCCAGGTTATTTGGGAAACACGCTGGGGTGCAATAGCGACCGATGCTATCAGTGGCAAGCTCGGTTCCGTATTTGACATGCCAAACAAGAGAAAAGCACAACAAGTGGCAATATCGCAATATCACAATATCGGGCGAACGGCGGAGCAAAATGTACGGTCTATATTGCTTACTACAACCAATGTGCCGTGATGATAGTGGGCAGTAAAAAGTATAATACTTCTAGTGCTGCAACACCTGAAGAAGCCACGCGTAACGGAATGCGAACGTGTAACGCATCAGATACGAATTGTCGTGTTTACTACGCCGATTGCAGTTTTGCAGAGCGAGTTCAGTATGCTTGCATCCTCAATAGGCGCGAATCGTTTCTTGCTTTTGTGCTTTCCCTTGTGAGTAATGTAGCAAGGGGATATCCAGATCGTCAGCAATCTCTACAGCTCAAGCAGTACTAAGGTCCGAGAAGTAGGAGAAAAAAGGGGCAGGCTAATTTAAATGGTTAATAAAAATCTAAAAATTGAATTAAATTTCATTTTTGTTGTGCGGACATTAGCTGCTGTAAGTTTTTGCTTGCTTGTGGCCTGTACAGCAGACATAAAATCCGTCGAGCCCACACTCAATCCAAACCCGAAAGAAATTTACGATATCACGGTGACGGTGGAAGGTGCGCCGGGGGAGTTTTTGTCGGCGGAGGGAGAACAAGATTATCTGGTTGAAGATGAGGACTGTCTGCCGCCTGCGTCGGCGCTCTCCATGTCGGGTTCGCGCCCGGTAGCCGTTTATCACGGTGAAAAAGTGCGTTATCTACGGACATCGCCAACTACCTTTGTGGGGCGTGTAGTGATCGACCGCTATATTCCAAAAGATGATTATGGGCTTGGTTTGTGTAAGTGGGGACCGGGGCGCACGTCAGCAACACTCAAGAATGGCATTAATGAGCATTACATATCCATGCTTCCCCCGCCTGAAGCAATGGCTATAAAAAAAGGCTACCGTTTTGATATGTTTCATTTGGATCGTTCGCTGGGCGAAACCAAAATTGTTAGTCTTGATGGGGATGTAGTAGAGCAATCAAACACTAAGGAATTTCCTTCCGATACATATTATTTCATTACTATGTCTGCTAAAAAGGCGAGCCCATGACTATTTCAACAAAGGACAATGCATACCTCAGCAGACATGTTTACGGTGACATGCCAAAAGATCCACTCATAGCTGGTACGTTGACAGCAGAAAAAGCAGAAGGTATTTCAGAATACGAAATTCTCGAAGTGTCCAACAGAACTAGCGACTTGGGTTATCAAGGCGCAATTTATAGAAATAAACTTACTCATGAAATTGTCGTTGCCCATCGTGGTACTGAATTCGACAAAGGTATACATCAGGCACTTGCAGATGGTGTTGTGGCCGATGGCGCAATGGTGTTGGAAGCCGTCAACACACAGATACCAGCTGCAATGCGCTTAATGGAACGTGCAAAAGAATTATCGCAGCTGCCCGAAAACCGAGTGCTGGAAGGCAAGCTCAACCCCAACGGCAATCCCGCCCCCATAACCGTCACCGGCCATTCTCTCGGCGGCACTCTTACCCAAATAACGGCCCAGCGTTACGGATTATCCGGCGAAAGTTTCAACGCTTATGGTGCTGTCGGAATAAAGGGTGTTCAAGAAGGCCGAAGTGGCCACGGCATGATCAACCATATGCGCGCCACCGACTTTGTCAGTGCGGGCAATGGTCATTATGGTGAGGTGCGGGTGTATGCCAACGCGGACGATATTACGGCGTTGAACAATGCCGGTGTTGCTTCCACGCGACAAGGTACATCAGGTTTTCTTTACGATCTTGGAGCGAATGTAAATTCACACAAAATGGGTGAATCTTTTTGGCCGCTCGATAAGAGTGTTATCTCGGATGAAAACCGCCAGCGCTATCGAGATAACGCGCCTTTGGTCGATGCTTTTCGCGATGATGTGCGTTCTTCGCGTGAAGTGATTACGTTTGGTTCGCAATTTAATCAGGCGGTGCAGGTGGATCTAGGTGCGATTGAGCATTTGACGAACACACCCTTGCCAACCATTCCGGGCCATGTGCAACGCAGTGTGATCAACAATGCACTCGAGCCGATGGAAGCCCGGTTACGTTCGAACGCCGATGCTATGAAAACGGGGTCGGAAGTGCTGGCTCCGGTGCTTGAGCAAAGCACGACATTGGCAGGTCGCGTTCTAGGCAAAGGTGTTGAACTACACGGCCGTGTGCCAGCGCAAGCTTTGGATACCGCAGGCGATGCCGTGGAAGCCTCTTTGCAATTACGCGGTAAAGTGCAGCAGCAGATCACCGTGCAAACCGGCCGTGCTGCGAGCACAGGCATGGAAGTGCTCGGCGAAACGGTAGCCACTGGCCGCGGCGTGTTGGGTCAGGTAGAAGCGTTGAAGGAACGCGGTAAAGGTGAAGCGCAAGGTGCCATGTTGTCGATTACGGCAAAGTTTTATCACGCAGGGGGCTTTTTTTCCGACAATTTAAAACATCAGGCGCAAGCCTTGGACGATGCCGCCGCTACGGTGCGACAGCAAGGGGTTGAGCGATCACGTAATGCACTCGGCCGCGCTAGCACCGACAGTCACGCCATCGTGCAAGGTAGCCAAGAATTAGCCGGTGACATTAAACGCAATGCTGCAGAACTGGGCCAATTGCAAGCACAGCAACAGGCGCGGCAAGGTGCATCGGTCAATCGTGTGCTCGATGAAACAGCAACAGGCATCCGAACACAGACCGACCAAAGTGCTGGCAGTATTCGACAAACCACGGCGCAATGGGGCACTGGCCAACGCATTGCCATTGAAGGCGTGGGTGACGCAGCAAATCGGTATTTGAACAATACCGCCAACGGCATGCAGCAAGGTCGCCACCACATGCTCGACGCCGTGACTAATTCACGGCCTGCCGAAGGCGTTTCATCGGGCTTGCAAGGCCCAAGCCTGGCCGATGCAAAGCATCCACAGCATTCGCTTTACGTACAGGCACATACAAAATTGGAAGCCTTGAGTGGCGGCGCCGGTTTTCGTTCGCATCAGGAACTCGACAATGTGTCCGCAGCACTAGCCGCGCAAGCAGCCAAACAACATTTGACGAAAATCGATCAAGTGCTTGCCAGCCCAGATGGCAAACGCTTTTTTGCCGTGGAAGGCAATGCATCCAGCCCGGCCCATCACCGAGTGCATGTTGAGACCGAGCAAGCCCGCCATCAAACCTTAGAACAAAGCACGCAACAGGCTAATCAGGCGCGCGGCGCGTCACAAGAACACGAAACTCAACAGCAGAACCGTGCTTTGCGAATGTAGTATAAATTTCTATTTATTATTGAACGCATCCTTTCCTGTATTGAAGGAGTGCAACTTAGATTACGTCACTTCATTTTTGTACAGCGCGCAGCACTAGGGCTGCATCGGCGCTCATCAAGAGGTTTTCTAAATTCACGCTATTTTGTTTTGCCCAAGAAATTATTTCAGCATTGGGGTTGCTCCCATAAACACGGTGCGCATAAATAATGCCAATCCCTTTGCCATTGACCAGTGCAAAGCGTGCTTGCACAGATTCCACCAGTTTATCGTTACCCAGTAACACGGCGATGTAATGTTCGGCAGGCTTGCTTGGCGTCATTGGAATGGAAGCAGTTCTGACTACCGTGCCGTTATTTTGATAGTTTGTAAGCACTTGGTTAGCAACCTGCGCCAAATCTTCTCCGGTTTTCGCATCCGGATAAACAAACACGGTAATCATATCGGTCCAAGCATTCAAATCCTCTTGACCCTTCGGTGTAAATTCATTTTGATTTCCGCTGGACCATCGGAAAAAATATTGCGTATTATTAAAAGAAATAACGGCGGGCTTTATTTGCGCGCTTTGGGGCGCATCGGCAAGCGCTGTCGGGTTGACCATCAAGGCTAGGATAAGAAAAGAAAAAGCGGCAATAAGTTTTTTCAAAAGATGCTCCGTGATTTACTAATTAATGATTGTGAGAATGTTGTTTGTTTGTAGATAATTACAATGTTCTTTTTTCCTGCTACTGAATATCTGTGTCATCGGGAATGCCTATTGCTGCTGATAATTTTCAGGAATGCGAAGTTTATATAGGCCCGAAGCTGAGTTAAACAAGCACATTATTTCTCAACGCTAGAGCAGCGGAACATCTTTCTCATCGGTTGGGAAGCCCAATTGTTCGCGAGCCGATTTAATTCCAACCGGCATTTTTTCGGACCGCTTAATGCCGTGATCCCGTAGCCAGTGTTGGCATTTGCGTTGCCATTCGATGTTTGCTGGAACAGTCGTGGGTTGCCAGTAAATATCATCGACAATGAGCATGGTTCCTTCAGCAGGATGAAATTTGCCATACATCCTCACAGTAGGATCTGCGCCGTGTTGCAATAACCAATACACCTCTTCAAAGTTGTTATAGGAGGCGTACCAACGTATTACGGTATCGCTAGGTTCGCCGCCTTGTGGATAGTTAACATCGGCACCGTTTATTACCAATAACTGAATATTGCGCCACTGCCGTTGCTTGAGAAATGCTTCAAGTATCAGCGACTCATTGTTGGAGTTCTTAGTGTTGGGATCGCCGCCATGCTTTAAAAGCATTTCTAAATATCTGGGGTTCGGCCAGCCCGCTGCCATCACCATGGCATTATCTAAATTCTGACCACGCTCAAGGCTTTTATTTATCATTCGGGCATTCGGGTCGGCACCGTTCTCCAGTAAGGCTTTTAAGCCTTCAGGATTTTCAGTGAGGATGGGCCAGGCTAATAAAGGCATTCCATCTTTGCCAAAACTGGTGTCGGGATTAACGCCTTCTTCTTTGATTAAGCGAGTGACTTCTTTTGCATCGCCCTGCATGGCGGCCTCGGCAAGTTCAGCTGCCGAGCCTTCAAAATAGTCTTTTGGATTCCACTGCGAGATTTTATTTGTATCGGCCACCAAATCACAGCTGGTGAGTAAACCTAAGCTGATGAATAACAATAGGGGGCAGATGAGCGAAGCAATAAATCGAGTATTTTTATACATGATACAGAACATAGCAGAGGGCTAGGATGCCGTCGAGGCATGGGACAGTTTGCAGTGTGGCATGTCGAAGGCTAGACTGCTTTAAAACCGACATAGTTGATCTTTTGAAAGGAAATGCAATGGCGATCTGGGACGGACCGACGCTCGAGCAGAAAAAGCAGGAAATTGCTCATCAAAACGAGCTACTACATAAAGCGAATGTCAGCGGTGATGTTGGCTTGCAGGCACAGGCTAAAGAATTAAAGGCCGATTACCACGCTCGTGAAATGGCGATATTGTCCGACGATGTTTATGAGGCAGCCGATGGTAAAAAAGCGGCAACGCCTGCGCCCGTGGGTTACACCCGGGGTAGTGCAGACCCGGCAGCTTTGAGAGCGGCAGGTATTAATTGGAGTGATGCCCAGATTGCAGAATACTTGCAGCCCGACAAATCTGGTTTTCGTGCTGAAATTTATTTGCCGGATAAAGCAATTTTAGGACCCGGTGCCAAACCAGTGCTGACCTTCAAGGGCACCGACTCAGATCAAAACGAAGACTGGTTAAATAATGCGCGCCAAGGGGCGGGCATGCAGAGCGATTATTATGATCGCGCGATGCGCGTTGCGTTGGCGCTCAATGACAGTTTAGGTGGTGATAATAAACGCTTTGAAATTACCGGTCACTCACTTGGCGGAGGGCTAGCCTCTGCTGCCGCCGCCGTAACGGGTGCTCACACGACGACTTTCAATAGTGCTGGATTACATGTCGATACAGTCCCGAGGTATATGCACAACAAACCAAGTTTCGACACCAACAAAACAGTTGTTGCCTATCAAGTGAGCGGCGAAGTGTTAACCGGTGTGCAAACTGGCGTGGCGAATATGAATGCCTTGCGTCGTGCACAAACGGGTTTCTTGGCCGAAACTGCAGCCGAATTATCGCGCTTGCCTGGGTTCAAAGACGAAGTCACAAAACAAATACAAGCTCATGTATTGGTGCCTGCGAAAGATGCAACGGCTGAAGAAAGAGCAAGCATACAAATGCGAGCATCAAAACTGACTGGCGATGCAAAAGGCTTGATTGATTATCTTGCTAGCCATAGCGGCAAACAGATTGTAGACAAAACGCCTTTGGCTGCCGGGATTGTAGAGCCAACATTAAGCGCTAAAGTTCGTAATGCAAAGGGTGAGTTAGTCGATAGCCCGAGAGCTTTAACTTTGGGAAATGTGGGAGAGCTGGCAACGCCTATTGCAGATGCACTGACCATTACTTTAGCAGGTGCACGCGCAGGCAAATTTGTGGGAGATGGCGTGGCACTGGGTGGTAGAGGCGTGGGCTATGGCCTAGATAAAACAGGCAATACCTATCAGGCTTTGTCACACCTTCAAGGCAAAGTGGGTGAGCAAGTTGTATTGGCCGGCGGTTTAATTATCGGTGGCGCTACCCGTGGTTCGGGTAGTGTTTTGGCCACGGGCAGAGAAGCTTTGGGCAATCTTGAAGCGGCAGGTAATCGCACGAAAGGCTGGTTGATGGAAGGTGTTTTCAATGCCAGCGGTGATTGGCTGCAAGAAAAACGTGCTGATGGATTGGCGAAGTGGGCAAAAGAGGTGGGCCAGCGTTTTGGCCATGACTATGAGAACAAAGCACAGCAAGCCACCGCACAAGCTAATGCTGATGCAAAAGGAATACGCCATGGTGCGAATAACTTGGCGAGTGCAGCCGAAAATTCTGCCGCTGTTGTTGGCAAATCGACTCGAATTATTCACGAGAAAGTGGGAGACGGCGTAAACGCAGGTTTTGATGCGACAGGCCAGTACGTTCGCAATACCACCAAGGGTGCACCGACAGTAGGTGCTGTTATTGGAGCTACAACAGCGGGCGGCACTGTGCTCGCTTCAAAATTACTGGCCCCAAGCCCGCTTGAAATCTACAAAACTTATCAATTACAAAAATATGGTTCGCAAGCCTTTTCTGAAGCGACTAATCGCCATCTAATGACTGAAACGGTAAGGCCAAGCCTGGATTTCAAAATTCAGGAAAGAGAACAACAATTATTGAAATCACCGTTGATGCGTGAAAAGCAAGCTGAGTCAAAACAGATTGGCTCCGGTGTTGATCAAAAACATGCGACAAATAATGTTCAACAAGCGCCTTTGCACTCGGGCCATCAAAACCATGAGCAATTACAAAAAAACCGAATGGATACACAGCAAATCAGCATGACTGAAACGGCAGGTTTGAAAGTATTGGCGAAGCTAGATCCGCGCGATCGCCATCACCCTGATCATGGGCTGTATCAGCAAGCTTTAACAGGTGTGCATCAACACGATGCAAAGCTCGGCCGTACACCCGATGAAATGAGTGAACGTATGGCAGCAAGTCTCACTACGTTAGCGAAAGAAAACGGCATGAATAAAATCGATCATGTGGTGTTTAGCGTGGACACCGGGCGTGGTGTAAAAACAGGCGAAAATGTAATTATTGTGCAAGGTGAATTGGGTAGCCCAGCTGCCGAGCGCACGCATATGAAAACCGATGTGGCCGCCAATACTTCTGTGCATAATTCTTTTCAGCAGCTTGAATCAGTCAATCAAAAACAAGCGCTAGAAGTGGCTGTGCAACAACAGAGTCAGCAGCAAACCCAACAAGGACTAATACAGCAGCCATCAGGCGGCTCAACGATGCGAGCGATGGGTTAGCTCGGCACCGCTACCAGAAAATAACAATTCGGCCCACCAACCCAGCGAATACTGGGGTGGGAATTAAGCATTTAATTCTTACCCCAAAACTTCACCGTCTTCGCCAAGCGTTTGAAGAACGATTCTTTCGATACGCCGGCATTTTCTGTCGTGCGAGCCACCACCGGAATTTCCGCAGTCACGACCGCAGCAGTATTCGAAGTATTTCTATTGGCACTGTCTTGGCGCGGTGGTCTTGGTGTACGTGGCGGCCGCGGTTTGCTGTCATTGGAACTTGAATGTTGTTTGTCACCGGTACGTGCGGATGAAGAACGCGAACCGGAGGCGCCAGGTTTAGACGAATGGCCACCCGGTTTGCGAGCGCCGGGTTTGCTGCCGGTTTTACTATTGGCGGCGGCTTCGCGTACTTCTTTATAGATAGACGAAATGCTGTCGTTTTCTTCGCCTTCCACTGACGGCACATGGGCGCGTGGTGTGCGTGGAAGCGCGATTAGTAATTCAGCAGTGACCGGCTCGGTCGGGATTTTCTGTTCGATATAGGCTTCGATATCCGGCAAGCCCTGTGCGTACATTTCGCAGGCGAAACTAATCGCATCACCTTCGGCGCCGAGGCGAGCGGTACGACCAATACGATGCACATAATCTTCGGCATCAAATGGCAAGTCGTAGTTGTACACATGGCTCACGCCATCGATATGCAAACCGCGTGCGGCCACATCGGTAACGACAATAATTTCAAGATCGCCACGCTGGAATTTTGTCAGCAGGCTTTGGCGTTTTTTCTGCGGCACGTCGCCAGATAAAACGCCGACTCGGTAATGGGCTTTTTCCAAAGCACGGGCAACGCGTTCAACCCAGGCTTTGGTATTGACGAAGACCATGGTGCGGGCACCTTCACTTCGCGACAGCAGGCCAAGCAAGAGTGGAAGTTTTTCTTCATTGGCCGGGAAATACATCTTTTGGCGAACTTTGGCAGCGGTAATGAATTCGGTTTCGACGATCAGTTTTTCCGGCTCATGCATGTGTTCGTAGGCGAGTTCGAGAACGCGATGAGACAAGGTTGCCGAGAACAATAAAGTCTGGCGTTCTTCGCGATGCGGCAATTTGCGTAGCAGAAAACGCAGATCCTTAATGAAACCCAGATCAAACATGCGATCGGCTTCATCCAGAATGCAGACTTCGCAGGCATGCAGATGCACAACGCCTTGGCGCACGTAATCAATCAGGCGACCTGGTGTGGCAATAATGACATCGCAACCGGCCTGCAATTGGGCACGTTGTTTGTCGTAATCGACGCCGCCGTAAATTAGGGCGAACTTCAGGCCTAAACTGGCACCGAATTTTTCGGCATCCTTGTGAATTTGAATCGCCAGCTCGCGCGTGGGAGCTAAAATCATGGCACGTGGGTCGGCCGGGCCACGGTTGGCAAGGGCGGGCTTTGACAGCAAGCGGTTAAACGCCGCGACCAGAAATGCTAGGGTTTTGCCGGTACCGGTTTGTGCCTGACCGGCGACATCGCGCCCTTGCAGCGCAATCGGCAGGGTCATGGCTTGGATGGGGGTGCAGCGATTGAAACCTGCGGCTTCAAGGCCGTCCAATAAATCTGGATGCAGGTTAAAACTCGAAAAAGGTATATCGGTCAGTGGTTTATCAGTCATTTGAGCTCATTAAAGCGGGTTTATCCGGCTTGCAAGGGCCGCTCGCTGGACGCACACTGCGTACTGGTTCTTCGGCCCGATATTGAAATTGGTTAATTCGGCCCCCAGTTTAACGCATCTACACACATCTATTGGCTTTCACCTTGCCTCTTGTGAAAGTTAGCCACTATTTTGGAGTTTTACATGAGCGATAAAGTCATACACGTCGGCGATGCCGATTTCGATGCCCTAGTTCTGCAGTCCGATGTGCCGGTTCTGGTGGATTTTTGGGCTGAATGGTGCGGTCCTTGCAAAATGATCGGCCCGATTGTCGATGAAATGGCGACCACCTTTGAAGGCAAAGTCAAAGTCGTCAAAATCAATATCGACCAAAACCCCGGCGTGCCACGCAAGTATGCGGTGCGAGGCATCCCGACTTTAATGATGTTCAAAAACGGCGTAGTGGCCTCGACCCAAGTGGGTGCGGTAGGCAAAGCCCAGTTGAGCCAGTTTGTTGAAAAAGCACTGTAAGTTTTTTTGAATGCTTTGCAGTACAAAACACCGGCTCAGGTCGGTGTTTTTTTTATATAGGCGCCCACGAATGAACCGAGATTCAGGCACTTACTTGCACATAGCGACCTATCGGTGTATTTTTAGGTCTCAAAAGGCGCACGCGCCGATCTGTTAAACCCCTTCTTCTATCCCTAACTCGCCATTGCGAGGAACCCCATCCGTGTCTGAAAACGAAATTGAAACCGGCAAACCAGCCGTAAAACGGGGTCGCAAACCAAGCGTCCAAGCCTCTGTCACTGCTGAAGCTGCACCGACCGCATCGGTCCGGAAAGTGACGGTCAAAGCAGCCTCCAAAATTCCCGCCGCTGCAGCGCCCATAGCGCCGCCGGTCGCACCAGCATCGGCTGAGCCTGCCGCGCCGCGTGAAAACCGTGAACCTCGCGAGAGCAGGGAAAGCCGAGAAAGTAGGGAAACTAATAATAGTGCTGGCTCTTATTCGCAGTCCGCGGCGCCAAGCGAAACGCGTCAAAGCGAATCTGGCGGTAACGACTCCAATCATCAGAACCAAAATAATGCTAGCCCGAATGCTGGCGGCTCGAACAATGAGCAAAGCCAGGACGGCGGCCAAACCAACGAGGATGGCAGCCCGCGCAACAACCAAAATCGTTCGCAGCAGCAACGTCAAAACCAAAACCGCTTCCGTGGCCGCAATGATCGTTACGACCGCAATGACCGCAATCGTAGTCAACAAAATAATAATGCTGAAGAAGGTGGCGAAAACGCGGGACAAAATCCTGGTCAAAACAACAACCAAAATGGTGAACGATCGGAACGTCATGAGCGTCCGATGCCACAGTTGCCAGCAGATTTCCCGACCTATAGCTTGAATGATCTCAAGCGCATGCCGGCCCATAAATTGCTGGAAATGGCTGAGCTTTTAAACTTGCACGAAGGCGTGGCGCGTATGCGCAAACAAGACGTCACCTTCGCGTTGTTGAAAGTACTTACGCGTCATTCCAATGGTGTTGCCGGTGATGGCGTACTGGAAATTCTGCCCGATGGTTACGGCTTCCTGCGTTCTGCCGATGCGAGTTATCTCGCAGGCCCGGATGACGTGTATATTTCGCCAAGTCAAATCCGCCGCTTCAATCTGCGTACCGGCGATCATATTTCCGGCCGTATTCGTTCACCCAAAGACGGTGAGCGTTACGTTGCATTGAATGTGCTCGACACGATTAATGGCGAGCCGCTCGAAGCTTCAAAAAATAAAGTCTTGTTTGAAAATCTGACACCTTTATTCCCGCGTAAAAAATTCACGCTCGAACGCGGCAACGGTTCGACCGAAGATATTACCGGCCGCATCATGGACTTAATGTCGCCACAGGGCAAAGGTCAGCGCTCGTTAATTGTGTCGCCTCCGAAGGCCGGTAAAACCATGCTGATGCAGAATGTCGCGCAAGCGATTTTGCATAATCATCCCGATGTACATTTGATCGTGCTTTTGATCGACGAGCGTCCGGAAGAAGTGACCGAAATGCAGCGCACCGTGCGCGGCGAAGTGATTTCCTCGACCTTCGATGAACCGGCCGCACGCCATGTGCAAGTTGCAGAAATGGTCATCGAACGCGCCAAGCGTCTGGTTGAACATAAACGCGATGTCGTGATCATGCTCGATTCGATCACGCGTCTGGCACGCGCCTACAATATGGTGGTGCCGAGCTCTGGCAAAGTATTGTCCGGTGGTGTTGATGCGAATGCCCTGCATCGTCCGAAGCGTTTCTTCGGCGCTGCACGGAATGTTGAAGAAGGCGGCTCGCTGACGATTATCGCCACTGCTCTGGTCGATACCGGTTCGAAAATGGACGAAGTGATCTACGAAGAATTCAAAGGCACCGGCAACTCGGAAGTGCATCTGGATCGTCGCATCGCA
>Ga0105044_10010366_pt1 | contig 12721 bp, 19 predicted proteins | sample MAT01_FD_78092 | JGI IMG/M metagenome (GOLD analysis project Ga0105044, IMG submission 78092) | Freshwater microbial communities from Lake Fryxell liftoff mats and glacier meltwater in Antarctica - MAT-01 | ecosystem: Environmental > Aquatic > Freshwater > Ice > Liftoff microbial mat | place...
ATGGCCTGACTGGCTCTCAAGTTCGATCGGGCGCGGGCCACCTTTGGGCGATTGCAGCACGTTGAGTGGGACCGTCCTTGCCATGGCATGAGTCTATCGCGCCCGGCACGATCTCGCATCGGATTTGATCATCTTCATGGGTTGGAAACCGCGATCTCGACACTTACGAGTTATTTCGGCTGAGCTCAAAGAGGAACTCAACCTCAACCGGCGCGCCAAGCGGGAGGGACGGCGCCCCCACCGCCGCGCGGACGTGCCGCCCGGCCGGGCCGAAAATCTCGACGAGCAGCTCACTGGCCCCGTTGCCAACCTTGGGGTGATCGACAAACTCGCTCGTGCAAGCCACGAAGACACCCACGCGCACGACGCCCGCGATTCGATCGAGGGTGCCAAGCTCGGCGCGGGCGGCGGCGAGGCCGTTCAGCACGCACTGACGGGCACACTGCTGAGCGGTTTCAAGCGACACATCGCGCGGCACGATGCCGGTAGCCATGAGCTTGCCATCAACAAACGGCACTTGGCCGCTCACGTAAAGCAGGCCGCCCACCTGCTTCACGGGGATATAGGCCGCTACGGGCTTGGAGGGGGTGGGCAGGACGATGCCGAGACGGCCGAGGTTGGACTCGGCGACGTTCTGGGGAATGCTCATGTTTCAGAATATGCGCCGTCCGGGGGATCAGTCGGGAGTGGCTCAGGAATACCCAAGGCGATCGAGATCATCTTCGTCAAGCCCGAAGTGGTGGCCGATTTCGTGCAGCAGCGTGATGGCGATCTCTTCGTAGATGAGGTCCTCGGCATCCTCGGCGGCGAAGCCCTCGGGCCCGCAGGCGAGGTGGACGATGCCCTCGCGGAAGACGTGGATGCTTCCAGGCAGCGTGCCGCTGGCTTCAACGCTTCGCTCGGTGATGGCCAGCCCGGTGTGAAGCCCCACGAGGTCGTCTACGTCGGTGGGGTCAGCGGGCGGCAGGACCCCTTCGGCACGGAGCTCGCTCATGAGTTTCTGCGTCGGCCGATCGTCAACGATGACGGGGACCTCTTCGATGACGGCCCGGATTCGATGCGGCAACGATTCGATGGCCTCGGACAGCAGTTCGTCAAATTTTGCGCGTTCGGCATCGGTCATGGTGGAGGCGAGCACGGATATGAAGTCAGTCTACTGACCGCCCCCGATGGTGGCCGGCTCGTCGTCGTCATCGAGTACCTGCCGGAGCGAGGGTGCCGGGGCCATGATGGCCCGGGCGATCCGCACGCAATCAACCACCGAGCCCGCGAGCCCGAGAGTGAGCAGCGAGGCCCCGACGATCATGAGCACGATGCCGGCCGTCTTGAGCGCGTCCGCCGCAGTGCCAGCAATCCCGGAGCCGATGAGGCCGAGCACGTCGCCGACGATCGAGAGAATCACCGCCGCGGCCATGGCCATCATGGTCTGGCGATCAACTCGGCCGGTTCGAAGCGCCAGCGAACGGCCCACCAGCAGGCGGGCACCGGGCCGAAGGCCACCGATGATGGCAAGCAGCAGGCCGTGAAGCGCGATCCGAAGCAAAGTGTAGTGCCGGCCGCTGGCGGCGCCGCCGATCTGCCAGGGATCGACGCTCCCGTTAGTGATCGCCGCCTGAGCGGTGGCCGTCAGAAGCGTTCCCACCAGCCAGGTGAGCGGGGCGTAGGCCGCCACCGCGACGAGCCCAGCGAGAACGACCCGGAGCCCAACACCACGATGCGGGCGGACGAAGCCCAGCGCGCCAACCGCAGATATCGCCACCAGCACCTGCACCACCAGCGGAGACCACTCCGGAAACCGCGGCCGACCAATCCCCATGACGATGACGGGCAAAACCGTCGCTCCCAGGGCGTAGCCGGCGATCAAGGCCGCTCCGAAGGCGCTGGCTGCCCAGGTGACGATGCCGATCGCGGCAAGGCGAGGGTAAAGTACCGGCCGGAGTTCCTCGGCGAATGGGTCGATGATGGCAAGGATGGTGGCGCGTACAGCCGCGCCGCACTCGGGGCAAACACCGACAACCGAGAGCCCTTGCAGGTTGTACCCGCATCCCACGCAGGGGAGTCGGCCGGTGAGACTCTTTTCGACATTGGCACCTTGGGCTGATGCCGACCGCGATGCCGGCATGGCACCGTCCGCGGGCCGGCGAGGCGGCGGCGGGGGGGGCGGAAAAAAGGAGGGGTCCGTCGTCATGCGGGGGTCTGGTTCAGCTTAGACCTGACGGAGGAATCGCACATCGTTTTCAACCAGCATCCGGATATCCGGGACGCTGTACTTGCCCATGACCAGCCGCTCGATGCCGAAGCCGAAAGCAAAGCCGGTCCATTCCTCGGGATCGATACCGGAGGCCTCGAGCACGGCGGGGTGGACCATGCCGCAGCCACCGAGCTCCATCCAGCGTTCGGGCTGATCTTCGCGGAGGCGGATCTTCATGTCCACCTCGGCAGAGGGCTCGGTGAACGGAAAGAAACTGGGCCGGAGGCGAACCTCCGCCTGCGGGCCGAAATAGGCTCGGGCGAAGTTGAGGAGCGTGCTCTTGAGATCGGCCATGCTCACGCCGCGATCGATGTACAGGCCTTCAATCTGGTGGAACATGAAAAGGTGAGTGGCGTCAACGGTGTCGGGGCGATAGACCCGGCCGGGAGCTACGACTTTGATCGGCTCACGGAGTTTGCCGCCGCCCGCAGCGACAGCCTGTTCCATGGTGCGGACCTGGACCGTGCTGGTCTGGCTGCGGAACATCCGCGGGCGCGGGGCGCGAGTCGGGTCGTCGATATAGAAGTTGTCGATCGGATCGCGGGCGGGATGGTCGGCCGGGATATTGAGCTTGGCGAAGTTGTGCTCGTCGTCTTCGAGTTCGGGGCCATCGGCGACGGCAAAGCCCATGCGGGCGAAAACCTCGACCAGTTCTTCACGAACGCGCATGATGATGTGACGGCGGCCCGGGCCTTCGCCAGTGCTGTAGAACGCACCCGGTTCGGTCACATCAACCATCGGGCCCTTGGCGGCGACCCCACCCCCACCGCCGGCACCGAGAGCGGTCTGGCGGGCCTTGAAAGCTTCTTCGAGCGACTTGCTGAGTTCGTTGACCCGCTTGCCATAGGCCGGACGGTCCTCGGCGGGCACATCTTTGGTACCAGCCAGAGCGGCCTTGACACGGCCCTTGGGACCGATGAACCCCAGCCGCCACTGTTCGAGCGCGGCCGGATCGGCAACGAGGGCGAGGGCGGAGGTGGCTTCGGCGCTGAGTTGTTCGAGTGATGCTGTCACAGGGGCGGGAGTGTATGGGCGGCGCAGCGCGGTGACGATGCGGAGCGGCCGGTTGAGGGCGATGCCCGGACTCCGGCCGGCTGGTCAACTCGAAGGCGGCTTCCACAGCTCGGGCGGGAACTCGTCCTCGCACATCCACTCGAACTCAAGCTCCGTGCGTTCGGCGTCGGACATGCGGGCGTCGCGCGCCGCTCGAGCCGCCTCGAAGTCGAGCTTCTTGTCGGGTGATTGAAAGTCGACCTTCCATTCCTCATCCTCGAAGGCGAAGATGTGCCGCGGCAACCCTGCCGTTTCGTTCCGTGAGCGCATCGGCGAGCCGATTGAAGGACGCCTTCACCTCAGCGACGCGTTTGTCGCAGCCGGGAAGGAGCATCAAGAGCGCGAGCAGGAAGAACGTGGCTGTGAAGCGCCAAGCGGTCTGCATGATTGGAAATGCACATGTTTCCCGACCGTCACGCAACCGGATTATCGGCCGCCATTCGTTCGTGTTTTATTCGGAACTACCGGCCCCGGATAGATACCAAAAAGACAAACGCCCGGGGCCATAAGGCACCGGGCGCTGTTTTGAATCACAAATGCAGACCAACGATTAGTTGGTCTTCTTGGCTTCGCTGCAGGTGGCGGCCTTTTCGCTACAGGCCGCCTTTTCGCTACAGGCAGCCTTGTCGCTACAGGCAGCCTTGTCGCCGCTGGCGCAGCAGGCCGACTTGCCTTCGGCGCAGGTACCTTCGGCCTTGGCCGAGGCCTTGGTCTCTTCAACGCGGCCGCTGCTGTTGCAGCCTGCCACGAGGGCGAAACCGGCGACCAAACCAACGAGAGCGACGCGAGCGATCGTGTTCTTCATGCGAAATCTCCAGAAAGAGGGACGCGACAGCGACCCATTGCCGCGGCCGCATGACGAGCGGACCGCCATCAAAGTGTAACACCCCTACGACGCCGGGGTTGCGGTGGTTCGGCTTAGTCTTGCTTCTCGGACTTTTGGGCACCGCCGGCGATCTTGTCCTTGAGGGTGGCGGCAAAGGCCGTGCGGCGGTCGGCGATGCGGCGGCGGGTGCTGGGCTGGCCACCGATTTCCGGACCTTCTTCGGCACCCACGAACTGGATGATGCAGAGCTCGCCACCATCACCCACGCGGTGCCGGCCGAGCTTGACAATGCGCGTGCAACCGCCGGCGCGATCCGCGAAGCGGGGGGCGACGTGATCGAAGATGTGCTTGACGATCTTGGGGGCCTTGCGGAACTCGCCGTAGCGGTTGACCTCGACTTCCGACGCATCGGGAATGTCGAAGTACTTACTGGCGCGCTCGCCGAGTTCCTTGGCCTTCTGGCCGATCTTCTTGATATCAGCGTTCTTGCTTTCGAGGGCGTTCTTGGGGGCGTACAGCCACTCGAAGCCGGGGCGGTCCCAGCCGAGCTTGGCGATCACCTGGCGGCGATCGTGCAGCGTGCCGCCCTTGGCGGTCGTGATGATCTTCTCAACGAAGGGTTGAACCGCTTTGGCCCGGGGGATCGTGGTGACGATCTGGCCGTGCTCAAAGAGCGAGCAGGCGAGGTTGCGAAGAGTCGCAAGGCGGTGCGATGAAGTGCGGCCGAGTTTGTAACCAGCTTTGCCGTGACGCATAAGTCCATTCCTCCGAGTAAGGCCCGGGATGCCAAGAGATGAGTTTTCGAGACGCGAACTCGATCGGGGTGAACCGGCCGAGGGAAAGGATTATTCGACGGATCGGCCGCCAAATCCACCTCCAACCCTCCGACACAGGGCGCAAACGCGCCGACCGAAACAAAATCGCCCGCCGACCCTTCGGCCGGCGGGCGGATAGGACATTGTCAGAGGCTCAGATCTTGGCCATGACGCCCGCGGGGAGCGGCATGCCCAGGTCGAGGCCCATGTCGTTGAGCTTCTTTTTGACCTCGCGAAGCGAGGTGCGGCCGAAGGAACGAACCTTGAGGAGGTCGCCCTCGGTCCGGGTAACCAGCTCGCTGACGGAGGCGATCTTGGCCGACTCGAGGCAGTTGCTGGCGCGAACCGAGAGGTCCAGCTCGCGGATCGGCATCTGCAGCTTACGGATAAGTTCCTCGTCCATGCCCGCAGCTTCGGCGGCCTCGGCGCTGACACGGTCGGCACCGACTTCGGCGTGCTGCACGAATACGTTGAGGTGCTTGCGGAGGATCTTGGCGGCCTCGACCATCGCCATCTCGGGCGTGATCGTGCCGTTGGTCCAGATCTCCATCACCAGCTTGTCGTAGTTGGTCTTCTGGCCGACGCGCGTCTCTTCGACGGCGTAGCGGACGCGCTGCACGGGCGAGAAGTTGGAATCAACGTAGATGACGCTGATTTCCTGCTCGGCCTCGGCGGCGATGTGATCGCTGGCGGGGACGTAGCCGCGGCCCTTGCTGACACGCATCTCCATCTCGAAGTTCACCTTGTCGGTGAGCGTCGCGAGAACCAGGTCCTTGTTGACCACGGTGACCGAGGGGTCGGCGGTGATCATGTCGGCGGCGACTTCACCCGGGCCGCGAACCTCGACCTTGATGATCTTGGCCTCGTCGGAATCGAGCTTGACGATGAGCGACTTCACGTTGAGGATGATGTCGGTGACATCTTCCATCACGCCGGGAAGCGATGAGAACTCGTGCTGCACGCCCTTGATCTTCACGCTGGTAAGCGAAGCGCCTTCGAGCGCCGAGAGCAGGGTGCGGCGGAGCGAGTTGCCGATGGTCGTGCCGAAGCCACGCTCAAACGGCTCGATCACGAAGCGGCCGTACGTGGACGACTTGAAGCGAGGATCAGCGGTGATCTTGCTGGGCAGTTCAAGCCCGCGCCATTTGATGCGCATATCTAAATTCCTCTTCTTTTCCGCAGCACCCTTCGTCCGCCGCAAAGGCAAGTGTCGGGATCCAACCGGGTTTCGGCCTGCACCGTGGAAATCGAGGAACCGTCGCCGCTGCGGTGGCGATGGCCTCTGCTGTACGGGGGCCTAAAACACGAGCGAGCGTTTCCGCTCGCCCGTGTGAAAAACAAACCTTGACCGGCTTATACGCGACGGCGCTTGGTCGGGCGACAGCCGTTGTGCGGTACCGGGGTGTGGTCTTCGATCGCCGTGACGCGGATGCCCGCCGAGGTGATGCCGTTGACGGCAGACTCGCGGCCAGCGCCGGCGCCCTTGATGCGAACTTCCACCTCGGTCACACCAATCTTGCGGGCCTTCTGGCCGCAGTTCTCGCCCGCACGCGTCGCCGCGAACGGCGTGCTCTTGCGGGTGCCCTTGAAGCCGATGGTTCCGGCCGAGTCCCAGCAGAGACATTCGCCGTTGACGTCGGTGATCGTGACCATCGTGTTGTTGTTGCTCGCCCGAACATGGGCGATGCCACGAACAACGTTCTTGCGGATTTTGCCAGCTTTCTTGCCCATAGTAAATCTTCTCGTTGCAAGGCGAGCCAGCCGATGCTGGCCTGCCAAATGTCTTTAGCCCTTGACGCCCTTCTTACCGGCGACGGTCTTACGACGGCCCTTGCGGGTGCGTGCGTTCGAACGAGTGCGCTGACCGCGGACGGGAAGACCGCGGCGGTGACGATCGCCGCGATAGCAGCGGATGTCCTTGAGACGCTGAATGTTCTGGCTCACCTGGCGGCGGAGCGCACCCTCAACGAGGTAGGTCGCGTCAATGACGGCGGAGATCTGGGCGAGCTGCTGCTCGTCGATCTCGCCGGCGCGCAGGTCGGGGTTCACCTTCGCCTCGGCGAGGATGTCACCGGCGAACTTGGGACCGATGCCATGGATGTACTGAAGAGCGAAGTAGATCTTCTTCTTCTCAGGAACGTCAATACCGGCGATACGTGGCACTGCTTGAACTCCTCAGTCGGCAAAGGCCGAATGACATGGCATCTACCAGAAAAACTCAGCCCTGCACTTGCTTGTGCTTCGGATCGGCCTTGCAGATCACACGGACCTTGCCCTTGCGGCGGACGATCTGACAGTCTTTGCAAATGCGGCGCACGGAAGCGCGAACCTTCATGATAACCACCTTAGAAAACAGGGAAGGGGAGTATAGGCCCTGCTCCCCCCAGCGAAGCGGTTTTGGACCAGACAAATTCAAACCGAACACGTCAATCTGCCGACGATGGCCCCCGAACGCGACGCCCGCACTCAGTGCCGGAACGTGATTCGGGCTTTGGTCAGGTCGTACGGGCTCATTTCAACCGTCACGCGGTCACCAGGCAGAATACGGATGTAGTTCATCCGCATCTTGCCCGAGACATACCCCAGCACCGTGTGGTTATTGGGGAGCTTGACCTTGAACATGGCGTTCGGCAACGCCTCGAGAACGACCGCATCGAGGGTGAGCTTGTCGTCCTGCTTGCCCGACGCGGCGTCCTTGGGACGACTCGGGCCTTGGGGAAATGATCTTCTGGGAGGAGGCATAGGCGTTTCTTCAGGCGGGCTGTCAAATCAAGAGAAAGCGGGACCGCGAGAACTCTGAATACGTGGGCCCTTGGAACCCTCGCCGCCGAGGAATCCGGCATAGTTCCGCATAAGCAGATTGGCTTCCACCCGCTGGATGAAGTCAAGCACAACCGAGACGACGATGAGCATGCCGGTGCCGCCAAGGAACTGGCTGACGTTGTAGGGAACGCCAAGAGACTTGTTGACCACCATGGGCAGCACGGCGATCACCGCGAGCATGGTTGCACCCACATAGGTGATGCGGTGCATGACGGCGTCGAGATACTCGGCCGTGCGCGGGCCGGGCCGAAGCCCGGGAATGAAGCTGCCGTGGTCGCGGAGCTGCTTGGCCATCTCTTCCGGATTGAACTGGACGGTGATCCAGAAATACGAGAAGAAGTAAATCATGAGCACTTCGCCCACCATGTACGGGAAATGCCCGTTGGTGAACTCATTCTTGAGCCAGTCAAACGTGCCGCGGAAGAAGCTCACGACACCGCCACTATTGTCCCACGACGCCATCGCACTGGCCAGGCCAGTGAAGATGAGTGCCGGGAAGATCATGAGCGACGAGGCGAAGACCACGGGCATGACACCGCTGTGGTTGATGCGGAGGGGGAGGTAAGACCGCTGGCCGCCGAAGACCTTACGGCCGCGGGTGTGCTTGGCCTGCTGAACCGGGATGCGGCGCTGGGCGACGGTCATAAGCACCGAGCCGCCAACCACAACCACAAACCCGATGACCAGCATGATGATGCCAACCCACGAGATGGTGGGACGAAAATCACTGCCGGGAGCACCGAGGAGAAACTGGGTAACAGCCAAGGTACGAATCGGCGAGGTCTCGACCACGGTCAGGAGCGCACCGGGAATCTGCGAAAGAATGCCGGCCATGATGATCATGGAGACACCGTTGCCGATGCCGAACTTGTCGATCTGCTCTCCCAGCCACATGAGAAAGACGGTGCCTGCCGTCAGTGCGACCACGCACATGACCCACCACATCGGATTGCTCAGCCACTCGGAGTAGACCATGTTGGGCTGCGACGCCATGTACTGCAGCCAGCCAGTGCCTTGAACGAGACAGAGCCCGATTGTCGCATAGCGCTGCCACTCGAGTATCTTCTGCTGACCCGTGGGCCCCTCTTCCTTCATTTTCTTCAGCCGCGGCACGGCGGTGCCGAGCAACTGAAAAATAATCGAAGCCGAGATGTAGGGCATGATGCCCAGACCGAAGATCGTCGAGTGGCTGAAGTTGCCGCCCGAGAACATCGTTATGAACTGGCCGATTTTGGCGAGCGCCGTGCCTTCGCCGGCGTTCTCGAAAGCCTTGGCCAGCTCAATCTGATTTACGCCCGGAAGCGGGATCCAGAACCCGATCCGGTATACCGCGAGCATACCGAGCGTGAACAAGATCTTGTTCCGCAGTTCCGGAATCCGAAAGACGTTGATGAGGGCTTGCAGCATGGAGAAGAACCGTCGGCATCCCGCCACGGAGCGGGTCAATCAATGAATGATCGCTACGAAAAGAGATGTTAGGCGAAGGGATGGCCATCCGTCTTGAACGGCTCCAACAAAGTGCTCCGCCGGGGACCGAAAAAGAAAAACGCCCAAGCTGCACAGCCCGGGCGTTTGAGTCGCGACGTTGGCCAGCCGCCGCGAGGCCGCAGCGGTGGGGCCTGCTGGGATCAGGCCTCTTCCGACATCTTGGGCTTCACGCCGGTCTTGCGGCCGCGCTTGAGCTTCTTGGTGAGGTTCTTGGGGGTGCGGTCATCGCTGTTGCGATCAACGCCGCGGACCATGTCGCGACGGGTACCGGTTTCCTTCACCGAGCCGCCAGCCTCGCCAATGGCCTTGCGGGCTGAATCGGAGACGCGGGCGACCTCGAGGTTGAGTTTCACGGCGAGCTTCTTGGCATCGCCCATGTCACCCAGGATCTTGATGTCGCGCGAATCGTCGCGGATCAGGCCCGCGGCGATGAGGGTCTTGGCGTTGATATCACCACCCTTGGCGAAGGCCTTGTGGCCGATGATGTCGCCGAGGTTCACGATCCAGAAGTTGGTGGTGAACTGGACATTCGAGAAGCCGTACTTGCGGATGCGGCGGAAGAGCGGCATCTGACCGCCCTCGAAGGCCGACTTGCGAGCCGTGCCCGAGCGCGAGCCCGCGCCCTTATGGCCACGACCGCTGGTCTTGCCGCTGCCCGAGCCGCGACCGCGACCGACGCGCTTGCGCGACTTGTGCGAACCGGCGAGAGGAGTGATTTCGTGAATCATCATGGGAAGAACCCGGGAAAGCAGAACGGAAAACCGCGGTAACAAACACAGGACCAATCAACTGTCGAGCCGAGCCGCATGCAAACCGGCTGGCGATCAAACATTCTACACTACGGACGTCAGGCCGAGGGAGCGGCCGGAGATGCCGGGGCAGCGGCCGGACCACCCGACGGCTGCGACTCCATCCGCGGACCGCCGCGACCACCGCGACCACCGCCCTGTCCGCCACGACCCTTGCGCTCTTGGCCGAGAGTGTTGACGGGGCCCTTGGGCTTGTCACCCTTCTTGGCCGTGGGCATGAAGGCCTTTCCCTTTTCGATCTTGGCTTCGGTTGTGGTAGCCTCAAGCTTCTGGCCACGCAAAGCGGCGATCGCTTCGGGCGTGCGGAGCATGCCGATGGCGGCGAAGGCGGCCTTCAGCACGTTGATCGGGTTAGGCGAGCCATAGCACTTGGTGAGGCAGTCCTGCACGCCGGCGAGTTCGAGCACGGCGCGAACCACACCGCCGGCGACAACGCCAGTACCGGGCGAGGCCGGGATCAGCCGAACCTTCGTGGCGGCGAACGTGCCCTCGACCTCGTGATGGATCGTCGTGGCGATTCGCGTCACGTTGGTGATCTGGCGCTGCGCTTCCTTCTGCGCCTTCTCGATCGACTTGGGAACTTCGGTGCCCTTGGCGTAGCCGTAGCCGACCTGTCCGTTGCGGTTGCCCACAACGACCAGAGCGTTGAACGTAAACCGACGACCACCCTTCATGACCGCAGCAGTGCGGTACACGCCGATGGTGGTCGACTCCATCTTCTTTGATTCGTCGAGAAGTTCGGGCATTTGAAACTCAGGGGCGAGGAGTGATCAGTGAAGCAACAGGAACGACACCAACAAACGGGAACGAACTTAGAACTTCAGGCCTTCCTTGCGGGCGGCATCGGCAAGAGCCTTCAGCCGACCGTGGAAGCGGAAACCGCCACGATCGAAGCAGACGGCGCTCACACCTTTGGCCATGGCCCGCTTGGCGATAAGCACCCCCACCGCCGCAGCGGCCGCGGAGTTGCCCGTCTTCTCGAGCTTGAGGTCCTTGTCGGCCGTGGACGCCGCGACAAGAGTGCTGCCGGCGAGGTCATCAATGACCTGGGCATAAATGTGATTGAGCGACTTGTACACGCTCAGTCGCGGCCTGCTGGGCACACCTTCGATCCGCTTGCGGATGCCGATGTGGCGGCGATTGCGACGAGCGACTTTGTTTTTTGCACGATCCATAGGAGCGATCCAAATCGAAAACCAACCGAACCAGAACAAGCAACACTCAAGCCACACTCGAACCACCGATGATCAGGCCGTACCGAAGGCCTTGCCGGACTTCTTCTTGATGACTTCCTTGAAGTACTTCACACCCTTGCCATTATATGGCTCGGGCTTGCGGTGCGACCGCATCGTCGAGGCGAACATGCCGACGGCCTGCTTGTCGGCGCCGCTGATGCGGACGATCTGCTTGTCAACAACGATCTTGAGGTCCTTGGGGATGTCCATCATCACCGGCATGGCGTAACCGATGACCAGCTTGAGCTTGGTGCCCACGACGGCCGCCGTCCAACCCACACCGACCACTTCCATCTCTTCAAGATAGCCTTTCGTCACACCGATGATCGCCGCGGCGATGAGGGCGCGGGTGGTGCCCCAGAGCGAGCTCAGTTCGCGGTTATCGGTATCGGTTTCGTCGATCGAGACCTTGATCGACTTCTCGCTCTCGGTCCAGGTGACCTTCACCGTGGGCTTGTGATTGACGACGAGCGTGCCATTGGGACCGGTGATGGTGACGGCGCTGTCCTGGATGGACACCTTCACACCAGCGGGAACCGAGATGATTTTGCGACCGATACGGGACATAGGGAGTCTCGCGAAAAAACGAATCGAAACAGGCAACCGAGCCACCAACGCATTCAACCGGACAATGGCCTTTAACCGGGCCAGAACCCGGATCGGAAATCAGTCAATCACGCACAGGAGTTCGCCACCGACCTTCTCGGTCCGGCATTTGCGATCGCTCATTACGCCACGCGACGTGCTGACGATGGCAATGCCCAGACCCTGGAGGGGCCGTTCGAGCTGCTCGTAGCCGCGGTAGACGCGACAGCCGGGCTTGCTCTCGCGGTGGAGCGTGTTGATGATCCGCTCGCCACGGGGGCCGTACTTGAGCTTGACCTTGATCACGCCGCTGCGGCCGTCCTCAACGACGTCGTAACCGGTGATATAGCCCTCGTCGCGAAGAACGTCGGCGATGCCACGACAAACGCGGCTGTTCACACAGTCAACAGTCTTAGCCTTGTTCCGCAGAGCGTTGCGGAGGCGGGCGACCATATCGGAAATCGGATCTGTGAAGGACATGAGGAGTTCCGTCTGCTGATTACTGTCACGAACCAACCACACACAACCAACGCACCACAAATCACAAGGCAGGTAAACGAGAAGGCGGGTAAACCACAAGGCAGGGCGACTCGTGCCGCCCTCCGGCCTACCAGGACGACTTCCGCATCCCCGGGATCTTGCCCTCAAGCGCGAGCTTGCGGAGCATGATGCGGCAAAGGCGGAACTTGCGATAGACGCCCCGCGAACGCCCGGTGAGCTGACAGCGACGCTGAATGCGTGAGCTGTACTTGGGCTTGCGGTTTGACTTGGCCATCTGGGCTTTGGTCGTCATTGTGCGATTCCGTTGCTTCAAACTACCGAACGAACGAACGAAC
>Ga0105044_10010369_pt1 | contig 12720 bp, 7 predicted proteins | sample MAT01_FD_78092 | JGI IMG/M metagenome (GOLD analysis project Ga0105044, IMG submission 78092) | Freshwater microbial communities from Lake Fryxell liftoff mats and glacier meltwater in Antarctica - MAT-01 | ecosystem: Environmental > Aquatic > Freshwater > Ice > Liftoff microbial mat | place...
ACAATCGCATCTCCGGCGGGAAGCGTCTGATGTCGACCAAGCGTGATAAATGCAGGAGAGGTACCGGCACTGAATGAAACTGGAGGGGATGTGAGGGACGTATTCCCCTGAATGACAGTTCCGTCCCTGCTGGTCAACAGGAGCTGACCAGTAATATTCAAATCGATATCAATCAGTTCAGTCACACCCGTGACCAGTGAATTCATCAAAGCTCCGGAGCTGCTGAAGCGATACAGCAGTCCATCCCGTCCGGCCCCCCAAATCGTTCCGTCCGCTGCAACGGCCAGAGCATTCACTGGATTGGCAACGTTGAAGAATCCTTCCAGTGCCATGGTTGACGGATTAAATCTTCCGACTGCGATACCTGCGACATCCAGGGCATAAAGCTTATTGTCAAGACCTGCAGCCACATCGCGATATCGGTAGGAAGTGGTGGTTAATCCCGGGACGTCGTCACCCCCGATTGCGTAGACACCTTCCGGTGGCGTCAACGTGACATCGACGAATCGCTGGAAAACACCTGAGCGATTGAAGACTTTCAGCTGACCACCGATAAATTCTCCAACATAAACCTCTCCTCCCGCAACGCCGACGCCGTACTCGGTCGTTGAAAGTCCGGTATTCCAGGCCGCGGTGACGATACCGGTGACCGGATTGATTTCATACATCTGATCGCCATTAGCTGACGTTACCAGCAACCGATCAGGCCCCGTAATTCCCGAAAGTCCTCCTGAAATACTCACATTGTTGAGGCTGCCGACATTCAGGGTATCCACCACTCGCCTCTGCTTCGGGTCATACACCGTGATTCGATTTTCAATGAAGCTGTCCAGGGCATAGAGCCGCCCATTCAGCCACGCCAGTCCGTCCCACCCGGAAGATCCACCGAGACGATGGATATCTTTCACTGCCCCCGTGTCCCCATCCAGCTGATAGATCTGGTCGTTGCTGATTCCGCCCGCCAGCAGCCAAAGATCGGTTCCATCATACGCCAGCCCGTTATTGAATCCAAAGTTCGCGGCGGGTGTAATTGGCATGGGCAGCGTGTTCAGAGTTGCCCCCGTGACAGGGTCAACTTCGAGGATGTAATCGCCGAACACATCCTTCACAAACAGCCGGGAACCAAGTGACTTGGTTCCAAAACGCGAGATCGCACCGGTCGTCAGGTCAAGACGGACAACGCCAAACGGATTGCCAGGCGTACTCTCCATATCTGAGGCAAAGACGTATTGTCCCCATGAGGCAATACCGCCCATCGCCGGATCGTTGAGGTCAGTTGTCAAACCGGAAATCTGATAATGCTGCCAGGTCGAGGCGATCGGATTAAAGATCGAAATGAATCCGTTGGTGGTGCCGTTATAAACGGCAATCTGTCCGTTCTGCAGCATCACAAGGTCGTGGGCGGTCTCGGTCAGTGGTCGAATTCCGGCTGGCCATGGTATGCTCGTCGTTCTGAGAAGTGCGCCGTTGTAGTCATATTCAAGCAGGTTGTCGCCCAGCACCACAAACGTATTGGGAGGAATGGAGTCCGTATTGCTCCGTGTCACGGTCAGTGATGCTGCGCCGGGACCGGCATCTTCACGAACGGAAGCTCGATCGATCTGGACCGAAAGCGTTTCGTGATCAAGTACGCTGACGACAGCTCTTGCGGTTCTCAGACGGCCTGCGATCGTCGCTGTACCCCTGAGCTGGACAATTTGCGTTCCGTCCAGCAGCGTATCGTCAATGACATTAATCTGGAACGTGACCGATGGAGATCCGGCAGGGATTGTGATCGTCGCCGGAAGCTGGATTTCCGTCAGGTCATTGCTGGTCAGAGTGACGACCAGCGAAGCAGTAATAGGGGTTGTCGTTGGCCGTCTGATGACCGCCGTCGCACCGCCAACACCCGCATTCTCAGAAACCGGGTTGGGGTTCACAATGAATTCAAACAAGAGGCCGGGCGGCATGTCGAACGCTTCTCTGACGTTGTTCGAGGCAGCACTTCCACCGTCGAAAGCACTCCAACCCATTCCACGTCGTGCGAATGCGGTCCAGATGGCAACTTCGTTATCGCCACCCGTAATCGCAAGGTCCGCGTTGAGCATCGCGTCGCGAAAATCGAGGTATGTCGGATTTGCAAGCTGCAACTTGAGTGCTTCAACGAACACCTTCATCAACTCAATGTTGCCAGCTCCGCTTGCAAAGTTATAGATGTCCGGCTCATAACCTTTAGCGGTGATCGACGTTCCGTTTCCGTTAATCATCAACCAGTTCAGATCCCACAGCGTGGCAGCAATAATCTCGCCATTCGGGTGTGGAAACGTAAACGCATTAAAATACCCATACGTCTTTGGCGAAATCGTCATGTCAAAGCTATACGGAAAATCCCGGATGCCGCCGTTGGGATCGTTGAGCGGAGTTCCAAGAACGTAATTCCCTGCGGAATAGGCCCCGAACTGGGTGTCGGATGCCTTCTGCACCATCATCAGTCCCAGAAAGTCGCTCCAGCCTTCCCCCATTCCGCGGCTTTGTGCCAGTTGCAGGGCTCCCGAGTTGGCAGGGCCGCCTGTCAGTCGGTTGGTCAGACCGTGACCGAATTCGTGAGCGATGATGAAACTGTCCATGTCACTGTCACGAGTCGGTGACGTAAACGTGAATTCATACATCTGCATACGCCCGGATATACCATCCGGCGGCGTTGCAAAATTCGCGTTGTTGGTTCCTGACCCGTCCAAAGAATCCGCTTCCACCTGATCTGCGCCAGCACCCCCGTTGCCGTAATTGTTATTCTGGAAATTGCCCGAGACTTCGTCAAAGCCGTAATTGTACAGGACATCGTGGATAACGTTGTTCCAATAGAACAGGTTGACGGTCGCTGCACTTTCATTCGCCTGAGCGCTCTGTCCAGGATTAAACGGGAAGTCGAACAGCAGACCTGCACCTCCGTCCGGTCGTACGCCTCCGGTGTTGTTTGCATCCTTGTCTTCCTGAGCGTTGACGTTGTTACCTCGAGTGTCTGTGAACTCTGCACCCGTCGCGCCGTTTGTGTCGTGCCAACCAAACGGTGAAGCGTTGCCCCCTCGTAATTGCGGATCGACGATTAAAGACGTTGCACGTTCCTGAGGATTTTCGAATGGAATTTCAATGCCACGATACGAAGCCTGGTTGACCCAGTCCACCAGGTTCAGGATTTGCCCGGTGCTGGCGCTCACCGAGGCGTCATACCAGCTGCTGCTGTCCGTAGTCTGGATGTTCAACAGCCATGCCAGTTCGACACTGCCGTCGTTTCGTGGCACATACCGCAGTGATGCGGGAATCTCTCCGGCCATTGAGATTCCTGCCGACGAAATCACGGTTTCCTGTGAAAGTGACAATGGATTCGCTGACAGGACCTGCGGTGTTCCTTCGTACGTCCATCCAAGTGAAGCGACGATCGCATTCAGAGCCTGAATTGCCGAAAGCTGTGGGTTTGGTGCGGGGGTGTTTGTCCCGACGGATGGCAGGATCGACGAACCGACATTGATGACCTCGCCGTTTTTCGCAATGTTGATATTGATATTAGAATTCACGACCGAAAGGCCGTTCACCACCTGCTGAAAATAGATGTGGGTCACCTTCGAACCGGAACTCTGGTAGTTATTGGTGACCTTCAGTGAATCGATATCCTGAACGGTAAGTCCCAGCGCAGCCGAGTTCGCCTGAAGATAGGCTTTCGCGATATCAAGCGGAGCACCGGGATTGGGCCCGGTCAAAAAGTCAGAATGCGCCTGCAGGGCGATCTGAGGAGCAACCGCCTGGTACTTCGTAAAATCGTTTCCCAGTGAAGTGGATGACAGCAACTCGCGAGATTCGAGTGATTCACTTGCCCACAGCCCGGAACGCTGCCGACTGCGCCCGAATTTTGGATGATTCTGCCGGGTGACAAGAGACTTCAATGATTCAATAAACGCATTCAAACCGGAACGGCGTCGTGACATGGGTAGCAGAACCTTGTTCAGAGAAATCGAATCATTTCATCCCACGTTTTGCACGATTTGGATCAAAACGCGGTACATCAGGACGGATCGAGATTAAGGATTACGACGAATTTAGTATCGATAACCAACCAAAGGCAGGTTCAAAGAGATTAATCGGAAGGACGATTTACCAGACTGGCAAAAACACAATTCAGAAGACGCACAATGCTGAAGCTCGTTCTCAACTCGGCGACCGCCGAATTCGGAAAGACGAGATTCTCACAGAAAACCACACGACTCAGAAGCAATTGACGCAAAAAAGCCCGTCTTCTAACGCGATAGTGGCCAAAATACCACGTTTCCTTTTCAGAGACGTCCTATCATGGGAGCGTGAGCCATCCTACCGCAACGATAATTTAAGCCAATCACCTCTGGTTTTCGCAGTCGGCCCTCGCGCAACCCCATGGCGCGAAGTCTCCGGCCAGAAAAAATGCGGGTTCCCGTCCATCGCATCGGAATCCAGCCACTCTCTCAAACAGAAAATACAATGAACCCCTGTAACCTTACCCAAAATGCAGCCACCGGGAGTACCTGGGCAAACCTGAACGTCTCAGAGTCTGCAGCAGAAAATGCGATCCATGGGAATTACTCAATGAGCCGTCGAAAACCGGGGGCTGGCGCTCTGCGGCTAATAAAATCAGCCGCCACGCGCTAGCGTCCGGTTGTTCGGCTTGTTAGTTCCTGAACTGCCGCTCGCCTAAAGCCAAAAGCTTACAAGCTGCACGACGAAGATCGTCACCCCCACCACACCTTTGGCCAGCATTCCAAGCAGGCGACCGGACATCGCCGCTGTACCAATCTCGGTGCGAAGTGCGGGCTCAGTACCTTTCCAGGCTTCTCCCAGCCAGGCTCCGGCGAACGCACCAACAGCCGCCCCCAGAATTGCTCCGACCACGCTGCCGACGACAGGGATCGGAATGAGGAATGTTCCCGCAATACTGCAGACAAACGACATTCCTATCGAAATCAACATCGCGCGGCGACTGGCACCTTTCTTTGCCGCTTTCGCAGAACCCATGGCGAATTCCAGAACCTCGCCAAGTCCAGCGAGTGCGACGCAGGTGATGACAATCATCCATGTCGGGCCGTGCCCAAAATCGGATGCGAGCAGGAAGATGCACAGGAGCCCCGCCATAAACCAGTTTCCCGGCAGCAGAAACAGATTACTCAGCAATGCAACCGTATTCAATGCGATCAGGAAACTGACAGACAGCCAGTAACTCATCACGGCTGACCAATCGTCTTCAAGAGTTCGCCAGCCTGCTGTCGCACGTCCGATGCGGGAAACGTCTGTTCCAACTGCCTGATGATATCAGCCAGCGAGGCACGATTCCCGACATCGATCTGTGGCCAAAGGTTTTCAACAGCTCTGAGGCAATTGCGAACGACCTGAGCTTCTTCAATCTGATGCCTCGCCTCTGCCTGCTGGACAGCGTCGGGTGTTGCTTCATCCTGCAAGGTGGGATCTGGTTGGTACTCAAATGGCGTGAGTGAAGTTGTCAAAAGCTGAATCATCGTCGGAACACCATCGACAGAACCATTACGCGCCAGACCGATTGCGGCATTGGCCTGCGCCAGGCGATTACCGTCGGTCAGCATCACACGCAACTGCACGAGCGAATCGGGCCCACTCACACTACCCAATGCATAGCCAGCAAGATGCCGCACGACCGGGTCTGAGTCCTGAGCGGATCTCCGAAGCTGTTCAAGCACATTGGAGTCAGAAATCGTCGGAGCCGTCAGGGGTAAGTTGCGCGCAGCCAATGACGGAACGCCTGAACCCGACGCGACTGCGGCGGAATATCCGGTCGCCTCATCGAAATGGCGTCCAGCAATTGCCGCAATCGACATGAGCGAACTCTTACGGACTTCAATGTCGCGAGAGTCCTTCATACCCTCCGCGAGTATCGGAAGCGTCTTTTCATCGGCATCGAGGGCAGCAAGCGTTCGCGCGAGGAATTCCTGATGTCTGATGTCTTCGTCGGTGTTAGCGGTTGATGCCAACGATTCGCTGAGCAGTTTGGTCAATGAACCCACGACAAGCGGATTTTTTGCCAGCGGCTCTTGATCCTGCGGAGGATAGATTTGTTCATTTTGCAGCAATTGAGCCAATCCCAGCGCGGCACGCCATCGGCGGTGCTCGTTACTGCTGCTGAGTTCCGTCGCGAGCTGCTTCCAGTCATTGTCAGAATCGGCCAGCTTCCCGAACAGCGCCCAGACCGCGACCACCGCCATCACGATCAGTGCCGGAATCAGGAACAACTGCACAATAAATCCTGCCGAAGGCGGCGTCACCGGGGGCAGCTCTTCGGGGCGAAATCCCGCGGATTCAAGGATCGGTGGTTGAGATTCGGACGCCATTCGCTGCCTCTGAAAATGTTGGCAAGTGCTTTGACAAGGATTCAGGCTTTAAAAAGAGGTCAGGAACCAATAGCCAAATGGCCCAAAGCGTGCTTCGCACTATTGGTTCCTGACCCTTTTTCCAACTTGTACCGGCAAGCTGACGCAGGCCGCTCGCCAATTCTCTCGCTCATGACCGCTTGGAGTATAGTAAGCGCGTCCGAGATGAATTGCAGGTGAACTCAAAAAACCCCGGCAATCGAGAAACACGGAAAATACGCATTAACGTGTAATTAACACAGGTATCCTGATTTTCTCTGCGAGTGTTGAGAATTCGAAAACAGAGTCCCCTAGGGAGTACCATGTTAATTTGCGGGAGGAATTGGCATCTCTATGATCCCTCCCAGTCTGGTATCACTGGCCGGATTTATCCATTTCCGAATTGAAATTCCCCGGAGACGAGCGAAGGATGGCTGAACAGAAGGCAACAAACGTTACATGGCATGCACACAACATTACTCGCGAAGACCGCCAGAAGCTGAACGGACACCGAGGAGCGGTGCTTTGGTTCACAGGTCTGAGCGGCTGTGGCAAAAGCACGATCGCGAACGCAGTGGATCAGATGCTGCACGAACGGGGTGTGCATACCTTTGTGCTGGATGGAGACAACATCCGCATGGGGCTGAACAAGAATCTTGGTTTTACACCCGAAGACCGGACCGAAAATATCCGCCGCATTGGTGAAGTCGCCAAATTGTTCGCCGACGGTGCGACGATCGTATCGACGGCATTCATTTCTCCTTACAAGGCCGACCGCGATCTGGTTCGAGGCCTCATGCCACCGGGAGAATTCATCGAGATCATGGTCGAAGCCAGTCTTGAGACCTGCGAAGCTCGTGACCCCAAAGGACTTTATAAGAAGGCACGTGCCGGCGAAATCAAGAATTTTACCGGGATCAGCGCGCCCTATGAGGCACCTGAAAAGGCGGAACTCACTTTGGATTCTGACAATAAGGGCATTGAAGAACTCGCGAAAGAAGTCATCGCGTACCTCACGAACGCCGGAATTCTGAAGTAGCAGACTGTTTTGCAGGAACCGAAAGCCGCGACAGGACGTCGCGGCCTTACCCTCGGGGATCGATCTGATCCCAAAAGAAGCGCGGGGCCTTTCAGGACGAATGGACCGCGACCTACCTCTGTTCTGAAAGGATGCTGCAGATGATTTCCGTGAGTGCGATGGTACTGGTTTCTGTTTCGGTATCGCTTGCTGCGATGGACCCGATTTCTGCGAACCCGATTTCTGCGGACTCGAACGACTCTGAATTGTCACAGGTGGTCACCGATGCCACCGATGCATCGACCGGAAAATGGCTGGATTCGTTCGACGACGCAAAACGAATGTCGATCGAAAAAAATGTCCCCATCATACTGCACTTTGAAGCCGTGTGGTGTGGAGCATGCCGACAAATGGATACTGCGGTTCTGAGTCAACAGGACGTGGTGAAGCACCTTGGCAGCACTGTGATTGGCGTGCGGATCGATGCGGACAGGGACCCGGAGCTCATTGCAAAGTACGCCATTTCATCGTTGCCCACAGAAGTGGTCATTGGATCCGACGGCCTGGAACTCGCGCGGTACGCAGGCAGTGCCACGCTGTCAGAATATACGGCTCGGCTTGGCAAAACAGGCATCAGCGGCGGAACCACTCCGAATGCAGATCCAATTCCTGAAATGGACGACAGCCTGCGTCGGTGTCTACTCGTCATGCGGGATGGCAAAGTTGTCGGGCTTGGTGGATATTGTCCCGTCGCCATGATGCGTGATAAGAAGTGGCTGAAAGGCAGTGAAGAATTCGTCGGTACCTTCGATGGAGTTGATTATTTCTTCCAGTCGGCGGAAGAACGAGAAGTCTTCTTTGCCAGTCCCAATCAGTTTGTCCCAGGCCTGCACGGCTGCGACCCGGTGGAATTGCAGCGCGCACGCCGGGCAGAAACCGGTGCCATTGAACTGGGTGCCTTTTACAAAGGACGGGTCTTCTTCTTTACATCGCAGTCCAATCGCAAATTGTTTACGAACAATCCCGCGTGGTACGCCGAAGGTGTGTCCGCTGACGGAATCCAGAATCCGGAACAGTTTCCGTTTCTGAAATCTATGGACCTGAATTAATTCGACTGTCCAATGGCGTGGACTTAAGGAATTCCAACGGCGAGCCGGGTACGTAAGTGCTCGGATTCTTTCAGCAATCGCAACAAATCAGGGGATTTACATCCCCCGCTCGCCTTAAGTCCACGCCAACACAGGTCCGGTCCGGAGCGTCACTCCAGTGATTTTGGGTTTCGTTCCGTGGCCTGCTTGTGGATGACGTCTTGTGCGTGCGCCAGACGGTCGGGCCAGACAAAAGTCGGAGCGGTCGATGGGTTGTAGCCCTGCATGTGGCCGTCAAGTCGTGTGACGGCTTTGGTGTAGCGAAGTTCAGTATCGCGAAATACTTCGCGACAGAGTGCCGCAAGTTCCGGGTCGTAATCCAGCAGTTCTTCCCGCGTATTCACATGGTTGTGGTCGTGGTCATCTTCGCGATTATTGTCGAACCATGACTGCACCCCTTCTGCGAAGTATTCGTGGTGATTCACTGACGCGTATTTGCCTTTCCACAGGCCGGCACTCATCGCTTTCTGGTACGCTGCTTTCAACCGTGGATCAAATGTCGAATCCACATTCACGAGTCCACGCAGATGGATGTTGTGGGCGAATTCGTGGATCAGAATGTTCTCGGTCGCATACGGATCACCGGGGTAGTTCAGCAGGTTTTCTTCCCCGCACGAACAGTACGGATCCGTTTCTGATCCACCCATCCCACGGGCTCGCGCGTCCCAGAAGTTCTGTGCTGTGACACCTTCAGCCTGTTTGTTGTCCTCCGACTCTGCTCCCATCCATTTCCATTCAGGCAGATCGGTTGTGAATTCATGGGCACCGATAATGCACATTCTGGAACCGCTCTTGATCATCGCATCACGTACATCCGGACGTTTCGCCAGCAGCATGTTGACCAGAAACGCGGCCTCTCTTAATGCATAGTCATTGACGTTCGCGGACGCAACGATCGGGTATCCATCCGCACTGACGGACTTGGTGTAGAAATCCGGGACTTTCAACTCGACTGGCGGTGCGGTGATCTCCTGAGCCGGATTTGATGATGCCGCAGCTGTGCAAAAGAAGAGGACAGCGAAACTACTGAAAATGCGATGCCGAGCGATCATTGGAATTAACTCTCCGGAATTTTGCAGTGACGTCACCCGTGACATTATTGAACAGTCAGAGTCGCCCGGGTGTGATGATTCGATTGTAACATCACTGACGATCCTATGTAGGATGGACATTCATGTCCGTCGGATGACCTTGAAACAATGTCGAAGCGAAGGATGCTCGTGCCTTGACACCCGTTTGACAATGTGACAGTGCCTGGCCAATATCTCGGACATGGATGTCCAAGCTACAGGAATCGCAAAGCTTGAAGCGACGGAAAAACCACAGCCTGAACAAAAATCAGCTTTTCCAGGCCTGACGGATTGTTGGAATGCTGTTTGATCCGTGACAATAGGGCGAGCGTTCTTGCGCTCCTCGTTCATTTCGAAACACATTGCACGGCACGACAGGAAAGCAACATGATCATTGGAAAGCTCTGGGGCAGTTTTAAGGCACAGTTGAACAAGCTGGCAAATTTTTTCTGGACAGCCGATCCGATCGCGCAGATGCAGTACGAATACGACCAGGCCGTGGAACAGTTGAAGGGCGGTCGGGAAGGCCTCGCTCAGTACCGCGCATTGGTGGAAAAAGTTTCGCAGCAGGCGAACGCCGAGAAGTCCCGCGTCGCACAGCTGGAAAGTCGCGTCAAGGCCTACCTGCAGGCAGGTGATCGAGCCACCGCAGCAAAGTTCGCGCTGGACCTGCAGAAGGCGAAGGAAAGTCTGGCTGACAAGATTTCCCAGATGCAAATGCATGAAACGTCCTACGAAAACAACGTCACGAAGATCAAGAACGCCACGAAGAAGGTCGGCGAGATCAAGGACAAGATGCACATGTACGACGCGGAACTCAAAATGAGTCGCGCAGAAGCGGAAATGGCCGAACTCACAGGATCGCTGAACTTCGACATCACCACAGATATGGGGCAGATCGAATTGGTTCTGCAGGATCAGATCAATAAGAACCGCGCAAAAGTACGAGTCGCAGCGGATCTGTCTGAGCAGGGCGTTGACGACATTCTGCGCGAAACAGCGGCAGAAGGCGTGCTCGCTGAAGACGCGCTCAAGCAGTTCGAAGCTGAGATGGGGTATCTGACTCCGGGAACAGCGAAAGTCGCACAGGAAGAAAAGCAGCTCGGTCCACAGACGACGAAAGAAACGAACTGAACATGGCAGATACGCCTGAGGTTATTGCACCGACGATAGATCTCCCCGTGTGGTTTCCGGCATGGGCCAATGATCTGGCGCAGAAGTATTTCTCCGGGACGGCATGTTTCTTTGTCGTACACGGCAATGTGCACGACCTGATTCCGGTGCCGAAAGACGGTGGCTCGGAATTCCTGAGCCTGTCCGAATTCCTGGGTGAGCATTTGTTTGCCAAATGGGATCTGGTGCTGGAACATAACCTCAGCCAGGGTCTGCAGGCACTGGCGGGCAGCAGTCCGGATCGCCACACGAAAATGATGAAAGAGCTGACCGACCTGTTCGGCCCATACCGAAACTGGTCGCGTGATCCGGATGATATTCTGCTGACGCTCGACCAGATGATCGAACGCACGCTGATCGAAGACGACCCGAAGAAGCGGCGACGCATGGCGGTGGTGTTTGATTTTGGTCAGTACCTTGTACCGCCGGGCGATGCCGCTCAAATCGCCGGTCGCGTCGCATCACGAGTCGTGCGGTTTCTCGACTGGGCGCGCAATCCCTGGATTCGCCGGGTCAACATGGCATTCTGTGTCGTGAGCGAAAGCCTGTCCGAACTCAACGAACGACTGACGTCCAGTCCGTTCGTAGCGACCGTCGAAATTCCGATGCCGGATGCTGCAGCTCGGGAGAGTTTTATTGCGGAACGATTTCGTACAAATTCGACCAAAGGAACTCCGGCTGCCGACGTGATGAATGCTGCCCAGTTGACGTCGTCGTCGAACGGACTGAGCTTACTCAGTCTGGATCACCTGATTTCTCTGGCTTCACGTTCCGGCGGGGTCACGGTGCGGCAGTTTCAGGACCTGAAGAAGAGCGCCATTGAACGTCAATGCGGCGGCTATCTGGAATTTGTCGAACCGAAACACAAGCTGGATCTGGTCGTCGGGCAGGAAGCGGCTGTCAAACGTCTGCGAGATGACGCAAGCCTGATTACGAATGGCCATCAGGAAGCAGCCCCGATGGGCTATCTGATCTGTGGACCGGTCGGCACGGGAAAGTCGTTTCTGGCAGAATGCTACGCCGGTTCGATTGGTATCCCCTGCGTTAAGCTCAGGAACTTTCGCTCCAAGTTTGTCGGCGAATCCGAAGGCAATTTACAGCGCGTACTGACGGTGCTGCGTAGTCTGGGGCCGGTCGTCGTGATGATCGACGAAGCGGATGCGTCACTGGGCGATCGCAACCAGGATGGCGATTCAGGCACCAGCGGGCGAATCTTTTCGATGATCGCGCAACAGATGGGCGACACTCGTTATCGTGGTCGTATTATCTGGATGCTGCTCACATGCCGCCCTGATTTGCTCCCAATTGACTTGAAGCGTCAGGGCCGTGCGGAAGTGCATATCCCGCTGTTCTATCCGCATAGCGATGACGAAATCCGTACGATGTTCGGCGTCATGGGACGGAAGAATGGAATCAAGCTTGATGCCAGCACGCTGACGCTCAGCGAACGTCACAAGACACTCAGCGGAGCCGACATTGAGAGCGTCGTGCTCACTGCGCGACGTTTTGCCCTCATCGCCGATCGAAAGGATGTGACGCAGGACGACATCGTCAAAGCTCTCGCCGACTTCATCCCTTCGGCTCAAGGCATTGAAAAAGACATGCAGGAAGCTGCCGCCGTCCTTGAATGCACTCAACTCGATTTCCTCACCCCCGAATGGCGTAAACGTCTCGAAGCCAGCAACGGCCGTGCAACTCTCCAGCAGCAGTTCACCCAGATGCGTGCCATGGTCGAACGGATGTAAGGATCGAGCGGGCCATTACTGTCTTATCAGCCGGAACGCGCTAGCGTCCGGTTCAGGGAAAACCCTGAACTAGCCCAACTTCCCCAGAAGTGTAACAAAGTGCGACCGGCCGAAAAAAGTTTGCCGCGTTTTGGGATCTGAAATTCGAAAACAGCCGTGTTTTGAAATCTGAAATGCGATGTCGTGGGA
>Ga0105044_10010372_pt1 | contig 12719 bp, 13 predicted proteins | sample MAT01_FD_78092 | JGI IMG/M metagenome (GOLD analysis project Ga0105044, IMG submission 78092) | Freshwater microbial communities from Lake Fryxell liftoff mats and glacier meltwater in Antarctica - MAT-01 | ecosystem: Environmental > Aquatic > Freshwater > Ice > Liftoff microbial mat | place...
AGCCCGACGTGGATTCGCGTACTCCCAAGTTCGGGCGCTGCCACGTCGGGCTTACGCCTCGACGCTCGCCTGGCCGCTGCCTGGGTAAATTTGTTCCTGCCGCTCGCCTAACCGGGGTGAGTAGGGAGGGTGGGAAGACCGCGATAGTCGAGAATCGCTGAGGCGACACGACGAAACGGCCCATCGGCAACTGGCTCGCCGGGCGGCTCATTCCCCACGATGCGAGCATAGTAGTCGCGATCATCCGTCGCTCGTGCGCCGAGCGGAACCACGCGAGAAACCTCGCGGCTGGACCACCTGTCCAGGTTTACCGATCGGCCGAACAGAAGGAAGATCATGAAAACTTAACCGCTATTTCTTCTCTGGAATTAACTCCGCGGCGATCAGGCGATCCTTGCCACGAATATACATCAGCCCGTGCGATACAACCGGGGCTCCCCAACTAGGGTAGTCGAGTTCCGTCTGCCATTTCGCGACCGGTTCGAATTTCTTCGGATTCACTTTGATCAGCAACAACTCGCCCCGTTCGCGAAGGCAAAGAAAGTGACCGTCGATGAGTGTAAGCGAGCAGCGTTCCAGGTTCGGTTCCTTCCAGATGATCTTGCCGGTCGAGAGTTCGACGCACCGCAACTCGGCCTCGTTCTCGTGCCGGCCACTCGAAGCGTAGACGTAGCCATCGACATGAACGGGCGTGTTCCAGTGGCAGCGTAGGCTCTGATCGTCGCGTTCTTTATCCATGTCTGTCCAAAGTGTCTCGCTCATCTTGCCAGCCCCAATCTTTACCAGGGCGGAGCCGATTCCGTAACACTCGGAAATCAGAACCCGATTGCCCACGATCAATGGGTTACTGGCATTCACGCTCTCAAGCGGCTTGGCTCGCCAAGGAAATTGGAAATCCACTTTGCCCGTCTTGGGGTCGAAGCCAACCAACCCCCCGCGGGCGAAATAGAAACACCAGCGTCGGCCATCAATGGTCGCGAGCACGGGACTGGAATAAGAAGCGAGTTCATCCGTGATCTTGTAAACCATTTTGCCCGTGAGCTTATCGAAGGCTACGATTCCGGATCCGGCACCCTTGGCCTCGCGAAGATCTACTGGCCTAGACCCGTTCGGGCTGCCGCCGACAGCGACGATGAGCAAATCGCCCTCCACGATTGGGACGCTACCAACGCCAAAGAAGTTCTTGTGGACGTGAAATTCCTTCTGCGTGTCGTGGCTCCAGATCTTCTGGCCATCCACGACCCGGACGCAGGATAGCATGCCATCGGGGCCAAAGATGTAAACGCGATCGTCATCGACAACCGGACAGGCTCGTGGTCCGGGCGAGTAGCCGTACAAATCTTCGTAGGTTGTGGGGTATTCGTACTTCCAGATCAACTTGCCTGTCTCGGCATTTCGGCAGGTCAGCCGGCAATCGTCGCCAAAACGATCGAAGTGAAAGAGTCGCCCTCGACTTGTCACGGGTGGGGCATAACCCAGCCCCATGGGTGCTTCCCAAACGACTTTGAGTCCCTCGCGTGGCCACTTCGTGAGAATGCCGGATTCGGTCGAAACGTTGTTAGAAGTCGGCCCAAGGAACATCGGCCAATCGGAACCAGTCTTGCGCGTGCGAAGGTCGGGCGGAAGTTCCGCGTGGGCAATCGAACTGAGCAGGAAAAGCAGGCAAAGCGAACGCATAAAAGATCTCTAATGGATGAGCTTGCGGCCATCAATATAGACGGCCCGGATATTCAATTCGGAATCTGTAACGAGCAGATCGGCTCGCTTGCCGCTGGCAATGCTCCCAATCTCGGCATCCACGCCGGCGATTTTAGCCGGTGTGAGTGAGGCCATGCGGACGACTTCATGCAGCGGAGCACCGGTCGCGGACAGGAAAGTACGGACCGCATGATCCATGCCCGTTACCCCCGACGCGAGCGACTTGCCATCGAGAGTGACGCCAACATTGTTCACCTTTCGAACCGATTCGCCACCGTCGAGTGGACCGAAAATGTATTCGCCATCGGGCATATCGAGAGCACGCATAGCATCGGTCACGAGGGCCAGGCGATCCGGCCCTTTCACTTTGTAGGCCAATTTCAACAACGCCGCGGAAAGATGCTGCCCATCGGCAATCACTTCCGTGGTGAGTTCATCGAAGTAGAGTGTCGCTTCCGTCACGCCCGCACGCATGGGGTAAGTTTGCGACTGGCGAAGGCGGGCCCGGTCGGACATGGCGCAGAACAAGTGATCGACGTGAGTGACGCCCCAGCCAATAGCCTGTTCCATTTGCTCGAAGGTCGCGTGAGAATGGCCTGCGTTGCAACGGACTCCCTTGGCCCGACAAGCTCGAACGAACTCTGCCGCACCTGGAAGTTCGGGTGCGACGGTGGCATTGCGAATCTCTGAAGCGAAGGCGAGGTAGGGTTCGTAGTCCGCAGGAGTGGGTGGCCGAACGGTTCCGGCTGGATGGCAGCCGCGCGCCTCGGCCGCGAAGTAGGGGCCGTAGATGTGCGCTCCAAGAACCTTGGCACCGCCCGTGTGCTGATTTCGCAGCCCTCGCACGATTTGCAAAAATTGCAAATGTTGATCGTGCCGGGCTACTGTCGTCGTTGGAGTGCAACTGGTGGTTCCATGTCGAGCATGGGCAGCGAGCACGGTTCGGAAAGCTTTCTCCGTGCAATCCATGAAGTCCGCGTTTGACCCGCCGTGAACGTGCAGGTCCACGAAGCCTGGAAGAAGATAGCCCCCCTCCAGATCAATGATCGCCAGTCCGGATGGGGCGCGTAGATCGGCCGAGCCGACGTGCTGAATGCGGTCGTCGAGAGTGACGACCTCGCCATCGGGGAGAAGTCGGTCGGGAAGAACGATGGTGCCGTTAAGGAATCGGAACATGGTGTATTCGATAAATTTTACCCGATCGGAGCGAAACCGGCGACCATCCTTTTCGGGAAGCTTTTCGCAGTCGGCAAGACACGCAGGGGAGCTAGGTGGGGAGTGTGAGGAAATTTCCGCTGGTGGGCTAAAGTAGCGAACCCGCGAAGTCGAAACAGAGTCTTGGAAGAGCGACCCTCGATGTTTATGAGGGTGCCTGCACCAACCGCCCGCCGGCGCGAGGTTCAGAGATTCGGTGACAGGAAGTTCGATCGATCCAGGGTAAACCGCCACGTTTTCCCAATATATCGATCCATTCGGAGGTTACTCCCTTGAACACTGCTGTTCTCTTGTTCTCGGCGTGCATGGCCGGTGCCGATCCGGTTCCGCCGCCGCCAGCCGCACCGGCCCCAACGGTTATTTATTACGTGAATAACAACTCGGGCGATGGTTGCGGCAAGGCTTCGGTTTGTGGCGATTGCTGCCTCAAGGATAAAAAGTGTTGCCTGATCCAAAAGATCAAGGACAAGCTGTGCTGCTGGAAGAAGTGTTGTGAGAAGTCGAACGATTGTTGCAACAAGAACGATAACTGCAACAAGAACGATAACTGCAACAAGAACGCTTGCGACAACGGCCATCAGAAGAACCACTGTGCCAAGCAAGATCCTTGTGCGAAGAACGATTGTGCCAAGAACGATTGCGGCAACAACAAGGGTCATTGCTTCAAGTGCGATTGGTGCAAGAAGAACGACGACTGCGGCAAGGACGCATGTGGCCGGGCCGAAGTCAGCAAGTGCGATGATTGCTGCGACAAGCTCTGCTGGAAGCCAGGCTACTTCTTGCACAAGTGCAAGGAAAAACTCTGCGGACATTGCGACAAGAAAGACGATTGCTGCCACGGTGGTTGCGGAACGGCTGCCACGCCGAACTCTTGCGGCACCACGGTAATTGTTCCAGCCGCTCCGGCGACCGGACCAGCCCCGCTGGCTCCGAAGAGGATTCCGGAAAAGGTGGGCTCGGCCTACCCGATGATCAAGCCGTCCCTCACGGCCGGCGATTCGCCGAAGACCATCGATCTGACCCCGTCCGCCTACTAAGCGAACGAAATTCGAGCGACCCACGAAGCCCGCGAGTTTCTCGCGGGCTTCGTGCATTCTTGCCTACCTATCCCAACCGACCTCGGCTTGATTCGCTGAGAAGTCCCGCTTATATCCCCTCCCAAGATCGCTTTTCAGGGAGGGGACGATGAAATACGCGCTAGGATTCCTTGGGGCGGCCCTCTTGGCCGTGGGCTGCACCAATAGCAATAAACCAAAGGCCGAAGCCGAGCAGGCCGCGATCGGCAAGCCGGCCGGCGACGAAACCAAAGCCTGCATAACGGCTTATCTCGGACAGTGCGGTTGGAAGGACGTCGAACTTGTCAAACTCGACGAGCGAGAGGATGTGCCACGCGAAGCGATGATCGTGCGCGGCGAAGCCTGGGCGTACACCTTTACCGCGAACTACACAAATCTCTTCGGCGAACGGCAAACCAGCGAGAATTGGGTGGCCGTGCTAGCACGGGACGAAGGAAAGGCCTGCGTCAAAAGCTGCCTGGATAGCTCGAAACGACTGGTCGGCGGGCATAGCGGAGCAGAAGGAACCGACGATACCCCGCAGGAAGCACTGCCAGCTATCGTCGCTCCACGATAAACAGAAGACAGAAGACAGAAGACAGAAGCCCTAGTGCTCTGTCACATCTTAAATGACGGGTTGGAGTCCCGGCTTTAGCCGGTTTTTTCCGCCTAAAGGCGGGACTCCAACCCGAAGTTTTAACTGTGACACAGCACTAGTGTCTGTCCTTTGTCTTCTGTTCTCTGTTCGAGGTTCTCTGTCTTCTGTTCTCTGTTCGAGGTTCTCTGTTATCTGTTCTCTGTCATTTGAAGTCTTCATGGCAAGCAACGCAGGAGGCGTTGACGGCGGTGAAGGCCTTGGCCAGATCCGCGGGAGAAGTCTTCTTCTTCGTGGTCGCTAGCAGCGCCTCGGTCGTCGCGATCATCTTGTCGTTAAATTCCTTCCATGCTGCTTTATCTTTCGCGGCATCGGGCTTGACGATCGTCTTGCTGTATTCGCCCATCGCCAGCACTCGATGAGCAATCAGGGCAATATCCGCCGGCTTGGCTGTCGCCTTCTTGCCATTCGCGATGATGTCGGCTTCCACGTTCGTGCCGTACTGTGCAGTCTTCATGAAGTTGAGCATCACGTCCTTCGAGGTCACGTCAGCAGGAAACTCCTTGGAAAGATCGGTTTTCTTCGGACTGTCGGAAGCCTTCACGGTGGCGAGTCCCTTGGCGGCATCGGCTGCCGCCTTGAAATTCCCCTCCGCGACCGCCTTGTAAATCTTGATGGCCTCATCGCGAATCGCCGCCGCCTTGCCATCCGCTGCGGGGTCTTTGCCCGTGATGCGGGCGTTGGCGTAGCCGGCCATGATCATGGCACTGGATTTGATTCCTCCACCGGCGCTCTTGCCAATCGACTTCTTGTCTTTATCAGTCTTTGCCTTGTCGACCGCTTCAGCCGCCTTCGCAATGATCTTGGCGTCCTGGTCGACCAGGGCCTTGAACTCATTGTCCGTGGAGTCGGCCGCGTCGGCCGGGCTGAAGAAGGCTATTGCAGCCAATAGGAACGCGGAAACCAACCAAAACCGAGCCGGGATTCGCCGCATGGGTGTCTCTCCGTGAGGTGGGTAAAGATTCTAAGCGACCAGCAACACTGCTGTCAGAGTCGCGCACGGAGGCTTTGCGAAGTAATCGTGCTTGCCCAGCTTACTCCGCTCGCAAAGCCTCGCTGCGTGCGCGGCTCGGAATGCCGCAAGGGCCCCAATCCGCCTCTATCTTAGCGCCGCCTGTAAAGGTTGCAAGAGACGACTTCGCTTTCCCATTTCCTCCGATTGTATCAGCGTCCTGCGTTCGGATTGAACATATTTCCCTGGACAAATCCGACCCGCGATGGCATGGGGTTCCTCTCATTCCAGTGGTCCAAAGTTACGAGTTTCGGTCGCAATCCGAACGTGTCCTGGGGAGGCGCGGGCGATTGTTGTGAACGAAAGACTCGGGCGATTTCCGGGGACGGGCACGATTGTCCGTTTCCGAACCTGCGTCATTTTCGGCTTCGGCAGCGAATGATTGCAGGCCAATGGGATGATGGTCCGATAAGGGGTTGGGGAAGATTCCGTACTGGAATCTCCCCTAAGGGGTTCGACAGGAATTCCACACCGTTCGTGTACGGAGCTGTTTCGGAATTGCCCGCGTCTGACGCGATACTGAAAGCTGGGCCAGGGATTGGCTCGGGGAACCAGGTAAACGCCATTCGCTCCGACTATAGTTTCTGTTCGCGTGCGCAGCGGCCGAATGGGGGGAACTACGCGAGCCCAAGGGCTTGCCGTGGTTCAGTTCGGCTGACGTGGGAGCCTGTCGCTCATCAGGGAGGTACCCTCATGGTTGCGACGGCAGAACTGGATATTCCGCAAGTTTGGCAGGCTTATCGGGCCACGTGCAACGTGGAATACCGAAATCGCCTGGTCGAACGCTTCCTTCCGCTCGTGAAGTACAATGCCGAGCGCATTTGGGCTCGACTGCCCGATGGCGTGGAACTGGATGACCTCATCAGTTCCGGGACTTTCGGGCTGATGGATGCGATCGACGCGTTCGACCTCAATCGCGGTGTGAAGTTTGAAACGTACTGCGTCCCGCGAATTCGCGGGGCCATGCTCGACGAACTGCGCTCCATGGATTGGGTGCCACGACTGGTTCGATCGAAGTCCTCGAAGATGGAAGTGGCTCGAAAAGCACTAGAGGCGAGCCTGGGTCGTCCGCCAAGGCCGGACGAACTTGCCGCTCGACTGAATATCAGTCTCGACGAACTCAAGGAGTACGTCGGAGAAGCCACGGCCGTGGGCCTGGTAAGTCTGAACAAGAAGTGGTACGAGACAGACAGTTACAAGGACGTCCGCGAGATTGACGTTCTTGAGGACAAGAAGTCCGAAGATCCGACTCATCGCATCCAGAACCGCGACCTTATGCGGCTCGTGACCAAGGGGCTCAATCGCAACGAACGCCTCATCATTATTCTGTACTACTACGAAGACATGACGATGAAAGAGATCGGGGCCACGCTCGACCTGAGCGAATCCCGTGTCAGTCAGATGCACTCAAGCATCGTGGCTCGCCTGCAAGGGCAGTTGGTCAAACGCCGTCCGGAATTCAGCACCTGATTCAATTACAATTCGGACTCATCAACAAAGCCGGGACCGCAAGGTGCCCGGCTTTGTTGACTTTATGCCGCATGGAGTTCGCTTCGTCGGCCGATGGCTGCCACATGGATGAGCGAACACCAAACCACGGAGTCGCGTTCGGGGTCGGCAATTACCAGAGTATTTTTCATAACAATCGCATTTTCTGGATGCTTGACGGGGTAGACCTGGCCGCTCGACAGTTGCACCTCAATCGCTTCAAAAGGGCGCTTGTTCAGAAATTCCCGGACTGAGTCGGCATTCATTTGTGCTCCCCAAATGTAGTAGAGGTGTTCAGCCTTTTCGATTCTTGGCAATGGGTCTCTCTTCCATTGTAAGGTGTTCCAGTTGCTTATCGAACGGGTGAACTTGCACTTTCGATCGGGGCGTCCCGTGACCGGCAGAATCCGGAAATCGCAATGTCCTCCCCGCGATAATCAAGACGGGAAAAGCGGAGGTTGCACATGGACATGTGGCAAGCAAAAAAAGCGTCGGCCATAACGGCCGACGCTTGCGAAAACTTGTTGAACTAATCTCGCGTTCGCTTGACCGGGAAAGTCGGGATCGGTTCCAATTTCACGTCGCTTACCTTGGTCACCGGATCGGTCTTCTTGGGATCCGTCGAAACCTTCTCAGGCTTCAGATTCTCAGTCGAGGCCCGGTACATCCAGGTGGCGTTTCCAGTCCAGCGGATGCCGGAAGGTTCCGTCGCTTCTCCAGACCCGAGACGTTCAAAATCTAGCTGTAATGTCTTGCGTTTAATGATCGTTTCGCCCGGCCGATCGATCGGCTTCTCCGCCGTATAGCCATTCGACAGGCCGGCGACGAAGATGCTGAACTTGTTGGTCAGCGGGACCGGCGTTTTCACACCTGAGATCGGGTCGTCCACGCCTGTCCAGATTGCCACGCCAGTGACGGCACGAGGGAACGCGTCTTCCTTTGAGACCGCAATATCGTTGGCACTGATTGTAACCGAGTTCTTCAAGCCGAATCGGCCAGTCGGATCTTCGCGCTTGCGGATCGATTCTTCCACGGAGGGCAGAATCTCGTCCGCATGTCGTGTATGGCGATCGAGCGTGACCAACTCGATGTCGGGCACGAAGGTGATCGGTTCTTTACGTGGGTCGAGGTTGTAAACCCGGTAAATCATGTACCAAACGATCTTAGTGCCACGCCCCGGGATCTTCTCGACAATGATGCGGGGATCCTGGAAGCGGAAGTGCAGCGTCCAGATGTCCTCGCGATCGTTCGCGGTCATCTGGGGAATGATTTCCCGTTCGTTGAAGCCAGCCTTTTGAGCCAACAACAGGTTCGGCGTGGCCAATGCACCCAAACTCGACAACATGAACGTACGACGAGAAAACATGGCCTGCTCCGCGTGCCGAAGGTCGGCTGGTGATGAGAATGACTTCTATCGACCATACCCGTATGGCACGGATGATTCAAGACATTCTACCCGTACCCGTCCATTACCCGAGTGTCCAGGCTTGCCCAATCGATGCGTTCGGCAAGAATGTGGCGGCAGGCCATGGCCACGGGTAGAGTTACACCAGGCCGTTGCAGATGCCGCCCACTTAGGGTAAGATTCCTCTACTCATTCCAATCCGCGGAGTCACCGCATGTCGACCCCTGCTCCTTCTGCGCCCTCGAAAGCCCCTCCTGGCCCAATCGCCCCGCCGGACGATGAGTTCTGGGAAAAATATTCCCCACACTACGAGTTTCCGCTTTCAAGCATCGGCTCGATTGCCATGCACGTAGCTGGCGTCGCGATCTTTTTGCTGCTGCTGTGGCTGCTTTCACGCATGAGCATCACGGATACGAAGCCCGTGCCGATGATCGGGCTGAGCGTTTATGGTGATGGCTCGGAAGGTGAGGGTCAGGGCTCCGAGGGGGGACAAGCTCCAAAAGAGGACGTAAATCCGTCGGAACCGATGGATCCTTCAAGGCCAATTCCCGAGGCCGACCTCGCCAAGATCAAGGATCTCGACCAATGGTTTCCGAATCTGCCCTCTGCAGAGGATGGCCCGAAACCCGAATCCCTTCCCACTGCCGCCAAAATCGCCAAGTTGAATGACGACCTGCGAAAGGCACTTCTGGAAGGTATGAGAGGGAAGAAAGGAAAAGGGGCTGGCGAAGGCTCCGGAAACTCCGGCGCTGATGGAAAAGGGTCCAACGCAACTGGCGATCCGACTTCGTCTGGAAACCGAGCGGTGCGTTGGGAATTGAACTTCAAAACCTCAAGCGGCAAGGATTATGTCGGCCAGTTAGCCGTGATGAAGGCCACGCTGGTCATCCCCGAAGCAGACGACCGATCGAACAAGGCTTACCGCGATTTGTCGAACCCTCCGGTCGTCGGCCAACCATTCAATCGCAGCGAGCTTCCGGGGCTATATTTCGTGGATGACTCGCCGGACTCCGCTGAGAAGGTGGCGAGTTTCCTGGGTCTGAAACATTCGCCCAAGATGTTCATCGCCTTCTTTCCGAAAGACATCGAGGAAGAACTGGCTCGCAAGGAACGCGAATATCGTGGCCGCAAGGAAAGCGAGATATTCTCGACCAAGTTCAAGATCATGATTCGCAACGACAAACCGAGCATTGAGGTTGTCGATCAAACGCCAGTGAAGCGCTGATTATCGGATTTGTTTAGCGTTCGAGCCAACGGCTCGAACGAATCCGAGGGGGTTCGTTCGAGCCGTTGGCTCGAACGCTAAACGGGTTCGGCTTATTCCTTAGGCACGCGCATGATGCGGATGATCTGCTGAAATTTCGCACCGGCCGCCGCGTCCTGAATCGCGACCACCGACTTCCAAGGCACTTGCGGGTCGATTTCCATTGCCAGCCGGTCGTGCCCCAGTGACTCCATGTATTCCTTGAACTTCGCTTCCAGCTCGCTCTCCGCGACGACTTCCCCTTCGACACGGTAAACGGGAGCCTCGTTCTCCATTTTGGCAGTCACACGAACTGCCACCTTCTTGATGTCGTTGTCTGTCTTGCGTCCCTTTTGGTCCTGCCGTTCGCCGGGTGGCGGGTTGAACTCCTTCCGCAGTTCTTCGTATGTCGTTGTGAGCATGAAGAAGATCAAAAGCACGAGGGCCACGTCGATCAGCGGGTTCATGTCCAGCTTCGTCTCGTCCTCGGGCGGCTTCGGTGGCGGCGGTTCAAAATCTTCCATCGCCTGGGAAAATACCGGGTGGCGTTCGAGAGCAATCCAGTCGCGGTCTTGGGGACTCATGACCTCGTCGGTCGGCTCCCACATGCCTTCCTTGACGCCATCCAGGATGTCCTCGGCTGACACTCCTTCAATGGATTGCGGCGAACCTTCGTGGCGAATGTTGAACAGGATCATGGCTTCCCCCGCTCGTTGACTTCGACCGCGTAATCGCGGAGTATCCCCTTCTCGACACGGCGTTCCAGGCCCTTCATCACTTCCTCGACGACTTCGTAAGGAATATCGCCGTGAGCCGCAATGCGAACCTTGGGCGGCACCTGCACCGGCCTGAGTCGCTCGTCAAGCCGAATCATGACTTCCACATCGCTGCCGAGATTCGTGTCTTCATTACTCGGCTCCAATGTGCCAAGTCCGATCGAATATATCCGCTGGCCATCCTTGAGATCGATGTCGATACGAATGATGCCGGGATCCTGCTCGATCGTGAATGCATGTTGCATGTTCGGAACATTGATCCGTGAGAACGAAGCCACGGTCATGGTCATCATGAAGAAGATCAGAAGCACCAGGCTGATGTCGATCAGCGGGATCATGTCAACGTCGTCGTCTTCTTCCTCGGACGATTTCTTCCACTCGACTTCCATCTCGACCGGCTTCAAGGCCTCGGCAGGATCGAGCGGGCGTTCCGGTTGAGGAAAATACGGCTGAAAGGCGACGACGCCACTGAGCGGATACCACTCGCTGGTGCCGGAAGGGCGGATGCGATCGTCGGGCACGGCACGGCCCTGCTGAATCCAGTCCGTGACGACGTGGAACGGCACTTCCTTGATGACGTTGTTCGCCAGGACGAACCAGAGATCGAAGAAGCGTTTGGGTTGGTCGGCCATGAGTGTTCCCGTAGGACAGGCCTCCCGGCCTGTCTGCTTGGACAGGCCGGGAGGCCTGTCCTACATGTCGGGCCGGGAGGCCTGTCTGCTTGGACAGGCCGGGAGGCCTGTCCTACATGTCAGGCCGGCTTAGCGCCCGCCTTGATGTCGCTTGTCTGCTTCGGCTTCAGCGTCTGGAACAGCAACACCAATCGTTGTGCCGCACTCTTCATGTCAATCTCGAATTTAGAAACCCGAGCCTTGAACATGACGTGTGCGAAAACAAGCGGAATGGCGATCATCAACCCGCCGGCCGTGCCGAAGAGTGCGAGGCCGATGGCTCCGGACTGACTGGTTACGTTCCCGGCATTTCCGCCCTTCGACGCATCCGAAATGGCCGTAAACGTATTGATCATCGAAACGACAGTGAGGAACAGCCCAACCATCGTGGCGATCTTGGCAATGGCGAGAATCGGAGGGAGCAGGAAGTTCAGGTCCGGGACAATGTCGAGTTCGATGGCGTTCGCCATCGCCCGCTTCATGGCCGCAACCCCCTGGCGGGAGTTTTCCAGCCCGGCCGCGTACAGCTTGCGGGGAACGATACCGTTTTCCGTCCGGCAGAATTTCAGTGCTCCTTCAACCCCTTCTTTCTGCAGCTTGTCCTGGAAGGTTGGCAAAAAATCTTCCAGGTTCGTCTTGGCGTTCATGTTCAAGAGCCAGCGCCAGACGACCAGTGCCGCGGCAACAAGCGACAACATTAGCATCGGAAGGAAGAAGTACCATTCTTCCGTCATGAACTTGATCAGTGCTTTCATCGATTGGCTCAGTGAGATCGAGACAGGGGGTTGGGAATAGATTGCTAACTTGAAGGGAGAGGTTCAAGGAGGAAACTTCACGAATTATCCGCCGAGCCGAGCGGCGTAAGCCGCCGGGTGATGTTACCGAGCTTCACCCGGCGGCTTACGCCGCTCGGCTCGCCAGTTCGCTACTTCACATCGAACTGCATGGCGTTGAGAATCTCTAGCGATTCATCATCCTGAACCAGTGCGATCACTTTCAGGTGCTTCAGATCCATCGGTCGTTCAGTGTTCGGGAACGGGCGCGTGTTCGCGAAGTCGTCCAGATACTTCGTCAAACTCTTTTTCACCTCAGCAAGATCGATCGTTACGCTTTTCTTGAGCGACTTCTCCGCAAGCGGGGTGCCCGCCTTCACATCGGGAATCGATCGCACCACCTGATGGTGGAAACGAAGATTATTTCCCCCGATGTACTTAATCGTTTCTTCAACCAAGACGAGCCGAAGCTTGAGGTTAGCGCTTGGTTCCTTGACTCCATCGACACTGACATTCACTGCGATCTTGTCACCGCTGAGCTTGGCCGAGCCGTCGATCTTGATCGTGGTTTTCTCCTCGAGCAAGCCGTCGATGACTTCCTTGTAATCGTTAAATTTCTTCTGTGCGCCGGCCATACCGCCGCCGCCGCCGGCTTGTGGCTTGCCGTTAAACAGCGTTGCCGGGGTGCCGCCGATGTCCATCGGGTATTTTTCACGGTAATAGCCGAA
>Ga0105044_10010374_pt1 | contig 12717 bp, 7 predicted proteins | sample MAT01_FD_78092 | JGI IMG/M metagenome (GOLD analysis project Ga0105044, IMG submission 78092) | Freshwater microbial communities from Lake Fryxell liftoff mats and glacier meltwater in Antarctica - MAT-01 | ecosystem: Environmental > Aquatic > Freshwater > Ice > Liftoff microbial mat | place...
CAAGTCTTCCAGAACCGACCGCTCGCGCGTGGGCTCCGGGGCGATCTGCGCCGCTGCCACGTGCGACGACCCGAGATCAGTCAGTTCGCGCGCCAGGGAGAACACCGTGCCCACCAGCGCGACAAAGCCGAACGCCTCCGCCGGCAGCGACCGGCCGAGCAGGGCCGTCAGCAGGAACGACACTCCCAGGCCGACGAAGGCGGCACTCAGCAGCACTGCCTGGCTCTGTGTCGTCGCGCGGATCATGATTTCCAGGAGAAGGCGGTGGATGGCATCGGCCAGGAACGCAGAAGCGATGGTCGCCCACCAGCCGATCGCTGCGCCGCGGATGTTACTTCAGGTGCCCTGAACCGTGATACCAGCCACCGAAGATGCTGGCTCACGTCCAGGCAAGAATGGGGCTTGGCCCCAAACCCCAGCAGGGGCCAAGCCCCTGCACCTTACTCGTAAGGTGGAAAATCGGTTTCCTAATTCCGACGGTCCGTGATGGATCCCCGTTGGCCTGGCTTCGCGCCGCGACGGCAAAGCCCTGGCCACGATAGGTCGAACAGGACGCTGATTGGTATCTTTTCCGATGGCTGAAATCACCACGACAGCACGTCAAGCCGGCCAAAACTCACGTATGTCGGGTGCCTGCTCCTGCTCGATCAACGCCGCTGCCATGTGCCGCTCATACCGGTCGGGCGAGTCCGTCATGCTGATGCGTTTGCGCATGAAAATCCGGCGCACCTCGGATTTGCGAAACCCCGCCGTCAGCGCGCGCACTTCAATCGGCGTCAGATCCGGATGCCAAAAATCGACGATGAGCACGATCCGGCGCTCGGTCGACATGTTCCACACCGAATGCTCAAACGCGTCTTCGAACAGCAGGCAGCGGCCTTCCGTCCATCCCCGCGTGTCGCCGCCAACGCGAATGCCCGTCCCGTCCGGGATGCGGATGCCGAGGTGGCAGCGCAGCCGCAGGTTGTCGACGCTGCAATGCGTCGGCAAGCGGCTCTGCGCCCCCTGCACCGACAACAGCGCATCGCCCCACGGGTAGTCGAGGCACACATTGGGCAGCGACTGGATGATGGCGAGCGTGCGCGGACAGCACTGCGTCATCGCCTCCACATTCACGCCCATGTAGAAAAACGGATACACCGTCCACGCGCGCGGCGGAGCGCGGCGGCGCAGCCACGACAACGGATTGCTCCAACTGCGCGATGGGCGCGACGCGACAGTGTAGTCAAGCTGGGCGCCGTCATCCAACGCAACGGCCTCGTCACGGATGACGGGGAATGCCGACTCAAGAATGGCAACGCCTTCGCTCATGCTGGCATCGTGAAACGGCCGATGCCTCAAGCCGGGAAAGCACGGGTAGTCGGGGGCCATGGACGGATCGGCACCGGCCGCTGCGCCCTCGCCCGCAAAAGCCAGCAGATACTGTTTCACCCGGTCGAGCGCGGGGCCGCCGTGCATCACACGATCGTAGTAGCCGCCATTACGCATCGCGCTCACGATGTATGGCCAATCGGTGGTGTTGGTCACGATATGCCTCGAAGCGCGCGGTTCCGCGCGTCATATACAGATTGAGGGAACGCCCAGGTGGAGTGCAGCGGCGGGAATACCTAAATAAAATGTCGCATCGAACGCCGGATGGCACAAATTAGCCTGTTCGGCGCTTCCCCAAGGCGCGGCTGCACCGGTTGGTCCGAGATCCTTCCTTTAGCCGCTGGAGGCTGGATTTCTCCGATATCAATTGACGATGGCAGCAGGACTGATTCGCGATATTCGATTCACACAAATAAAAATAACCATCTGGATAGAGACATTGCACTGTTTCGTGCCCGAATGTCCAGAAAACGCTCCTGGCTGTCAAGATTGGCTGGGTACCGCTCGTCGTCTTTTTGGTGCTGACTGCGTTGATTTCCCCCGAGGCGGCGATCGCACGATCAATCCATCACCCGCTACCCCAGCCGATTACGGCGGTATTGGACCGAGTCGTACTGATACCCATCACCCTAATGCCTGACCGATCAAGGAAGGCAAGGACAGGGCTCTGCCCTGGAGCCGCCAAAGGCCGACGACCTTACGGAACCCTTTTTATTTCATGAGGATGAGGTCCAGGGGCTCGGCCCCTGGTGGGGTTCGGGGCGAAGCCCTGACCTTGCTTGACGATAGGTCATCATAACTGTTGCTTGGAATGATTGTGACCTTTGGCGCTGTCTGGATACTGACATCGATGGGGAGGCGCGGCAGCGGCCGCTGCGCGGTTTGTCCGAGCATTATTTTTTCCGTGACCGGATACGCGGCACCTGTGTCGTGAGCGTAAGCGGCCTCCACGATTGGCGTCGTCTTGTCCGTTCAGGTGGCGGCTCGTTGAGCGACCTCCACGGCAGAAGTCGCTGGAGCCTGGGGGCGACGCGGCATTTGGCAAGCCGGTCGATGGGGTGTCCGCGGTTGCCGCCCGTTTCGAAGCCGACGAACAGGGAGTTTATTGGCGAGATCGAGATGCCGCAGAGCCACCGCTCGGCGCAGTCGATTGCGATTGCAAGGCGGCCGTCGCGGGTTAGCGTCCCATCGTAGGCGCCCCTAGCTCAGTGCCTTGCCCTGCTCGGTCTTGGTCGATGCCCAGGATAGGCGCCGGCGTGCGCGGAGCTCCTGAATCCTTCGAGGTGGTCGCCCGGGCGCTCGTTCTTCGGTTGGGCGCGTAGAGGTACCGACTTGTGCAGGCGATGGAGGCAACATCGCCCGCGGGAATTGAAATCTAACGGCGACTGCGGGTCGCTCGGTTCAAGGAGAGATGGGTCCTGGATCTGGTGATGTTGGGCCGTGATTGACCGGTGAACCAAGGCAACGCCGCGATTCTTCCTACACTCAGGGCTATTCTCTACCGCAATTTGTATCAGACCGCGCTGCCGGTGGGCGCGGGCGGCGGGATTTCCGGCCTGGGGTAGCCGGCCAGCCGCACCAGCATGAACAGGCCGCGGGCGGGGAACGAGCAAGTCAGGCGCTGCACCAGTCCGGCCGCCGCCTCGGGGTCGGACACCCGCCACCAGCCGCGGGCGATGTCGCGCGCCTCGGCGATCAGGCCGGGCAGGGCGGGCAGGATTTCCACCGTCAGCGCCACGCCCTGGATGGGTGCCAGGCGGTATTCGCGCAGATTGCCGTGCGGGGCATAAGGGCTGTGTTCGGACAGCGGCAGGCGCTCGGACAGGCGGCGCTCGATCGTTTTGCCCGGTTCCAGTCGCACGCCGATCGGTAGGATGGCGGCTTCCGGCTCGACGCCCTCGGGCAGGGGGGCGGTGCCTTTCAGGACATGTGCGTGGGCGTCGGCGCCGAACCAGGTGGTGACGGCGGCGGCATCGGCATGGCGGCGGCCGGTGGCGAGGTCGGCCACCGGGGCGGCATCCATCACCACCATGGCGGTGCGGCCCTGGTTGGCCAGGCTGTAGGTGAAGACGATGCTGTCGTCGACGCGGGCGATGTCGCAGGTGAGGGTGATGTCACCCAAGGAGGCGGTGGAGCTTGGCATCAGTCGGGGCGCGGGAACGAGTCGGTGCGGACCATCAGATGCAGTCCCTTGGCGCGAAACGTGACGGTCAGCCGCTGCAACGCGGCCCCGAGATTGTCCGCCCCCACGCGCACATGTTCCGGCGACACCGCGACCGGCTCCTCCCGTAGGCCGGCGGCATTGACCGACAACACGTCCACATGCAGCGCCAGGCCCTCGATCGCCAGCACGCGATAATCGCCGACCGGCCCCGTGCCGAAATAGGGACTCACCTCCGCCAGCGGTTCGCGCAACTCGATGGTGCGCCTTAACGTGGCACCGGGCTCCAGGCGCAGCGCCACCGGGATCACCCGCACCCGCACGTTGCGATCGGTCGGCAGCAGGGCGAGGCCGTTCAGTACATGGGCATAGCTGTCGCGGCCGAGCCAGATCGTCACCTGATCGCGGTTCAGCACCGGCGCGTGCGTCTTCGGGTCGGCGCCGACGATCGCATCCATGACATAGACCGCGACCTGGCTGTTGTTCGCCACGGCATAGGCAAGCACCACCTTGTCATCCACCTTCTCAGGGGTGCAGGTCAGCACGATGTCGCTCGGCGGGAAGGGGGGCATGGCCATGCGGATGGTCCTATCGGCGCTCAGGTCTCGTCGTGACCGTGAAGGTGGCTGTCTTCCGGCATGCCCGGCCAGGGGCCGCGCTCGTCGCGATAGGTGTTCTCTTCCTGGATGGTGTTGAACTCCTCGTCGTTGTCGTACCGGTCGGTGCGCGTGCCACTGGTCGCATTGGTGCCGTCGGCGTTGTGCTCGGCGTGCTTCATCTCGTGGAACAGGGTCACGTCGCTGGGGGCCTGGGTGCGCCCGCTATCGGGCCATTCGCTGGGATTGTAAGTCACGGTCGTACCGGTGCCGGTCCCGTCAGAGGCCTTTGTGCCATCCGCGCTCTGGGCGAAGGCGTTCGGCGGGTTCTGCGGCGGGTCAAGCGGCTCGATCGTGGTGACAAGGCCCTTGTCTTTGTTCTTATTGCCGAGATTGTCCAGCATCGCCTTGCCAGACGGGGTATCGTTGATCTTGGCGAGGTCCTGGGACACTGCATCGACATAGGCGGGGTCGGTGCTGTTGATGATCACGCCGGGGAAAGCCTGCCACTTGCCACCGGGCAGCGGCGTGAGGCTGAAGCCGTGACGCGCGGTGGCGGTGTGGGTGCGCCGCCCGCCGCCCTTGCCTGGCGGATGCAGCGCGATCCAGTTCGGCGGGTCGCCGGGGTCGGCCAGGCTGGCATCCAGCGGTTCGGTGATGGTGACGTTGCTGGTGCTGTCGGGCGAGCCGCCGGAGTTGATCTGCACCATGCTGCCCTTGATCCACACCCCGGCTGGGTCGATCACCACGAAGTTGCCGCCGACCTTCAGGGTGATCTTCTGGCTGGCCTCGATCACCACTTTCTGGGCGTTGATGGTCGCCTCGGTGCCGACGATGTTGTTCCACTTGGCCTGATAGTCGAAGGCGACATCGGCCTTGACGCTGATCTGCATCGCGGCGTCGACGCCCTCGTAGCGCGCATCGCCCACATGCAGGTCGTAGGTGCCGCCGGTGGTCATCACAAAGCCGCCGCCGCCCTTGCCGGTGTCGGGATCCTTGCCGCCGATGTTGATGTGGCGGTTGCCGTAGACTTTCTCGAAGTAGTTGCTGAAGGCGGTGACGTCCATGCGGCCCTGGCTGCGCATGAGCCACTGTTCGTGGTGGAAATTGTCATCGAAGCGCAGCATGTGGAAGCGCGACTTGGCCCCGTCCGGCTTTGGCGTAGAGGCCGTTTTGATGCCGCTGCGCCGTTGGGTGGCCTGTGCCTGGGCGCTTTCCGGGCGGAACGGGCCGGGCGGCGGCGAGGCCGGCGTGGTGCCCGGTGCGTCAAACGGTTGCTGGCTGCCGGGATTGTAGAGCCGGCCGGTGATGATCGGGCGGTTGGGGTCGCCGTCGATGAAGGTGACCAGCACTTCCTGGCCGACGCGTGGTGGGAACTGCATGCCGAACTTGCCGCCGGCCCAGCCCTCGGCCACGCGGATCCATCCCGAGGTCCCGCCGGTCTTGTTGTTCTTCTCGTTGCGGTCCCAGGGGAACTTCACCTTCACCCGGCCCCATTGGTCGGTATGGATATCGGCGCCGGCAGGCCGGTCGAAGCCGTTCGGGCCGACCACGATGGCGGTGTGCGGGCCGCTGATGCGCGGCTTGGGCAGGGTGCGCGGCGGGTGGAACAGGATCAGCTCAAGCGAACTTGCGTCGGGGATGGCGATGAAGGTGTTGGCGAACTCGCTCTTTTTCTCAAACAGGTTCTTGAAGAAGCTGATGATCGGGTCGGTGATCAGTCCGATCAACACCGACAGCCCGCCGGAGGCAACGGCCTTGCCGACATTGCCGAGCGTGTCGGCGAATTTGCGCTTGAACAGCTCGTCGAGCGGCGCAGCGCCGCCCTTGGCGTCGTTGGCCGCCCCCAGGCCCAGCGTCTTGGCGTTATCGGTGCTCCACAGGCCGGTGAACGCACCGGCCAGCACCTCGCCGAGATTGCTGTCCTGATAGCTTTTTTCCAGCGCGGTGAACTGAATCGAGTTGATCAGATAGGGCCCCGGGCTATCGTCTGGAAAAATCTTGTTCTCCTTCAGACCGAAGCGGACGCCGGCGGCGAAGACGACAATCTGGCTGCCGCCCTGGATCGCGTGCGCCTGGCTCTCCTCGGCGGCCATGCGCCGCTCGGTGAAGCGCTTCAGGTCCTTGGACACCTCGATGTGCTGCGGAAACTCGTAGCGCGTGAAGTTATTTCGGTCGCGCGGCGGGGTGCCGACGATGGTCTTCACCTCCTCGAATGGCGGGTTGGCGGGGGTGGTGAAACTGAAATCGCCCAGCGTCCAGGCGCCCGTGCGGTGGTCGGTCGAGTGTTCCCAGGAATGGACATGATCGGCCCCGGGTTCGTCCTCCAGCGCGATCTCGAAGGGATCAAGCTTGCGAAAATCGCTGGGCTGGTCGCCCAGCACCATCACGGTGCGCTTCTCCTCGTGCCGGAAGTAATAGAAAATCCCGTTTTCCTCCATCATCCGGCTGACGAAGTCGAAATCGGTTTCGCGGTACTGCACGCAGAATTCGAGCTTGGGATAGGAGTCGGACTTGATGCGGTCCATTTCCACATCGGCGAGCTTGTGCTCGTCGAAAACCGCCTTGAGGATTTCCAGCACGGTGACGTCCTGGAAGATGCGCATGTCGGTGGAGAGCTGCAGCAACGCGAAGCGCGGCACGATCTCGGCGCGGAACACCTGGAACCGCTTGCCGGAGCGCCCCGCCGCCTGGAAGTTGCGCATCAGGCCATGGCGGAACTGGAACTTGCGCTTGTCGTCCAGCCGCATGCCGATCGAGGCGGAGGTGCCGATCATGTCGGCAGGGTCCACGCGCTGGTTCAGATCGTCGCACAGCAGCGTCACCACGTAGGAGTAAGGGCGTGAGATCGCTTCCTTGCCCGCCACCGCGTGCAGCAACAACGTGTCCTTGCGCAGCAGCGCATTGCCGCAATCGAAGCGCAGCGTCCGGTCGTCCTGGGTCAGTCTGTCGGCCATTGGGGTGCGTATGCCTTAGGGGACAAAGGTCGCGGTCTGGCCGGGATCGGCGATGGTGATCATTCCGCCATACATGCAGGTCAGCATCGAGGGGTTGTCCAGCGTGACCTCGTTGGTGTTATTCACGGTGATGCCGCCCGGTGTCCAGGGCGAGGTGGTGTTGGGAATGCACGGCATCGGCGTCAGCACCCCCATGGCGGAGGCGGTGGCCGAGGCGACAGTGGGGTTGGCGGGGCACATGCAGCTGCCGAACGGCATGATGTTGACCATCGGCTTGTGGTCCATGATCGTCGCCGAGGGTTGGTTGGCCACGTTCACCATGCGCACCGGCAGCACCACCAGCTTGGACGGCGCCATCCCGAAGCTGCACATCAGTTGCGCCCCGTTCACCACCTGAATCGGCACTTTCCCCACCCCCCGGCTGCCTTACAATCGCACTATGCGGGACGGCTGACCATTGCGGAAGTAAACTGCGCGCGCGCAGCCGATCAGGGGTACAGACCGGCCTGGCGCGCCCGCACCTTCACCAGCGCCACCAGGCGGTCAAGCTCCGGCGTGGCCACCCCGGCCAGCCGCGCCAGCGCCAGTGCGGCGTCGTAGATGCCGTCGATTTCCATCGGTCGGCCCAGCTCCAAGTCCTGCAGGATGCTCGGCCGGTGTGACATGGCTCGGCCATGCGCCAGCGCGGCCTCGATATCCAGCGCCACCGTGCAGCCCATCGCCGCCGCGATCGCCAGCGACTCGGCATAGCTGGCACGCACCGCCCGCTCGATCACCGGATCGCCATACAAATCCCTCGGCGCAGCACCGCCCAGCACGCAGACCGGGCCGCTGGCCAGATTGCCCAGCAGCTTTTCCCAGATGCCATCGCGAATGCGCGGGGTTTCGTCCACCGCCAGCCCACCCGCCCGCAACGGCGCCGCGATGGCCGCCACCCGCGCGCTCAGCCGGCCATCCGGCTCACCCAGGATGATCCGGTTGCGCCTGTTGGCCACCGAAACCACCCCAGGTTCCACCACGGTGCAGGCGGAATAGACCACGCCGCCAACCGCCCGGCCGGGGCCAACCGCATCCCACACCGCGTCGCCGGGATCGACCTGCGCCAACCGCCGTCCGTCCCACGGGCCGCCGTGGGCGTGGAAGTACCACCAGGGTATGCCGTTCATCACGAACACCACCACAGTGTCCGGCCCCAGCATCGGTGCGATCCCGGCCGCCACCGACGCCAAGGCCGGCGCCTTCACCGTGACCAGCACGGCATCCTGAACGCCCAACGCCGCCGGGTCATCGGATGCCGCCATCGGAACAACCTCGTCCCAATCCGGCGCCAGCACCCGAAGGCCGCGCGCCTTAATGGCGGCCAATTGCGCCCCGCGCGCTACCACCGAGACATCGGCGCCACCGCGCACCAACCGGGCCGCCACATGCCCGCCGATCGCGCCGGCGCCGTAGACGGCTATCCTCATGGACTTTTACCGATCACCGTTAGGGAAGGACGCTCAACCAGCAAGGGAGGGATGGGGCTTTGCCCCAAACCCCAGCAGGGGCCAAGCCCCTGCACCTTAAATTTGTAATAATAGATCAGGTCCAGGAGCTCGGCGCCTGGTGGGTCCCAGTGGCGCGGCTTCGCGCCGCGACGGCGAAGCCCTGGCCTTGCCTTTCGAAGGGGCTTGCCTTGCGGCGTTTGGTGTCAGCCTACCAGCGCCGTTACCTCGGCCTCACTCGGGAACGCCCCGGTGGCACGTTTGGACCAGCGCAGGGCGCCGTCCACGGTGATTTCGAAAACCCCGCCACCTGATTTGCGGAGGGTGATGTCGGCCTGCGGGTTGCGCGCGGCGATCAGAGTGCGGGCCGCACGGGCGCGCGCCTCATAACCTCACATGCCGCAGTATTCGATTTCGATCTTCATGGGTTCATCCTGCGGTGATGGAGACGTGAAAGCGCATGTGTGGCTTCTGGGGGCGCGATCAACCCCCCGGAAACTGGACACTTCCGTCCTGCGCCCCCTAGAACGCCCGTTGAGGTCCGCCCGCCCATGTGCCGACAGGAAGCCGACATGAACGCTGCCAGCCCCTCCAATTCTGGATTGATCGTCCCGGTGATCCTGTCCGGCGGTTCCGGCACGCGGCTGTGGCCGGTCTCGCGGGAAAGCTTCCCCAAGCAGTTCTGGCCGCTGGTGTCCTCGCTGAGCCTGATCCAGGAGACCGTCGCGCGCGCCCAGCGCCCCGGCTTCGCGCCGCCGATCGTGGTGTGCAACCAGGAGCATCGCTTCGTCGTCGCCGAGCAGATGCGCGCGCTGGATATCGTGGGTGCACGCATCCTGCTGGAGCCGGTGGGGCGCAACTCGGCGCCGGCGATTCTGGCCGCCGCCCTGGTGGTAGCCGAAACCGACCCCGATGCGGTGCTGTGGATGATGGCTGCCGACGCCGCGATCACCGATGTGGAGGCGCTGCATTCTGCCCTGACGTCGGCCGCCGCGGCAGCGCGGGCCGGGCATGTCGCGACCTTCGGCATGAAGCCCACGGCGCCCGAGACCGGCTTCGGCTATATTGAGCGTGGCGCGCCTTTGCCGGGTATCGAGGGGGCCTATGAAGTCGGCCAATTCCTGGAGAAGCCCGATGCCGCGCGGGCGGCGACGTTCGTCGCCAGCGGGCGGCACCTGTGGAACTCCGGCATGTTCGTGTTCACCGCCGCCACGCTGATTGCGGAGATGGAGAAATTCGTCCCTGAGGTGGTGGCCGCGGTGCGCGCCGCAGTGGCCGCCAGCGTGTCAGACCTGGATTTCGTGCGGCTCGACCCGGCCGCCTTTGCCGCTTGCCCGTCGATCAGCCTCGACTATGCGGTGGCCGAGCGCACCGTGCTTGCCGCCGTGGTGCCAGCCGATATCGGCTGGTCCGATGTCGGCAGCTGGAACGCACTGTGGGAGCTGGGGGGCCGCGATGCGGCTGGCAACGTCGCCTCGGCCAGCGGTGGTGGTGCGGTGCTGTTCGAGGATGCGATGAATTCCTACGCCCGCACCGACGGCGCCGTGGTGGCGGTGCTGGGGCTGGAGGATGTGGTGGTGATTGCCACCGAGGATGCGGTGCTGGCGATGCACCGCGATCGTGCCCAGGATGTGAAGAAAGTAGTCGACCGGCTGCGCGCGATGAAGCGGCCGGAGGCAACCACGCATAACCGCGTCTATCGCCCGTGGGGCTTCTACGAGAGCCTGATCCAGGGCGAGCGCTTCCAGGTGAAGCGCATCGTGGTCAATCCCGGTGAGAAGCTGTCGCTGCAGAAGCATTTTCATCGAGCCGAGCACTGGGTGGTGGTGAACGGCACGGCACTGGTCACCCGCGACGCCGAGGTGCTGATGGTGCGGGAGAACGAGAGCCTGTACCTGCCGCTGGGCTGCGTGCACCGGCTGGACAATCCCGGGCGCATCCCGCTGACGCTGATCGAGGTGCAATCGGGCAGCTACCTCGGCGAGGACGACATCGTGCGCCTTGAGGACACCTATGGGCGAAGCTGAGGCCGGCCGAAGCTAAGGCGGCATATGCCACGCCGCCGCCTGGTGCTGCTGGTCGTCCTGGCCGGCATGGCGGCCGGGGCGGCGGCTTGGGCGTTGGGGGTGCCGCAGGCGTCGCGGCTGCTGTGGACCATTGCCGCGATGCCGGTGGCGGCAATCGTGGCGCGCGACACCTGGCGGTCGCTGCGCGGTGGCTCGGCCGGGGTCGACATTATCGCCCTGCTGGCCATCGCCGGTGCGGTGGCACTGGATGAGAGCTTCGCCGCGGCCCTCATTGCGCTGATGGTCGCCGGCGGTGGCGCGCTGGAGGAGTATGCCGAGGGCCGCGCCCGTGGTGAATTGTCGGCCCTGTTGTCCCGCGTGCCACGGATCGCCCACCTGGTGGAGGGTGCCGCGCTGCACGACGTTCCGGCCGCTTCGGTGCGGCCGGGCCAGCTGCTGTTGGTCAAGCCCGGCGAACTGGTGCCGGTGGACGGCACGGTGGTGGGCGAGGCCGACGACGCGGCCCTGCTCGACGAATCCGCGCTGACCGGCGAGCCGCTGCCGGTGGCGCGGGCACCTGGCGAGGCGGCGCGCAGCGGTGGGGTGAATGCCGGCGGTCCGTTCCGGCTGTTGGCCACTGCCAGCGCGCAGGACAGCACCTATTCCGCCATCGTCCGCCTGGTGCGCGGGGCCGAGGGCCAACGCGCGCCGATGGTGCGGCTGGCCGACCGCTGGGCGCTGTGGTTCCTGCCGTTGACGCTGGGCATCGCCGGCCTTGCCTGGTGGTGGTCCGGCGATGCGCAGCGCGCGCTGGCGGTGCTGGTGGTCGCCACGCCGTGCCCGCTGATCCTGGCAGTGCCGGTGGCACTGGTCTGCGGCGTGTCGCGCGCCGCGCGCAGCGGCGTGATCGTGAAGGGCGGCGGCGCGCTGGAGCGCCTGGCGCGCGTTGCCACGGTGCTGTTCGACAAAACGGGAACGCTGACCTCCGGCCTGCCGCACGTCGAATCGGTCGAGGCGGTGGATGGGTTCCACCCCGACGAGGTGCTGGGCCTCGCCGCCTCGCTCGACCAGGCCTCGCAACATGCGGTGGCCGGCGCCGTGGTGGCGGCGGCGCGGGCGGCGGGGCTGGCGCTGGTCCTGCCCGAACGGGTGACGGAAATCCCCGGCGGCGGTGTGGCCGGCACCGTCGCGGGGCGGTCGGTCGCGGTTGGTGGAGCGGGGATGCTGGCCGGCCTGGGTATGGTCCCGCCAGCCGAGGGCCCCGCCGCGCGCCTCGCCGCTGCCGCCCCGGCCGCCGCATGGGTGGCGATCGACGGGCGCGTGGCCGGCGTATTGCTGCTCGCCGACCGCATCCGCCCGGAGGCGCCGCGCGCCGTGCGCGCCCTGCGTGAAGCGGGCATCCGCCGGCTGGTCATGGTTACCGGCGACCGCGCCGCCACCGCCCGTGCCGTCGGCGAGGTGCTGGGGCTGGACGCGGTGCACGCCGATTGCACGCCCGCGGGCAAGATCGAGGTGGTGCGGGCCGAGCGCGCCGCTGCCCCGCCGGTGATGATGATCGGCGACGGCATCAACGACGCGCCGGCGTTGGCGATGGCCGATATCGGCGTGGCGATGGGTGCCCGGGGGGCCGCGGCGGCGGCCGAGGCGGCCGATGTGGTTCTGCTGGTCGATCGCATCGACCGGGTGGCCACCGCGATTGCCATCGCCCGTGATTCGCGGCGCATCGCACTGCAATCGGTGGCCGCCGGCATGGGGCTGTCGGTAGCCGCCATGCTGTTCGCCGCCGCGGGCCTGCTGCCGCCGGTGGCGGGCGCGGTGCTGCAGGAGGCGATCGACGTGGCGGTAATCCTCAACGCCCTGCGCGCGCTCGGGGGGCGCCCCATTGCCGCGCTGCCGGCGCGGGCGGGGGTGGCGCAGGTGTTGAACGACCACGTGCGGCTGCGCGCCCTGTTGGCCCGCATGCGCCGCACCGCCGATGCGTTGCACGCCGGCGACCAGGCCGACCACGCCGCGCTGCACGACATCGACGCCGCATTGTCCGGCCTGTTGCTGCCGCACCAGCGTGCCGAGGAGGCGGCGACGTTCCCGGAACTGGCCCGCCGCCTGGGCGGTGCCGACCCGCTGGGGGCGATGACGCGCATG
>Ga0105044_10010377_pt1 | contig 12716 bp, 7 predicted proteins | sample MAT01_FD_78092 | JGI IMG/M metagenome (GOLD analysis project Ga0105044, IMG submission 78092) | Freshwater microbial communities from Lake Fryxell liftoff mats and glacier meltwater in Antarctica - MAT-01 | ecosystem: Environmental > Aquatic > Freshwater > Ice > Liftoff microbial mat | place...
CGGAAAAATTGATTCAGTATTGCGACGTCATTCGTCAGGTTGGCAGCGAACTGAACATCCCCGTGTGCGACGTGTATCGAGAACTCGACGCTGTTCGTGAACACGCCCCGTTCGACTGGCGACTGCTGATGAGCGACGCCATTCACCCCAACATGGCGGGCCATAAGCGGATCGCCACCTGCTTGGCTCAGACAATCACAGGAAAGCGTTATTCGCTTGAAGATGTTTCTGTACCGTCCAATCCTGTTGAAAATACTCTGAAGTTGCTGAGCGAAGGAAAACCCGTTCGAATTCTCGCCATGCCGCCCTACGACGAATGGATCGCACCGGCCCTGCGCACGTTCTCTCCGGATGCCGAAATCACCGTCGAAGCGTGGCCGATCGAAAATCTCACTCTGGCTGAAATTGAGCAGTCCTCCAAAGTTCGTGTTAGATCGCTGAAGCCGGATTTGGTGCTGATCGCCGTGCCTCGCAATGCCGCTTCTGACAGCGACGAGGCCTTTGCCGCGTCTTATGCATGGGTCATGAACTGGTCATTAAATTTCGGCTCGCCGACGTGGGATGTGGTTGTCGTGCATCCGTCGGTAACCGACGTGACTCCACAACCTGCCGACCGCGTCAATTTGATACGCCGTCTGGTCAATGCCCAGGATCTGTCACTTATCGATCGTCCCGCTAAAAGTACGGCAACCGCGCAGGCGATTCTGCTCGAATGGTTGCAGCAGTTTGCGAAGCAATGATCGCCGAGGTTGCAAGTGTCTGGCGATTGTCCCCTCTCCCCCCGCAAACGATTTTCCAATTTCACAAGTTTTCCACGGGGGGAGAGGGCTAGGGTGAGGGGAAATGCAAATCGTCCTGTCGTTCGTGTATAACGTTCATTCCAAGTCCCCCCCTCATCCGGCCTCCGGCCACCTACTCCCCCGATCTCGGGGGAGAAGGGACTCCCGATACCTGCCTTCGAAGGACCTCATTTCGGACAGTGTGAAGTGTGAACGAATTATGCCATACAACTTGTGCATGGGTGCTTACACATCGTACGGTCACTTTGTCGCTACCGGATGCAGTTCGCGGACGCCGTTCTTCAGGCTGTAAAGTTGCTTCACTTCTTCATCGCTCAACACACGATTGAACACGGCCAGATCATCCATGTGTCCGACGTAGGACGCACCCAGCACAAGCAGTACCTGCGACGGATCCCAGCCGAAGGTCAGATCCCAGTTCTCAATCGCCCCCTGAAGCTCGCCATTCAAATACAAACGCCCGGCCTTTTTTTCGCTCTTGTTATTGATGTTTTCAACAGTGAAAACAACATGCGTCCATGCCTCACGTGAAAACGGAGGACGATCAACCTGCACCATGGGGCGTTTGTCGAACGGGATATCCGCCCAGGCAACGTTGTCCGGGTTCCAGATCTGAAACAGCGGGCGTATGGCATAACGGAAATAACGTGGCGTTTCGTCCTTCGAAAATTCGAGGAAAATAAATCCCTTTTTTCCGTCGTCGCCAACAATCTGCACTGGATCGCAATAGCCGGGCTCAAGGTCTAAATCCGGATTCAGTCGCAGCCAGACAGAAACCGTAGTGTTCCAATTGCTGTCGTTGTAACCAAGGACACCAGAGTCTTTGAATGCTGGCTGGAAACTACTCTTCTTTGTGAAATGCAGAGCGCCACCAAAACGCCCGTCCTCAGGCAGAAGTTTTGCATCCTCATTCGCTTCCGCGCGCTGCACCTCCGCGCCTTTCTTGATGTAACATGTTCGGTCGCCGCGAGAGAAATCAGCGTCCAGCCCTTTGTCAAATGAAGCATGCAGCGTCAGGGCCGCCGACAGATTGCCTCGAAGACTTCCCGAAAGTTTTGGATCGGCGGCACGCATGATAGCGGCCAGATACTTCGCCGTTTCATCGGCAATGACGTTGTAGCCTGCGAGGTTCGGATGTCGGTCGCCGTACCATCCCGGCAGATGTCCCAAAATCCCATCAAGTTCATTTGCCATAACAACGACACTTGGCCCATTCATGAATGGCTTCACCATCGCGTGAAATTTTTCCGGCACTTTTTCCAAAGGATAGCGACGATAGTTGAGCATGTTTGGCCCATTCGCTAATTCGGCCGAGTAGCGAGGATAGATGTCGAAGACGTTAAGCTTTTCTTTCTCCGCTACTTGCCTGACCAGATCATTGATTTCCTTGCAGCCTTCTTCGTTCGAATACGGAATCACGGTCATAGGAATCAACAATGCCTGAGGATGATCCTTGCGAAGGCGGTCAATGAGCTCATGAAAGTGCTTCGGGAATTCCTCCAGGAAATTTTCTACTCGTGCGCGATCATTCAGGCCGTAGCGAATGAAGATGTAGTCGAGCCCCGGAAGCTTGGCGACATCGCGATCGTAGCGACCGGAATCGATCAAGCGGCGAATGTATTCACCGCTAAGACCTGAGTTAATAAAATGGCTTGGCGGAAGATCTTCTTCAGCGGCAAGCAACTGTTCAAGCATTGATTCCAGATGCGGTCCTTCCGGTTTGATCAGCCTGGGAATGCTGCCTTCCGTTGTGCTGTCACCCAGTAGAAGGATCTGAACTTTCCCTTCATGCTCCGCCCTGACATCTGAAACTATCAGGCAGAACAGAATCAAGGCAGAAACAAATCGAACGCTTGATCGTGCGAAATTCCAGGCGGTCATATCTTTCATGGCAAATTCCAATAGCAAAGGAAGCGACAGAAGTGACAATGGTGTGTTTCGCTACGCCCCACATACCCTACAAGTAGTTGAAAATTTCCAGCTCGGCACTGCCCGCAGGAACCAGACCAATCGATTGAGCCCGCGTGGACAATTGCTGCAGAGCGTTCTTGCCAACATCTCCGAGATTGGTGGTCCAATCATTAACGTACAAATCAACGTGTTTCATCAGAACGTCGTCTTCAAACTCCTGCGCGTATTTGCGCATCGTGGGCAGCGGAAGATTGCGGTCAGAAAGGGAAAGTTGAAGGGAATCGTGAATGACGGCTTGAACATTTGCAATTGTCTCGGGATCCAAAGTACGGCGAGCGATAATTCCACCAAGCGGAAGAGGGCAGGACGTTTCCTGTTCCCAGCGTGTGCCGAGGTCTTCGACGAGTCCTAGTCCTTCGTTCTGCCAGGTAAATCGGCCTTCATGGATACAGACACCAAAGTCGGCTTTGCCATGTTTCAGATCCGGCATAATGTCCGAAAACACAACGTGGCGGACCAAAGTTGTGTGCGCATAGAATAACTGAAACAGCAGCGCAGCAGTCGTATGCTGACCGGGGCATAGTGTTACCTGATTATTATTTTCTGGTCGCTCGCCCGCACGAGCAGACAATAACAACGGCCCGACACCAAAGCCCAAAGCGGAACCGGAAGGCAGCACGACAGTCTTGTCCGCACGCAGCAACGCTGCATGGAAGCTGGTCTTGGCGACGTCAAAATCATCCGCGAACAGGCGATCGTTCAACTCTTGAATGTCGATCAATTCAATATCAAACGTCAGGCCGCGCCAATCGACACTGTGAGTCATCAGACCGTGAAAAGTAAACGTGTCATTTGGGCACGTAGAAATGCCAAGATGAATTCTGGTCACTCTGAAATCCTTAATACGACAAGTTCCACCGCCGCCTTCAACGCAGCTTTGACATTCCAGTTGGCCTTGTTTCGGTCTCCCGCGATGTTGGAGATTCCTCGAATAACGATCAGCGGAATTCTGGCAAGTTTACACGCCATCGCCACGGAAAATGCCTCCATGTCTTCTGCAACCGCCTCTGGGAATTTCCTCAACCGTTCCGCCACGTCGAATGGACTCGCCGACGCCGAACAAACTGTCAGTAACATCCCGCTGGAAGCGACCGTGGGGCCAGTTCCCTCCAATTCGATCACGTCAGAGAATGAACGGCCGGATTGCGGATCCGTGAACTGACTCCAGCCAAGTTCACCTGCCGTTCTAAACTCCGAACCGCCGCCCGCCCCAACACCATAACAGCCAATTTTTGAATAACACTCCGCGGTCCCGATGGCAGCAGTGTTGGCATCAAAACTACCAGCTATTCCGACAAGGATAACCTTGTCCGGCATGTGTTTCGTCAACAACTGAGCAGTAATAATCCCGGATGCAATCGGCCCAAAGCCGCAGACCGCGAGTGCGCCATCAGCAGCCCTGACAGCATTCTCGAACAAGGGCTGCAGATACTGCAATTCGAAAGACGTGGGAACCAGCAAAAGAGTTCGTGTCATTTCGTAGTTCGATTCGATCCGGTTCATGAACTCATTGGTCTTTTTGTAGTTGACGTATATCGACTGTCAAATTTTGAGCAGCAGTGATCGCCTTATCGTTTTGTAACAGTTTGCCAGAGAATTTAGTAACGGATGCCGATCGATTCATTTCACTTTTTAACCATAAATCGCAGTTTCTGACACGAGGGTACAGAGAGAGCAGAGAATCGCGGTGTTGAAGTGTATGGCCTCTGCTTCCTGTGCGCCCTCCTGTCAAATTGATTCCGACAGGACGGGGTATAACGCACAATTGCCAAATCTATATCTAGCCAAATCAACTTCTGAAAACATGATTTGGCTGGATATAAATCATTCCCACTCTGCTGGTAGTATGTCTATAATCAGCCAAATCAACTTTTAAAAACGCGATTTGGCTGGATATAGATCATATGGCAACGGACGTAATCGGGCGAGATGACGAGAAAACTGAATTGAATCGATTGATGGCATCTGCAGATGCTGAGCTTCTCATCATTCATGGGCGACGGCGAATTGGTAAAACATTTCTGATTCGGCAGCACCTCAAGCCTCAGTTGGTTTTTGAACTTTCCGGGCTGCACAATGAAAGTCTCGAACGGCAACTGGAGAACTTTGCAATTCGATTAAAGACGCACAGCGGCAAATCGGGGAAGATCCCAACGTCGTGGCTTCAAGCATTTGATCAACTCAAAGAATGGCTGGTGAAAACCAAAGCCAAAGCGAAGCGAGTCCTGTTCTTTGACGAGTTTCCGTGGCTGGCCAGTCGGCGATCGGGGTTTCTTTCGGCCTTCGAAGCATTTTGGAATACCTATGTGTGTCGCGATCCTTCTCTGGTTTGCATCATCTGCGGCTCGGCTGCGTCGTGGATGATTCAGAAGGTGATTAATTCCAAAGGCGGACTTCACAATCGAGCCACCTCACAGATTCGACTCAAGCCCTTCACGCTGGCGGAGACGAAGCGTTATCTGGCGTCGAGAAAAATTGATCTCCCTGACTTCCAGATCGCACAACTCTATATGGCAATCGGCGGCGTGCCGCATTATCTGGAGCGCCTGGAACGGGGACAGTCTGCAGCTCAGCAAATCGACAGACTTTGCTTTCAAAAAAACGGCCTGTTGGCTGGTGAATTTTCGAATCTTTACCGTGCGTTGTTTGAGAACTCAGATCAGCACGAGACCATTGTTCGAGCGTTAGCGAAGAAGCGGATGGGACTGAATCGAACCGAACTGACCGATGCCACGGGTCTTCCAAGTGGAGGAACGCTGACAAAAATTCTGAGCGAGCTTTCAGAATCCGGCTTCATTCGTGAGATGCCAGCTCACAATTCAGCTCGCAAGAACAGTGTCTGGCGATTGACCGATGAGTATTCGCTGTTTTATCTGACATGGATTGAGCCTAATCATATGACAGGGAAGAATGTATGGCTTACGAAATCATCGGGCCAAAAATGGAAAAGCTGGTGCGGATACGCATTTGAAAACCTTTGCCTGTCTCATGTGCCTCAGATAAAAAATGCGCTGGGAATCTCCGGCGTCCTGACCGAAGAAGCCGCCTGGCAATTCACGCCATCATCGCCGGGAGAGCAGGGTGCTCAAATCGATTTGCTGATCGACCGCAATGATCAGACGATCAACGTCTGCGAAATGAAATTCACCGAAGCACCTTTCGTCATCGACAAACGCTACGCGGCCGATCTGCAGAACAAACTAACGGTCTTTCGACAGCGAACAAAAACCAACAAGGCACTTTTTCTGACCATGGTGACGGCGGCAGGCGTCAAGCCAAACAACTACTCTCAAAATCTTGTGGCGAACGAAGTGGAACTCTCACAGTTATTTGCAGATTAACAGTCTCTGACAGAGACCACAGCGAAATCTATAATCAGCCAAATCGCTGTTTAAAAACGCGATTTGGCTGAATATAAACCATTGTGTCCGCTAACGAAAAACTCACAAGGAAGCGTCAACGCTGCAAGTTGCAACAAAATGTAGCCATCACGCTCCGCCGTGATGAGCCCTCGTTCGTTCCCGTTCAAACGCCAATGCCAGTGGATTTGGCCAGGTCTCAATCGGGTGGCCTGTCTGGGGTTGGAAAGAGCGGAGCGAAGGAAACCCTCAGAGATTCTTAAACACCGCTACTCTGTGGTGTCGAACGACCGCTCCTTGACCGAGTTGTGTTCAGGAGTTGTCGCCTGATCGGTCACGCGATCCGTTACTGGCAACAGAGTCGAATGATACGCGATCATTCGAGTTTCCACGCGAACTGAGAAAGTGAGAACAAGAATTATAGGTGTCAGTGCAATGACAAGCTGTATAGTCCTGATAATGACGACATGCATCGCGAAGTCGATTGAATTCCAATACACACCAAACCACTTGATCATCACGTTGTCGATTAAATTAAATTCAAGTTGATCGGCCCTGATCGAAATTGCCGCCACAGCGAGGGCAATACTCACGGGAAGCACATTTGCCAGCAGGAAGTTTTTCCACCACACCTCTGGCAAGAGCTTAACACTGGACCGCTGTCCGCAACTCAGGCAGCGGATCTTAAAATGCGGGTGACATAAATACGCCCAACCCAGAGAAATCCGGGCTTCATGGCAATGCGGGCAGATCAATCGTCGCCTCCACAACGATCGCAGCGATTCGCGACTGTGCGGCTGCGATGTCGGCGACTCGTATGGATTGCTCATACGTCTTCCCATCATTGATGGCAAAAATGTTGGTGCAAAAAGACAGCCATGCCCGGCAATTATCGCAGCCACCTTGTTCTTTCGCCATTCCGGGGTTTCGAGCTAACGCTCTCCAACCCCAGCCACCCCGTCGCAGCGAAATGCCAGACAGGTTTCACCCTTTAACCTTTTCCTTCGCCCACTGATCCTTCAGCGTCACCGTGCGGTTAAAAACTAATCGTTCTGATGACGTATCAGCATCGACGCAGAAGTAACCCATGCGTTCGAACTGGAAGCGATCTCCCGATTTGGCTTTGCCCAGTGATGGTTCGAGCATAGCGTTGATGACGTGCAGAGATCCGGGGTTCAGGTTGGACTTCCAATCCAGCGCCGGATCAGCAACGTTGTCCGGATCTTCGGTGACGAACAAGTGATCATATATCCGAACTTCAGCCTGAACCGCGTGATTCGCGGAGACCCAATGGAGCGTGGCTTTGACCTTGCGGCCATCAGGAGCGTCGCCGCCTTTGGTTGCAGGATCGTAAGTACACTGAATCTCTGTAATGTTTCCTGCGGCATCCTTGACGACGCCGGTACACGTGATGAAATATGCCCAGCGAAGACGAACTTCTTTGCCGGGTGACAGGCGGAAGAATTTCTTGGGAGGCTCTTCCATGAAGTCCTCACGCTCAATGTACAACTCACGACTGAATGGCACCTTGCGACTGCCCGCTGTCGAATCTTCCGGATTGTTGATCGCATCCATCTCTTCCGACTGACCTTCCGGATAATTTGTGATGACGACCTTCACCGGATTCAACACGGCCATGCGCCGTTCGGCTCTCTTGTTGAGATCTTCGCGGATGTGATTTTCCAGGACAACCATGTCCATCGTTGCGTTGTGCTTGGTGACTCCGACGTAGGTACAGAACGCTCGAACAGCTTCCGGCGTGTAGCCTCGCCGTCGCAGACCGCAGAGGGTCGGCAAGCGAGGGTCGTCCCAGCCAGTCACGAAATTGCCCTGCACGAGTTCCAGCAGACGGCGTTTGCTCATCATCGTGTACGTGAGATTCAGTCGATTGAATTCGATCTGCTGCGGATGATGAATGCCGAGCGCGGTGCAGTACCAGTCGTACAGCGGTCGATGGTTTTCGAATTCCAACGTGCAAATGGAATGTGTGATCTTTTCAATCGCATCCGACTGACCGTGAGCATAGTCGTACGTTGGATAGACGCACCACTTCGCGCCGGTGCGATGATGTTCCGCATGGCGAATGCGATACATGATCGGGTCACGCAGCAGCATGTGCTTTTCGGCCATGCCGATCTTCGCTCGCAGCACATGAGTTCCGTCAGGAAACTCACCAGCTTTCATGCGGCGGAACAGGTCCAGGTTTTCTTCGACGGAACGACTGCGATAAGGACTGTCTGTGCCGGGTTCCGATGCTGTGCCACGACCTGCACGAATTTCTTCAAGGGATTGGCTGCAGACGTAGGCCTTGTCACCCCGAATCAGTTGTTCAGCCCACTGATAGATCTGTTCAAAGTAGTCGGAAGCATAAAACACACGATCTTCCCAGTCGAAGCCTAGCCAGCGGACGTCTTCCACGATCGAATCGACGTACTCAGTGTCTTCCTTTTCGGGGTTAGTATCATCAAAGCGAAGATTGCATTTGCCACCATATTCTTCGGCGATACCAAAGTTCAGACAAATCGATTTGGCATGACCGATGTGCAGGTAGCCGTTGGGTTCAGGAGGAAATCGCGTTTGAACTCGTCCATCCCATTTGCCGGAAGCCAGATCATCTTCTATGATCTGACGGACGAAATCTCGGTGAGTGGACGGGGATGAATCGGTCATATCAGTGAATTCCGTGCTATGCTGATTGGTTTTTCTTCTCGTCTTTAATGTGGACGAAAAATACAGGCTTGCACCTGATGCAGGAAGTCATACTTTCACTTTTGTGGCAAGTGAAAAGCCGACAGCGACTTCCCAAGTGCAAACTGCCTGGACATCGGATTGTCAGTGCGTAACTGAGCAGTAGACATGGAACGAGTTGAAGGCCACAAATTACTAAGCCATACTGTTTGTGGAATTACAGATCGACAGAGGAGCTACGTGGTTAGTACGTCTTTCAGCACGCGGGCGGGCTCAACGCCTGTCAGTCGCACGTCGAGCCCCTGAAACGGGACTGAGAATCGATGATGATCGATGCCAAGCAAATGCAGCATCGTTGCATGCAGATCGCGAACATGTACTGGGTTCTCAGTCGCATGATAGCCGAGCTCATCGGTGTTGCCGTATGACATTCCAGGCTGCACTCCGCCACCAGCCAGCCACATTGTGAAACCTTTGATGTGGTGATCGCGCCCAGGACCTCCCTTTCCCTGAAACATCGGCGTGCGGCCGAATTCACCGCCCCAGACGATTAACGTTTCTTCCAGCAGTCCGCGTTGCTTCAGATCACTTAGTAGAGCGGCAACAGGCTGGTCCGTCAGCTTGCAACAGATGCCCATGTACTTCTGCAAATCTCCATGATGATCCCAGCCGCGATGGTAGAGATGAACAAACCGCACACCCCGTTCCAGCAGCCGCCGCGCAAGTAGACAGTTCGAAGCAAACGAGCCGTCCCCAGGAACTGCGCCGTAGGCATCAAGGATATGTTTTGGCTCATGCGACATGTCTGCCAGATCTGGTACAGACGATTGCATCCGAAATGCCAGTTCATACGCCGCAATACGCGATGCCACTTCCGGATTCTGCAACTCTGCATTCCTCAGGCGATCAAGCTCAGTCACCGCGTGTACCAAAGACCGCTGTTGATCGCTGGTAATTCCGGGAGGATTGTTGACATAGTGCACGGGTGCTCCACTGGAATTGAATTCTACACCCTGATAGCGGCTCGGCAGAAATCCAGACGACCATTGCCGCGACGCAATCGGTTGCGGGTTGCGACCACCAACACTTGTCAACACTACGAAACCTGGCAGATCCTGACTCTCACTACCCAACCCGTAATTAATCCATGCGCCCATCGACGGTCGTCCGCTGATGGCCGTCCCTGTATTCATGAAAGTGTGCGCAGGATCGTGGTTAATTTGTTCCGTGACCATGGATCGAAGAATGCACAGGTCATCGACGATTCCGGCTTGATGAGGAAGAAAATCGCTGACCCACTGACCGCTCTGACCATACTGCTTGAATTTCGTAAGGTGTCCCTGCACCTTGAGTTGCTGTCCCTGCAACTGGGCAATTGGCTGACCGACCGTAAACGATTCGGGCATCGGCTGGCCATTTAACGCATCAAGCTGTGGCTTGTAATCGAACGTCTCCAGATGTGACGGACCGCCTGCCATGCATAAAAAGATGACGTTCTTCACACGGGGCTGATGATGCGGCAAATCGCTTCGGCTCATGCGTGCTGCAGGGGATTCACTGGCCAGTGCCTTTGAGCGTTCATCAGCAAGCATCAGACTTTGCAACGCCGCTGCACCGATACCGACGCCCGTGTGTCGCAGGAAAGTGCGACGTTTGAGGGCGGTAATTCCAGAATTATCGAATGAAATCTGCATGTGGTCAATTCCTTGAGTTTGTTTCAGCCAAATTCAGAATCGCTCGACAAACAGCGGTCCAGGCAGCGAATTCTGTTGAATCAAAATCGCGAGATTGCTTTGTCAGGCCAACGTTGAGAAATGCCGTGACATCGTCCGGCCGCGTCGCAAAGGACTCACGATTTTTATTGAGCAATCTGCGAAGCACGCTGAGCTCCGACGATGTGGGATGGCGAGTCACCGCATGATGAAATGCCCAGGTCAATCGACCGTCATCGGCTTTGCGATCGCTATCAAGTATTTGTGATGCAAAAGCACGCGCAGCTTCAACGAAGGTCGGATCATTCATTAACACCAGTGCAGCCATGGGCGTATTCGACTTTGCACGCTGAGCCGTGCATTCTTCACGACTTGGAGCATCAAACGCTTTCAGCATCGGATGCAGAAACTGTCGCTGCCAATGAACGTACACTCCGCGCCGCCATTGACTGTCGTCGTTGTCCTGCTGGTATATGCGTTCCGGAAAGTTCAAATGACGATAATATCCTTCTGGCTGGTATGGCTTCACGCTCGGTCCACCAATTTCCTGCACCAGCAGACCAGCGATCGCCAACGCATTGTCACGGACCATTTCCGCTGGCAATCGAAACACCGACTGCCGTGCATACAATCGATTGTTCGGATCGAGATCAATCAATTCGGGTCGACCGACGGATGACTGCTGATACGTTCGACTGGTAACGATCAGTTTCATCATCGCCTTCACGTCCCAGCCGCTCGCTACAAACTCGAGGGCCAGACGATCGAGCAATTCCGGATGCACCGGTGGTTCACCTTGTCCGCCGAAGTCGTCCAGCCTTCCTGCCAAACCACTGCCGAAACAAAGCGCCCAAAATCGATTGACCACAACCCGAGCCGTCAGTAATCCGCTACCGTCTTTCGCGTCCACAAGCCAGTTGGCAAGGTCCAGCCGATTCGCTCGTTGACCGGTTCCGGCAGTCGCAGTTATCGAACTCATAAATTTTGGCACGTTTGGCTCCACGATCGGTCCGCTTTCGTCGAGCCAGTTTCCTCGGGGCAGAATCCTGACAACGCGTGGCGTCTTGAGCGCCACCGTGATCATCGTGCGGCGAAAACTCGCGCGAAGTTTTGTTAACTCAACTTCACTGCCTTTCACAACATCGCGCAGGGATTTCAGTTCAGCTTCTGACATTCCTTTGGTTTCAAGTTTCGCCTTCGCCGCGGCCTGACGACTTATAATTTCATCCAGCTGAGTCTTCTGCTCGGCTGTCGGCAACTCAAGCTCCGGATCACGAGCAGTAGGATTCGAGTTCGAACCGGATGTAAAATGTTTTTCATCATCCACATCAGCAAAAAACGCACTCAAGGCATAAAAATCCTGCGCGGTATATGGATCAAACTTATGATCGTGGCATTGAGCACATCCGACGGTTGCTCCCATCCAGACGGCGGAAACATTTCGGACTCGATCCGCTGCATAAACCGCTCTGTATTCTTTTGCCTGCAAACCACCTTCATGGGTTGTCTGGAGTAACCGGTTGTATCCCGTGGCGACAATCTGGTCCGTCGATGGCGCAGCATATAAATCGCCCGCAAGCTGATCACGAGAAAAGCAATCGAACGGCTGGTTGGAATTGAAAGCATTGATCACCCAGTCCCGGTACAGCGAAATGTTTTGAGTCTGATCACCGTGATATCCAACGGTGTCTGCATATCGCACAAGGTCCAGCCAGACGACCGCCATTCGCTCCCCGTAACCCGGTAAACTCAGTAACTGATCGACCAGTCTCTCATAAGCGTCAGTTGAGTCATCTGCAAGAAATTGTTTCGCCATCTCTTCAGTCGGAGGAAGCCCGGTCAGATCAAAACAAACTCGGCGCAACAGTGTCACTCGCTCAGCATCCAAGGATGGAGTAAATCGTTCGAGTTCCAATCGAGACAGAATGAACTGGTCGATCCAATTTCGTGGCCAGCCTGCCTCTTTCACCAGCGGAGCTTCATTTTTCACGGGCAATTCATAACCCCAATGCTGCGACCATTTCGCACCGCCCGCAATCCAGCGTTGCAGTATTTGCTTCTCCTGCTCTGAAAGCGGCTTTTCAGATTCATGCGGCGGCATAATTTCAGACTTATCGTCCGAAAATATCCGGCGGATCATTTCACTTCCGGCCGGATCATTGGGACGCACAACGACAACGCCATCC
>Ga0105044_10010380_pt1 | contig 12713 bp, 10 predicted proteins | sample MAT01_FD_78092 | JGI IMG/M metagenome (GOLD analysis project Ga0105044, IMG submission 78092) | Freshwater microbial communities from Lake Fryxell liftoff mats and glacier meltwater in Antarctica - MAT-01 | ecosystem: Environmental > Aquatic > Freshwater > Ice > Liftoff microbial mat | place...
CAGTCGGTAGCATGGCCAATTGGCTGGCCCAAAAACGTAGACCACTCGCTAGATTCTACCGGTGCCAGGTCCAATCAGTGTAGTGGTCCGTTGGGCCAGGGCGGAAAGAGTATCAAATTCCAAGAATCCCGCAGGCTTGCCCTGCGGATGGTTGGGTTTTTCGCTAACCAGCGATGCACACACAATCCCACGCCCGACGCACGCCCGACGCACGCACGATTGCCGAAAGCAATCGAGCGGAACAGCGGTTAGACTAAGTTGCTACAGCTTTGGGACTGGGCGACTGGGGGCTCTTTCGAGCATCCTCTTTTTGTCGTCAGCGGGAGGTTTTGGAGGCGGATTGTTGTTGTTCCCACCGGCCTCTTTCTTCGGTGCCAAGTCAGTGAATTCTTCCTTCCACTTCCAGCCGATCGGCGTCTTCAGTTCTTCGGATGCCAACAGTGCCCACGGTGTCCCCGCATGCTCTTTTTTCACCGAAGTCAACAACTCATTGGCCAATTCTGCTTCTCGTTCCCACTTGCTGCCGACACTAATTTCGTCCGCTGGGACGATCACCCAGGTGTTGTTTTTGGGTGTTTCGAACAGCATGCCGCGTTTGAGTTTCGCGAGCATCGCGTTGTATGTTTCGGTGCGGACTTTTTGAGCCAATACTCGCCCCAGAGCAAGGTCGAATCCGGCCTTCCAGCGCGGCGTCGACTCCGCCGCGCGACCCGCCATGCCGGGTTCCAGGATTGCTGCGAGCCTAACAAGCGATGGCTCAAGCTTAGCCGCATCCTGTTGGGCTTTCGTCAGATCACCGACCAACGAAGGTTCATCACGCCGAACAAATCGTGTTTGCGGGCGATCAAGTGTCGGTGCCACCAACATCGCTGCATTCACCAGTGCCATTCGCAGCGGGCTTTGCTTGACTTTCTTCTGATATTCAGCCGGAGCGATGTAGTCGGGTCGATAGGTCGCCATCACGGCAGGGTCAAAAAAGTACTGTAGATCTGCTGCGAACGGGTCAATCTCGCTGCGACGAACTTCGCGATTAACATTTCGGTTCGGATGGACCGTGAAATAAATTCCCCCGGTCTCGTAGCACAGGCGGGTCAAACCATACGGGCCAAAACCCGAATCGATGACTGGCTCATCCTGAAAGTTCGCTGAGAAACCGATTTGCACACGCTCGGACATGATCGTTTCTGGACCTTGGTCGACCTGTGCCCAACGTGCCGTTTGGTCGTAGTTTGGATCGGGATCAACGTATTTGACAAATGAATGCTCGCGACCAAAAGGAGCAGGAACGCCAATCACGTAAACAGGCATTCCCCATCGCCGGCAGGATTCGATCGCTGGCTCAAGACGGTCAACATCGTCGCCTCGCTCGTCGGTCACAACGACAAGCAGAACGTTGCGCTGGGGACCGTTACCACCTCGGCTCTTCCGCAGCGTTGTGTATTGGTCCGCTGCGAGCTCGACCGCCGTGAAAGCCTTCTCGACGCCCGATGTATCGACAGGAATTGAATCGACGATCGACTTGATTTCATCAAGTGCATACACAGGTTTTTCGGTGTACAGCTTGACCTCTTGGCCGAAACCGATGATCGAAGTTAGGAGCGGTATATCGTTGTTATTTCGTTTAAAGACCTTGCCGCCGCTTTTCTCCACGATCCCGAGTTCGGCGTAAATATTGTCGAAGCGTTCGCGAATCTCAGCTCGCTGGCGATGCAGCGACCCGCTTTGATCGAACAGCCAGACGACAAGCGTCGGGCGCTCTTCCAGAGACTGCAAGATTTCAAACGTCAAGCGATCAACGGCACCAGCAGCTCCTTGTGTTCCTTCGCCAACCTTGCCTTTTTGGGCCTTGAGTTTATCCAGTGGCGCGACCGGTTGAGTGAACAGGTTATTGACGAAAATGTCGCCGCTGGCATCCGGCTCGATCTCGACCGGACTGGGGATTTCTGCCATCTCAGAAAACGTTTCTGCGGATGCTTCAGCCATCGCGAACTCACCCATGCTTGCCGCACCGACTTGGTCTTGAGGCGTTTCGCTGTAGGTGACTTCGTCAACAATTTGGATTTTTTGAGTTTCCTCCAGCGCTGGCGGCGAAACGATGACGATCGCTTCAGGATCCCGCTCTTTGATCATGGGTGTTAATCCCAACATCAGAATGACGCCTAAATGCACCAGCAAGCTGCCGACGAACGACGCAGACTCGTCACCGAACCAGCCGCCGTCATTTTCAAGCTCCTCCTCGCTCCAAGCGTCGACTTCGGCAATCGCGGTGGGGTTACTTGTCATAAGGATGTCTGGTTGTTGGGACGGCAGGGGCGTCGGCTGCACACTGGGCGAAAGCGTAGCAGAAAAATGTGTTCCGATCGTTACCGCGTCATCGGCCATAGCAATTCTATTCATTGCGTCGCTCCAAGCCACTTTTGCGTTAATACTAAGGCCAAAAATCGCTTGAGGTTTGTTTGTTTGATCACTGAACGATAGGCTGTTACATGCGGAAACGTGGCAGATCGGCGGAAAAACCGAGCTAGACGATCAAGCCTAGACATTTTCACTTGTTTTGTTCACAATTTCAACGCGTGATTAGTGTTCATGAACCCTTAATTTCACGCGTCTGCGGAATTTTCTCGTCAATTTACACGTTTGGCTACGTCGACGGCCGAACCCACTGCGGTGGTTTAACGGATATCCAACTTTGTATTTTGAGCGTTCGTGAGTAACCGATTGATTGCGATTGGCGATATCCATGGCTGCAGTACCGCTCTAAAAGCGATCCTGACCGCGATCGATCCTCGTCCAGATGACACGATTGTGACCCTTGGAGACTACGTCGATCGAGGTCCGGACGCACGCGGTGTCGTCGAACTGTTAATCGACTTGAGCAAACGCACCCACTTGGTAACCATTCTCGGTAACCACGAGGAAATGATGCTAAAGGTCCTCCGTGGCGAACAGGCTTATCAGGACTGGCTCAAATTCGGCGGCGTCGAAACGTTGGAAAGTTACGGCTTCGATGGCGATTTGAATTTTTTGCCGCCCGAACACCTTGAATTCTTCGAGTCCCTCGTCGACTACTACGTCGAGGACAACTTCTTCTTCACGCACGCGTCCTACGATCCTTACCTGCCATTTGACCAACAGCAGGGCGACCTGTTGCGCTGGTACTCGCTGCGAGATGGCATCCCGCCAAAGCATATTTCGGGAGCGACAGCCATCGTCGGTCACACCGCCAGCCAAAATGGTGAGGTTTTGGATGCGGAGCATCTGCTTTGTATCGATACATTTTGCTACGGTGGCGGCTATCTGACCGCCCTCGACGTCCGCAAACTTGCAATTTGGCAAGTCTGCAAAGATGGGTATCTACGATAGCCAAGAAATAGCGACTTCTTCGACAATGTCGACTCGATCGTTAAATCTTTCCAAATCGACTCAATCGCTACGACCCTCAAATCCGAAAAGACAAAGGTGTCGAATCGTAGCTTCGTGAAATGAGATGGCAAATGTCGCAATTCAATCCTTGGACGCGATTGCAAGCATACTTACAAACCGGTCGGTGCTCCGCATCACAGAGTCCCGGTTTCGTCCTTTCGTTAGCCAGTGCCTGCCTGGCAATCGGATGTTTCGCTATTCCTGGTTATGCCCAGGAGAGCGAATTTGCAGGTTTAATTCGGGGCAAGTCGTCTGACCGTGGAACGTATCAGCCCCCGACCGTGACGCGGAAACCGGGTTCCATTAATGTCACGCTTGACGAGCTGGAGACGGTTGATTTCCAACAGTTTCCCAGCAGCGTCGATAACGCACAGCAGCCTGAAGCACAGCAGCCTGAAGCACGGCAGCCTGTACTCAACGAACCCGACACTGAAGAACCAACTCTCGTTCGAAGTCGAGTTCGGCAGATTGGATATCAATCGCCAACCAAGGGCTCGCGAGTCAAGCAAGCGGCTCATGGCCAACAGGTTGTTTACGAAGATTACGGCAACTCAAGCTATCCAGTTGAAGCCAGTTGCGGCTTGGAACCAAGCTGTGGCTTCGAGCCAGCGTGCGGATGCGAAGCGGCAGGCTACGCATGCGATGGCAGTTGCATGGGCGGCGGCAGTGGTTGCGATTCGTGTGGTTCATGCGGCGGCTGCAATGCTTGCGGCACTTGCGGGGGCGGATTCGGTCGTCCCCGGCTAAGCCTTGACCCATGCCAATGGTTTGGGGCGGTTGAAGTCATGCTAATGTCGCGAGTTGGTGACGACCTGCCGATTTTGGCAACGACGACAAACGGCACAGACAGTACGGGTCAGTTACCAGGTGCTGCAACCTTATTCGGTGGCCAGAAAGTTCTCGACGACGTAACCGCTGGTGGTCGCATCACCATCGGAACTTGGCTTGACAATCAACGGTGCCGAAGCCTTGTTTTTCGCGGCTGGGGAGCCGAGCAGGATAGCTTCAGTTTTTCGACCAACGAAACTCGCAATCCGCTCATCGCTCGGCCATTTGTTAATGTTACGGACGGTCTAGTCCCAGCCAACGATGCACAAATCATCGCTCGGCCGAATGAGCTAAATGGTTCGATCGACATCAACGGTAGTAACAACGTCTATGGGGCCGACGCATCGCTGCGTCACCGCTGGCTCGGTGGCATGGGAGGCTTTGTCGATGTGCTCTATGGTTACCAGTACCTGCAAATGGAAGACAAGCTTCGCATCGCAACCTCATCGACCGTGACCGCAAACGGCGGACCCATACCACGGGGCGCGATTATCAATGTCGCGGATAGTTTCGACGCTGAGAACCAATTCCATGGCGCCCAACTCGGTCTTGCCACACGCTATCGCGAAGGATGTTTCTCGTTCAATGGACTCGCCAAAATCGCCGGTGGTGGACTGCTCCGGTCGGTGCAACGAACTGGCGTAACCAACACGAGTAACGGAGGTAATAATGCACCTCCGGTTCCAACGGGACTGTTGGTGCGATCCACCAACGATGGCAAATTGACGGACGACGCATTTGGCTGGGTACCAGAAGTCGATTTGTCCTTGGGCTGGCAGTGGACCAAGAACTTGGATTTGACCTTCGGCTATAATTTCATCGCGTTAACGGATTCCCTGCAGGCTTCTGGCGCGATTGATCCCTCGCTATCTGTTAACGAGGCAGCCAATCCAACCGGCCAACAACGGCCCCAAAGTTCACTTGAGTTCGATACCTATTACATTCATGGCATCCACTTTGGTCTTCAGTGCGTCTATTAACTGGTTTGAAACGAGGTCGATTTGACATCTGATTCCGGTTCCGATCCAGCATCGCTGTCCGGCGTCTCCTCGGCAGATGCGGACCGGTTTTCAACCGCGCCGATTTCAAAGCTTGTCGGCTTCCAGGTTGAGCCCGGTGGTTACGGCGAAGCGGTCGTGCGTCTGGAGTGCAAACAGATTCACCACAATCCCATGGGGCGAGTTCACGGTGGCATGATCGCGGCGCTTGCCGATGCCGCCATGGGAATCGCCTTCGGACGCACATTGCTTTCGGGTGAAGACTTTTCGACCATCGACATGCAAGTCAGCTTCATGCGTCCGATCCGCGAGGGTTGGGTCAAGGCTGACGCAAAAGTGATCGAGCGAGGCTTGCGAATTGGCTTTGTGCGGTGTGACATCACCAATGCACGCGGCAAACGAATCGCAACGGCAACCTGCACCTGTACGCTCATTCGCGCAGACTAGTGTAGAACAATTGTCACAATTGTTTTCCGAGCCATTGGGACAATTGCTCTACCCTCAACCCTAAGATCGAGTGGAGACAACTCACAAGCTGGTCAGCGCCGAGTCCGCGAGCAGCAGGTGCGCTGGCATCGTTGGTATGAGCTGATCGCGGGGATCTTCGGTTGAATTGGCGTAATGGTGGTGTTTAATGTATCCATCTATTGAAGCATCGATTGCAAAAACGGATTGCCACAAATCGAGTCGTCGGTTGTCCGAGTTAGTAACGCAGGATCACTAACCAACTTGTTACCGCCGGTACCGGTGATGTCGATAACTTCGATGTCGCTGACAGTGATCTTGGCATTGGTCAGATCAAGTGTTTGTCCGGCTTCGATAAGTCGAAGTATGTCTTTGCCCAGGTTGCCATTGAACTGAAGGCTTTGATTCGTGATCGATTCAAGAATGGTGAGCAAAAAGATGTCATCGAGCGACGAGCCTGCAAAGCTTATACTACCAAAGCTACCGATCGGTCCCTGAAACAGGGTATTCGCACCTTGCGTAACCAGCAAGTTATCGCCATCAAGAGTAGCGATTGTCTCGCCTGCGGGTGCATCAATGTCAAGCGTCGCGGTAACTGAATCCGTAATGATCGAGGCGATGTAGTCTTCGACCTCACCATCATTCGCTTCGCCAGTGGAGTGAAGTCCACCGACGTTTGAAAGCCGGAACCTTGCAGACGTTGAACCAACGGCAGCGCCTGCTGGCACGGCAAAGGCGAGAAAATTCGGGCCGGAGTTAACGTTGACATTGGTGAGAATCTGTTCGCCACTGTCGTCCCAATCGCCATCTCGGTTGAAATCAAACCAAGCATCAACTTTGCCGGCTCGGGATGACACGACCAAACGCTCGATGTTGTGGACGATTCAGCAACTGTGACAACCGATGCCTATAGTCGAACACCATCCTCGTCAGACAGATAGTCATTGTCATCGCCACCAGCATAGCCTTGACCCGCATCTTTGTCTGGGTAACCGACTGGCTCGACGTCGATCAGCAACTCCATGAATAGTGGACTCGGCAAATGTCTTGCACCGTCTTGTGCAAAAAGCACTGGGTAATCTTTCTCAAAACCCGACTGGATTGCAGTGGGAGCATCACCGAAGTCAAAGTCCTGAGAACGCACGTCAATATTTGTACTGGCCGTGACGATCCTGTAGTTCTGTAAATTATCGGGGGTGAATGTCACCCGTAGTTCCTGGTTCGATCCCGCATTCAAGATCATGCCAAGGGGGTGGGTCATAGACAAAACTACCGACCACATCGGCCGTGGCATTGAGTTGCGCAGCAGACAACGATGTTCCGAACACGATTTCGATGGGTCACTCCAAGCGACTACCGCAGGTCGTCGAGACTGTGCCACGTAGATTGTATTGGTGGCCGGGGTCGTGATTCATGAGTCGCAGTCCCTGCATCGGACCATGACACAAACTCATAAGTTATTCCATCCAAAACTTGTGACTCCGGAGTTTGAATCGCGCGAATCGTGCGAACAACGCTCAGCTCGGGCCCTACGACTGGTTGTCGGTCGATCGTCAGTCAAATGCCTGGAGGCTTACTTCCGATGGTTAGGTTGACAGTCACCGGCTGGACGTCAAAGAATGTGCTGAATACTGCACTATTGGAATCGGTCACGTCCAGCTTGATCCGGTACTTTTGCGACGGGTCCGGTTCGATGAAGTCAGCGACAAACGTACCGTTCTTGATACCCGTGATCGGAGCGACGTGCGGATGGAAATGCGTGTCGTGACCGAAGTCGATTGACCATTTGTAGGCACTATTGGGTAGCGTACCGTCTTCGGCGTCGGTCGCGTTGGCGGAAAAGCTGATCGTGTCGCCAAAAGTGTAAGTTGAAGTTGAAGTTGCCTCAATCGTAGCCGTCGGAATCTGATTGGCAACACTAAATGTTAACGTCGCAGCATTGCGCGCGGTTAAGTTATTTGCGTTTGTCACAACTACACGGAACCGATCACCGTTGTCTGCCGTCTGTGTGGTGACGATCGAAAACGTTGCGGCGGTTGCCTCAGTAATGTTGACGAAGTTATCTGGCGTAGCACTATCAGCGCGTTGCCATTGATAAGTCAAACCTGATCCACTGCTGGCTGCAACGGAAAACGATGCGCTCTGCGCCTGTTCAACGCCGATATCGTCCGGTTGGTTCGTGATCACCAGGGACGTGGAGGAGATACGATAGATCTCTCCAGTACCTCCGCGCGACAAATAATATAAATTCCATCTGTATCCACTTTGAGATCGACAACACCGCCAGATGTCAGGTCCGTCGCAAAATCGTTCGATCGATCAGGCGTTCCAACGGAACCGGGAACGCTCGGATCGAATGTGCGGATGTAGTTACCACAAAAGTCAGTATAAAAATACATTCCGGCAAACGCAGCTCCGAACTGGCTACTGGCCGGATAGAAGGTACCGCCGGCGGCAACGGGGACACAGGATTTTTTAGGGAACGGTGCATGAAAAGCTGTGTCCCCGTTTCGGTTTCCCCCGCACGCCTTCGGGCTCGCCCCGATGGTAGTAACAATTGGCAACCAGAAAGCCTAAGCAGCAGCGGAATCCTTATCAGCCTCGCGGCGATGTTCGGCGTGAGATCGACCAATGGTTCGCTTGTCTTCTCTAGCGAAAGGATGTCCGTCGTCGTCGAGGTAGTATTCCGTAAGTTCCGGGCCCAAATTCTTGTTTTTTAACCGTGCACAACGCGAGGTTGCTTCATCAGCTAAGGCCGTGACCATTTCGAGGCAGATGGTTGTCAGTCCGGTCGTTCCGTCTCGCAGTATTGTTTGCGTTACGTCCACTAACTGAATCGACAATCGTACCAACCGGGAACAAGCGTAGTGGTAGTCATTGCTCTCGTCATTTGCAGCTTGTAGGTCGTCGACCACCGCTTCCCAAAACCTCGCTGCAGCACTGAAGACATAACTTGAGTGGATCAAACCATAGAGTGGTCTTCGATCGATTCTCCATGGTGAATAAAATCGGCAATCTAGTACCGGCGCGTCGCTATTCGCATCGACCAGCGGTTGGTCTTCCTCTAATGCGAATAGCCAACTGTGGTGGAATTCATGGATAATGTCTTCCGCCATCTGAAGTACATGATTGGTTGCTGTAATGACGCAAGCTCCAGGCAGTTGTGAATACGTCGAGTTTCGGGGACCATCCGATCCGTTACGTTGCGTGGAAACGACGCGCAGGTGACTTTCGATGGCAGGCATTGCCGCGGGCGAGTATTTCTGAATCATTGACAACGCTTGCTCGACGCACCTTACCTGTTGCCGTTGAAAGTCAACACCCGCCGCTAAGATCTTTGGAACGGCGCCTAAGCCAGATTGGTTGAACGTGGCGGGCTGCATGCGAACGAGTCCCGAGTCTCCAAAGCGAATACTAGGACAACGATAACCAAACTCATGGCTCGCTTTCTGCGGATCGATGGAGACAGGCATCTCCTTGACCCTTAGAAGTAAATGGCCAGAATGCACACCGATTAGGTGACTCTCATCAGGGGTGTCGAGCGTGTAGCCTGTCCCAGGCAATGACGTTGGGCCTTGTGTTGGGACAGAACAAGGCAATTCCAGATCTTCTTTAGCAACTACCGCGATTGCACAGGCGAGAATTCCAAATCGATTTAAGTGCGTTTTTAACGCCCCTTCCGCCGACGTCGCCTTGACGGAGGACGTGTAGCGGGTTGCAAATGAGGACGGTGCCTCAGCACCGACGGCGGCAGCGACGAGTCGATAGGCAACACGCGACCAAAAATACCCTTCTGGCGTTGCAAAAACTTTTGAAACGACATCCGGCTCGAATCCTTTCACTAAGTCTGAGAGTTCTAGAAACGAATCCTTGCCAATATTCTCAATCGGTTTGCTTCGAAGGACTTTGTCCAGAGCCAACCAAACCGTTTCGCCTCGCAGGTCTCTTCGTTCGAGAGGCTCCAGATCATGCCACCAGTGCGAAGCCAGCGACTGAGACGTTCGATCCGGATGAGCAGTTTGTGGCATGAACAGACTACCTAAGTTGAAAATTGACGGCCTGGGAGATTACAGCCGTGCCTGCACGAATTGCAAGACGGCTTTAAGGTGAATTGAACTGCGAAAGAGCACGCCTAGGTACCAACATTCCCATCATTCCCGCCGTTGCCTTTTCCGCTTCCCGATGCGGTGAACTCACGTGTCCAGTTCACCGATTTTTGATCGCCTTTAGCGTCAAGGGATGCTGCTATGTCGTCGACCTTTGACTGATCAATCTTCTTGCTTTGATCTTGATTCAATTTTTCGTTAGCAATTTTTTTCATCGTTCTTGTCCTGTGCCTTGATAGATCACTTTCGGGCCAGAAAACAGCCCGATGTCGGTGTGCTACATCAACTCTGTTGGTCGCCGCAATACTAATTTTCTGTAGCGGCTACTCGCGAGTAGTTCGACTGTACCAAATCGACCCCAATGGCCTTGTGCCATTGGTGAAGAAGATTAGTAGGCTAGAAAAATGCGATGCAAAACCAACCCATTTCCTCCAAACCGCCGCCAAAGGCGGCGGTTTGGAGGAAATGAGCCTGCTGGGCGTATGACGCCGTTTAGCCGGTTAATTTTTTTCACCAACCAGACGAGCTGGCTGGGGTCTCGAATTCGATTTGGGACAGTCGAAGAAGTCGACAGCTCGTTTATTTTCGGCGAAGAAATGGGCTTGACATTTAATAGACAATTTCCTTACGAACAAGTCCTAGGGTCATATTCTGGGCGTGATTGAAAGCAGCGGTGTGGCACGTAGCCAACTAAAAATATCATGACAATCCGTTTTATTACAACGTCTCAACACGCTTACACGATTCGCGAGTATCTTACAGAAATCGGGAAGGAACTAGCCGACGAAATCGTGCCAGTGACTTATCGTCAGTTGTTCTGGAACTGGCGACTTGCCAAGTCGACGAGTAATGGCGATTGTTTTATCTTTGCCGACATTGAGCGATTGTCACAATCGGCAAGACGGCGGGCGTCGCAAATCCGCGATCATCTCCAATGCCATGGGCATCTCTCGCTCAACGATCCTGCGGTCAGTTGGGATCGGTTTACCCTGCTAACGCATTTTTACAACTTGGGTATCAATCGTTTTCAGATCAAGCGATTGAACGAGGACTTGTCGGAACTACGGTATCCGGTGTTTTTGCGATGCTCTGACGATCATCGAGGCACTTTGACTGATTTAATCTTCGATGAGAAAGAACTTCGAAAACAAGCATTACGACTCCGTTATTCTTGGCGCGGGAGACGCGTCAACGTGGCGATTGAGCATGTCGACACAAGGGATCAAAACGGGATCTACCGCAAATATTCGGCGATGCGGATCGCAGACACGATTATCCCTCGACATGTTTTTTTTAGTGATTCATGGCATGTGAAGTGTTGGAAAGCGTTGAACCCAGACCTACTCGACGAGGAGATGCATTATTTGCAGTCAAACCCACATCAGGCAGAGCTTAGACGGATTTTCGATCTCGCAAATATTCGATTTGGACGGATCGATTATGCAGTCGCGGACGGATGCATCCAAGTCTGGGAAATCAACACGAACCCAAGGCTACCTGTTTCGTGGGGTGACGGCGGTCCAGTTAGAAAGCCCGTCGGCGACTTCTTTCATCCGCGATTTGCAAACGCCATGGCAGCGTTAAATCGCTCGGCGTCGAACTCAGTCTGCGTAAATTGAGGCAACGATAGTCAATGGCATCGTCTTCTCTGGGTGCGTTGATCTACAGTGGTAGACAGCGGGATTGAGTCGATTGCGTCGCTGCCAAGGCTTGAGTCGATTATGCTTTCGAACTCGGCGATCACGGATGAGTCGCTGACTCCACTGGCCAGTTCAATGTCGCTTGAGTACATCTCCATGGAACGAACCCAAATAACCAATAAGGGGGTTGATGACGTTCACGAAGATCTCCTCGCTCTGCCGAGTGGAAGTAACTGGCTTGCAGGTCACTCCCGAAAGTATTGCCGTCTTCCGCGCATCCGCCCCGCTGTTGAAACCTACTGAAGGAACTGTAAAAAGCCGTAGGACAGGCTTCCAGCGGTTCCAGGCTGTCTGCCACACAAATTGACAGAGACAGAACTCGACATGCGAAAAAACCACGAAGCAAAGGCCCTCCACCGACCCTGGTCGGTGGTGACCAGACTGGTCAGCCACACACAGCAGGCTTGATGACGGTGTGGGCACGTGTGGGCACCACCTCATCGATCCTCATCGGCTTCCTCGATATTCATCAATTGTCGCGGCCAATTGGCTCACGCCGATCCGCTCAAACACGGAAACAAGTTCGAAAGACAACGCTTCAAATTGAACTTGGCGCTGGCAAGCAGGCGTTCGATCGTTGACGACGGGCTTCAAACATCAGTAGTGCGGCGGATACGGATGCATTCAGGCTGTCGGCTGAACCACTCATCGGGATTCGCACGTTGATCGTTTCGCCATTCTTGAACCCGTCGGGACGATCTCGCCATTGTTCACCAAGCCCGTCGGATTCGGAACCAATCACAATCGCGATCGGCTGGCGAAAATCGACGTCCCAGTAGCTCGACGATGCGTCGACTCTGGCGGTTACGGGCCTCATGCCGTTCTCGGCGATCCAAGCAATCGTCGATTGCCGGTCGGCTTGTGCGCACGGCATCGTGAAGATCGTGCCGAGGCTTGCCCGAATCGCACTTGGATTGAACAGATCGCAGACCCCGGCGCAAATCACGACGGCATCGGCACCGATCGCATCCGCCGAGCGAAAAACTGCACCGACATTTCCTGGCTTTTCGATCCCGTCAAGCACGATTACGATTGGCAGGTCGCTGAGCGTTAACTCCGCAAGCCTTCGCAGGGGTTCCACGAACAGGCCCACGGCGTCTCGGTGGTTTTGGCCAAACGCCATTTTCTGGAGCACGGCATCGGAAACGCGAACGATGGCTGCAGGAGATCGTGCCGCCAGACGCAAAAACCCC
>Ga0105044_10010383_pt1 | contig 12710 bp, 8 predicted proteins | sample MAT01_FD_78092 | JGI IMG/M metagenome (GOLD analysis project Ga0105044, IMG submission 78092) | Freshwater microbial communities from Lake Fryxell liftoff mats and glacier meltwater in Antarctica - MAT-01 | ecosystem: Environmental > Aquatic > Freshwater > Ice > Liftoff microbial mat | place...
AGGATGTGCCAGCCCGCTGGGCTTAGAACGAGCTCTGCCCTCTTAGCTTGCAGCTATGAGTCAGTCGGTCTGTTAAACGAAAAAACTTATTCCTAGGTGCTTAAAACGAACTTTCAAAGTTGTCGCAACCAACCGAGTGTACTATCCAAGTAGGACCGTTTTCCGGTAGTCGCTTCAGGTTTGTAGGGTCGCTCGTCGTTTTGAAGGTACGCTGATGATCGCGTCCGACCAATGAAAACACAGGGAAAACCTCAGTACACCCATCAGGGGTCGAACCTGAAACCTTCGGCTTCGTAGGCCGATGCTCTATCCAGTTGAGCTATGGGTGCGTCCCAGGGAGTTTTAGTGTTTATTGCCTCTCTCGGCAAGGCCTTCCCAAACGCTTTTTTGTCTTCGACTTGCAGTAGTATTCGCTTTGCGCTTGAATCTGTAAGCGCCGCATTACCGGATCGGCATCTGGAGATTTCCGTTTTGTAACGGATGATACTCCGGCGTCTGCAAGGTTGGGGCCTGTTGATAGTATTCGTCTTGATTTGCCTGCAACGCATTGCCTGGCCCTACGCCGAATTCGCCGACATTCCACCCTTGATTGGCTCCCGGCCATTGCCCGTGACCCGGCATCGTTCCCCACGGTTGCCCGTTTCCGTTCCCGTTCCCGTTTCCTGGCCCTAACCCTGGCCCTGGCTGCATTCCGTTCGGAACGTTTTGGCCTGGACCATTGCCTTGTCCGTTCATGTGCCCATTGCCCTGGCCACTCATGGGCCCATTTCCTTGCCAAGCGCCTGGTCTGGGGCCGGGCCCGAATCCGTTTGGCCCACCCAAACCCCAGAGTGATCCGCCCGCCACTACCTGTGGCAGTTGCGGTCCCCACTGGCCGTACGGAACACTAAATGGACGGTTCGGATATCGCCATTCTCCGTAGGGCTGAACGGGTCCGCCCCACTGCTCCGTTACGTGATAATGGTCTGCTCCGAAACCGCCTTGCAGAGAGCTACGCGTATGCCTGAACCCGCTTCTCACAAAGTCTGCTCGTTCGCTGGAAGGCGCCTCAACCGGCAAAGCAAACTGATCGACACGCTGTTTGTTGGCGTCGTGGGTAAATGTCGATGGCAGCGCCGTCCAGTCAACAGCGACTTGTTTCGCTGGTTGCTTGGCTCGATAGATCGGCCGAACCGCTTCTTGGTATGCAGGCTTGCCGACTGTTTGCTTCCTTGCGTTTTCCTTAACCGCCGGCTTGGCAACGACCGCCTCCGCTGGCGGGCTTGCCGAAGATGGCGTTTGCGAAAACACCGTCGGCAACGGACAAGAAACGGCTAAACAAAAGACTGCAACTCGCACGGCTTGGTTCGAAGAAGTGTTCATAGGTCTCAGACTAGTTGCACGCAAACTCATTAAAAGACTTCCGTCTCGTCGCCCAGGGTTTTTTTGGTAAGAGGAAACACGTGTAGCGATTATGTGGGTCGAAACGAGCCTGGACTGGCGAAACAGGGGCAAGCGGAATAACGGCTGTGCCGCTTTAACGGGATGGGTATCTCCGTTTTCTGCTATACTTTCCTACCGAAATTTTTTGGACTGTCCGTATTGAACCCTAAGGAGATTCCGACATGACCCCACGACGAAAACGATCTTGGCTACGAACGATCGCTCTAGGGCTGGCAAGCTGTAGCTTGTTGGTTTCCGCTTCGATTGCCGACGAAGGGATGTGGCTGTTCAACTCTGTACCAAAGTCTCAACTGAAAAGCGCTTACCAATTCGAACCGACCCAGGCGTGGCTGGACCATCTGATGCTGTCCAGCGTTCGCTTCAATTCAGGTGGTTCCGCATCGTTTGTTTCGTCCAACGGCCTGGTCCTTACCAACCACCACGTGGCGTCCGATACTCTTTTCAAGCTTTCTACCGCGCAGCATAACTATAACGAAGATGGTTTCCTAGCTGTCACGCAAGCAGATGAGATCAAGACGCCCGATTTGGAGCTCAATCAACTTATCTCCATCGAAGATGTGACGGCCAAAGTGAACACGGCTATCCAAGAAGGCATGCCAGCCGCCGAGGCATCGAAGGCTCGTCAAGCCACGATGGCGACCATCGAAAAAGAGTCGCTCGACGCGACGGGCTTGCGCAGTGACGTGGTCACCCTTTTTGGCGGCGGTCGCTACCATTTGTACCGCTACAAGAAGTACACCGATGTCCGATTGGTTTGGGCTCCCGAAGCGGGCTCTGCATTCTTTGGCGGTGACGCGGACAATTTCGAGTACCCTCGCTTTTGTCTCGACGTTACCCTGTTTCGCGTTTACGAGGATGGCAAACCAGCCAAGATCGAACACTTCCTTAAGATGGATCCCAATGGAGCTCGCGAGCAGGATCTTGTTTTCGTTTCCGGCAACCCAGGTCGAACGCGGCGGATCCTGACACACGATGCGATTGAGTTTCAAAGGGACTTCGCCATGCCGCGGACGATGAACCAATTGCGCCGCAAAGAGAATTTAATGCAGCAGTATGCGCTTGCGGGACCCGAGCAGCAGCGTCGCTCGCGGGATGATCTCTTCGGTATCCAGAACTCGCGAAAGGCATATACAGGTATGCTAGCTGGCCTCCAAGATCCAGGCTTTACTGCCGCCAAAAAGAAGGAAGAGCTCGCGTTGCTAGAACGTATTGCCAAAGATCCCAAGCTCGCTCCTTTGCAAAGTGCGTGGGTGCAAATCCGCGACGCACAAAGTAAGCGACGCGAGTGGTTGACTAAGCAAGCATCGCTCCGTTCTAAACTTTATGGTATCGCCGAAAAGTTGGTTTTGATGGCATCCGAGGATACCAAACCGAGCGGCGAGAGGCTTCGTGAGTTTCGCTCCAGCAATCGTGAATCACTCGAACAAGAACTCTTCTCCGAAGCGCCAACCTATGACGATCTCGAGCGTATCCAGCTAGCCGACGAGTTGGCTCGACTGATCGATGATCGCGGGGGAAACGACCCGCTCGTGCTAGCGGCATTGGCTGGCCAAGCTCCTCGTCAGCGAGCAAATGAAATTCTCGCCAAAACCAAGCTTATCGACGTCGCCGAAAGAAAACGACTAGCCAAGGCAGGATTGCAAGGGATCGCTGAATCGAATGACCCACTCATTTTGCTCGCCAAAACCTTTGAAAAGGAGTATCGGCTAGCGCGCGAAGCGACGGAGAGTGTCGAAGAACAAGAGCGACAATCGTACGCGAAGATCACCGAAGCGAAATTTGCAGTCGGTGGGGATTCTGTTTACCCCGATGCGACTTTTACTTTGCGGCTCGCGTATGGGAAAGTGCTCGGTTACGAATCGGATGGGGAGTCGATACCGGCGCAAACCACCCTTGGTGGCGCTTTCGGTCATGAGGCATTGCACTTGGCCAAAGATCCATGGATTCTGCCCAAGAGCTGGCATGATGCGAAGAGTAAAATCAAGAGTGGAACTCCGTTTAATTTTGTTTGTACAGCCGATATCATCGGAGGCAACTCCGGTTCGCCCGTTGTTTCACGTGAAGGGGCCATGGTAGGGATCATATTCGATGGCAACATCGAGAGCCTCACGGCCGATTTCTACTACACGGACAAAGTCTCGCGAGCCGTCGCGGTGCACATTGCCGGTGTACTGGAAAGCTTGCGTTCCATTTACAACGCTCCCCATTTGGCGGACGAGATGGGTAAATGACAGAGAGCCGCGTTAACATCCTGTGCCTCAGCTATGATAGAACCTGATCCGGATGGCGATTTGCTAGCGACTGCATACCATGAAGCGGGCCATGCGGTCGTGGCGATTTCACTAGGCCGCAGCGTTGAGAGGTGCACTGTGATCCGGAACACGTTGCGACTGGGCGCGGTGCAGTTGACTAAAGGGCGTGGCAAAGGAAAGCAAGATTTTTACGAGATCGAAGCCATGATCTTGCTGGGCGGATTGATCAGTGAAGCGAGGCATACCGGCCAGTACAATTGGGGAGGCGCACAGCAGGATCTCCGAGCGTTGAGGCGATTGACACTCTTTCGTGTCGCCACGGATGACCAAGCGGAGCGAGTCGAGCGTCGGTTGTTGGACAAAACGTCACACCATTTGGAACAACCTGGACACTGGGAGTCCGTGGAGTGCGTCGTTGCCGAGTTAGTGAAATTGCGATTGTTGAGCGGCCGTGCTGTTCGACATGCATTCGACCAAACGATGAAGAAGTTCGAAGTATGAAGCAAGTGTGAAATCCACCTTTTCACCGTCGCTTGGGTTGCGTATAGTGGTTAGGTGCGAATTGGAAACTGTTCGCAACAATTGCCTCCGGACGTTTTTTCGGCTGAGGGACCATCATTATGCGTTGGCCTAGATCGCAATGGGCAGTGCAGTAGCACGCTTGATTTACGCCAGTCTCGCAGCGGCTCCATGTCTGCCGCCAGACGGTCGGAGGAAAAAACAAGCGCTGGCCGGTGGTGTATTCCATCGGCCAGCTTTGTTTTATAGAACTACAGTCCGGAAAAGCTGAGGGACTTCAAGATGCCGAGGACGCGTTCTCGTTCAGGCTCCTTGAAGTGGTGAAAGGGTTCTGCCATGAAATCATTGCAGATCCCTAGCAACGACAAACTGCACTTGGTCGCTTTGATGTACTTCGATGCGTACTTGCCTATCTCGTAGATCTGCTGAAGGGAATCGATCGACGCCTGCAAATGTGCAATTCGAGCTGTGTCTTTATCAATACAGGCTGCGTAGCAGTCAACGAACAACTTCGGAAACACATTTGCGCCACCCGCGACGCCACCGTCGCCACCGAGCCGCATGGCTTGAGGCAGTTTTGCTTCTGGTCCGATCATGATCGACCAATCGGGGCGGACATTCTTCAAACCGATAGCCTTTTCGAAATAGTCCAGATCACCACTGCTGTCTTTGAGTCCGATGATTTGAGGGTTTGCGGCGAGTTTGTAAAGGGTATCCAATTCAAACCAGACCTTGGTCAAACTAGGCATGTTGTAAAGCACGAGTGGCAATGGGAGTGCCGGAATCAAGTTCTCTACGTAGCCTATCAGTTCCGTTTGTCCGGCTGGGAAATAATAGGGTGTTGAAAGAACCACAGCGGCTACCCCGGCTTTCGCAGCGTGTGTCGCGAGTTCAACGGATTCGACGAACGAAGTATCAGTAACGCCGACGAGAACGGGAACTCGACCGGCCACAATCGCAGTTGCTCGATCGATCAGCTCACGCCGCAATCGGTAGCTTAGGCTAGGAGCTTCACCGGTGGTTCCGAGCAAGAATAGGCCGTGTACGCCGCCCGCGATCACATGCTCAATCAGTCTTTCCAATCCCGTTCGGTCCAGTTCATCACGATCGATCAAGGGTGTTACCAGTGGGGGTATGATTCCCGAGGGGCGAAACGTCATCTTTCCTATTTCCTTGCTAGTGACACGGCACAAAGAGTGCTAAGTGCTTAGTGATTATTGATTATTGATTATTGAGACAGTTCTTGAACGGGGCGCGGACGAATCAACAGGACGAGGAATACCGACACCACACAAACGCCAGCAAAGATCCCGAAGATGGCAACAAGTGGTATGCCGATATCCCGCATACGTCCGAATCCCCAATCGGCGAAACCACCGCAGCTGACACTCACCAGATTCATGATGCCATAGCCTGTCGCGCGATACTCTGGTCGGACGATTTGGCAAAGGATTGGCATGTTGTTGCAATCAAAGAGTCCCCAACCGATTCCGAAGATCAGCAAGGCCATTATAGCCATCGTAAAGGAACCGCGATCGGTTGCGATTCCGACGCAAATCAGGGCGGGGATGATCAATATCATTCCAGACGCGCTTACGTAGATGCGCCCGCGAATATTACGTTGCATCCAACGGTCGGCTACCCAGCCGCCTCCAACAGCAGCCACGATTGCGGCCCCTTGAAAATAGATGGTGGCCGATACGCCGGCCAAGCCCTGGCCGATGTTCAGGCTCTCCTTGAGAATGGAGGGCATCCAATCTCGGATCACCCATCCCGCCAGGGCCGGAAGAGTAAAGTATGCGACCAGGAGCAGAAACGAGCCGTTGGTCAGCAGTGCTGTGGTAGCATTGCGAATGCTTGGTTTTGCGTTGTTGCGAATGGCTTCTGCAGACCGTGGGACGTCGTGAAGCAACAATACCAGCGGAATGGCGTAAACGATTCCTATCACGCCAATGATCTTAAAGGCAGATTGCCATCCGATATCAGGATGGTCAGCCGCGTAGCCGGAAAAACCACCAAAGATCATTCCAAAATAGATGCCCATTTGATGCAACCCGATCGCGCGTGAGCGAGTCGGCCCGGTGTGATAGTCGGCGATTAAGGCGAGAGCAGCCGGGATGTAAAACGCCTCGCTCACACCCATCATTGTGCGGGTCCACAACAAGCCCTCGTAGCTCGTAACGTAGCCGGTAAGGAATGTAATGAGCGACCAAGCGAATAGGCTGGAACAAATGGTTAGTTTTCGACTGAAGCGATCCGCAATGTAGCCACCAATGGGACTGAGAAAGGCGTAGACCAATTTGAACTGTCCAAGCATGTAGCCCCAGTTTTCGTCCGACTCGATATTGGCGATGTCCCCCATGACCGAAGTCTTCATCGCAGCGATCATCTGACGGTCCAGATAATTGAGGAGAGCGACGGGCAATAGCAGGCCGACCACCACCCACGCCATAGCAAGAGAGGTAGTCGGTTCGCCGGATGGATGCGATTTCATGGAAAGGTTAGCAAGGTGGATATCAGGGGGTGCGTCCCGGGAGAGACTTTAGAGGGGAGGGCAAATGTGTTGTTGGTTACGGGAAATCTGGGCGCTCGCCGACGGTCACATTGATTTTGCTTTGGACCATTTCTCGTTCGACCAACAGCTGCACACTGACACCAACGGTTGTTTTCCCGATCACGAAGATCAGATCCTCGACCCCTTTCACGCGCTGGCCGTTCAATTCTAGAATGGTATCGCCTATTTGAAGTCCGGCGGTCTCAGCAGGAGAGTTTCGCACCAACATTTTTACAACGGCTCCACGAACGGGCAGCCTAGCCTTGCTGCTGATTTCTTCTGCATCGTCAACACGTTTGTTCCATTCGGACGCTTTCACCAACTCTACACCGAGCCAACCGCGACGCATTTTTCCCGACTCGAGTATTTGCTCAAGAACGTTTTTCACAACATTGCTTGGGATGGAAAAACTGACACCCCGATAGGATTCACCGACGATGGCCGTGTTGACTCCGACCAACTCACCACGGCTATTGACCAAAGGTCCGCCGCTATTGCCTGGGTTGACTGCAACGTCGCTTTGCATAAGGTCGCTGTAACGAGGCGATGGTTTTTGGTTGTTGTTTCGAAGGAGGGGGTTTCGCATGGCATCGTCGTAGCTGGTACCGCTAAGGTCCAGTCGATGTTTGCTGCTTAAAATGCCGAAAGTGACCGAGCCGGTCAATCCAAATGGGCTTCCGACGGCCCAGACCGGCGAGCCTACCTCCACGCCATCACTATCTCCCCAGCTGATCGGCAGCAGGTCATCGGCTTGGATCTTGAGGACAGATAAGTCGTTCAATTTGTCGAAGCCTATCAATTCCGCAACACAAGCCCTCTCGTCCGCAAGAACGACGTTGATTTGCGAGCCATCATCCAAAACATGGAAGTTGGTCAGAATATGGCCGAGCGTATCAATTACGATACCGCTCCCCTGTCCCACTTTGGCTCTCCGCGAGGGAGTGCTGGGTTTCCCGTCTTCTTTCCCGAACATCTCTGGAGAGTCCAAGGAACTCATCATGATATGCACCACGCTGGGGCTGACCCGTTTCGCCACCGTTTGCGAGATGGTATTGAGTCCCTCGAGCGAAACACTTTTCAATTGTTGGCCAGCCATCTCGTACTCTGCGCGCAGTTGGCCTCGGTACCAGGAATAGCGAGAGAACTCCAACATGGAAGGGAGCAGGTACCGCAGCGCAAATAGCAGTACCAAGACGACTACTAAGCTCAGAAAGGTAGACAAAAGGAGTGACGACGGTGTTGGCGACCTTGGTGAGGGATGGAAAACGCTTGTTCGCTCAGCGGCCAAGGGCTCGGTAGTTACCTCGAACCGGGCCTGAGTGTCCAAATCGGATTCGATCGAAACAGGATCTATGTCGCTCATTGCACTTGCCCTCATAGAGAATCAACCTACCCAGTCGAACCAGCCCACCAGTTTACTTAGCAACGATCGCGTGGATCGGGGCACGTCTTCTATTGTAGACGATCGGAACGCCCCTGGCGGACGCTTCAAAAGTCGTTTTATCGAATTGCTGGGTCTGAAACGAAAATTAGTGACTATGGTTTCCGACGCTTTTCCCTATTTTGCATCGACTTAGGAATGGTCGCAGCAACTAAAATGGCTGTGGTCTGAACCGGCTCGCCCGATTGTCGAGAATTGGGCTACGCACGTTATCTTCACAGGGATTAGTGGTTCGGCATTGCGGGGTTCGCCCACTGCCCGCTGGTGTTTTCGCCTCTTACGACGAAGCCTTTCTTGTGCCAGTCATACCACGTAGTTACGTCCGCCGCAGCATAACGAATGGTCAGCCCGCATCGCCTGCGATTTGACATATTCGCGTCCGAACCATGCAGCAGTAAGTCGGAGTGCATGGAAAACTGGCCGGCTTTCAGCTGAACATCGACTTCGCCATCACCGTACGAGTGAGGATTCTTCACCGCCAGATCCAGCACTGTGTCGGCATCCTGGGTTTCATCGTAATCGATCAGTCCATGAAGGTGCGAACGTGGAATGAACTTCATGTTTGCATTTTCCGGGTCGGCATCATCAATGGCCAGCCAGACAGTCACTGTCTTCGTCGGGCTGAGTGGCCAATACGTGCTGTCTTGATGCCAAGGCACACGCTTTCCATCGTGCGGCATCTTGCAGAAAAAATGCGAACCCCAGCAGACTACACTTTCGCCTAACAAGTCCGCGACGGCATCCACAATTCGAGGATGTTGAACCAGCTGATAGATCCGGGCGAAGCGGAGATGAGCTGTATTGATGGAATAACTCGATCGCCCCAGTTCGATAAATGCCGCCAGCACTCCATCAAAGAAGGCGCGTACCTCACGAGCCTCGTCCTGCGCTAGTCCTTGAAAGGGCATCACGTACCCGTGTTCGTTGTAGTTTTGGACTTGCGCTCGGCTTAACGTCTTTGGGGATTCGTTGACTGTGGGAAAAAAGCCTATTTTCCGAGGAAGCTCGGCTAGCTGCGACGCCGAGGGATTTGGAATGTCATCCACTTTGAACATGGCAAGAGTTTCGATCTGCTGGTTACCGCGTAAACTTAGGAGAGAATGGCCGGGCCTTTCAACGTGCTAGGCATGAGGTAGCACTATATAGTAGCCAGTCCTCGCATTGTACCGGTAGATGTTGCAAAATGATCGACCTCCAGTCCCATGCGTTGGAGCATCGATACGAATAGATTTGGAAGCGGGTAGTTGTCTTGCGTATCAAATGCCAAGTGCTGACCATGCTTGAAGCCACCGCCAGCGAGTAGAATCGGCAAGTTGGTGGTGACGTGAGTGTTTGCATTCCCGAGATTGCTTCCGTAAACAATCATGGTTCGATCAAGCAGAGTTTCGTTGCCTTCCTTGACGCTCTTTAGGTTAGCAAACAATTCGTCGAGTAGTCGCATATGCCACTGATCGATGGCTTCTAGTTGCTGAAGCTTTTTCTGATTCTTTCCGTGGTGGGACAGGTTATGATAGCCTTCCTGGATATCTGCACCTTGGACTTCGATGGTTGGCGAATTGACGCTATCGAGAAGCAAGGTAATCGCACGTGTGGAATCGGTTTCTAGTGCAAGTTTCGACATATCATAAAGTAGTCTTACCTTTTCCATGTATTCTTTGGGGTCGCTTGGATCAAGCGGAGCAGCAACGCTCGTCTTGGGCTTTGGAACTTGCTCCCATTTTTCCGCCGCTTCGAGTCGCAGTTCGAGCTCGCGGACGGCCGTCAAATACTGATCGACACGATCACGGTCCTTGGGGCCGAGTGTTCGCACAAGATCTTTTGTCTGACCCTCTACGGCATCCATAATGCTCTTGCCTACCTTTAGCTTTTGAAGCTGTTGCTCGATCTCCTTCTGGGAGCCTTGGAGGAAAAGTTGATGGTAAACGATTGAAGGCTTCTCCTCGCACGGGATCAATACGCCAGCACCGGTCCATGACAGGCTGCGTTGGCCTTTCTGTACGTTGACTCCCAGCGTGAGTGAGGGAAATCGTGTCAGATGCCCAACTCGCTCAGCGATGAATTGGTCCATCGAAATTGAATTTCGAAAGCCGCCGCTTCCTGGATGTGGAGCTGCGGTTAGAAAGCAGATATCCGCGGGATGCCCGCCATCGACGTCGGGATGAGACACGCCGCTGAAGACGGTGAAATCATTGCGATGCTTTTCGAGTAGCTTCAAATACGGCGACAGCTCATATCCGCTTCCAGGCGACTGCGGAAAAAACTGATCCGGCAGTAGGCCAAGATTATTGCAGATCCCCAACATTCGTCGTGGCGGATTGTCCGCATCGAGTTGACCCTTTTGGGAGGCGGTCGAAACGGCTGGTAGCATCGCATCCAAAAGCGGTAGCGAAAGCCCAACACCGATCCCACGCAAAAAAGTTCGACGCGGTAGTGACTTATTGGTGAATGATGTTGTCATGGCACAATCTCAAATCAAGAGTAACGTCTATTTGTTACGGAATCTATTTGTTTAGGAATAAGTTGCTGGTGACGATTTCTGTGAGAATCGATTTTACAGGAAAATGCTCATTCGCGAGGCGATCCAAGATGAGATCGACCTCAACGCGATCACTGAAACGCATGGGGGCACCCGTTGCGTAGACGGCTAGCTGTTGAAGCAGGTTCTTGGCGATGGCTCGTTCATCTTCGATCAGAAGTTTCTTAACCTGATCGATGTCGGAAAACGCCTTTCCATTGGGTAGGTAGCCCGAGGCATCCACCGGAGGACCTTGTCGGAAGGTGAACGGTTGCCCATTTTTCCCAAAGCCCTCCATCGGATCACCTTCGTCACCCAAGCTTCGGTAGTGGTCCCGCCAGCCACCCGCGACATCAAAGTTCTCGAGAGCAAATCCGACGGGATCAATGATCGCGTGGCAGCCATTACAATTCGTATCGGCGCGATGCAGTTCGAGTTGTTGTCGAATGGTGGTTGGACCGCGAGTATCCGGTTCGACGGCTGGAACGCTCTTGGGCGATGGCGGATTCTTCATACCCAAGATTCGTTCGTTGACCCAGGCACCGCGAACTACGGGCGAGGTGGTGGTCCCGTTGGCTGTGACTTTCAGGACGCTTGCTTGCGTCAATACTCCGCCTCGCGGGCTCCCTTTAGGCAGTTCAACTCGTCGCATCGCGACCCCTTGAATGCCTGGGATTTTGTAGTGGACGGCAAGACGTTCGTTAAGAAACGTAAAGTTCGACGCAACGAGATTGCGAACGGGCATGTTTTCACGGACCAATTCTCGGAAGTAGCATTGTGTCTCTGCCAGAGCCGCATCCACTAGCGAATCATCCAAGTAGTAATCCGGATAGAGTCGTTCATCTGGCGAAGCGTCGTTGACTTTCCGAAGATCCAGCCAATAGGCCAAGAATGCGTCGATAAACTGCATGGATCGCTCATCATCGAGTAGCCGACTCACTTGATTCTTCAGCACTCCTTTATCTTTCAGTTTTTGATCTGCTGCCAAGTTTCGAAGCTCGGTATCGGGGAGACTATTCCAGAGAAAGAGACTTAACCTGGTGGCGATTGCAACGTCATCCAATTGGCCAACGCGTTCTTCTAGGCAAAGAAATTCTGGCGAGCAAAGTATCGCGGTGTAGCCGGCGAACATTGCTTCTTGAAACGAGAGCTTGGAGGCGATCGCTGTATCGATGACCTTGAGGAATCGATCCACTTCAGAAGCTTTCACTGGTCGGTGATACGCCAATGACAAAAAGTTCGATAGCAGTCGCGCTGCATCGCGTGACGGATCGTTTGATTCTACCTGGAATCCAGCCTTGGTTTTCGAGACGGTCAGTTCGTCAAATAGGCGCTTTTGTCCTTCGCTCGGCCATTGATCATTCAACGGACCTTCTACCTCCATGTAACTGAATGCAACGCCTGGCATGCCATCCTTTTCCGCTAGTGGGTTATGCCAGTTGGGTGGACGCGAGCGAAATAGTCGAGCCGCGTCCGGTTGAATCGACTCCCCCTTGACCAGATAGACATCCAGTTCTTGCACAGTCGGTTCAATCTGAAAGTCGAATTCGCCTAACTTCCGAAGCTGGCGAGGGGGCGAAACGGAGTAGATTGCAACCGGTTCCGATCGTCGACCCGCGGACGTTTTTTCACGAACAGGTCGCCACCACTTTTTCTCTTCACCAGCAGCCCAGAACGTATAGCCCTTGAATCGAAGTTTGTAGCGACCGGCAACGGGGGCTTTGAATCCGTTGAATCGAAGCTCAATCGGTTCATAACTGCTGGCAACTACCCCAAAGGACTCTCGCTCGCGCATCGCGGGGTCACCTTCGCCCACGGTGTACGGAGGTCCTTCGGCGTTCAAGGCCGCTAAATCTGCATCGTAATCGATAAGCGGAAACACGGCCCGTTCTGGACTTCGATTGAACTCACTAAAGCGCAGTTTCCCCTTGAATCCGTTCTGCTCACGAGCGTAGTAACGCTCCAATTTTCGCTCAGGTGCGTCGG
>Ga0105044_10010386_pt1 | contig 12709 bp, 9 predicted proteins | sample MAT01_FD_78092 | JGI IMG/M metagenome (GOLD analysis project Ga0105044, IMG submission 78092) | Freshwater microbial communities from Lake Fryxell liftoff mats and glacier meltwater in Antarctica - MAT-01 | ecosystem: Environmental > Aquatic > Freshwater > Ice > Liftoff microbial mat | place...
ATCTTGTCAGCCAGCAAATAAGACTGCGCGGCAGGCGAAGGCCCAATATGCACCGCCTCATCGGCCATCGCCACAAACGGCGCGCGCGCATCGGCGTCGGAATAGACGGCGACGGTCGCGATGCCCATTTTCTTGGCAGTGCGGATTATGCGGCAGGCGATCTCGCCACGGTTGGCTATGAGGATTTTTTTGAACATTATTTGCTCCAGCGCTGAAGCGCCCAAACTGAAAGAAATATACCACCGAGCGATACTTTGAGTCCGCCGAGAACAGCCCATCGTGAATCGACACCTAGAGTGTCAAATCCAATCATGACCACACCAGTGCTGAAATAGAAACTTACCGAAAGCCAGAAGACAATTGCTGGCAAAGCTACCAAAAAGGCAACAACGCGCTTCGCAGTCACTTCACAGTCACCATCTGCTCCCCCACCGGCGGCATATTATGCCCCAACAACCGCAGCACATCGGCGGCGCATTCCACGACATTGCTGCCCGGCCCGTAAATACCCTGCACCCCGGCATCGCGCAGGAAATCATAATCCTGCGGGGGGATGACGCCGCCGGCGATAACCTTGATGTCGCTGCGCCCAGCTTCGCGCAGACCCTTGATCAGTCCGGGGATCAGCGTCTTGTGGCCCGCCGCAAGGCTCGACGCGCCCACTACATCCGCGCTGCTTTCAAGCGCTAGCACCACGGTTTCCTCTGGCGTCTGGAACAGCGGGCCGGATATGATCTCAAAGCCCATGTCGCCAAACGCGCTGGCGATAACATTCGCGCCGCGATCATGTCCATCCTGCCCCATTTTGGCAACGAGCAATTTCGGTTTGCGGCCAAGGCGGCGTTCGACGGCCTGAACACCGTCAACAACTTGCGCCCAGCGCGTGTCAAATTCGTGCGCGCTACCGTAAATGCCCTTCACCGGGGTTGGCGTGGTGTTGTAGCGGCCAAAGACCGCCTCCATGGCGTCGGATATTTCGCCAAGGCTGGCGCGGGATCTGGCGGCGGTCACAGCAAGGGCGAGGAGATTGCCATTGCCCTTTGCGCCTTCGGTCAATGCCGAGAGCGCCGCCTGACACGCCGATTCATCGCGCGCGGCGCGCGTTTTCGCTAGCCGCGCAATTTGGCCTTGGCGGACCGCGTCATTATCGATTTCGAGCGTGTCGAGCAGTTCGGTTTCTGTCAGCTTATATTTGTTGACGCCGACGATGACGTCCTCGCCCTTGTCCACGCGCGCCTGCCGCGCGGCGGCGGCTTCTTCAATCAGGCGTTTTGGCATACCCGATGCAACCGCCTTGGTCATGCCGCCAAGTTCATCGACTTCGCCGATGATTTTCCACGCCTGATCAACCAATTCCGCCGTCAGCGCCTCGACATAATAGGAGCCGCCCAGCGGATCGACGACCTTGGTGATGCCGGTCTCTTCAGTCAAAATGATCTGGGTATTGCGTGCTATCCGCGCCGAGAATTCGGTCGGCAGCGCGATGGCCTCATCAAGCGCGTTGGTGTGCAGCGATTGCGTGCCGCCCAATGTCGCCGCCATCGCCTCGATCGTGGTGCGGACGACGTTATTATAGGGGTCTTGCTCTTGCAGTGACACGCCGGACGTCTGGCAATGCGTGCGCAGCATCTTCGACCGCTCGTCCTTTGCGCCAAGCCCGTCCATTACGCGGTGCCACAACGTGCGCGCGGCGCGGAGTTTCGACACCTCCATGAAGAAGTTCATGCCAATGCCGAAGAAGAACGAGAGCCGCCCTGCAAAGGCGTCGATATCCAGCCCGCTGGCCATCGCGCGCTGCACATATTCCTTGCCGTCGGCGATGGTAAAGGCGAGCTCCTGCACCGCCGTCGCCCCGGCCTCGTGCATGTGATAGCCCGAAATCGAAATGCTGTTGAATTTCGGCATGTTGGCGCTGGTAAAGGCGATGATGTCCGACACGATCCGCATCGATGGTTCGGGCGGATAGATGTACGTGTTGCGGACCATGAACTCTTTCAGAATGTCGTTCTGAATGGTGCCATCAAGCTGCGCCTGCGGCACGCCCTGTTCCTCGCCCGCAACTATGAAGAAGGCAAGGATGGGGATGACCGCGCCGTTCATCGTCATGCTGACCGACATCTGATCGAGCGGAATACCGTCGAACAGGATTTTCATATCCTCGACGCTGTCGATGGCAACGCCCGCCTTGCCGACATCGCCGATGACGCGGGGGTGGTCGCTGTCATAGCCGCGGTGCGTGGCCAGATCAAAGGCGACGCTCAGCCCCTTTTGCCCGGCGGCCAGATTGCGGCGGTAAAAAGCGTTGGATTCCTCGGCGGTCGAAAAGCCCGCATATTGGCGGATGGTCCAAGGGCGGCCCGCATACATGCTGGCCCGCACGCCGCGCGTAAAGGGCGCGAAACCGGGCAGGCCGGGATCTTCGTCCACGTCCTGTGCGGTGTACAGCGGCTTGATCGCAAATCCCTCTGGCGTGGGCCAGGTCAGGTCGCGGCCCTGCACTTCCTTGGCGGCAGCGGCTTGCCAGTCGGCGATAGTCGGTTTTTCAATCATACCACACTCAAAGTTCAAACGCCGTCATGCTGAAATATTGACGGTAGGTCTATGATATGTTGATATTGTTTGATAATTATCAACATAGTTTGCCAGTGCAGAAGCTGTGTAAAGGAAATTGAGGTTCCGTGCAGATATTGGCATTTCGGCCATGGCTTGGCATGTGGCAGCGAGGGCGAATTTTGTCCATCATTTCGTTGGTTGAGCATGAGGCTCGCCGGTCCATTCCGGTGCATCGCGTTTAATACCAGCCTGCGGTGATCCTGAACTGTGCGGTACGATTGGCATGCCCTGCTCGGGATCGCTCAAGCGGCGGAGGTCATGGATTTGAGCATGACCCCGCTATCCGCCAGCAGCGCCGGGTCGATAACGATGCCCGTGGTCACAAGCGCCCTGCCCTGAACATAATCCTTGACCGCATTTACACAGTCGAGGGCAATAACGCGCCCTTGCCTGAGGTAAATGACCGAAAAGCTGCGCGTGTCGGGGTCACCGCGAACGACCAGTTGATCATAGCCTGTAGACAGGCCAACGGTTTGTAGTTTCAGATCATATTGGTTCGACCAGAACCACGGCACGGCGTCATAATCCTGCGCGATGCCGCATATTGCCTTTGCCGCTGTGGTTGCCATGTCATTGGCGTTCTGTACCGATTCCAGCCGGATCACCGTTCCGTCAGCAAACCGGTTTACATGGGCGGCGCAGTCGCCAATAGCATAAACATCGGGCAATGTGGTTCGGCACCGGGCATCGACCAGAACACCATTATCGCCCGCGGCCCCCGCAGCGATCAGCGGCGCGACGGCCGGGATGATGCCGATGCCGACTATGACCAGATCAGCAGCAATCACTTCACCATCGGCCAGCCGCACGCCAGTCACCTGCGCATCGCCCGCAATCGCCGCAACAGCGACATTCAACCGAACCTCAACCCCATGCGCGCGGTGCGCGGCTTCGTAAAATCGCGACAGCGGTTCGCCTGCCACGCGCGCCAGCACGCGTGGCAACGCTTCGAGCAACACGACCCGTTTGCCCGCCTTGGCCAGCACGGCCGCCACCTCCAGCCCGATATAGCCGCCGCCGATAATGACAATTTGCTGCGCTGTCTCTGCCGCGACCTTCATGGTGTCGGCATCGGCACGCGTGCGCACACCCTGAACCCCCGGCAGGTCGCCGCCGGGGATAGCCAGCATGCGCGGCGCGCCGCCAGTGGCCCAGATTAATTTGCCATAACCGACCACCGTGCCATCGGCGATCGTCACACTATGCCGCTCTGGATCGATGGCAACCACTTGCTGCCCCAACACCATGACAATCGCACGTTCGTCCCAGAAACGCGTGGGGCGTAGCTGAATCCGTTCAAAGCTTTTTTCGCCGGAGAAATATTCCTTGGACAACGGAGGGCGCTCATACGGCACCTCGGGCTCTTGGCCTATGATCGCAATCGTCCCTGCGAATTTCTGTTGCCGCAGCGCGATGGCGGCCTGCGCCCCGCCATGCCCGCCGCCCACGATCACGATGTCAAATATCATGCCGTCAGCCTTTCCGCATGCCACGCCAGATGATTGGCCATGAAGGTGGAGATGAAATAATAGCTGTGGTCATATCCCGGCTGCATACGAATGTTCGCGCGCTGGCCCGCCCGCGCACAGCTTTCGGCCAGCAAGTGCGTCTTGAGCTGGTCGGCCAGAAAAATATCCCCCTCCCCCTGATCGACCAGCAGATCGGGCAGTCGCGCGCCAGCATCGATCAGCGCGCAGGCATCATAATCATCCCAGCACAGGCTATCCGCGCCCAGATAGCCGCTCAGCGCCTTGTGCCCCCATGGGCAATTCTTTGGCGACACAATTGGCGCAAAGGCGGATACGCTGCCAAATTGTCCGGGATTGCGCAGCGCGATGGTCAGCGCGCCGTGACCGCCCATCGAATGACCCATGATCCCCTGTCGTGCCATATCGACCGGAAAATGGGCGGCAACCAGCGTAGGCAATTCCTGCTCGATATAAGTGCGCATCCGGTAATGCTGCGCAAAGGGCAACTCGGTCGCATCGACATAAAAACCCGCGCCAAGGCCAAAGTCATAAGCACCACTGGCATCATCGGGTACAGCAGCGCCGCGCGGGCTGGTGTCGGGCGCAACAAGGATCAGGCCCAGACGCGCGCAGGCCTCACGATATTCGCCTTTTTCCATTACATTAGCGTGGGTGCAGCTCAGGCCCGACAGATACCAGACGAGTGGCAATCGTGCCCCCGCTGGATGGGGCGGAACATAGACTGCAAAGGTCATGTCGGTGCTGGTTGCGGCCGATGTATGCCGATACACACCCTGCACGCCGCCATGACTGATCGCTGTTGATAATGTTTCCATTGCCCCGTTATCATCCCACTATATTGTCATATGGCCGTGCCTCATCTTGAGGGTTGCGGGCAAGCCTTATCCGCAACGGCGCCGCTCGCAGAGGCATTTGACAGCGAGCGGTGCGGGCGATATAGTTTCTGATGAAACCACATTGCCAAATTGAAGGACGCACAACGATGGACATCTTTGAAAATCCGCTCGGTCTTGATGGGTTTGAATTTGTTGAATTCTGTGCCCCGGAAAAGGGTCTGCTCGAACCAGTCTTTGCCGCGATGGGGTTCGCCTGCATCGCGCGGCACCGTTCCAAGGATGTCGAACTGTGGCGTCAGGGCGACATAAATCTGATCGCCAATTACGAACCCAAAAGCCCCGCTGCTTATTTCGCGACCGAACACGGGCCGTCGGCCTGCGGCATGGGTTTTCGTGTCCGCAATGCCCGGCACGCCTATGACGAGGCGCTCGCACGCGGGGCTGAACCGGTCGAAACACGCACCGGGCCGATGGAATTGCGCATCCCGGCCATTCGCGGCATCGGTGGCGCGATGATCTATCTGATCGACCGTTACGGCGATGATCTGTCCATCTATGACATCGACTTTGAATATTTGCCTGATATCGACCGCAATCCGGCTGGGGCAGGTTTTCGGATGATCGATCACCTGACTCACAATGTTTATGGCGGGAGGATGGACCATTGGGCGCGGTTCTATGAGCGCATCTTCAATTTTCGCGAGATCCGCTTTTTCGACATCAAAGGCGAATATACCGGCCTTACCAGTCGCGCGATGACTGCGCCCGATGGCCGTATCCGGATTCCTCTGAACGAAGAAGGCGCCAAGGGCGGCGGTCAGATTGACGAATTCCTGCGCGCCTATAATGGTGAGGGTATTCAGCATATTGCCTTTATCTGCGACGACCTGGTCGCCTGTCTTGATCGCATCAGAGCGCTCGGCACACCGCTGATGGCCGCGCCCCCGGCAACCTATTACGAGGCGCTCGATACCCGCCTGTCCGGCCATGGCGAGCCAGTGGCCGCGCTACAGTCGCGCGGCATCCTGCTCGATGGCTCGACGGAGGGCGGCACGCCGCGCTTGCTACTGCAAATCTTTGCGCAGGCGACGGTCGGCCCGCTCTTCTTCGAATTTATTCAGCGTAAGGGTGACGAAGGCTTTGGTAACGGCAATTTCACCGCTCTCTTCAAATCCATGGAAGAGGACCAGCTGCGGCGTGGGACTTTGAAAGTTACGGAGCCGGCCATATGAGTGCGCCCTTCCCCCTCAGCCGTATTCATCACGTCGCCTATCGCTGTCACGACGCGAAAGCGACGGTCGAATGGTATGAACGCGTCATGGGCATGACCTTTACCAGCGCCTTTTCAGAGGATCATGTGCCCTCGACCGGGGCCTATGACCCATATATGCACGTCTTTCTTGACTGCGGCGGCGGCAATGTGCTGGCGTTTTTTGAATTGCCGCACCAGCCCGAAATGGGCCGCGATCCCAACACCCCGGCGTGGGTCCAGCATATTGCGTTTGAAGTCCCCGACATGACTGCGCTGCTGGCAGCCAAGGCGCATATCGAGGCGCAGGGCATTGCAGTACTTGGGCCGACTTTCCACGGCATTTTCCGCTCTATCTACTTTTTTGATCCCAATGGTCACCGGGTGGAACTCGCCTGTAATATCGGCAAACCAGAGCAGTATAGCGAACTCAAACGCGTTGCACCGCTGATGCTAGAAGAATGGGCCGCGACCAAAAAAGCGCCGCGTCATGCAGACTGGCTCCACAAAGACCCCGACGCCTAGGCAAAGTGCAACCGCCGATATTTGCCGCGAAAATAGAGCAACGGGTCACGCCGAGGTTCGAATTGTGCGCGCACCACATCACCGATCAACAGGAAATGGTCGCCCGCCTCGTGCACCGCATGCCGTTTGCATTCAAACGACACCAGCGACCCGTCCAGCAGCGGCGCTCCTGTCTCACCCGGCCCCCACCCGGTGGCAGCAAAGCGATCCTCACCCTTTCCGGCAAAGCGGTTTGACGCTGGTTGCTGTCCGATTTGCAAGACATTGACGCCAAAATGCGTTGCCGAACGCAGCACCGGTGCGGTTCCGGCCGTGTTGGCAATGCACACCAGCAAAAGCGGTGGGTCGAGGGAGACCGATGTAAAACTGTTGGCCGTAAGCCCTACCGGACGTCCTGCATCATCAATCGCGGTAACAATCGTGATGCCGGTCGCAAAGCACCCCATGGCATCGCGCAGCGTTCGTGCATCGGATCCCGCGCGGAATTCCGCCGCGGCGCGCGGTTGTTTGCGCTCCAGAAAATCGAGCACCAGTCCCAGAAACGCTTCGGTCCGGTCGGTCACGACCAGCAATTCGGCATCGCCCACTTCCGCACTTTCACCGTGGGGCAAGGCGGCGTCAAACGCCTGCGCCGCTTCCGACCGCTGCATCCAGCTAAGCCCGCCGCGCACAACCAACGTCGGCAGCGCAATTGCGGGTGCAGCCGCCATCAATCGTTCGCGGACGTCATCCAGCGGCAGATTGGCAAAGGCCAGCACATCCCAGTCCCGGGGCGCGTCGCCGCGTTCGGCATCAAGCCGCACGGTCAGTTCGGTCACCATATCGGCATCGCTACGAACCGGCATGTCGACCAGCACCAGACCAGTGGCAAGATTGGCGGAATCCGTCGCAAGCGCCGCCGTTGCAATCCAGCCGCCCAGCGTTGCCGCAACCACCACGGGCCGCGACGCCATTTGCGCCAGCACAGCGCGTACATCTTCGACATGCGCGGTCAGGTCATACCGACGGTCGGCGGGCCGCTCGCTGCCGCCGTGCCCACGCAGATCCAGGTTGACGACGCGGCGGCCCGATTCGACCAGCGCTGAGGCAACATCGGCCCACATGGCGCGCGACTGGCCCGCCCCATGAATCAACAGGACGGCGGGATCATGATCGTCGCCGGCCACATCGGCCTGCAGCCGGACCCCGGCAAAACCCTTGAACTCGATGACGCTCACGGCTCCTGCCCCTTTGTCTTCTATTGTCATCGGGCTGCGCATAATGCCCCGGCACACATTGCGCAATCGGCCTGTCTTGCCCTTCGCTCACCATCTGGTATCGCAGCAACATTATTACGTTTCAGACGGATGACCGCCATGACCAGCCTCCCCATGTTTGATTTTGCGCTTGGCGAAACCGCCGACATGATCCGCGATACGACGATGCGGTTCGCGCAGGACCAGATCGCCCCCCTTGCCGCGCGCGCCGATGCCGAAGACTGGTTCCCGCGAGACGAACTCTGGCCCGCAATGGGCGCGCTGGGCCTCCACGGGATTACGGTGGAGGAGGAACATGGCGGCCTTGGCCTCGGCTATCTGGAACATGTCATCGCTGTCGAGGAAGTCAGCCGCGCATCGGGCGCCATCGGCCTGTCATATGGCGCGCACAGCAACCTGTGCATCAACCAGATCCGCCGCTGGGGCAGCCCAGAGCAAAAGGCGAAATATCTCGCCCCGCTGATCTCCGGCGACCATGTCGGCAGCCTCGCCATGTCAGAGGAAGGCGCAGGCAGCGATGTCGTGTCGATGAAGCTGCGCGCCGATGCGGTGCAGGGCGGCTATATCCTAAACGGCACAAAATTCTGGATCACCAACGCCACCTGTGCCGACACGCTGGTCGTCTATGCCAAAACCGCACCTGATGCGGCATCGCGCGGTATCAGCGCCTTTCTGATCGAAAAAGGCATGGACGGCTTCACCATCGGGCAAAAGATCGACAAACTGGGCATGCGCGGTTCGCCGACTGCGGAACTGGTGTTCAACGATTGTTTTGTCAGCGAGGAACAAGTGATGGGTCCGCTGCATGGCGGCGTTGGCGTGTTGATGAGCGGGCTGGATTATGAACGCGTTGTGCTTGCGGGCATTCAGCTTGGTATCATGCAGGCGTGTCTCGACGTGGTCATTCCCTATGTGCGAGAACGCAAACAATTCGGCAAACCCATCGGTTCATTCCAGTTGATGCAGGCCAAGGTTGCCGACATGTATGTCGCGCTAAATTCGGCGCGCAGCTATGTTTACAATGTCGCGCGTGCTTGCGACGCCGGCCAAACGACGCGCTTTGATGCGGCTGGTGCAATCCTGCTCGCCAGCGAAAGCGCGGTTAAGGTCGCGGGCGAAGCCATCCAGGCACTGGGCGGCGCCGGTTATACCAAGGACTGGCCGGTCGAACGCTATTGGCGCGACGCGAAATTGCTCGATATCGGTGCGGGCACAAACGAAATTCGCCGGATGCTGATCGGGCGCGAGTTGATAGGAGCGGGACAATGAACTGGCTGATTCTGAGTGCGGCGGCAATGGCCGTAACGGCAGTGATCCATTCCGTGGCAGGTGAAAAACGACTGATCGGTCCTGCACTCGCCAATCGCAGCGGAATATTTGCGAACCCGCAATCGCGGGGCGTCTTACGCGGTGCGTGGCATCTGACCAGCCTGTTCATGCTGTTAACGGCCGCCGTCATGGTCTGGCCTGCGACGGATGCCGGGCTAAAGGCGCTGACTGCGGGGGTGTGGCTAGCAATCGGACTTTACTCGCTCATATCGACGCGTGGCAGGCATGTCGGCTGGCCAACACTTACGATCGCAGGCATCGCCGGTTTGTTGGGAAGCCTGACATGACCGTGGCTACGCCATCAGCACAGCAGCGCGGCTTTCTCGGTTTTGTCGAGCGCGTTGGCAATAAACTGCCCGAACCAGCGATGATCTTTGTCTGGCTCATTCTTTTTCTGATGCTGCTGTCGGCGTTGGGATCAGCGCTCGGCTGGTCGGCCTCGCTCGGCTATACCGGCAAAGAAGCGCCGCAATGGGGTGAGCTCAAGGGCGGGACGCTTACCTACACCGCCACCAGCCTGTTTTCCGAAGACAATATCGCGCGGCTGCTCACCGAAATGCCCAAAACGCTGACCAGCTTTGCACCGCTTGGTCTGGTGCTTACGCTGATCCTTGGCGCAGCAGTGGCAGAGCGCACCGGTATGTTTTCCGCACTCATCCGCATTTCACTCCGCAACGCACCGCGAGCAGTGATGACGCCGATTGTCGCCGTTATCGGTATGGTGTCGCACCATGCGTCGGATGCGGCCTATGTCGTCTTTATCCCGCTCGCGGCGATCCTTTATGCCAGTGTCGGGCGACACCCGCTGGCGGGACTGGCGGCGGCGTTTGCTGGCGTATCCGGGGGCTTTGCAGGCAACATCACGCCGGGGCAGATGGACGTGCTGCTGTTCGGTTTTACCCAGGAGGCCGCCCGCATCATTGAACCGGGCTGGACGATGAACCCGCTCGGCAACTGGTATTTCATACTGTCGATTGTCGCCGTTTTTACCCCGATCATCTGGTATATCACTGATCGGGTGATCGAGCCGCGGCTTGGAAAATGGGGCAGCGAGCCTGACGACGAGCTAAAGGCCGAACTGGCCAAGTCCGAAGTTACACCGGCGGAACGACGCGGGCTGCGGCTGGCTGGACTGGCGGCACTGGCCGTCATCGCGCTTTATGCAGCGCTCAGCCTGACTTCAGGCTACACCCCGCTGATCGACGAAACGAAGGTCGGCACGGCCCAGCTTCAGCCCTTTTACGCAGGACTGGTCGCAGGCTTTTTCCTGTTATTCCTTGCAACAGGCACAGCATTCGGTGTTGGCGCGGGCACGGTGAAATCGTCAAAAGACGTTATCAGCATGATGACTGCGGGCGTCAGCATGCTTGCGCCCTATATCATGTTCGTCTTCTTCGCCGCGCATTTCGTCGCCATGTTCAACTGGTCGCGGCTTGGCCCGATTTTCGCGATAGAGGGCGCGATGGCGCTGCAAAAAATGGACGTACCCGCGCCAATATTGCTGGGGGGTGTCCAGTTCGTATCGTCCTTCCTCGACCTCTTCATCGGCTCGGCCTCCGCCAAATGGAGCGCGATGGCCCCGGTCGTCGTGCCCAAATTCATGCTGCTGGGGATCAGCCCGGAAATGACCACCGCCGCCTATCGCATGGGCGACAGCTACACCAACATCATGACTCCGCTGATGAGCTATTTCCCGCTGATCCTTGCCTTTGCGCGGCGGTATGACAAATCGCTTGGCGTCGGCTCGCTGCTTGCGCTGATGCTGCCCTATGCGCTGTGTTTCATGGTCGTGGGGCTGACGATGACAATCAGCTGGGTTGCGCTGGATTTGCCGCTTGGGCCGGGCGCGCAAGTTTTCTACACGCCCCCTGTGGGGGCCCTGCGATGAGCGGACCTGTGCTGGTCAGCAGCTATAATCCCGACGATCCAGACACCCAGACGCGCGCCGCCCACAACCGTGGGCTGCGTGACGATCTGTGGTCGCGTGTTGCAACAGCCGCGCTCGGCGGGACTGAAAAATCGCGCGAACGCCACGTTGCGCGCGGCAAGCTGCTCCCGCGGGAGCGGGTCGAACGGCTGCTCGATCCCGGCTCACCCTTTCTGGAAATCGGCCAGCTCGCCGCCAACGGCATGTATGAAGGCGACGTGCACGGTGCATCCCTGATCACCGGCATCGGCCGCGTCTCGGGACGGCAATGCATGATCGTCTGCAACGATGCGACGGTAAAGGGCGGTACATATTATCCGCTGACCGTCAAAAAGCATCTGCGGGCCCAGGAAATCGCGCTCGAAAACCACCTGCCGTGCATCTATCTGGTCGACAGCGGCGGCGCGAACCTGCCGCATCAGGCCGAGGTGTTTCCCGACCGCGACCATTTCGGGCGTATTTTCTTTAATCAAGCCAATATGTCAGCGCGGCGCATTCCGCAAATTGCCTGCGTCATGGGCAGTTGCACGGCGGGCGGCGCGTACGTCCCCGCGATGTCCGACGAAAGCGTGATCGTGCGCGGTCAGGGCACGATTTTCCTCGCCGGCCCCCCGCTGGTCAAGGCCGCGACGGGTGAAGAAATCAGCGCCGAGGATCTGGGCGGCGGCGATCTGCATGGCCGCAAATCGGGCGTGGTCGATCATGTCGCCGAAAATGACGAACATGCGCTGACGATTGTGCGCGACATCGTGTCCCACTGCGCGCCTGCCGATGCCAAAGCCCACAGCGGCAACGAACCCCGTCCCCCCCGATACGCCGCCGAAGACCTTTACGGCCTCATCCCCGAAGACGTCCGCGCGCCCTATGACGTCCGCGAAGTCATCGCGCGCATCGTCGATGCATCGGAGTTTCATGAGTTCAAGGCGCTGTATGGCAGCACGCTGGTCTGCGGCTTTGCCCACATCTGGGGCATGCCAGTCGCGATCCTGGCCAACAACGGCGTGCTGTTCAGCGAGAGCGCGGTCAAGGGCGCACATTTCATCCAACTCGCGCAGCAGCGCGGCACGCCCCTGCTATTTCTGCAAAACATCAGCGGCTTCATGGTCGGCGGCAAATATGAGGCAGAGGGTATCGCCAAACATGGCGCAAAACTCGTCACCGCCGTCGCCACCGCCACTGTCCCCAAAATCACCGTGCTGATCGGCGGCAGCTTTGGCGCGGGCAATTACGGCATGTGCGGCCGCGCCTACAGCCCGCGCTTCCTGTTCACGTGGCCCAATGCACGGATCAGCGTGATGGGCGGCGAACAGGCGGCGAGCGTGTTGGCGACGGTTCACCGCGATGCGGATAAATGGACGCCCGAGCAGTCCGAAGCCTTCAAGGCCCCGATCCGCCAGAAATACGAAGACGAAGGCAACCCCTATTACGCCACCGCGCGGCTGTGGGACGACGGGGTGATCGACCCGGCACAGACGCGCGACGTG
>Ga0105044_10010387_pt1 | contig 12708 bp, 6 predicted proteins | sample MAT01_FD_78092 | JGI IMG/M metagenome (GOLD analysis project Ga0105044, IMG submission 78092) | Freshwater microbial communities from Lake Fryxell liftoff mats and glacier meltwater in Antarctica - MAT-01 | ecosystem: Environmental > Aquatic > Freshwater > Ice > Liftoff microbial mat | place...
CTGCTAACACTGCTGCATCAACGATGTCTTTAAAGCCTTTATCAGCGTCTTCAGCAGCTTGGTAAGGGATAGCGGCAGCACCTAAAGCATCGCCAGCAATTTTCAGTTTGCCGGCAGACTCATGATCCGCTTGCTTTGCTGCCTTACGTTCATTTTTTGCAACACCCCGTGCATTTTTAGCTTCATTATAAACTAATAACGCTGCGTCATATGCACCTATAGCATCGTCTAAAGCTTTTTGAGTTCCTACATTAGAATTCGCTTTATCAGCATCAGCAGCCTTTGTTCTGAGTTCTTGTGTTTTAATGCAGTCAGCATCAGCTTTACCGAAAAGTTCTTTGGCTTTTTTGTAAGCATCTTGAGCTTTTTCTAGAGCTTCTTTAGAAGCCTTCTCAACTTCTGTTGCCATTTCAAAGTCATAACATGGTTGATAGTTCTTCGTTTGAGTTTCAAGAGCTCCAAGTGTAGGCTCCCTACCTTCTTTAGCTTTCGCTAGAGCCGCTGCAGCATTATCTGCATCTATTTGTGCTTTTTCTAAATTACCATTTGCCGCCAGAGAAGCAACATTTGCTGCAGTCACTTCTTCTTCAGCAGTCTTAAGTTCTTTTGCTTTAGCTTCTGCTGCTGCCTTTTGGGCTAATTCTTGAGCATTTTTTGTAGCTTCTTCTTCTTCTGCTTTTTTCTTTGCAGCTTCTGCAACAGCTAACTTTGCAGCATCTAGTTCTTTTTCAGCTTTTTCAAGATTGTTCTTCAGTTCATCTTGCTTCAGTTTGCCTTCATCAGCTAGTTTTTTAAACTCATCTTTGTCTTTAGTAGCTTTTTCTAACTCAACTTCAAGTTCTTTAATTTTTACTTCATTGCCAGGAGCAGCTTTAAGATCCTCAATTTGTTTTGTCAAATCAGCTGATTTTTTTTCGACATCAGCAAACCTAGCTTGATCAGCTTGCTGTTTATTTTCTAAAGCTGTTTTCTCTTCTTGCAAATTCTTAATAGCTGCTTCTTGCTCTGCTACTTTCTTTTCTAGATCTGAAGGTTCAGGATTAGGTTCCGCTAATTTAATGATCCTATCAAAACTCGCAAGAATTTTGTCGATCTCTTTTTGTTTTTTTGTAAATTTCTCGTCAACTTTTTTTGTTGAGGGATCGATATGCAATGTCTTATGCAAGATGACTTCTAAACTGTCTTTAAATGTTTTGAGTTCAGCGGCATCGGTTGGAATCTCAGCTTTCCGTTTTTTAAGCAATTCTTCAATTTTTTTTGCTGTTAGATGAGGCTTGTTTGTACGCTCAATTTTACCTCTAAGAACCAAAGCAATAATGTCAGTTATTAGGGTCCAAACACGCCCTTGCTTGGTAACAACGCGTCCTTTTGAAGATACAACCTTTCCAGCGGCTACCTCTGCACTAGCTTTATTAAGCAAAGTAGCAAAATTATCACCAGTTGTTGATCTAAGATCGATTACTTGTTTAACCATAAAAATTTCTCCTTATTTTTTCTAAATCGTCGACAGTAGGAATTATTTTTACACAAATACAATAGCGTGCAAAAACCTAAGTTAGAAGCTTAGGACATACCTGTAAGAATACCCACACATTTCGTGGACCAATACTAACAAATCTTTTCGGAAAACTTCAAGTAAATTCTGGGAAAATAGGTAGATAAAGAAATAATGACGTACAAATCATTCATTGAAAGCGCTAGAGTCTTTTGATCGCTTCGAGCATTTCATCCAATTCGTGAATAGGCTTTTCGCATGTGTGTCCATAACAAATATATAATGTTGTCTTATCATGTTGAGGAATTTGCTCCTGAACGAAAGGCAGCAATTTACCTAACAATTGATCGTCGGTTTTTTTCCAAATAATTGCTTTATTCGGAATAAAATTTTTATAGAAATGTTGTCTGAGCTCTTGTAAATGAGATTCTTCACTATTCAATGCCACAGTAATTGTTGGTAAACGTTCTTGCGCATAAAATTTTTGAAGATTCATTAAATGGAAACAATACCCTGGCGAATAGTTCTCAATGAATTTTCTCGCAGCTTTCAAGATATTTTCGGCTTTCTCCAAAAATGTAAAATCATGGGTTAACTGAAATAACCGAATCAAATTTTCACATTGAACGGCGTTTCCTGAAGGTTCAGCGCCATCGGAAAACTGACATTTTCTAAGAATTAAAGAAGAATCCCTGCCATTTGTTTGATAATACGCTCCCCCTTCTTCTTTGAATTGTTCATCAAGAATATTTGACAATTCTAGTGCCCAGTCTAACCATTCTGTTCCACAAGAAGATTCAAATAGAGTTATTAATCCTCGGATCAGGAAAGCGTATTCATCTAGACCTGCGGCGAACGAGGCTTCACCATCGCGCCAACGTCTGAACAGCTGCTGTTGCTCCTGATTCCAAAGATGGGTTTTAATAAATTTAGCGCTATTGACAGCCGAAACTAAAAATCTATTTTCACAAAAAGCACAACCAGCCTCAGCCATGGCTTTGATCATGAGCCCGTTCCAGGAAGTTAAAATTTTGTCATCTTTAAATGGGTGCTCCCGCTTTTCTCTTGCTTTCCAAAGTAAATGTCTTTGTTCGGTAAAAAGAGTATCTAGTTCATGAGGATCTGCAGCTTTTTTCTTGGCAAATTCAGCTAAATTGAGTTCGGTGTGCAGCACATTTCTACCTTCGAAATTGCCTAATTCAGAGGCTCCATAGAATTCAATAAAAAGCTGAGATTCATTTTTCCCAAGCAGTTCTTCAATTTCTTTTAAAGTCCAAGTGTAGAATCTTCCTTCGTGCCCCTCTGAATCTGCATCTTCATCAGAATAAAATCCCCCTTTTGGAAAAGACATATCGCGCAAAATATAATGCAGAATTTCTTCACAAACATGCTTATAAAAAGGATTCTGGGTGGCTTGCCAAGCTTCAAAATACCCATTTGTTAAAAGGGCATTGTCGTAAAGCATTTTTTCAAAATGGGGAATGAGCCATTTCTCATCGACGCTATAGCGAGAAAAACCCCCTCCTAGATGGTCATAGATACCGCCCCGATGCATCATATCAAGCGTGCGCTCGACTAAAAATAAGGGACGACTATCATTTTTTAAGGCAGAATAGCGCGTCAGGAAAACCAATTGGTAAGCAATGGGAAATTTGGGAGAGCCTTTCATTCCGCCATAGATGGGGTCGGCAAGTTTTAATAACATTTCGACTGTATTTTCCAAAAGGTCGGGAGATGGCAAAGCATCCCCTTTTGCTTGAAGGTGCTTTTGAAAAACGTCCACAATTTTTTCTGACTGTTCCAAAATTCTCTCTCGTTCATCTCCATCCCAAGCCTCTTGAATGCGCGAGATGAGATCAATCAACCCCATTAATCCATGACTATTGGATGGGGGTAGATATGTCGCAGCAAAAAAAGGATATAATTGGGGAGTTAGAATCACATTTAAAGGCCACCCTGCGGCTCCGGACATCATGCTTTGCGCAAATTCCATGTATAAGCTATCGACTTCTGGAAGTTCTTCTCTATCAACTTTAATATTGATGAATGCTTCATTTAAGGCTTGGGCAACTTCCAAATTTTCGAACGATTCCTGTTCCATCACATGACACCAATGACAAGTGGCATATCCAATAGAAAGAAAAATAGGTTTGTCGGCTTCGCGTGCGGCAATAAATGCCTCCTCTCCCCATGGATACCAGTCGACTGGATTATGCGCATGCTGCAGGAGGTAGGGAGATTTTTGGCGGATGAGCCTATTGGTATAAAGATGATGCTCAACCATGCAATCTCCTCATTTTTTAACAGATCGAAATATGGATTGTTGACGTTTTGCCAGATCCTAATGATTTTTAATAAATAGATCAATTGGTTTTCCTGAAGCTCTCGCGATGGAAGTCGTTCTTCGCGAAAAAAGACCCTCAAATCAAATTGAAAAGTGACAACTCCATCCACTTTTTAGATCAGAAATTTTATTTATCGATTAAAATTCTTAAATTTTATGTTGAGTTTTTAATACAAAAGCGATTATGGATTATCCTTGAAAATCTTTTTGATCTTATAAATCGCAGGAATTGATGGAACATAAAATGAGAAACGAAAAACTTAATTCAAATGCAAACAAGCCTTTGCCATCCACAAAATCTTCTTTGGATGCATTAGCCACTTGCTTGCATAAACAAAAAACCAAAGCTTTAGGTTTAAGTGTCATGACCTGTCTTCTCATGGGTTCTGTCAACGGTCACGCAGCTAATGCACTCAAAAAAAATCAGAATGAAATGCACGCTGACTTATACATCCCTTCACAAGCGGCGATGTTGACGGCAGCTGAAAAAGAACGCTTAGCCAAGCAAAGTCAAACCATTCAACAGCTTTTAGAAGAGTCGAAAGAAAATAGCGAACTGATTCAAGAGTTGAGCGAAGAACTGCAATCGCTCTCTTATAAGCTAGCGCATGCAAAAGTAGATCTATTTAATTTCCAAGAAAATCCTGAGCAAAAAGCCAGGATTGAGGCTTTGCGTCAACAGATTCAAGAGATCCGCTATTCAAATAAAAAGCTGGAAGATCTGGTCTTAGAAAAGCAGAATGTAATTTCTAATTTAGAAAGTGCTTTAGAAAAAACTAAAGCGCTCTTCAATGAAAAAAATGAAGAAGTTGCGTATCTTTCTCAAATTTATGAAGCCTTGCAAATGAGGGTCGTTGCTGAAAAGATGCAAACAAATCTATTTGCTGAAGGGATGCATCAAATTGACCAAAAACAAATCGAACTTAAAAATGCGCATAAAGCTTTAAGCGAAGTGGATCAAGAATTAATCGCTCGTGGTAAATCTCTCCAAGAAATCCAGCAAGACTACCAGCAGCTATTTGACCTCTACACGTTGGAGTTAGCCGATAACCAGACCTCCCAAAGACTTTTAAACGAAGAACTCCAATCCTTGCATGAACAGCATCGCGAGAAAGATATCTTTATTACAAGTCTTCTGTCAGCTAATGAACTCAAAGAGACGCAATTTGCGCAAACTTTGGATGAAAAGTCTCAGCAAATTGCTAAATTGATGCAGGAAAAAGAAAACTTTGAAGATCTTATTGTTTCCAAAACCAATGCCGTCGAAGAATATAAAGCCTACGAACTCTCTTTGGTCGAAAAATACGACGAAGAACGTCTGCACGCTGAAACAATGACCAAAGAGCTTTTTGTTTCTTTAGCACAAGTCGATAAATTACAAAAAGATCTCGAAACCAGCGATCAGTTGAAAGTTGCCTTAAAAGATGCCGAAGACAAAATCATTTCCCTAAACCAAACGCTTGCCCTGCAAGAAAATGGTTTAAAAGTGCTTCTGGAAGAGCATCAAAATCAAATTGCCATTCATGAAGAACTCAAAAAATCAATGGCTTCAGCTGAAAATCTACACCATTCCGAAAAAGAGATCGAAGTTGCAAACCTGAACACCTTATTAAAAGATCGTGAAGAAACAATTCGCTTTTTTGAACAGGAGCTCGAAGAACTCGCTGAATCACACCAAGCTTTACAAGAAGATTATAAAATTGCCTTAAGCGAGCAGCAACATGCCCAGCAAAAATTTGATCTGAATCTGCAGGAAATGTTAGCACATCAACAAGACAAAGAAAAAGTCACTCTTCAATTAGAGAATGATTTAAACCGCTTAACAACTTTATTGCAGGAACGAGAACAAACTTTACAGGTTTACGAAAATGATTTACAAGAGCTGAGGCTCGCTCACCACTCGACTCAGCACGAACAAAATCTGATTTTGACAGCGCATGAAAAAACTGTACTGGAACAAACTGCTTTGCAAGAGGAAAAAGATCATTTAACCCAGTTGCTGAAAGAACGGGAAGCGACTGTTAACCTATTCGAGCAAGATATTGCAGAGCTCACAGCTAAATTGCAAGCCTTGCAAAATGAGCAGCAAAGATCTTTCGCAACCAAGGAGCAAGACCGAAGTTTCATCGCCAATCTACAGCAAACCCAACAAGAACTTAAAGATGAACTTGCTGAATCCTTAACGCAGCAAAATAGTGTGAGAGAGGAAGCAAATGCGATGCAGGATGAGCTTATGCGTTTAGCGGCTCAATTACAAGATCGAGAAAAAACTCTACAGGTTTTTGAGAAAGAACTCGAGCAATTGATGATTACCCAGCAATCCACTCAACAAGATCAAACGCTCATCTTAACAGCACGGGAAAAAGCTGTGCAGGAAACGGCAGCTTTTCAACAAGAGCAGGAGCGTTTGACGGCTCTTTTAAAAGATCGTGAAGAAACAATTCGTTATTTCGAAAGAGATATTGAAGAACTCGCCACTAAATACCAAAATCTGAAAAGTGATTATGAGTTAGTTTTCGCAGATCACCAGCAAGACCAAGCAGTCATAGTGAATTTACAACAGATCCAGCAAACACTTAATGAAGAACTCGCTAGCTCCTTAGCTGCCCAAAATACCAAAAAAGATGAAGCTTTAGAATTACAAAATGAGCTTATGCAAACTGTCACTCAATTACAAAACCGCGAGCAAAAACTTCAACTTCTTGAAAAAGAGCTCGAACTTTTGGCACTGGCCCAACAATCGACTCAGCAGGAACAAGAACTTACACAAGCTGCCCTTGAAAAGGCTGCCCAAGAGGCCTTGGCTTTGCAACAAGAGCGAGAATACCTAGCTTTCATGCTTAAAGATCGGGAAGAAACAATCCGCTTTTTTGAACAAGATATTGAAGAGTTAGGCGACAAGTATCAAGCTCTGCAAAATGAATATCAAATGGCTTTCGCAACTCAGCAGCAAGATCAAACTCTGATTGCTGATTTACAGCAAACAAAAGAAGAGCTTAAAGAAGAACTCGCCAAAGCTGTTGCCTTGCAAAATAAGAAAAAAGGGGAAACTATTGAGTTACAGGGCGAACTTGCTAGCTTATTAGCCCAATTGCAGAATCAAGAATACACGCTTCAAGTTTTGGAAAATGAGTTGGAAGATCTCACGCTCGCGCAACAAACGAATACGCAAGATCAAGAGCTCACTTTAGCAGCACGTGAGAAGACGGCACAAGAAAAAGCTTCCTTAGCGGAAGAGCAAGAACGCTTGGCAGCACTTTTACAGGAGCGGGAAGAAACTATCCTCTTTTTCGAACGTGAAATGGAAGAACTCACCTTAAAATACCAATCCGCGCAAAAAGAGCAATTAGCAGCTTCAATTAATCAACAGCAAGATCAACTGACCATCGCAGATCTGCAGCTTGCACTAGAAGCGCTCATAGAAGATCTAGCTAAAGCGGTGGCTTTGCAAAATGAAAAAAAAGCGGAAACTACAGAATTGCAAGATAAGCTATCACATTTAACGGCTCAATTACAAGAACGAGAACAGACACTTCTTGACTTTGAGGAAGAGTTGAATCTGCTCACCATAAATCAACAAAAGTCGCAACATGACCAAGAATCGACTTTAGCAGCACGCGAAAAAATGGAACAAGAAACGGCTGCCTTACAGCATGCAAAGGAGCATTTGGCCGCACTTCTACAAGATCGCGAAGAAACAATCCGCTTCTTCGAACAAGATCTTGAAGAGCTTGCCACCAAGTACCAAAATCTACAAAATGAGCGTCAAACTGCACTCAGTGACCAAGCAAAAGTCGAGCAAGATTATGCAGCTATAATTGCTAGCATGGAACAGTCCCAACTAGCACTCAAATTCGAACTTGCAAATGCTGAAGAACAGCAAAGAGAAAGAATGGGCGAAACTTTAAACTTACAAAGTGAGCTTGCACGATTGATGACGCGCTTAGAAGAAAGAGATCAATCCATTCATTTTTATGAAAATGCCATGGAAGCGATGGGAGAGCAACAGCAAAATCAGCAGCAACTTTTAGCTAGTCAAGAGCAAAGACAAAAGGCTTTAGTAGTGCAGCTAGAAGAACTGCTTGCTCAACAAAATGAACAAAACATTGAAGCCCAAAATTGGCATGCCGAACGTCAACAGCTAGCGCATTTAGTGAAAGATCGTGAACAAACTATTTCTCTTTTTGAAGAAGAAATTGAAGCGTTAGCAGAAAAACACGGACGGCTTGAAACAGAACATCATTTAACTTTAGCTAACCAGATGGATTTCGAAGAGCAGCTCGAAAAAGTCGTCGCTCTACAAAAAAGCAAAGAAGAATTAGCGGCTCAATTGCAAGATGAAATCAAGCGTTTGACAAATCTTCTAAAAGAGAAAGAAGACAAAATGGAAAATCTCGAACAAAATTTCTTAGCCATGTTTTCTGAAAAAGAAGCTGAATCACTTTTTCTAAAACAAAAAATCGAAAAAGTTGAAGCAGATTATTTAACTAAAGAAAGTGAACTTGCAGATTTAATGAAAGAATTTAAAGGCTCTGCTCAAGAAGAAATGGCTTCTGATGCGCAATAAGAGAGCTATCTGTGCTATCTGAATTTGCCCCATTAAAAATAGGCGATGAGAATGAGAAAATTGTTCTCATCGCTGTAGGCATGGATGCTTCCGCTAAACCCAAAAAAGATTTTTTTAACTCTAGTGACTCCCCCACTCTTGCTTATTTTTTCTCCGCTTCGGTAAGCAATTATTTTTTTTTCACTTCTGGTGAACTGACAAGCCCAGAAAAAGGGAAAAACCTTGTCGTTTATATCGATAAAATAACAAGCTTCCTCCAATCTCCTGCGCAGCGACGCGTGGTATTTATGCAGCTGAATCCATCAGAGGAAAGTTGGAATGAAATTTGTACTTCACACTCTATCCTAGCTGCTCTTCAAGATCAATTCAAACCAAAGATCGAGCTACTTCATCTTAACTTGCCTGCTCCCACTTTTTTTAAACCAGATAAACAGGAAAATAGGCTTCCAAAAACATTAAAGATGCTGCATTCGTTATCCACTCACTTGAATATGGAAGCATGGGTCGTTTACTGCAGCTGGATAAAAGAAGAAATGAAAATCCTTTTCACTTCTTTTAAAGTTGAGGCGGCTGAAGACTATCGTTTGGAAGCCAAATTATATGACTTTGTCCATGAAATTGACTCAGATTTTTTGCAAAATCTTTTAATAAAGATTAAGGAATACCTCTACGCACGCGAAAATACACGCACTTCAGCGGAACAGTTTTCAATTGAAAAGCAACTTGTGATTGGGCGACTTGAATTAGTGCAGCAAGTTCAAACGCTGCTTGAAAGGATTAATTCCTGCCTCTACAACATGGATGTAATTCATGCGTCTACCCGCCAAGAATTCAAACACCTGGGATGGAATTTAAGATTACTTAAAGCAATTTTGTCTGTGCAATTGGACGAAGCTTCCACTGAACTGCAAACTGGTCTTCAATTTTTTGCACTTGTTGAACTCTTTCATCAATTAAATGGGGTTTTGTGCTGCTCAACTTTTGAACAAGGAAGTTTTATTTTCTGCCTAAGAGTAGCTACTGGACAGATTCTAACCTTTTTTGCTTTATCAGATTTGATTGAAGTATTTAGTCAGTGGGATCAACTCATCTTACAAATCAATCTTGAAATTACCCATCAAAAGAACTCTGAACTATTAACAAAGCCTGCACAAATTGTGAAAAAATTTCGGGAGTTAATTTATCAAAATTTGATCAACATTTCCTTTCCTCTAAAAAAAATAGCTTCTGAACCTCTTTTAAAAGAAAATGAAATCGCCAATCCACTTTATTATAACTTTCTCCCTAATCGCGGTGCTCTTTTGATGAATGACGTCGATTGGAAAGTGGATCAAATTGTAATATATGACGCATTAGGAGAGGCTCAAGGTTACACCCATAAAAGTTTGGCTTGGTTAAAGAAAATCATCTAAAACCCATTCTAGAACCTTTCTGAATTTTGATTTTTTGTTTACAATGCCTCTTTGAAGTCGCATTGTGAATACTATCTTTCTTTACTATTTACACTTTCATGTTTTTTAAACTTCCATTTTTTTCTTACTTCAATTAAAAGTAGCTTTAAGCATCCTATAGGGTTTGTAATGCCACTACTTGAAAACTTGAAAAGACAATTTGATCAATTTGTTAAATCTCCTCAAGATATTATAGATGAGGATGTCCTTCCTCGGGCAAATCATTTTCAGATTTCTAATTCCATTTATTTTCAAAAAAATGAAAGCGAAACATCTTTAAAAAAAAATGGACTGGCATTATCCAATTCTTTTGCAGAGATGCACAAATCTGCTTATTCGCATGGTTTAGAAAAAACTTATGCGATTGAAACAATCAATATCAACTCTATTAGAAAGCTCCACATCCCTTCAGCTAAGATAACCATTCCTGCAGATGAACAGCCATCTACCTTTCAGGGGCCTCTCACAAGCCAATTAGAATTTGATTTTGGACAAGGCTTTCGAGAATGGGTTTCACCGATCTTTTTAGATGAATCAATTCGTTCCTTAGGCCTTTCACCTTTAGCTGAAAAATGTTTGGAAAAAAATGCCAAATGGAAACTAAGAGATCTGTTAGGCAGTAATTTTCAAGATCTGATTTTTCTAAAAGGAATGGGACAAGGTCATATTGATGAAATCCAATTGACTCTAAAAAAATACGTCGGCAATCGTTCTATTGAACAAGAATACGTGTTAAATTGGGAATCTTGGATTAAAAGTGTGAGCGCAACTTTTGAGCGTAAGAAAAGCTTTGTTTTTTTAGAAAAATTTGATCTCAATGATTTACTTCCTTTGACTCCTGCAGAAAATGTCGAAATCAAAAGACTGACGGCAGAAAAAAAAGAAGCGTGGCTGACCGAAGCTTATGCATACTTTCTATCAGAAGAGAGCAAAACAAGTGTGTATCAGCGGATGCGAGAAATAATCGATGCCTTTATCAAGCCTTGGATGTTGCGCCGAGGCGGTTTGGCCACTGCTAATGAAATCACCGAAAGATTAAAAAAAGTTTCCTCGACCCAAAAATGGTTTGCACCTGGTTTTTATTTTTTTAATCATCTCTACTTTGAAGAAAATTCCTGCTTTGAACATTTTCTGATCAAACTAGAACCCGGCCTTTTTTGTGTGAATCATCAGCTTGCGCAAATGTATCAGAATGTCATTTCCAAAAGTCACTCCTATTTTTATCAAGCTTCTTCTCGCTACTTAATGGAGCATTTTGTCACCTTGCTGGAAAAGGAATACCTCAAAGAAGGGGAAAATTTTTCACGTTCGCTCATGGAAAAAATTTTGCGTTTTTCAACTAAATTTTGCGTCCGCAAAGGGATTTCAAAGCAATTGGAAATACGCTCGCTAACTTAAGCAAGCCGTCTATTTGATTCACTTAAAACAGCAAAAGCTTTATTTCGCAAAGTGCACGCATCGCAACATTGACAAGCTTGTCCTTCGAAAGTTGGATCATAGCAACTTGAGGTGAACTCAAAAGGGACTCCAAGACGGATCCCTTCTTGAATAATTTGCTCTTTAGTCGAATACAGCCAAGGGGTAATCACTTGAGGCGCCTGATGCTCCACTGACTGCTTGGTCGCTTGGTTAAAAAGCTCTTGCACAGCTTCAAAATAAAGCGGGCGGCAATCTGGATAAGATCCGTAATCCATCGCATTTGCCCCAAAATAGATTTCTGTGGCCTTATAGATTTCTGCCTTCACTAACGCAAATGCTAAAAATAAAGTATTTCTTGCCGGAACATACGTAGAAGGAGTTTTTTGAAGTAGAATTTCTTCAAAAGATTTATCTTTTTGTGGAATCATTGTAGAGGTTAAGGAAGAGGCTCCTTGGAAAATCAATGGATCAATAGGAATAATTTCATGAGGCACACCATAATACTGCGCAATTTTTTTAGCATATTCGAGCTCAATCCGATGCCGTTGACCATAATCAAAACTAATAGCTGCGCACGATTTGCCCTCTGCATGAACACGGGCCAAAATAACGGCTGAATCAAGTCCCCCGCTCAATAATACAATGGCTTTCATTAAACTCCTTGAGTGGTCGGCGACCATATAAATTTGTGAATTTGCATGTTTAAACGCACCGGTAATCTGTCTTTTAGCATCCAATCGATCAATTCTTTAGGATCTAGCACACCAAAAACCGGTGAAAGTAGAACGGGAATATTACGCCCAAACAGTTCATATTTTTCACAAATATTTTTTGCATAAAGGTAATCTTGGTACCCATTGACCACAAATTTAACCTCATCCTGGGGTCTGATAATGTCAAGATTTGGCCAATAGTTGCGATCACTCATGTGACTATCAGGACATTTAATATCGAGAATGACAAAAACACGTGGATCCACTTCATTAATGGGTAAAGATCCCCCTGTTTCCAAACTCACAATGAGTTTTTCATTACAGAGTAAAGTCATCAATGGATGCACATTTTTTTGCAAAAGAGGTTCGCCGCCGGTGACGCATACATTTCGACACCCTAAGGTTCGGACTGTATTTAAAATCTCATCGATAGGATGAGGAACTCCTCTCCCAAATGAATAGGAGGTATCACACCATGAACACCGAAGGTTGCATGATGCTAGTCGCACAAAAACTGTGGGGAGTCCAGAAAAACTTGTTTCTCCTTGAACGCTTGAAAATATTTCAATAATATTTAATTGTTCTTTTGAAACTGCAGCTAGGGGTAATGTCATTCGATTCCTTCTTCAATAGCGTTTAATCTATCTCAAATGAATTTGCTTGATAAGGGATTGAGTATAACATTAATGCGGCTTAATTTTGAAGAAAGTTATTTTAAA
>Ga0105044_10010388_pt1 | contig 12708 bp, 10 predicted proteins | sample MAT01_FD_78092 | JGI IMG/M metagenome (GOLD analysis project Ga0105044, IMG submission 78092) | Freshwater microbial communities from Lake Fryxell liftoff mats and glacier meltwater in Antarctica - MAT-01 | ecosystem: Environmental > Aquatic > Freshwater > Ice > Liftoff microbial mat | place...
TGCCGCCTGCCAGCGGATGGTGGCCCACCCCCGGATCCTCGACGTGATCGAACCGCTCCTCGGCGACGACTGTCACGTGATCGCCGACAAGGCGTGGCGCAACGTCGCCGAGTTCGAGGGTGGACCCTGGCACTGCGACGCCGGACCCCACGTCCCGCGCCCCGAGGGCGTGCCGTGGGACGAGAGGATCCCGTACCCGATCTTCGCGATCGGCGCCCACATCCTGCTGGAGGACCTCACCATGGCCGACGGCCCGACCATGGTCGTTCCCGGGAGCCACCGCTCGGGCCGGCTGGCGCCGTTCGAGCAGATGGAGGACCCCGATCTCACCTACGACGGTCGACCGCCCGTCGCGCTCGTCGGTGCCGCGGGCGACGTCGCGATGTTCGTGTCCGACGTCTGGCATCGCGGCCTCCCCGCCGACGGCGGCCGGGGCCGATACTTCCTCCAGGTCCACTACGGCCGCCGCGACATCGCCCAGCGGATCCGCACCCCGCGGGTCAGCAACCAGCTCTCACCCGAGGCGGTCGCCCGCGCGACCACCGAACGTGAGCGCACGGTGATCGGCCTCCACGACCCGTACTTCTACGACGCCTGACGGGGCCCCACGACCGGAGCCGGCGGTCAGGACAAGAAGATGAACTGGAACAGCTCGTCCTGGAACGGGCGCAGGATCGGCGTGAAGATGTCGAACCAGAACACGAGCGCGAACAGCAGCAGGAAGCCGTAGGGCCGGTACTTGTACCAGTTCGCGAGCCACGCCTCGGGCAGGAACCGCTCGACGAGCGACGAACCGTCGAGCGGCGGGATCGGCAGCAGGTTGAACAGGCCGAGCAGCAGGTTGGCGTACGCGAACCAGTACAGGACCTGGATCGTGAGCGGCAGGCCGGAGAGGAAGCTCACGTTCGGGTCGACGGCGTGGAACACCGCCCGGGCCGCGAGCGCCGAGATCGCCATGAGCACGAAGTTCGTAATGGGACCGGCCAGGCCGACGTAGACCATGTCGCGCCGCGAGTGCCGCAGCTTGGAGGGGTTCACCGGTACGGGTTTCGCCCACCCGAACGCACCGAACCCCGCGAGCGTCATCATCGCGGGGAGGATGATCGAGCCGAACGGGTCGATGTGCGGGATCGGGTTGAGCGTCAGGCGACCCGCCTTCTTGGCGGTGTCGTCGCCGAAGAACAGCGCGACCACGCCGTGACTGATCTCGTGGAGGATGATCGCCGCGAACAGGCAGCCGAAGAAGACGAGCTTCTGCTCGAGCTCTGGGCTCAACTCTCTACGGTCGAATCCGCTGCGCCGGCTCGATCGCCCACCACATCCGTTCCGCGCGGCGTTGCCGCCGGCTCCACTCCTTCTCCTGCATCAGCGGCGCGTCAACGTCGGGTGGCACACGTGATGCAGTGACGGGCCGCCGGCATCGCCTCGAGGCGGGCGTCGGCGATCTCGGCGCCGCATTCTTCGCAGCGGCCGTAGGTGCCGGCGTCGAACTTCTCGAGGGCGTCGTCGATCTCATGCAGGGTTTCCCGGAGCGTCCCCGCGATCGCGTCGACCTCGCCCCGTTCGGCGGTGACCTGGCCGGTATCGGCGAAGCCTTCGTCGAAGTCGAGCTCCGCGCCCGGGCCGCGACCGAGCTGACGCAGCTGGCCGGCGAGCCGGTCGCGCTCGTCGGTCAACTGGGCGCGCCGCGACGCCTGGGTCGGCTGGGCCATGACCCGAGGCTACTCCCCACCGGCCGGCGCAGGACCGCGGCGATCAGGTCGAGCGGGCCCGGGGGTGGGCCCGGTCGTAGACATCACGGAGGCGCTCGGGCGAGACCTTCGTGTACACCTGCGTGGTCGAGAGGCTCGCGTGTCCGAGCAGCTCCTGGAGCACCCGGATGTCGGCACCGTGCTCGAGCATGTGGGTCGCGCAGGAGTGCCGCAGCACGTGCGGTGACAGCCGCGAGGTGAGCCCGACCCGCTCCCCCGCCGCCCGGACGATCTTCCAGCACCCCTGGCGCGTGAGCCGCCCACCACGGGCGTTGAGGAACACGGCCTCGCCGTCGGCCCGGGTACGCGTCCGGGGCCGCTCGAGCTCGGGGCGGCCCGAAGTGAGGTAGTCGCCGAGCACCGCCCGGGCGGTGCGACCGATGGGCACGATCCGCTCTTTCGAACCCTTGCCCAGCACCCGCAGCAGGCCGCCGTCGAGATCGACGTCTTCGCGGTCGAGACCGACGAGCTCACTGATCCGCAGACCGGCCGCGTAGAGCGTCTCGAGGATGGCCCGGTCGCGCTGCGCGCGCGGCCCGTCGCCGGGGACCGCGCCGAGCAGGGCCTCGACCTCGGGTTCGGTGAGCGCTTTCGGAATGCCCTGCGGGACCCGCGGGGCCCCGACCTCTTCGGAGGGATCGGTCGCGGCGAGGCCCTCGTCGACGCAGAACCGGTGGAACGACCGCACCGCCACGAGCGCCCGCGCGATCGACGCCTTGGCGAACCGGGGTCGGCCGTTGTCGTCACGCGCGTCCTCGAGCGTGCGCACGTAGTCGACGACCACCGACTCGTCGACGTCACGTGGATCGTTGATGTCCCGCTCGCGCAGGTACGCCGCGTACCGACGGAGGTCGCGCCGGTAGGCGCTGAGCGAGTTCGGGGCGAGACCGCGTTCGACGGCGAGCCACGTGTCGTACTCGTCGAGCAACCGGCCGACGCGGTCCTTCGTCGCCGCGAGTGGTGGCGTCACGGCAGGCCCGGGAACTCCCCCGCCAGGTAGCGACGGGCGAGGAGGAGTCCGATGATGCTCTTGGCGTCGACGAGCTCGCGCGACGCGATCAGCCGCTCGACGTCGGCGAGGTCGATCCACTCGAGCGTCATCGCGCTCTCCTCGGGTCCGACCGGGCTGGGGCCGTCGGTCGGCTCGATGTCGAGCGCGAGGTACACGTGACTGAGCTCGTCGCAGAAGCCGGGCGAGTTGTGGAACTCGGCGAGCTTCACGAGTCGACCGGGGCGGTGCCCTACCTCCTCGTCGAGCTCACGGGCCGCGGTCACCTCCGGTGGTTCACCGTCGACGTCGCGCTTGCCCGCCGGCACCTCGAGCAGCTCACGGTCGATGCTCGCCCGGTACTGGCGCACGAGGAGGGTTCGGGTCCCCGACGGCTCGACCGCGACGACCGACACGGCGCCCGGATGCCGCACCACGCTGCGCTCGTGGCGGCTGCCGTCGGGTGCCTGGATCTCGAGCCGTTCGATGTCGAGGTAGCCGGTCGAAGCAGCGACCTCCGAACCGACGATCGAGAAGCCTGTCTCGCTCGGACTCAAGCGAGCGCGTCGGACGGCTCGGCCTCGAGCGGCAGGCGCGGCGCACGGCCCTCGGCCCGACGATGCGCCGCCGCGACGAACGCCGCGAACAGCGGGTGGGGCCGGTCGGGGCGGCTCTTGAACTCGGGGTGGGCCTGGGTCGCCACGAAGAACGGGTGCACCGACGTCGGGAGCTCGATGAACTCGACGAGCCGGTCGTCGGGCGACGCGCCGGAGCAGACGAGGCCGGCGGCCTCGAGGCGCGCCCGGTACTTGTTGTTGACCTCGTAGCGGTGGCGGTGCCGCTCGTACACCACTTCGGCCCCGTAGGCCCGCTGCACCACCGACCCGGCGAGGAGCTTCGCCGGGTACGCGCCGAGGCGCATCGTGCCGCCCAGGTCGACGACGTCGCGCTGATCGTCCATGAGATCGATCACCGGGTGTGGCGAGTGCGGGTCGAACTCGCTCGAGTTCGCTCCGGCGAGGCCGCACGCGTCGCGGGCGAACTCGATCGTCGCACAGTGCAGGCCGAGGCAGAGCCCGAGGAACGGGACGCCGTTGAGTCGAGCGAAGCCGGCCGCGGCGATCTTGCCCTCGATCCCCCGGAATCCGAACCCGCCGGGGATGACGATGCCGTCGAGATCGCGCAGCCGGCCCTCGGCGAGCAGGCCTTCGGTGTCGTCGGACGCGATCCAGTCGATCACGACCTTCGCGCCGCACGCGTAGCCGCCGTGCTTCAACGCCTCGACCACCGAGAGGTAGGCGTCGGGCAGGTTCACGTACTTGCCCACGAGCCCGATGTGGACCTCGTCGGTGGCGTCGGCGACGCGCTGCACGAGCGCCTTCCACGGTCCGAGGTCGGGCGGGCCCTGGTCGAGCCGCAGCATCTCGCAGACGTAGTCGTCGAGACCTTCGTCGTGGAGCACCAGCGGGATCTCGTAGAGGTCGTCGGCGTCGATCGCCGACACCACGCCCCGTTCGGGGACGTCGCACAACTGGCTGATCTTCTCCTTGAGGCGTGTCGCGATCGGGCGGTCGGAGCGGCACACGATCACGTCGGGCTGGATGCCCCGACTGCGCAGCTCGGTGACCGAGTGTTGCGTGGGCTTGGTCTTCTGCTCGCCCGACGGGCCGATGAACGGCACGAGCGTGACGTGCAGGTAGAAGACGTTGTCGCGCCCCACGTCTTTACGGAACTGCCGGATCGCCTCGAGGAACGGGAGGATCTCGATGTCGCCGACCGTGCCTCCGACCTCGGTGATGATCACGTCGACGTCGTCGGCGGCGAGGCTGAGGATGCGTTCCTTGATCTCGTCGGTGATGTGCGGGATCACCTGCACGGTCTGACCGAGGTACGCGCCGTGGCGTTCCTTCGAGAGGACCGACTGGTAGATCGATCCGGTCGTCGCGTTGCTGCGCCGGTTGAGCGGCACGTCGACGAAGCGTTCGTAGTGCCCGAGGTCGAGGTCGGTCTCACCGCCGTCGTCGGTGACGAACACCTCCCCGTGCTGGAAGGGGTTCATGGTGCCCGGATCCACGTTGATGTACGGGTCGAGCTTCTGCATCGTGACCCGCAGGCCCCGGGCCTTGAGGAGCCGCCCGAGGGAGGAGGCGGTGAGGCCCTTCCCGAGGCTCGATGCCACCCCGCCTGTCACGAAGATGTGCTTCGCCAAGACCTCTACCTCCGGGATTCCCGTTCTGGACGAGTGCGTCGGAACGCGTGCGCCGACGCGTCACTGACCTACGGGAAGCCGACGGTACCATGCGCCCGACCTGCTCCAGGGAACCCCGAAGGAGGCGCGTGCCCACGCTCGAAGACGCACGCGTCACCGCCAGGGACCGGCACCGGTCGGGGCCGCGCTGGTGGCCCGATGCCCTGCTCCTGGCGCTCGGGGCCCTCCTCGTCCGCCTCCCGGCCTACTTCGCGCCCACCAACCTCGGCTACGACGACGGCGGGTACGGACTCGCCGCGATCGCCATGCGAGAGGGCTACCAGCCGTACCGCGACATCTTCTCCAGCCAGGGCCCGCTCTTCCTCCCGCTCGTCCACCTCGCCGATCTCCTCGGGCTCCAGACGCTCGACGCGCCCCGCCTGCTCGCGGTGACGGCGGGAATGGTGTCGACGGTCGCGGTGTACGTCGCGGGGTCGGAGCTGCTCGACCGGGGGCGGGCGTTGCTCGCGGGTGCGCTCACCGCGACGAGCGGCGTGCTCCTCTGGACCACGGGCCCCATCACCGGCGACGGACCCGCGGCCGCGTTCGCGACGTCGGCGGTCGCCGTCGCGCTCGCGTACCGCCGCAGTCCGACGCGCGCCAAGGCCGTGGCTGTGGGTCTGCTCATCGGCGCGGCCGTCGCGGTGAAGAGCCTGCTCGTCGGGCCCGCGATCCTCGTCGCCTGGCTGCTCGTGCTCCAGCGCCGGCGGATCGTCGACGTCGTGGTCGTCCCGGTCCTCGCCTTCGCGCTGCTCGTGCTCGTGAGCATCCCGTGGGGCATCGGCAACGTCGTGCACGACAACATCCAGTACCACCTCGACAAGACCGGCGACCGCCGGCCGGGCGCGAACGCGCTGAAGCTGGTCACGACGTTCTTCCGGCGCGACACCCCGCTGCTCGCGATCGGCGCGGTCGGGGCCGTCGCGCTCGTCGTCACCCGGCTCCGAGGCCGCACCACCAACCCCGAGACGGCACCGCCTGCGAGGCGACCGCCCCTGCTCGACCGGCTCCTCGACGGGACGCGGATCCTCTGGTGGTGGGCCGGGTCGGTGGTCGTGGTGCTGCTCCTCCAAGACCCGATGTTCCGCAACCACCTCGCGGCCCTGGTCGCGCCGCTGGCGCTCCTGGTCGCGACGATCCGGCCGTCGTGGCCACTGGTCGCAGTGGCCTGGGCCGTCACGCTCCCCTTCCAGGTGGTGCAACTCCAGCCGCTGCTGTACCCCCACGACTACCGCGGGCACGACGCGGTGGTCGTCGAGCGCCTGCGGGCCCTCCCCCCCGACGCCTGGGTCCTCACCGACGAGCCCGGGCCGGTCTGGCGGTCCGACCTCGCGACCGACCCGTTCTTCGTCGACCCGTCGGAGCTGCGGACCCTGCCCGGCCAGGGCGCGAGCATCGCGATCACCGAGGACCGGCTCGTCGAGGCCGCCGCGCAGGCCCGCGTCTGCGCCGTCGTCGTGAACAGCGACCGCCGCTTCGGGAGCTTCACCGACCTCCCCGAACGACTCGCCGAGCTCGGCTACGAGCAGGTCGCCAGCTTCGGCGGCACCCGGGGCGTCTACGTCCGAGACTGCGACGTCCGGTGAACCCCGCGCTGCCTCCCGATACGAAGCACCGAGCGGGCCCGGGTGCACCCTCGGCGTCCCGACGCGTCACCGATCGAGGCATCGATCTCGTGCTCATCGCGGTCGTGGCCGTGGTCCTGCGGCTGCCCGCGTTCTTCGCCCGGCGCAGCCTCGTGTTCGACGACGGGGTGTTCGGCGCCTCGGTCCTCGCGATGCGCGCCGGTGGCGCCCCGTTCCGCGAGGTGTTCTCGAGCCAGGGTCCCCTCTTCCTCCCGCTCGCCTGGTTCGGCGACCTCGTCACCTTCCGGACGTTCGACTCGCCCCGTGCGCTCGCCGTCGCCTCGGGGGTCGTGCTCTCACTCGCGACCTACGTGGCCGGCCGGGAGCTGACCACCCGACCGCGGGCGCTCCTCGCCACCGGGCTCGTCCTCTGCAGCGGATCGGTGCTGTGGACCTCCGCTCCGCTCGCCGCCGACGGCCCCGCGAGCGCGTGCGCGGTGCTCACGGTCGCGCTGGCCCTGATCTACCGGCGCGCGCCGTCGGCGCCTCGGGCGATCGTGATCGGCGTGCTCGCAGGAGCGGCGTTCGCGATCAAGAGCCTGCTCGTGATCCCCGCTCTGGTCGCAGTGGGCCTGCTCGTCGTGTCGAGGCGACGGAGCACCGACATCGTCGTGGTACCGGGGATCGCGGCGGCGGTCGTCGTACTCGCGTCGATCCCGTGGGGTGTCACGCAGGTGTTCGACCAGGCCGTGCTCTACCACACCGATGCCGCCGGAACACGGGTCCCGCTCGAGAACCTCGAGGTGGTCGTGCGTGCGCTCGTGGCCCGCGACCTCCCCCTCGTCGTGGCCGCGCTCGTCGCGGTCGGTGCGTGGCTGTGGCACCGTGGCACCGGTCGCGGATCCGACGAGCCGGGAGCCGGAGCGCCGTCGGGGCGCGACCCGGGCTGGATCGGGCGGCTCGGCGCCGGTCGCACACCCATCGTCGTGTGGGCGCTCCTCGTCGGGGGCGTGCTCCTCGCCGAGCACCCGATGTGGCGCAGCCACGTCGCGCACCTCGTGCCACCACTCGCGCTGCTCGTCGCCACCGCCCGGGTGCGCTGGCCGACGCTGGCGGTTGCCGCGGCCCTCGCGGTGCCGGTGTGGGTCGTCTCGATGCAGCCGCTCCTGTTGCCCGCGGGACCCGACGCCACCGAGGCGACGATCGGCGCCGCGCTCCGCTCCCTGCCGCCCGGCGCGATGGTCATCAGCGACGAGCCCGGCATCGTCTGGCGCAACGGCCGCCGTCCGCCGGACCGGTTCGTCGACACCTCCATCCTGCGGATCGAGTCACCCCGCCGTGACCTGCAGATCACCGAGGACGACGTCGTCCGCGACGCGGCGTCGCCGAGGGTGTGCGGGGTCGTCCGGTGGTCGGCGAAGCGCTTCGGGCAGTTCAGCGACCTCGGCGCACGGCTCCGTCGCGAGGGCTACGAGCGACGGTTCCCGTCGTTGCCGGAGCCGCGAGCGGTCTGGCTCAAGGATCAGTGCCGTCCGAACGGGCCGCCGCCGCCGGCCTGGCCCGCCCGCCGAGGCGATCGAGCCACCGCAACGGCGGCACCCGGTCGATCACCCGACTGAACGACACGAACTCCGCCGCGAGGTTCAGCACGATCAGCGAGACGATGACGCCGTTGCGGGTGGCGCGACTCGTGCCGAGCACGACCGCGACTCCGAGCACCGCACCCAGGACGTTGGCGCCGGTGTCGCCGAGCATCAGCCGCTCGCGGAGATCCCCGGGGAGCACGCCGAGCGCGGCCCCCATGACGGGCGCGACCGCGATCCCGACGGCACCGGTCCCGAGCACCACGGCGATCGGGACGTACGCGACGAGCACGGCCTTGATCGTGCGGCCGGGCGCCCGGTCGAGCAGGTTGCCGAGGTTGGCCGCGAGCGCGATGAGCAGCGCGTCGGCGATGACCCGCTTGCCGGTGATGAACCCGGGCTCGGCGGCGACCACGATCGCGATTCCCGCCCCGCCCACGAGCTTGAGCAGCCCGGTGGTGACGCGGCCCTGCGACAACGCCCGGAGGTGGCCCTTGAACCCACGGTCCTCGCCGGTGCCGAGGATGTCGTCCATCAGCCCGAGCATCCCGAAGCCGAAGCACACCAGCAGCAACAGAGGTCGGGCGAGGTTCAGGCCCGGTTCGTCGCCGAGTCCGACCGCGCCGAGCGTCGCCCGTCCGGCCTCCACGATCAGAACCGCGGCGACGACGAGTACGCCGCCGACGACGGGGATCGTCTTCCCGCGGTAGTTCTCCCGCTGCAACGCCGGGGCGTCGAGGACCTGGTGCGCGGCGACGACGAGGAATCTGACCGCAAGGAAGCCGACCACGACCGCGATGACGACTGTCATGAGCGCGCGACCGCCATCAGGGCGCGACCGCCATCAGGGCGCGACCGTCATCAGGGCGCGACCGGCACGAACACGGGCAGCGCCCTCGATGCGCCGTCGCCGTAGCCGTAGTGCCCGGTCACGGGCGGTTGCCGCCCGAGGTCGGACCCGGCGAGGGTGACGGCCATCCGGCCCTCGGGGAGCTCGACGTCGTCGACGGTCGACACCCCGACGAGGGGATCGCCGGTCCGGAGTGGGGCGAGGAGCTTCCCGCGGCTCGACGCGAGGGGCGAGCTCACGAAGATCTCACCGACGACCGTCGCCACCCCCGCACCGGCCAACGCACGGGCGCCCGAGCGGAGCAGGTTGCCGCGCGCGAAGCCCGCGCCGGACAGCAGCACGGCCCGGGCGTTGCGCCCGGGATAGGCCCCGAGATCGATGTCGCCGTCGCCGACCGGCTCGACCTGCACGAACCTCGCGTCGACGAGCGCGCTGAGCGCGTCGGGCGAGGGTGCGGCAGCCGACGGGGTCGTGACGTCGGGGATGGACTCGCCGTTGTACAAGCGCGCCGCGAGGGCCCGCCAGGCCGCATCGCGCAACGCCCCCGGCTCGCGACTGGCCTCGCCCACGGCTTCTCCGAGCGCGGCGCTCGACGCGTCGTCGGTGAGGGCCCACGAGGTCTCGAGCCACACGACCGCGGGGACGACCGCGCCGCCCTGGCGCAGGATGTCGACCTGGCTCGACACGACCCCGGCGTCGACGCCGCGCGTCGCGACGACGACGACGGGCACGTCGGTAAGGCGCCCCTCGACCACGTAGCGCTGCGACTCGCCGACGAATTCGTTCAGCCGACTGACCTCGGCCGAGAGCGCCTCGCTCTCGCGCTTGCGTTCGTCGGCCCGGTTGCTCACCGCGGTGATCCGGTCGTTCAGGCTGTCGACGATGGCGCGGTCGATGACGGTCGCACCCATCACGATCCCCACCGTGAGGGCGAGGAAGACCGCGACGAGCGAGACGAGGTGGAATCGGAAGTTGATCATCGGTCAGAAGGCGCTGCTGATCGTGTCCCGGAGGTCTTCGAGTGTGAGGCGCAAGCCGCGAAGGTAGACCTGCAGCGGCTGCGACACGATGCTCATCACCACGATCGCCATGACCGCCGCCACCACGAGCAGGAGGAGGTCGCGGCGCCGGACCCGGCTGTCATAGAGACGGTTCACGCCCTTGGCGTCGACGAGCACGGGGCCGAGCCGGAGACGGGTCAGGAACGTCGACGACATCCCGGGGCGACCCTTGTCGAGGAACTCGACCATGGTCGCGTGTGTCCCCACCGCGACGATCAGCGGTGAACCGGCCTCGAAGGCGAGGATCATCGCCACGTCTTCGCTGGTGCCGTCGATCACGAACTCGTGGTACGGCACTCCCCACTCCTCGAGCTGCTCGCGGCCGGGGGCCCTCCCGTCGAGGTGTACGTGGTGGACGAGCTCGGCGCCCGTCGCCAGGGCCTTCTCCGACACGGAGTCGAAGTCTCCGATGATGATGTCGGGTTTCCAGCCGATGTCGAGGAGCGCGTCGGCGCCGCCGTCGACTCCGATGAGAACCGGCCGGAACTCCCGGATGTACGGCCGGAGCGCGGCGAGATCGCTCTTGTAGTCGTGGCCGCGCACGACCACGAGAGTGTGACGCCCCTTGAACTCGGTGTGGAGCGGCGGGAGGGTGACCGGCTCGAAGGTGAGACTCGCCTCGCGCCGGATGTACTCCAGCGTGTTCACCGCGAACTTCTCGAGCTCGACGCCGATGGTCGAGCGTGCCTCCTCCATCGCGGCTTCGATCCCCGCGACACTCATACGGGCTCCTTCACCGACGAGCCGGTCGCCCACGAAGATCTCTCCGGAGCGAATCGTGATCGAGGCGCCGTCGGGGATGTCTTCCATCAACCGGGGACCGGCCGAGTCGATGAGCGGGATCCCCGCCTGGACCACCCGAATCGGCCCCTGGTTCGGGTACCGCCCGGAGATGGAGGGAGCCGCGTTCACGACCGCTCCGACGCCGGCGCCGATGAGCCCCTCGGCCGCGACCCGGTCGAGATCCTGGTGGTTGATGATCGCGATGTCGCCCGGTTGCAGGCGCTTCGTGAGGTCCTTGGTCCGGGGCCCGACCTTCGCCACGCCGGTGATCACCTTCGCCTGCGCGGTCCGGGTGGTGTGCTTGCGCGCCATCACGACACCCGCGCGGCGGCGTCGGCGAGCAGCTCCTCGGCGTGGCGCCGCGCGTGCGTCGAATCGCCGACTCCCGCGAGCATCCGGGAGAGCTCGCGCACCCGGGCTCCGTCGAGGACGAGGGAGGCATCGGCCACGGTGCGCCCGGCTTCGGTGTGCTTCTCCACCACGATCTGGGCGTCGGCGAACGCGGCGACCTGGGCCAGATGGGTCACGCAGAGCACGGGGCGGCGCTCGGCGAGCTCGGCGAGTGCAGCGCCGACCGCCCGTCCCGCTTCGCCTCCCAGACCTGCGTCGACCTCGTCGAAGACGAACGCGGTCGCCCGCCCACCCTCGGTCGCGAGCACGACCCGGAGTGCCAGCATCGACCGCGCGAGCTCGCCGCCGGATGCGACCTTCGCGAGCGGTCGGGTGGGCTCGCCGGCGTTCGCGGCGAGGAGGAACATGACCGCGTCGGCGCCGTCGTCACCGGGTGGCGCGCCGTCGACGCTGATCTGGAACCGGGCCGACGGCATGCCGAGGGTGGTCAGCCGATCGGTGACCGCTCGCGCGAGCGGGTCGGCTGCGGCACGACGAAGCCGCCCGAGCGAGGTCGCCGCGACCTCGGCGCGTTCCCGCGCGGCGGCGCGTTGTCCTTCGAGATCGGCGGCGCGCTGCTCGTAGCGCTCGAGATCCGCGAGGCGGGTCCGCACCTCTTCGCCGTAGGCGAGTACCGCCTCCAGCGACTCGCCGTACTTGCGTCGGAGCTCGTGGAACCGGTGCCTGCGCTCCCGCACCTCGGCCAGTCGAGCCGGGTCCAGCTCGAGGCGCTCGCCGACGAGTCGGAGCTCTTGGGCGACGTCGGTCATCTCGCCCTGCAGGGCGCCGACGCGCTCGGCGAGCTCGGTGAACGGTGCCCGGTCGGCCAGCGCGCCGGCGGCGACACCGACCCCGTCGAGCGCGCGTCCGTCGAGCGCGTCCCGCGCCTGCGCCAACGCATCGCGATGGGCTTCGGCGTTCGCCAGGAGCTCCTGCTGCTCGGCCAGCGTGTCGTCTTCGGCTGGATCACTGATCGCGGCGGCGTCGATCTCCTCGAGCTGGTAGCGCAGGAGCCCGATCTCGCGGGCGCGGGTTCGTTCGTCGCCGCCGAGCGCGACGAGCGCATCGTCGATCCGGTGGAGGTCGGCCCGAGCGGCGCGATACGCAGCGAGGGCGGCCGCCGCCGGCTCACCCGCCGCATGATCGAGCGCGGCGCGCTGCTCAGCGGGACTGAGGAGCGAGTGGTGGGTGTGCTGACCGTGCAGCTCGACCAGCTCGGCGCCGCGTGCGGCCAGTTCGGCGGCGGTCGCGAGGCGGCCGTTGATGTAGGCCCGGCTCCGGGCGCCTGCCGCGGCCGCGACGACGCGCGCCAGCACCACTTCGGTGCCGTCGGTCCCGACGAACCGGCCCTCGACCATTGCTTCGGCGGCTCCGTCTCGGACGAGACCCGCGTCGGCCCGACCCCCGAGGAGAAGTTCGAGGGCCCCCACGACGAGGGTCTTGCCGGCACCGGTCTCGCCGGTGATCGCGGTGAGACCTTCACCCAGCA
>Ga0105044_10010389_pt1 | contig 12707 bp, 17 predicted proteins | sample MAT01_FD_78092 | JGI IMG/M metagenome (GOLD analysis project Ga0105044, IMG submission 78092) | Freshwater microbial communities from Lake Fryxell liftoff mats and glacier meltwater in Antarctica - MAT-01 | ecosystem: Environmental > Aquatic > Freshwater > Ice > Liftoff microbial mat | place...
AAATTTTTTTTTTTTTTTTTATTTTATAATTTTTAATATATTTTTTAATTTTTTTTATTTATTTATTTTTTTTTTCTTTTTTTTTTTTTTTTCCTTTTTTTTTTTTATTAATAATATTATAAAGGAAAAATAAAAAATTTTATTATATAGTAGTTATTCCTTTTTTTTTTTATAAAATTTTAATAATTATAAAATAGTAAATTATGGAAGGAGAAAAATGTTTATTTTATGAATTAGATGAAAATGGTAACATAACAGATAAAGTAGCAAACTTTGATGAATTTTTAGATAATGACATTAATAAAAATAATATGTCAAACGAAATTGACAATAAAAATATTAAAAATAATGATTCTTATACTTATATGAATTATTTAATGAGACCTACACCACCTAATAAAGGAATGAAAATAATTCCTACTGGGAAACCATATTGTTTAATAAAGAAATCTTTTTTAATTACTGGTGTATTAGATTCTTTAGAAAAAGAAGAAGCAATTGAATTAATTAAATCTTATGGAGGGTTAGAATAAATTTTTTATTTATTTATTATTAATAAATTTATTTATAAATTCTTTTTTTGATTAGTGAAATTAAAAATTCAGTATCAAAAAAAGTAAATTATGTTATTATAGGAATTGAACCAGGAGTTTCAAAATTAAAAAAAATAAAAGCTTTAGGAACAATTAAAGAAATAAATGAAGATATATTATTTGAAATGATTAAAGATTTACCAGAAAATTCCAAACCAGAAGAAAAAATAAAAACTATTAAAAAAAGAAAAAATGATTGCACAAAAGTTAAAAATTTAGAAAATCAAGAAAAATATAGTTTTCCATTAAAAAAAAGAAAACTATATCAAAAAAAATAAATTTAAACTCTTCTTTTTTTTATATATACAAAAAATTTTATTTAATATAAAAAAAAAGAAATTATAATGTTTTTTATTTTAAAAAAGTTTTCGTAGTAATTTTTTATTTGATTCATTGATCCCTTTGTGTTTGATTTTTTCTTTTTCATATAAGTTTTTATAAAATTTAATTTCACTTTTTAAATCTTTAACTTTATTTTCTAATTCTTCAACTCTTTTATCATTGTTATAATTTATATCTTTTAAAAATTCTCCTAAAAAAAATGTAGGTCTTTTTAATAATTCAGAGGCATCGGAAGAATTAATTATACCATTTATTTGGTTAATTAAATATTTTTCTTTACATAAAGAGCAATAATTTTTGTTTAATAAATTTTCATAACAATTATTACAACATAAATGTAAACAATTTTCTGATAATTGGTTTAAATTAGAATTTTTATTATAAGATTCTAAATTATTTGAACATAAAGAACAGTTATATTTTTTTAATTCCATTCTTGCATAAATTTTTTAAATATATATAAATTTTTAATAAAAATAATTTAAAAATAAAGTATTTATAATATTAACAATTCTTAATGGTTCCATAAACTTCAGATTCAGGAATATAAAATTTAAAATAATAATTTTAAAAATTTCAGTTTCAAGAATATAAAATGTACATTATTCTCATCAAAATTTCCAAAAATAAATTTTTTTTACTTTCATTTTGATTGATATATAAAAAATTTTTTTATACTAAATTAAAATATCAATTATTGATATTTTTTTAAATCGTCATCCGTGAAAAAATCAAACCACTTTTCTACCACGAAATGTAAAATGTTTTCATATAGAACGGATATTATTATTCATAAAACACAAAGAAACAATTTAATTTAAAAATTTTGATTTTAATCTGGATGTTGGTTTATCATATAAAATTTATCATAAATTAAAATTTTTTTCCCCTTATCATTAAAATTTTGTTTCACCTTTTTTTTGTTATAAAATAAAATTATATAAAAAATATTGTTAATGACGTTGGTCTCTCTCTTAATAAATTTATTATTAAAAAAAAACATATTCATATTTTGTTTTTAATTTAAGAGAAATTTTATTTTATTTTTTAAAAAATATATAAAAGAACAATTATTATTAATTTTATTTTTCTTCAAGATTTGTTTCGGATGAATCTAATTCAGAAAAATTTGTTAATGTGAATCTAAATTTTTTGTTTTTAAAATCAAATTTTTCTCTAATATAAAAAACAAAATTATTTTCTAAATGTAATTTATCTTGTATTGTTAATAATATTTTTTCTGCTTCATTTCCAAAAGCTGTAATCCAAATTTCTTCTTCTGAATAATCTTTAATTGAAAAATTTATCATACAATTTTGTTGAGGATTCTTTGTATGTTCTCCACAATTTAAACATGAAAATGTGTCTATTGATATTTTATTCAATTTTTTATTACATCCAGACGTAGGACAAACATAATAATAATTATCATTATTAGGGATATTATGAATATATGCTACAATTTTATACACATTATTGGATGATTGTGTACCAAAAAGCATTTTTTGAGGGTTTTCATTTTTAATGAGTAATTCAGATATAGTTATCGATTCAAAATTTTTTTCTATAATAGAATTAACTTTTATAATTGATTTTTCATCTGTATGATTTTGATTATCTAATTTATTAACTATTTCATAAAGATTTTGTAAAATTTTCATATTTTTATTAACTTTTACTAAAGTAGAATTTGTAAAACCTAAATTAATTTTATTATTGTAACTTCCTAATTTAAGTCCTTTTAAAATTAATATTGGATTTTTTTCTTCACCCCAAGGTAAAGGATCACAATTATCTCCCCATAATGTTATTTCTACATTTTCATTATTATCATTCGTCATCATAAAAACTCTTTTTTTAATATTTGATCCATTTTTTGATTTTATTTCTGAAATACTTTCAATATTAGAAACATATCCAATAATATCTATATAAGTCATTTTTCCAATTAAATTTTTTAAATCTTTAAATAATTGATGTTCAAAAATAATATTTTCGAAACCATAATTATCATCATCTATTTTATTAATTATTGATTTTTCATTAAAATTTATTTGTAATGGATTATTAACTATTGAATAATCATTTTTATTTTGATTAATTATTCCACCTGAAAAAGAAAAATAATTATTTTCTTCTAAACAATAAAATTTATCAACTGCTTGATTAAAAAAAATTGCTTGAATTTGATTACCAGATTTATCAATTAAATAAAGATTAAAAAGTTTACCATTTGGAAAATTAACTATTTTAGATTTTCCAAATATATAAGCTTCAAAAATCCAATTATAATGACCTTTTTCAAGTTTATCTATTGTTAAAAATGAATTTTTAATTTCACTTTTTAATTTTATTTTAATATTATTATTAATTTCAAAATCATCACTATTATCATATTGATTTTTCACCATTTTTCTATCATTAGTTACTATATCATTTTTATTTTCTTTTATTTCTTTTTGATAAGTATTTTTATTATTATAATTTTCAATTCTTAAATTATAATTTTCAGGATTTCCTATTTTATGAAATGATTTCTTTAAAATATTTATTTTAGATATTACAACATTAATAATTGTTATATTGTTTTCAGATATTAATGGTATAATATTAAATTCTTCAATTTCAATAATACTATTTATTTCTAATAACTTATCTTCATTTTCATGAAAAAATTTATTTAATTTTTTTATAAAATAAGTCTTAATAATATTTTTTCCATCAGAAAGTTCTACTATATATTGATCTTCTTTTCCATCTTGTTTTTTAATAAAATAACCAACAATTTGTAAATAAAATTTAAAATTTCTTGTATTATTTAATAATTTTATAATTGAAGAATTTAAAACTAATTTTTCTTCTTTTTCTTCTTCTTCTTCTTCTTCTTCTTTATTATCAATCTCTTCCATTATTTATTTAATGGGTTCGAATTTTTAAAAAATATATATATGTTTATCTAATATCTTTTCAATTAAGAAAAATTTTTTAAAAAAAAAAGCAATATAAACCCTTTAAATCAAAAATATATATAAGGATATTTTGTTTAATAAAGAAATATAAATATTTTATTTATTTTTTAAAAAAACAAAATAAAATTCTTTATAAAAAAAAAGACAGATTTTATTTTATAAAAAATAAAAAAAAAAATTTTTTAATTAATGCACACATTTATTATTTTATTTTTTTAAAACATTTTCCAATTAACTATTATTGAAGAATTTACACCAGAAAAACCATTTATACTTTCTCCTTTAAATTTATTTTTTTGTAAATCTGCATAAATATGAATCCTGCCTTCTTTATCTATCTCAATTAATCCAGATTTTTCTTTATAATTTTCATAAACTTTTATAATTGCATGATTTAGTTCACCATTATTAAATTCTTGGGGTATTGAATTTATTGAAGATATTATTCCTGTTCGATTACAAATATCCAATAAATTTGGATTCATTATTTCTAGAGTTAAATTATTTTTATTTTTTATTATTTTATACTTATTTACTTTATCAATTTCCCATATTCCTTCAAAAACTAAATCACCTTCAAAATATTTTATTCTTTCAATTTTTTCTATTGGTCCTTCTGAAATATCTATAGGATATTTATGGTGTTTTTTTTTATTTTTTTTTTTAAGTTTTTTATTATTATTATTACAAAAATGTTTATTATTTTCAAAATTTAAAATATAAGCAATCAAAATAATTAAAATAATTAATAATACAACAATAACTAAACTTAATATAATTTCTATTAAACATCCACCAAATAAAAATGTATTTAATTCACCCTTTTTTTTAATATTTTCTTTTTTAATATCTTCTATCACTGAATCATCCATTTACAAAATATATTACTTTTCTCCTCAAAAAAACAAAAATTTATTTTATTATTTAATAATGTTTTAAAATCTCATAAATAATAAATAAAAAAAAATAAATTAAATGAAATTTATTATTTTTTGAATAACATTAATAAATTTTTATAAAAAAAAAAGAGAAAATTAACAATTTTATTTATTAAATTGGTTCTATTATACAATATTTGTTTGATGTACTAAATAAAAAATATGGTTGAGGAATAGTAATTTTAAATTTAGAATAAGTGCAACCAATTTGAGACAAAACAAAAAATTCAATTAAAAAAGTCTTATTTTTAATTTTTTTAACGAGTTCAATATTTTTAGTAATAGCCCTTGTCATGAAGAATTTCAAAATCCCACTTATTGCATAATTTTGATATAAATTAGGATGATCAGAAGGAACGGATCCAAAAATAATTAATTTTTCAGTAAGATTACCAATCATTTTAGACAAAACAAAACCTAAATCTTTATATTCGAGATAAAAAAGGTGAGTTATATTTTGTTTATATATAGTAATAAAATCATCTATAGTTTCAGTTTCATTTGTCATTTTTGTAATGGTAAACAATTATAAAAAATTAAATTTTTTTTTTTTAGTTGATTAATAAGATTTAGATTTAAAATTTTTTGGATAAATTTTTTTGTTTTTTTAGTTTGATTTTGAACTTGAAAAATAAATTAATCATTTTTTTTTTAATCACGTATTTAAAATTTTTTTTGACAGATAAATATTATTATTTTTTTTTATTTGATAAGTTTTATTTTTTTTTAAGAAAAATGTTCAATTTATCAAGTAACTTTTGGAATTATTTAAATAGTGTTAAAGAGAAAATTATTGGAATAAATAATGATAAAGAAATAGTAAATAAATCAACAGAGAATAATTTTGTTAAATTAATTGAAAATGGTTTTGAAGAAAATTATAGTGATAAAAATTCTGAAAATTCTATAGAAAGTAATGAAAATTTTAATAAAATAGAATTTAACAACAATAAACAATATATTAATGAAATATTGGATTTAAAAAAAAAAATTGATGAATTTGATATATTTTATCAAACAGAAAAAGAAAAAATAAATTTAAAAGAAATTGAAAAAATAAAATCTATTCAAAAAAATAATAATTTAACAGTTACTAAAGATTATTTTGATGATTGTTTTTTTTCTTTTAATATTATAAATAATATTTTATATAATTTTGATTTATTAATAAAATCAAATTATAAAATTATATATATTTTAATAAATAATGTTCCTGAAAATTTAAATAAAGAAATTATTATAATTAATTATTTATTGGATAATATTAAACAAAATAATTTAAGAATTGTTAAATTAAAAATTCTTAAAGAAAAAGAAAATATAAATGTATTTTCAACATCATTAGGAATATTTCAATTACATATAGATATTAATTATAAAAATTTATTAAATTCTGTATTATTTTTAAAAAGTGTATCAAATTTTATTGAAAAAAATTTTGATGAATATATGAATAATATAACTTTTATTGAAGATCAAAATCCATTAAATCCTTTTATATTACAAGAGTTTGAAAATCAAAATTTATTTGATTATTTATATTTTAGTAAGATTATTCAATTAAGTATTTTAAAAAAAAAATTATTAAAAGAAGAAAAAATTAAAAAACAATTAATTAGAGAACCAATAATTACAAGAAGTAAAATAATTAAAGATACTTTACCTGATTTAATAAACTCTTCAAATGATCCTAATAAAAATCCTTTTATAGATATACAATATCAAAAATTTGATAATTCTAATCTTGATCCTAATCTTAGTTTAAATCTTTCCTCTTCATCAATAGAAAATAAAAATGAAAAAAAAAGAAATTCAATAACTTTGAGTCCATTATCATTATCTAAAAAAATAAAAATAAAAAAAAAACGAAACATTTTTAAAAAGTTTTTTTAAAAATAAAAACCTTATAAATAAAAAAAAAAATTATTTATTATTTATTTTGAATAATATTATTAATGTTACAATATTCTATTTTCTTAAATTTTATATCAAAATTCTTTTTTTTATTATTGTCATAAATTTTTTGCAAGGCAAATTGAAACTTTCCGTGTTTATTTTTTTTTAACCCAACAATCTTATATTTAATATCATTTTTTCCTTTGACTTCAACAATAGAACCACACAAATTTTCTTCTATTTTCAATACTTTATATGATTCATCAAATTGAGATTTAAATGAATTTATTAGATTTTCTTGTTCTTCTGTTTTATTTTTTAAATCTTTTTTTATAATTAAATCTCGTCCAAGAGCTTTCAGAACTTCTTCTACTGATGTATAACTTTTAGGATCTTCATTTTCTAAATTTTCTAATATTATTGGATAAGACCTTTTTTTATTATCCCATCCAATAATATTAAATTTTTCCCCATTTATAATGATTTCTTTTCCAAAATCTTCTTCTTTTAATCCATTAATAATAGCTTGTTTATAAAAATTTATTTTTTCTATAGGAATATTTTTAATTATTTCTATTTCTATTTCTTCCATTTTTTTCTTTAAATATTTTATTTGTTTAAGGGATTTTTTTTTTTAAATAAAAAATTTTATATGGTTTTATTTTAAAAAAAAAATAAAATTTTTAAAAAATCATTAATGACACATTTAATTATATATATTTTTTTTTTTGAACATAATTTATTTTGGAAATTATTATTCATTTAATTAAATATAAAAAATTTTTCTTATCTTTTATTTTATTTACAACGATAAAAATAGTAATAAATAAATAAAAATGCTAAATAAAAAAGAAAATGATATATTTTTTCGTATAACTATATTTTTTATTTTATTATTATTAATTTGCTTCTTAAATGAAATTTTTCATAGTAAAAAAAAAATAGATAATGAATGTAAACAATGTTTGATTAATGATTTTAGTAATTTTAATGAATCAGAACAATATTGTTTGTACTTAAAAAAAGCAATAAATTGTGATTTTGAAAATGAAAAAATAAATTGTTTGCAAATAATTAGTAAATTTAATTTAGCGAATTGTGAAAAAAATAATTGTAATTTTTGTTATTTATTATACCAAAAAGAATACGCATTAGATATTATTTTTTCATTAGATCTATTTCCATGTTTCATGATTGTTGTTACTACAATAATTATGATTATAATAAATTTTTTTTTTAAATAATACATCAATTTGTAAATAAATAAATTTTTTTTTTTAACTAATAAATATAAAATTATTATTATTTAATAAATATATATATATATATATCAATTTTTGAATATGAATATTCATATTGAAAATTCTCCTTTAAAAGGATTTTTAACAGAAGATGAAAAAGAAAAGATAAATATAAATCTTTCTAATTGGAAAAAAAATTAATTGTAATATTTTATGGACTCAATCTATGGAAGAATTATTTCATATTTTATGCGAATATGATCATTCACATGCTCCGAGTAATTGGGGAGGGGGACTATAATCATACTAATAGTATTATAAATTGGATTATTTGGTTTCAAGGAAAATATCCAGGAAAAATAACAAAGATAATAAGCCTTACTAAAAAATCATCTTTCATTAAAAATGATTTATGTCAATCGGGTTCTGTTTCAAATTATTTGTTTAACTTTATGATTGAATATTATACATAAAATTTATTATTCTTTTTCATTTATTTTTATCTTTTTTTTTATAGTTAAATTAAATAATAAAAAAAATAATAATAATTTTTTCCTAAAAGTATTACTTTTTTCATTTATTTTAAAATATAAAAAAAAAGTGGTTTTTTTTCTTCTTTAATAAATTAAATTAATAATAATAAAAAAATGAAATTTCCAATATATTTTAGTTTATTAATTGATACTAATTTTAATTCATTAAATGGATTAGATTTTATTAAAAATTTAAAAATGAGAATTAGTTCTTTTAATTCTAATAAAATTGATTTTTTTGCAATTTTAGATTCAGATTTTGAAAATAATTTTGTTAGTTTATTGAAAGGTCTTTTTCCTAATGGAGGAAGATATAGAATTTTTTTTGACACTATTGAAACTTCAGAAAATTCTTTTTTAAGTTATTGTCAAAAAATTATTTCAATTTGTGAAAATATAGAACAAAATGATGAAAAAATTGATGAAAAAAAAGAAGGAAATTTACAATTAACTACAGAATTTTTTAAAAATATGGTTTTAAATGAATCTGAATATAATTTTGAAAATGAGGAAGAAGATGATTCAGAAGATAAAACATATGAAGATGATAGTACTGAAACAGATGATTCAATGGAAAATTTTATTGTTAGATCAAGTGAAGAAGAAGAGGAAGAAGAGGAAGAAGAGGAAGAAGAAGAAATAGAAGAAATAGATACTGAAAAACCTTTACCAAAACAAAAAATTCCTATTTCAGAAAGAAGAAAAGTTATTTTAAAAAAAAATATTCAAAAATTTTAAAATAATAAATTTTTTTATTATATTTTAATACATTTAATTTTAAATTATTTTTTTTTTTTATTGTTATAAATTTGGTATTTCTTGAGAGTAAATTAAACATGTATTATAAGTATTATTGAGATAAATTAATTTTTTTATGGACCAATCTATTAATACTTTATCTTTTATCCATAATTTATAATCTAGAGTTTTTACCATTTTAAATTCTTGTTTGTTAATTAATTTTACATATTCAAATACATTATACCAAAATCGAAATTCTTTTTCTTGTTCCAATAAGTAAATTAAAACTAATTTTTTTAAAGTTAGAATATTAAATAAATTAAAATCTAAACACCAATATTTAAAACATAAAGTAGTAGATGTTATAAAATAAATATCTAAAGAAAAAATATTCATATTATAATATTTCCCTATATCTAAAAATTTTTCTAAATATATATTAATCAAAAATAATAATGATCCATTTAATTTTATTAATAATTTTTCTTTTACATCATAAATTTCTTTTACATCATAAAATTCTTTAAAATATTTTTGAATTAATTTAATCATTCTGAAAACATGTTTTAAAATAATTTCATCATTTTTGTAAATATTTTTATTAAGATATTTTTTATAAGTATCAAAAAATAAATATAAGTATACTTTAATTTCTTCAGAAAGATTTTCAAATTCTAAATTTTGATATTTTAATATAATAATATTATTTTTATCTTCTTTTAAAATATCTTTATCCTTTTTTTCAATAACTTTAGATAATTGTAAATATTTATCTATTTTTAAATTTATTTTATTAATATGTTTTTCATCCATCATTTTTAATATAAAAATAAATTTTGCTTGGATTGAAAAATTTAATATCAAAAATGAGAATAAAAAAAAAGAAGATAAAAAAAAAACGTTTTGATAATTTTTGAAAAGGTAAAGGAATTTTTTATTTATTTATTAATGACATAATTTAGATTCTTGTTTTTTTTTAAAAAAAAGAGAAAAAGATCAATTAATGCAAATAAAAATTAATTTTTTATTTTTAAGATTTGAAGGATTAATTTTTTGATATTTTTTTGATATTTTTTAAAAGTAAATTTATTGTTTAAAATAAAATCAAAGCTATAATTATCTAAATCATGTTCTGAATTATCATTAGAACCTGTAGGATGTTTATTAAATCTATCAATTCTAATTTTTATAATTTCTAAATTTATTGGATAATTTTTAAAATAATTATTAATAAAAATTTCTTCATTTTTATATCTCCAATCATCTATCATTAAAATAATCAAATTTTTTGATTGTGAATAATTTAATAAATCCTTTTCTATTTGTAAAACTGTTTTTAATATAAAATGATCTGGATTTATTGATCTTCTATAATTTGCAATAAAAACCATTAGAGCTCTTGGTGACCAAAACAATTTTTTTATTAAATTTGTATCAAAATGAACATATAAATAATTATCTATTATTAAATATTTTTTATTTCCTAATATATTTTTATTTAAATCAATATTTAAATTTATTAAATCAGATATTTTATTTTTATTCATTATAATAGGATTTTCATTATCAATAACACACAGTTCTAATATTGGTTCTAAATAATAAAAAGCTGATTTATCTGTAATTTTAATAGGAAATTTTTCAAGTTTTGATATTTTTCCAGTTTGATCATATAAATCATAATCTGTTAATGAATATTCATTTTTAATATCATCTTTTAAACTTTTTGCAAACTGATAATTAAAAAAATTGGAATTAAAAGTTTCTGAAACTATTTTTACAAATGTAGTTTTTCCTGATGTAGTCCATCCAGAAACTAATAATAATTTAACTTCTATTTTTTTTTTAAAAATATCTTCCATTTTTTTTATTAAATTTTTATTAATCTTGTTGTTATTTTTATTTAAAATAAAATTTTATAAAAACAATTTATATATATAAAAATAATAAAAAAAAAAGAAAAAAAAATTTATTCTGGATTATCAAATAAAATTAAAGAATAACTTTGATTTTTAATTGGTAAATTTATGGCTATTGAATCAATTGTATTAATTATTATTCCTCTTATTTTTTTCCAAGGTAATGGAATAATTTTTTGAAGCAATAAACATACATTTATTACCATTGAATATTCAATACCATTTATTTTTATTGTCATTTTATTATTTAAAACACTATCTTTCATCCAAACACCAGAATTACCATTTAAATTAATAATTTTTGAATTAAATTCACCTTCACATAAACAAAGTCTATAATTATTTTCTGTAAAAACACTTAAATTATTTAAAGATGAAATAATTTCATTAACTACACAAAAAGATGGTTTAAATAATTGATAACCATTTTCTTTATTATTTATAGAATTAAAATTCCCTAAACTATTTAATATTATTAAATCCCCTACTTTAGGTATTAAATCTCCAAAAGGTTTTGTATTATCATTTGAACTTAAAAATATACAAGATCTATCATATATATCTGAATTATTATTAAAACTAAAAATAATAACTATTATTGAATTATTTATATCACAACTATCATTATTACTAAATAAAGGTGATACAAGTAATGAAACTATACCACCAACTTTAATTGGTCTATTTGGTGGAGAAAATTTATTTAATTCCTCAACAGTAAAAACATTTTCAGGTAAATTTGTTTTCATAACAATACAATTATTGCTCATTTTTAGTATTATTTTATTTTTCAATAAATTTTATAAAAAAAAAATTAAAATTGAAAATATATAGGTTTTAAAAAAAATACTTATTATCAATCAATTAATCCAATAAAAGTTAATATTAAAAATAAATTTTTTTTTTCATAACTTTTATATGATAAAAAACTATATATGAGTTTTATTGAAATTACATCCACTACCTTTTTTTTTTAACGTTTATCATTAATTCTTAAATCAAAAAAAAAATCATTATTTATCATCTTAAAAAAAATTGCAATTTTTTTTATATATATTATTTTTTAGTATTAAAATTTTCGATTCTAATTAAATCATTTTTTATTTTTTTTATTTTTTTAAAATGAATATAAATTTGAAAAAAATTTTTAAAAGAAACATAACAGCATAAAAAATTCAAAAAACCAACAAAAAAAAAATCTTAAAAATAGTTTTTTTTTCTTGATCAAAAATTAAAGATTAGTTTGAATTAAAAAAAAATCAAAAATTTATTATAAATTTTTTTTATTATTTATTTTTTAAATGAACCACAATAAAATAAAAAAAATTAATAATTAACATCACATTTATATAAAAAAACAATTAAAAAAAAAAAAAAAAAAAAAAAGAAAGGAAAAAACGATATAAAAAAAAGAAGAAAAGAAAGAAAAAAAGCAAGAAAAGGAAAGGAAAACTGACCTGGCAGACCAAACGAAATGGCCGATCTCGGAGCCTTCATGATGAACTTGGACGGCAAGGGGTTCCTCGGGCGGAACC
>Ga0105044_10010391_pt1 | contig 12707 bp, 12 predicted proteins | sample MAT01_FD_78092 | JGI IMG/M metagenome (GOLD analysis project Ga0105044, IMG submission 78092) | Freshwater microbial communities from Lake Fryxell liftoff mats and glacier meltwater in Antarctica - MAT-01 | ecosystem: Environmental > Aquatic > Freshwater > Ice > Liftoff microbial mat | place...
AACGCCCTGTTTGGTCTTTTGTAGGGGCACGATGCATCGTGCCCCTACGGAAAACGCTCTCCAAAACATGCGTTTAATCCGGTAAATCCATTACGTTCCGCATTATCAAACGGCTTCTAAGCGGCAGTAGAGCGTCACCCGTGCATCTCGCGTACCGCATCCGGCAGATAGGCATCCATCGCGTTGACGAGGCGGCTGTATGGCAGCAGCGATTTGTGCGGCGAGAGCACAAGGCCATGATAGAATGTGCCCGCCGCCCGCTCAATGCGCCACAGGGTCATGAGATTTTGCGGCAGATCGGCTTGATCGCGCAAGCTGTCAAATGTGACGTGCGTCATGGCCTGCTGCACCGCCAACCACGCCGCCGCACTCACGGCATAGACCAGAGGCTTCTCAGAATTTAAGCCCTCATAGACAACTTCCAGGCGCGGCCCTTTGCCCCGCTCATCGATCAGCGTGGCGATGCTGTGCCATGCCCGTCCATCGGCATAATAGACCGTGATCCGCAGCAGCGCCCGCAGCGTCGTCTGGGCGGTCAGCGTCTTGAGGGCCACGAGATTAAATCGCCCACTGAGCGTGTAGAGGAATGAGGCTTGATAAGACATATCTACTCGTAGCGCTGGCCGACCTGGAGAAACACGGCCATCGTATGCCAGCGACACGGAAACACGGGCGTCCGAGAATTGTCAAAATAGCCAATCGACGTGTTGAGATAGGAGAGCACTGATCTATTCGTCCAATGTCTCTCGATATGCCCTTCAGTCTGGCGAATCGCTCTGACATCGCCTGTCGCCCGAAGCTCATTGATATAATGCAAATCGGCAATTTGATACACGATGACCGCCCGCAAATGCTCAAAATCAGGCCGCCGCGCTGCCAGATTGGGCCGCCGATGACGATTCCAGAGCGGATCGACAGGCACAGGCGGCATGGTCAAGGCCCCTTGAAGAAGCTGGGCAAAGAGCGACCATGTGAGCCGTTCATGCCTGTGAACACGAGAAATGGCCCACAGGGAGCGCAGGTAATGCTCAAGGCTGACCATGTAGCCCGTATAAGGCCGTGATGTTTCGGGCGGCGTATTGAGCAAAAACTGTGTTGTGACCGCGACAAAATCTTTTTGCGTATCTACTGCTTGCACATTCATTCCCACCTCTTTTTGAGGGTATAGCACGCCGAGCGTAAATCAGCTATGCCCCGACATACCCCATTTTTACATATCGATCACAATCTTGCCGAACGTCTCGCCCGTTTCGAGCGCCGCCTCTGCCTCACGCGCCTTGTCCAGCGGGAACACCTGACCAATCACGGCGTTGAGCTGGCCCGCAAAGATCAAATTCATCACCGTCGCATAATCAGCGTGTGTTCCCATCGTACTCCCAATCAGGCTGATTTGACGGGTGAAAATTTGTGCAACGTTAATTTCGGCTTGGTATCCCGTTGTGCCACCCACAATCAGTATCCGCCCGCCAATGCGACAGGCCCGCATACTGAGATTCAGCGTGGCCGCGCCCACATTATCGACCACCACATCCACGCCGCGTTTTTCCGTGAGCGCAAACACCTCTTTCGCCCAATCCGGCTTCTCAGCCCGATTGATGGTCACATCCGCGCCCAACTGCCTGGCCCGTTCGCATTTCTCGGCACTGCTGCCCACAACGATGACTTTTGCGCCTGCATATTTGGCGATTTGCAGGCTGGCCGAATTGACGCCGCCGCCCGCCCCCACGATCAACACCGTTTCGCCGGGCTTGAGATGCCCGCGTGTGATCATCGAATGCCACGCCGTGACATAGACCAGCCCCGCCGCTGCCGCCGCCTGGAAGCTGAACCCAGACGGCATTTTGACGACATTGCGGGCGGGGACAATCACGTACTCTGCCGCCAGACCGGAGCGATGTTCACCCGCGATGGCAATGCGCGATTGATTCTCGTATTCGGCCATGAACAACAGCGGATCATCGGGCAAAAACATCGGATCGACAGCGACAGGATCGCCTATTGCCAGATGTTTGATGCCCGCCCCCACCGCATCGATCACGCCCGCCCCATCCGAGCCGATGACATGCGGAAAATGCAGATTGAGACCCTTCCAGCCCACCCGCACAAACAAATCGACGCGATTGAGGGCAGCGGCTTTCATATGCAGACGGACTTCGCCTGCGCCGGGTTCGGGAATGGGCAAATCTCCAACGTACTGCACCTGCTCAAGACCGCCATGTGCAGTGAGAACGGCGGCCCGCATCAGCGCAGCCCCAATTCATTCCGTGCGATCACCATGCGCTGCACTTCGCTCGTGCCTTCATAGATGCGCGTGATGCGGGCATCGCGGTAGTAGCGCTCAATGGGCAACTCTTTACTGTAGCCCATGCCACCGTGAATTTGCAGCGCCTCATCCGTCACAAAGGCGGCGGTTTCGCTGGCAAACAATTTCGCCATACTCGCCTCCGTCGTAAAGCGGCTGCCATCGATTTTGCCGCGTTCTTTGGCGAGGACGGCGTTGTAAATCAGGGCGCGGCTGGCCTCAATGCGCGTCTTCATATCCGCGATCTTCTGCTGAATCATCTGGAACTGCCCAATCGCGCTGCCGAACGCCTTGCGCTCACGGGCATACTGCAACGCTGCTTCATAGGCCGCTTCCGCAATACCCAACGCCTGCGACGCAATGCCAATGCGCCCGGCGTCCAAAACGGTCATGGCAATCTTGAAGCCTTCGCCCTCCGCGCCCAACATATTTTCAATCGGACAGGCATAATCCTCAAACACGAGTTCGCTGGTGGCGCTGGCGCGAATGCCCAATTTTGGCTCTTTTTTGCCGCGAATGAATCCCGGTTGGCGGGCATCGATCAGGAAGGCCGAAATGCCCTTGTTGCCCTTCTCCGGCGCGGTCATCGTGAACAGCACCAGCAAATCCGCGACAGGCCCGCTTGTGACCCAGCTTTTGCGCCCATTGATGATGTAATGCGTGCCTGCTGCGTTCAGGACGGCGCGGCTTGCCATCGTCGCGGCATCGCTGCCCGACATCGGCTCCGTGAGGCTGTACGCGCCAATTTTTTCGCCCGTCGCAATCGGCGTGATGAAGGCGTGTTTTTGCTCTTCAGTGCCAAATTTCATCAGGCCGTAGCAGTAGAGCGAGTTGTTGACGCTCATGATCGTGCTGTGGCTGGCGTCGGCTTTGGCAATCTCGATCATCGCCAGGACATAGGCCAATGTGTCCATGCCTGCGCCGCCGTAGGCTTCTGGCACCTCCAAACCCATGAGTCCCATCGCACCCATTTTTTTGATGGTCGCCATCGGGAATTCGCCCGACTCATCAAACTCGGTAGCAATGGGCATGATTTCTTTCTGGGCAAAAGACCGCACGAGTTTCAAAAGTTCTTTATGTTCAGAGGTCAAATTTACGGTTAAAGACTGTTCATTATCAGAGATCACCATTGTGACTGCTCCCTACGACTAATTAACTCTGCATTTGATTATACAAAGCCCATCTTCTTGAAGCACATACCAGAATACAGATACAATTCTATAAATTAAAGAAAGGTATACAAATGTCCGAAACAAAAATTTGTAGTAAGTGTAAAAAAGAATTTCCTAAAACCAGGGAATTCTTTTATGGAGATAAACGCAGCAAGGATGGTCTTATATCTTGCTGCAAAAGCTGCCAACTAAAAACTAATGCAAACTGGGCAGCTGCCAACCCAGAAAAAGCGGTAGAAACTAAAAAACGTTGGTTGGAGGCCAATCCAGATAAAATGCAAGCAGCAAGAGACCGTTGGGCAATTGCCAATGCTGAACACATAAAAGAGGTAAAAAAAGCAAGGCGTGCGGCACATCCTGAATTATTTCGTCAAAGACAACACGAATTTCGTTCTAACAATCCGAATTACAACAAAAACTATGGACGCAATTGGCGTGCGACACATCTTGATCGAGCCCGCAAGAACAAAAAAAATTATTGGACAAATCATCCTGAACGAGTAAGGGTATCAAATCGTGAAAGGTATGCTCGAAAGAAAGGCGCAGAGGGCAAGCATACAGAGGCAGATGTCTTACAGCAGTTAGAACTACAGAATTACCAATGTTGTTGGTGTTGCAGAGATGTACATAACAGATATACCGTTGATCATCTCATTGCCCTTGATCGAGGGGGAAGCAATGGGCCAGAGAATATTGTTATTGCATGTCAGACTTGTAATTCATCAAAGAACAACCGCCACGTTTTTCTAGAGTGGTTACCACCATATCTTTTTATGGCTAGCATATAGGAAAATACCATGCTCATCAAAATTAACCACATTACCATTATTATCAGCGACGTAAAAACACGATCGAATCAAAAACAGGGGACACAGCTTCAAGCTGTGTCCCCTGTTTTGATGCTAAGGCCGAAGGAGATCTGACAGCAGAATTACAGGTCTGCTGTCAGATTGTGATGGGATGATCAGGGCGCTTCTGTGCTCTCGGCGCTGGCATCGCCACCATTGGTGCCTGTGCCATCAGCCTCCTGAGTGCTCTCAACGCCCGCAGCCTCCTCAGGCGTCTGGGTGCTCTCAGCCATCATCTCTGCGCCCGCAGCCTCGATATCATCGTAGGAAAGGCTGTATTCTTCCGCCAGGGCTGTCTGAGCCTGTTCCAATTCGGCAATTCTGGTCTCCAGGGAGGTAGTATCAATGTTCAGGTCTGTCAGTTCAGCAGCATACGTTTCCAGCAAGCCTTGCAGTTGGCTCAGGGAGTCCATATCAGCCAACACGGAACTGAGTTCCTGGGGATCGATGGCGGACAAATAGTTGGCAGCGTCTTCCGCGTTCAGTTCATCCAGAGCATCCGCGACGGCCTGCGGATCAAGACCCGCCAGATACTCGGTCAGATCGCCCAGATCCGACGCCAGTTGATTCAGTTCATCGGCATTGAGCATTGAAAGGAGTGTCGCTTGATCCTTATCATCCAGACCGAGGAAGAAGGCGGCGGCATCACTGACATTCGCACTCTTCAGGATTGCGGCTTCAAGAGCGCTGTCGTCTGTGTCGAGAAGAAGCTGCCCATACAGCACATTGGCAAGCTCCGGGCTGGCCTGATCAAGGTTGTCAAGAAGGTACGCATCCCGCGCTGCCGCGTCTTCATAGCCCAATGACGCCAGCAATTCCGGGTCTTTGATGCCGGCGACGAAGCCCATGTACGTATCAGGCGTCATATTGTCGATGAATCCCTGCACAACTTCCGGCGGAAGCTGGCCGATTACCGCTTTGATACCCTGATCGCCCAGCTTGCCTAGCACGCTGGTCAGAGCGCCCTGATCCATCTGTGCGAAGAAGCCCTGCATTTGCTCCGGCTTCAACTGGGTGAAATAGCCGGCAATTTGCTGGGGGGACAAGGAATTAAAAAACTCAGCCGTTGGGATAGTACCCTGCTGTGCCTGAGCAAACATCGGGACAGCCGCAGCCAACATCATCAGAGACAGCACAAAGGCGATAATTCCCGAACGGCGAAATGATTTTCTAATCATAACGAACAGACTCCATATGTTGTGTTTGTAAAAATGCTATGACGCAAAGCCATAACCCGATGATAAGCGATTTTTTGATCAAATGTCTATGAATAAAATGGGTTTTAACACGTTTTTATTAAAGTAATATGATTATATAGTATATTATGAATAATAGATTATCAGAGATATTTCAGGATGTTTTAACCGTTCAAGCAAATACCTTGTGACGTATCGATTTATGCCAAGAATCAAACAGGAGACATAGCTTGGACTGTATTGAATAGGGCTTAACAATTATAGTTTACTCAAAATAATCCGTTATTATGGTTCAGAGGCGAAGTCAACCGATAAATTATCGAGTTTTTAACAAAGATCGTCTCAGGAGACTTTTATGCCCATCAAAATCAATCACGTTGCTGTTGTCGTCAGTGATCTTGAATCATCCCTCCCCTTCTGGCGCGATCTGCTGGGCTTGAGCGGCGGCCAGACGCAGGATGTCCCCCAGGAACAGGTACGCATCGCCTTCCTCGAAGCAGGCGACTCGCATATCGAACTCGTCCAGCCTACATCTGAGACCAGCGGCATCGCTCAATATCTGGCAAAACGCGGCGCAGGGATGCATCACATCTGCTTTGAGGTGGAAGACCTGGAAGCGACGATGCGGCATATGGCCGCCAACGGCGTTACACTGCTCAATGATGTCCCCAAAGAACGCGAGGGACAGCGCTATGTCTTCATCCATCCCAAAAGTACGGGCGGCGTGCTGGTGGAATTGTATGAACAGCGGTCTAACGTGGATGCGCCACATAAATAAGTTCGTAGCCGAGCAGATTGGGCAGAAGCGGCGGCAGGACAGGACGATTCGCCGCCCGCGCCCGTTGATTGAGGAGGTTCTGGAGGCCGCTGCCCGCGATGTGCAAAGCCTCCACGCGATACCCATTGGACTCCAGCAGTTCGCGGCCCGTCTGAGCGGTATAAAGGTGCAGGTGAGTGCGATCCATCACCCCATAATCCTCATAGTTGAACTGGCCGCGCAGGAGTTTGAGGCGGATGCTCCAATGTGCCACATTTGGCAGCGAGACAATGAGCGTGGCATCGGGCTTTAAAAGGGAGCGGGCGGTTTGCAACAGGCGATCCGCATATTTGAGATGTTCCAAAATAGCCGCTGCAAACAGGACATCATAGGGAGCACTGGCCTGTGCTGCCTCCAGCGCATCCGTCGCATCCAGATCCACCGTGTAGACCTCGCTGCATCGCTGGCGGGCAATGGCCGTCGCCAGCGGATCAAATTCCAGGCCCGTCACGTGGCAGCCCAATCCCTGTTCCATATAACCAGAGAGATAGCCGCTGGCACAGCCCAATTCCAGCACCTGAGTTTTGGGCGGCACAAGGCGCATCAGAATGTTGTGGGCACTTTCGGGGTGATCCTGAACCGGATTAAAAATCTGCTCAAGGTGATATTTTGGCACGCTCATAGGATAAGTCCATCGGGAGGAAAGCGACAGTATAGCAAATTTTGCATACCACTCTCAAGTTTCATATCAAAACGTGCTCAGGGTTCTATACTCAAAATGGGAATAAAGTGCGGTTTCAGCACCTTGAAAAGGCGCAATCTATGACCTTTTCAAGTATATTCAGGTTTTTTATCATTCTGTACATCTGGGAAGATAGAGATAGGCGATACACTATCAAGACATAAGGAATTTTAGTCAAAGGAGCGTTATATGCGTCGTTTCCTCGTTCTAGGGGCAGCCCTGCTCGGCAGTACACTCACTGTCCTCGCACAGGCCGGTCAATGTCCTGTCCTCGTTCAAGATGCTTTGAATGCGGCGCAAGACTCATGCAGTGCTACTGAGCGCAATCAAGCCTGTTATGGCAATGTGCAAATCGAAGCCACGCTCACCAACCCGGCGCTGACATTTGCCAAACAGGGCGATACCATCCCGCTGAGTGCGATTGACCATCTCAAGCTGGCGGGCCTCGATATGACCGATGGCACATGGGGTGTGGCGCTGCTGCGCGTGCAGGCTGACATCCCCGATACCATGCCCGGCCAGAATGTCACTTTCCTGCTGTTTGGCGAAAACGAGATCGATAATCTCAGCGGAACCGATGCCCCGATGCGGGCCGTGTATTTCAAGAGCGGCATGGGCAGCACCGAATGTCTCGATGCGCCTGATGGCCTGCTCGTGCAGACGCCGGAGGGTGTCGATGAGATTCACTTCAATATCAATGGCGCAGAGGTGAGCCTCGGATCAACCGCCTTCTTCCAGACGCGGCTGAACGACGAAGGCAAGCCGCCCTCGCTCACGATGAGCGTGCTCGAAGGCCAGGGCAGCGTCACGGCCTACGGTGTCACACAGCCCGTGTTTGCAGGCTCCTGGGTGCGTATCCCGATTGATGCCGATTTCAATGTGGCCGCCGCGCCAAAAGAGCCGAAGCCCTACCAATTTGACACCTTCGATGTGCTGCCGATTGGCCTGCTGGATCGCAAATTCACCATCGTTCCGTCGCTCACCCAGGCGCAAATTGACGCAAAATTGAGCGACCTGATCCTCATGACGCCTATTCCGCCCACGCCGCACACCCTTACCAACGAGACAGCGGCCAGCGTGCAGGTGATGCTGCCAGGGAGCGAACCCATGACGTTAGAGGCGGGCAAAAGTCTCAGTGTCGATCTGTATGACGGGCTGCATCGCGTGGTGATCTGCCAGACAACCGACACCTGCGGCACGCTCGTGATCGAGACGCCAGGGAAGAGTGTAGAGACGGCCATCAGCGAGGGGCTGTTTAAAGCCAAATAAACCCCTCCCCAACCCCTCCCCGCTTCGCAAAGAGGGGCTTTTCCCTGTAATTATCACCATCCATACAGATCGTGGGTTTGTAGGGGCAGGATGCATCCTGCCCACGCTAAATCCGCGATAAATCGACCAGGGTGCAGCACGCTGGTAGGTGTATAGAACAGCGTGGTATCGATTTTCGCCTCACGCAATGGGTTCGCAACAGGTCAGAGCGTTTTTTTAGGGGCGACCCATGGGTCGCCCCTACGCCAATCCCACCCCACATTGAATAGGTATCGACACAACCGCGTTATCGTGTACCCCCCTACAAAGGCCTTTCCCTCTCCCCGCAGTGGGGAGGGCCAGGGAAGGGTTGCCCCTTTGTATCCACCCTCCATTCGTGGTTAAATCCTGTCTCAAGACTGCCGCGAGACATTGGGATTGCGATGAGAACATTCCGCTTGAGTGTGAGTATCCTGCTGCTATGTATCACCATTGGGCGCAGCCTCGCCCAGACGATTGACTGCCCAGTGCTGGAAAATGCCGCCTTTGCCGAAGCGCGGGCCTGGTGCAATGCCTTCAATACCGGGCAGGCATGTTATGGCAATTCGCCCGTTGAAGCGCGGATTCTTGAGCCTAACATGCCCTTCGTGCAGCCCGGCCAGATCGCCCGCCTGTCTGCCATGACGAACATGACGACCTATGCGCTACCCAATCAGTACGGGGTGGCGCTCAGTCAGAGCCAGCCCTACCCGCTGGATACCTGGAAGGCATCTAACGCCGCGATGATCGTCTTTGGCGAGACGACACTCATCAACCAGGGGCGCGAATATGAAGACCTGAATCTGCTGTCACTGGCCGTGACCGAAGTCGGCGTTGCCAATATCCGCAGTCGCCCCAATAAAGAGTCCAGCAGTATCGGGGCCGTTCGCAAAGATCAGACGATCAAGGCGACGGGACGACTAGCGGATAACAGTTGGCTGCGGATTCAACTGCCAACAGGCCGTGCCGGATGGATCTCGTCCAGCGTGCTCACCACCGATTTTAACGGTCTGCCCATCGTCAGCGCGGACGATCCCGCGCCCGCCCCCTACTATCGCCCGTTTACGGCCTTCACGCTTATCACGCGCCTGGATGATTCGCGCTGCACGACAGGCCCGGCCAGCGGCGTGCTGATCCAGACGCCCCGCGCTGATCCTGCTGCGCCCGATATGCGCTATAAAGTCCGCGTCAATGGCACAGCAATTGAATTTGAGGGTACGGTGTTTTTGCAGAGTGCCCCCAGCCAAGACCTGCGTATCTCCCTGCTTGAGGGCCAGGGGACAGTGACGGCGATGGAACAGTCTGTCGATCTGCGTGAAGGTCAGCGCGTGATTGTGCGCCTCGGCGCGTTGAAGAACGATACCATCGCGCCCGCAACACCGCCGCAGCCCGCCGCAGCCTATAATTACGCGCCGCTCCTGCCGCTGCCCATGCGCCTGCTGCCGCGTGAGGCGTATGTGGCCTTCGATATCAAGACTGCCCTGATTCGGCCCAAGCCTGAGAATGGCGAAAGTCCCCTGGGACGTGTGCTCGTGGCGGATCCGTGTCAGATTGGCGTGGCAGCAGATGGCGTGAATGTGCGGGCTGGGGCAGGCCGCGAATTTGCGGTGCGGGCTGTGCTCAATTTCCGTGAGAGCGCGACGCCGATTACCCGCGCCCTGGGGACGGATGGCGTTGTCTGGTGGCAGTTGTCACAGGATGTATGGGTATCGGGCGAAACCGTCGTCACGGGCGGCGATTGCGCTGCCGTTCCTTTGATCGATGCCGTGCGCCCACGCCTGCCTTGACCCTCACCCATTCTATCGTAGGGGCGCAGCATGCTGCGCCCCTACTACGGCTGCATCACGGTATTCCGCAGTTCTTCCAGCGTCCGCAACGCCAGCAAATTCTGCAAGCTGACGCCATAATGCTATTCAAATCCCGCATCCAACTTGAGATATTCATAGCCAAAATTACGCATATGAATGCCATCGCCTTCCAGACCGTACTTGGGCAGATCGCGGCTCGCCAGCCACAAATTCATCAGAGGCACATCATAGGTGCGAGCCACATCCAGCAGCGCCAGATTGAAGGCCATTGATTTTTGCCATGTGCGCCGCGACGGATCAGCGCTGAAGGTCGTCAGCACCGGGATCGTGCCATTGGCGAGCAGATCTTCCACCAGCAGCGACATCTGCGCCTTATAATCCTTTACCTCCATCGCCCGAATATCGTTCGGCCCGAACATGATGAAGGCCACAGCGGGCTTTCGCAGGCGCAGTTCACACACCAGCGGCGACTCATCCGGTTGGCACACCTTGTCGGCCATGAGTGGATCGAAGATGCTGTAGGAACTCATGCCCTTTTTGGCGGCCACACTCAACAGTTTGCGCGAGTCTTTGAAATAAGCCAGGGTATCGCTCAAATAATCATACGGGCCAAGCAGCGTGTCCTTACGGCTGATCAAATCCAGATACAGCGGATTGGCCGACACACTGTCACCAATTTTCGTGATCGACTGGCTACGAATGCCAAGCCGCTGCCCACGCAAATACACCTCGCGCATCGCCTCGCTGATATACGGGATGACAGGGGCCGCATACAGCGGCGCTGTCGTCTGCAAGCGCACCTGGGCCATATCTGCATCGGGCAGCGATTCGTTAACCGGAACCTGACTAAAGCGCAGGCCCTTCTCCAGCAGCAGCGGGCCGATCAGCACCCAGCCATCGAGCAGCGTCTCGCCATTGTCGCTCTGGCGCACATGCAGCCAATTGCCAATGCGATTGCGCTCCACAATCCGCGCCTCGATATCGGGATTGAGCACGCCAACGACGGGATAGGTCGTCCCTGGCCCCTCATACAGCGTCGTCGCATCTTTGGCATGGACATGATTTTGCGTATACCATGCCCCCACTGTCGGGGTTGCGGTGGGCGTGGCACTGGGCGGCAGTTCAGCGCCAGATATCTCTGTGCCAGGGGCAGGCGAGACAAGCGGCGTTACAATCAGAGGGATAGCGGCCTTTGTGGGGGCGATATTCACCGTGCCCGCCGTCACAGGCGGAAACAGACATTGCAGCCCTTCGCATGGCTGGAGCCTCTCAGCCGATGATGCAGACGTGGGCGCGGCGGTCAGCGCGGCCAATGTCGAGGAGAGATCGTCACCTGTGGGCGTGGCTGTCGCGGCCAGAGTGGGCAAAAGCGGCAGCTCTGTCGCGGTGAGCGTGGCCGTAGGAACATCGGTGAGGACGATAGCGGCGCGAGTCCGCTCCTGAGTGGCCGCCAGCACAGGCGCTGTCAGGGTCGCTTGAGGCGCGGCAGACGTGGGCGACACCAGTAGCGGGAAGGCCATCAGGGTTGGCAGGGTGCGATCCGCCGCATGACAAGCGCTCAACAGCAAGCAGAGAAGCCATCCATAATATTTGATACGCCGCATAAGAGTTCTGTCCTCAACTGTGCCGCATGTCTCTGGAAGGCTCAGTCTGTATGATGATTGTCGCTGCGTCTGACACACCTGCTGATTCTACTCTAATGGCACGAAGGGAGAAAGCATGGCTATCACGCGCTATAATAGCAAGATTGACATCGTTAGGGAGAATAGGCATGACCACGCTGCATCGCTTACAAAACGCGCATTGGCAGGTCGGGGTTCTGCCAGAGACCGGCGCATCCATTGCATTTGCCCGTGTTCGCTATAATGGGGTCTGGCTCGATGTTATGCGCCCTACACAGGAACCCGATTACGACAATTCCAGCAAATGCAGCAGTTTTATCATGCTGCCCTGGGCGAATCGGCTTCGCGGCGGCCAGTTCACATTTGAGGGCGAGTCCTATCAATTGGACACAACTCCCGATGATGGCACAGCCCGTCATGGTGATGTGCGCAAACGTATCTGGGAGGTGGACGAGGCGCACGGCCAGCATTTACGTCTGGCATTCGATTCGTCAGCCCATCACCACCTGAATTACCCCTTTGCATTGACCGCCAGCGCTGAATATACACTGGACGAGGGCGTTTTTACGCTGCGCATCACCGTAACCAATGAGGACACGCGGCGCATGCCCGTTGGATTTGGACATCATCCCTATTTTGTGCGGCCCGGTGGCGATAATACCCCGCTGCTTCATATTCCGTGCCATCGCTATTTTGAGCTGCACGACTCGATGCCCACCGCTGCCTCTCAACCTCTGACGCCCGACATTGATTTTCGTTCGCTGCGGCGTCTCGATGAAGGTGACAAACTCGATCATCTGCTGACGGAACGCATGCCCGATGATCCGATTAAGATTGCGTATCCGGCCTGGAAATTTGCCCTTGAGATGCGCTGTGACAAACTCTTCAAGCATATTGTCGCCTACACGCCTGATGAGCCCTCTCTGGCGATTGAACCCATGACCATTGCCACTGACGGATTCAATCTCATGCA
>Ga0105044_10010394_pt1 | contig 12704 bp, 1 predicted proteins | sample MAT01_FD_78092 | JGI IMG/M metagenome (GOLD analysis project Ga0105044, IMG submission 78092) | Freshwater microbial communities from Lake Fryxell liftoff mats and glacier meltwater in Antarctica - MAT-01 | ecosystem: Environmental > Aquatic > Freshwater > Ice > Liftoff microbial mat | place...
AACATAAGCCGTATTTTTCGCATCTGTTGAGATTCCAGTGATATGCGAAAAGTCTGATAGGTTTTGAGAGTTCGTGCTCACCGAAGTCGATTAATCCAAACGTGTCATGTGCAAAGTCCAGCTAACACCCTGCGGTGCAGCTCCCAACAGTCCCTGTGTCGGTTCCATCGGCGTTACGGGTATCACCAGGCCCGGTTGCACCAACACCCAGGCCGCCGCTCATGTTGTTGTTATCACCGTAGTTGATATCGCCTGCTACAGTATCATTCGTAGTGACAGTATCATTATTGGTGTCATTATTGGCGACTGTGGTATTGCCTGTGTTGTTGTTGCCACCGTACACCTGATCGGTTCCACTCAGATCGCTGACGGTATCACTGCCATCGCTGCCTGTTGCGCCTGCACAACTGTTATTGTTACCGCCGTAGGAGATATCATTGCCTGTGCCGCCTGTGACAAGTGTATCAGCAGCATCCGTCCCTGTACCACCAACACCCGCGACACAGTTGGCATTGTTGTTGCCACCATAGACAGTATCATCACCAGCGCCGCCTGTGATGCTGTCGGCTCCGGCATCGTTGCCTGTCGCACCAGAGACGTTCTCGTTACCGCCATAGATCGTATCAGCACCATCACCACCGTCAATCGTATCGGTTCCATTGGAGGCACAGTTTGCGCCTGAGATGGCATTTTTATTCCCGCCATAGATGATATCAGCGCTGGCGTCAGTTCCACCGGTGATGGTATCGCCTGAATCCTGTTGAGGAGCGGTACAGGTGATGACTGTTGTGATCTCCGAACCGCCATAGATGACATCAGCGCCATTATCGCCATTGATCGTATCAACGCCCGCACCGCCGTACACCAAGTCATTGCCATCGCCGGCGTTGATTATATCGTTGCCAGCCGTGCCTGTGATCATATCGGCCTGGGGTGAACCCTCGATCCTGGCGATGGCATTGGCAAGGATCAGGCTGAAGCTGCCAATCACCGTCTGGACGGTTGTTTGTCCGGCCTTGATCGTAATGCCCGCTGTCATGCCGGTAAAGTCGAGCGTATCGGTGTTGGCCGCACCGCTGTTGACCGTGACCTGTACTGCGCCCAGCCCCTGACCGATGAACTTATACTGGTTGTTGCCTGTCCCAGCATTGATCGCCCACGTTCCAGCGACATCAGTATCAATCGTGAAAATATCGGCGGCTGTCCCGGTCGTGAGAGTGCCGTTTTCAAAGTTCTGGAACACATCGGTCTGGCTGTTGGCCGCGACATTAAAGGTCGTGCCCGTCTGCGTGACGGTTGTGACAAGGCTTGTGGTTGATGTGAATGTGTCGCCTGCCACAGTATTTGTGCCACCATCCACCGTTGTGCTCTGGGCATCCTGCGTCAGGCTCACCGTGTCATCGCCTGCATTCGTATTGATGGAAGTCACACTTCCGGCATTGCCCGCCGTAATCACATCATTGCCCGCGCCCGTGTTGAGCTGTGTCACCTGTGTCGGGTTGGTGATCGTCCCTGTCACAGCGCCCGTGCTGCCAAGTGTGACGGTCTCGATATTGCTCAGGGTGTGGGTGTTGCCACCATCGACAACGGTGTTACTGGCGGCCAGCAGCGAAACCGTCAGGGCGCTTGAGCCAGAGTAAGCGTAGGTATCCGTATCCGCGCCACCATTGACCTGGACATTGGTGTTGGTGGCCCCAAACGCAGCATCCGTCACGTTAATCGTGTCGTTGCCCGCATTGGTGACAATCGAGCCGTAGCTATTGGTGGACAGATTGAAGGTGTCTGCGCCGCTGCCGCCCTGGATCGCATCGAAGCCGATGAGTGTATCGGTGTTTGTGCCATCGCTGACAGCTTCCGAGCCACCATCCAGCGTGAACGTCAGCGCCGTTGATGAGGGGCTGTAATTGGCCGTATCCGTTGTGCCTGTGCCGCTGTTAAACGAATTATCAATCGTATCCCAGGTGATGTTGAACGTATCGTTCCCTGTGCCCGTGCTGATGCTTTCCATATTTGCCAGCGTATCGGTGGTTCCGTTCACCACTGTTGCATTCCCGGCTCCGGTGTAATTGACCGTCAGGGCCACCGCCGCTGTGTAGACTGCTGCATCCTGGCCGCCCGCTGTATTGCCGCTGCCATCATAGGCGTTATTCTGGGCGTCCCAGGTGATGGTGAAGGTGTCATTGCCATTGCTGGTCGTGATGTTGTCGATATTGGTCAGCGTATCGCTTGACGCACCATCTGTGACGATGCCTGTGACCGTGTTCACCGTCAGATTGGTGGTGATGATATTGCTGATGATGTAGCTGTTATTGCCCGCGACTGATCCGCCATTAATGACTGTATTCGTGCTGCCCCAGAAGACATTGAAGGTGTTATTGCCGTTCTTGCCATCGAGAGAGGTATACAGGCTTTCACCGCCTGCGCCCAGATTGAAGGTATCGGCCAGATTGGAGGCGATGATCGTCTCAAAGTTGACCAGCGTATCAACGCCGCCCGCTGTTGATGTGGCGGTGGCAGTCGCCCCGTTGAGATCAAAGGTCAAGCCTGTGGTGCTGCTGAGATAGCTGGCTGTATCGCCTGTGGCCGTGACATGTGCGCCGCCGTTGAAGGTGTTGTCCAGCGCATCACCTTCGATCAGGAAGATATCATCCTGCCCACCCGTCGTGATGGCCTCGAAGTTGGAGAGCGTATCGGTGGTTCCGCCGTTGACAACGGTGTCCGTGCCTGTCCCCGTGTAATTGACCGTCAGGGCCACCGCCGCTGTGTAGACTGCCGTGTCCTGGCCGCCCGCTGTATTGCCGCTGCCATCATAGGCGTTGTTCTGCGCGTCCCAGGTGATGGTGAAGGTGTCATTGCCATTGCTGGTCGTGATGTTGTCGATATTGGTCAGCGTATCGCTTGACGCACCGTCTGTGATGACGCCCGTGACCGTGTTCACCGTTAGATCGGTTGTGATGGTGTTGCTGATAACGTAGCTGTTATTGCCCGCGACTGATCCGCCATTGATGGCCGTATTCGTGCTGCCCCAGAAGACGTTGAAGGTGTTATCGCCGCCGCTGCCATTGAGCGCTGTATACGCCACTTCGCCCGCTGCTGATGTCAGGTCGAAAATGTCGTTGCCGCTGCCTGCGATGAAACTCTCAAAGTCGAGCAGGGTATCGGTCTGTGCGCCGTTGACGACGGTTATAGTGCCTGCGACGGTGAGATCATAGGTGGCGGGATTGGATGTGCCGCTGAAATCAGCCGTATCACCGACAGCGGTGTTGCCGTTGGCATCAAACGTGTGATTCTGCCCATCCCAGGTGATGGTGAAGGTATCGTTGCCGTTGCTTGTGGCAATATCGGCGATGCTCGTCAGAGTGTCAGTGGCTGCGCCATTCGTCACCAACCAGTTGCTGCCGGAAAGCGATACAGTCAAATTGGTGGCGGTTGTGCCGACGACATAGCTGTCACTGCCCAGACCACCATCGAACGTATTGGCGGTTACTCCCCAATCGATGTTAAAGATGTCATTGCCCGCGTTGCCGTTGAGGGTGGTGTACTGCGCCTCGCCCGCGCCCGTGACATTGAAGATGTCAGCCTGATTCGAGGCGATGATATTCTCAAAGCTGGTGAGCTGATCCGTGCCTGCGCCCGCCACAACGCTCTCGACGCCACCATCCAGATTGAAGGTCAGGCCTGCTGCGCTGAGGGTGTAATCTGCCGTATCGGAGCCTGCGCCGCCGTTGAAGCCGTTGTTGATGCCGTCGCCCTGAATGGTGAAGGTATCATTGCCGCCGCCTGCGCGAATGTCCTCGAAGCCGATCAGCGTATCGGTATTGCCACCATTCACAACTGTCGCATTCCCGCCCCCGGTGTAGGACACGGCGAGATTGACGGCGGCGGTGTAGTTGGCGGCATCGACTGTCGTCTGGCCCTGGGCATCGAACGTGTTGTTCTGTGCATCCCAGGTGATATTGAAGGTATCGTTGCCGCCGTTGGTTGTGATATTCGAGATGTTGGTCAGGTTATCTATGGTCACGCCGTCGGTCACGCTGGCGGCCAGATTGTTGTAGGTGACGGTCAGATTTGTCGTCGGGCCTGTGACCGCATAGGAATTTGTGCCTGTGCCGCCGTCAACTGCATTGGCGGTTGCGCCCCAATCGATGTTGAAGGTGTCATTGCCGCCCATGCCATCGAGCGACGCATACTGTGCTTCGCCCGCACCCGTGACATTGAAGATATCGGCCTGATTGGAGGCGATGATGCCCTCAAAGTTCACCAGGGTATCCGTGCCCGCGCCCACGACGACAGTCTCTGTGCCGCCATCCAGATTGAAGGTTAAGCCTGCGCCACTGAGGGTGTAATCGGCGATGTCGCCAGTGGGGGTGATATTTGCGCCTGCATCAAAGGTGTTATTGACCGCATCGCCATTGATGACGAAGGTATCGTCGCCGCCGCCTGTGGTGATGTTCTGGATATTGCTCAATGTATCGGTTGCAGCGCCATCTGCGACAGTAGCAGCGCCAGCCCCCGTATAGGCAACGTTCAGATTAACCATTGTCCCCGTCGCTATGTAGGTATTGGTTCCTGTGCCACCGTCGCTGGTGTTGTTGGTTGCGCCCCAATCCAGATTGAAGGTGTCATCGCCGCCGTTGCCAAACAGATTGGTATATTGTGTTTCGCCCGCGCCCGTCACATTGAAGGTGTCGGCCTGATTTGAGCCGCGCACAACCGCGAACGAAATAATTGTGTGGTTGTTGGCCCCGCCGTTGGTGACGGTATCTGTTGTGCCGCTGAGCGAGAAGGTGAGGCCCGTTCCAGTGGTCGAGACATAATCGACTGTATCGATGCCGCCCAGACCATTGAAGGTCAGATCACAGTTGCTCCAGGCGACGTTGAATGTATCCGCCCCTGTGCCACCCACGAATGACTCAAAATTGTTGATGGCTGTCGTAATGGCGGGTGTGGCTGTCAGGGCAGCGGTGGCCGCCGCACAGCTTGAGACAGTGACGGTCTGGCCGACAACGCTGCTGAGCGTGATGGTATCGCCTGCCGCCGTATTCGTGCCGCCGTCAATCGTGCCGCTCGTCGTCAGATTTTCCAGCGTCACAGTGTCATCGCCGCCATTGGTGCGGATGGTTGTGCCCGCCAATGAGCGCTGCACAAGCACCATATCATTGCCTGTGCCTGTGTCAAACGTGGTGAAGACTCCAGTGAAGGTATCGGTCACAGCGCCGCTTGTCACGGTGGTATTGACAGTGGGATCCAGGACGACGGTCAGATCCGGGGCGACTGTTGAGTAATCAACGATATTATTGCCCGCAGCATCGGTGATGGTGTTGCTAAAGGCATCGAAGATGTTGAATTTGTAGGTGTCGTTGCCCGCACCACCATCTAACGCGACGCCGCCCGTATTCGTCATATTGAAGGTATCGTTGCCTGCGTCGCCTTGCAGCGATAAAAAGCCTGAGCCATTCACCACATTAAAGGTGTCATCCTGAGTCGTGCCGATGACCGTCTGGATAAAGGAGAGGGTGTCAGTACCCGTACCGCTCACAACCGTATCGATGCCCACCCCAAGATTGGCCGTGATTGCTGCCACATCGGTGTAGTCAATTGTATTGCTGCCACCCTGTCCATAGAAGATGTTGTTGGTGGCATCGCCCGCGACATTGAAGGTGTCGTTGCCCGACCCGCCTGCAATATTTTCCACACCTGTGAAAGTGTCGGTGGCTTTTAAAGCCTCAACCACTGTCCCCGCGCCTGTGCCCGTATAGTTGATGGTCAGGGCGTTGGGGGAGGTGAGATACCATAAATCATCGCTTGCACCAGTCCCCATAGCGAAGGTGTTGGCGACAGTATCCAAGCCCGCTGCGCTGCCCGCACGGATGAGATCATCGCCGCCCAGCGTGTTGACAGTGACGACAGTCGAACTATCAATCGTGACGTCGTCGCCGGCATCATCCAGCGTCAGCGTTTCAATGCTGATGAGGGTGTCGGTATCAACCGGGGGAAGGGGGACATCACTGTCATCAACCGTATTGCCGCCAGCGGTCAGGATGGCCGTGTAGGACAGGTTAGAGGTCGTGTCATTGTAAGAGACGGTATCTAGCCCGCCGCCGCCGTTAAAAGTCTTGAGGGTTGTGCCGAGGCCGTTGTTGACCGTCCAGGTATCGCTGCCCGCGCCTGCAATGATCGTCTCAAAGTTACGCAGCGTGTGGGTGAACCCGCCGTTCGCAACGGTGGTATCCGCCGTGTTCATCGTGAAGTTGAGACCACTCACTACGGAGCTGTAATCAGCGCTGTCCGTTCCGACATTGGCATCAAAGGTGCGATCTGCGCCGACACCAGACATTGTCCAGGTATCATTGCCCGTACCGCTGACAACCACCTGGAAGTTTTGCAGCACATCGCCGCCCGCCTGGGCCACTGTCACAGTGCCGCCTGCGGTCACACCCAGCGTGAGGGCGGCGCTGGTGTTATAGTTGGCCGTGTTGCCGGTCACGGTTGATGTACCCGCTCCGTCATAGATATTCGCAACGTTATCAAGGAGGCCGAAAACTTGATTGACGTTGAGCGTATCGTCCTGAGCTGTTCCGGTGACATTTTCGATGTTGAAGTAGCTATCAGTCGCTCCACCATCGGTGATGGTCAGGCCAAAGAAGAAGGAATTTGTGATCGTCGCGCCCGTTCCTGATGTCAGGACAACCGTGTCTGTACCACCATTGCCATTGAACGTATTGACAACAGCATCCGATGTGACATTGAACGTGTCATTCGCCGCACCCGTTGTGAAAGCCTCGAAGTTTTGAAGCTGCTGGGTGACGCCGCCCACGACGGCAGTTTGAGCGGCGGCGCTCGTGTAGTTCACCGTCGCTGTGCCCAGCGCAGCGAAGTTCGCCGCATCACCCAGGCCCGCGCCGCCGTCAAACACAGTGGTCGTATTCACCAGGTTGAAAGTCACGCTATCGTTGCCGCCGCCGCTGTTGACGAGGGTATAGCCTGTCGCATCATTCACCGTCACAGCATCGCCGCCTGTGCCGAGATTGATGACTTCCATATTCTGCAAGGTGTCTGTCACGCCGCCCGATGAGGCGAAGTCATCGCCCATATTGAGGATAAGTGTCAGCGGTGTCGCGTCTGTATACGACACCGTATCGCTATCGACTGCACCACCATCATAAACATTGTTGAAGCCATCCCAGGTGATGTTGTAAGTGTCATTGCCTGCCTGACCCAGCAGCACCGGCACAGCCGAACTTGCGCCTGTATTGACGATATTGAAGACATCATCGCCTGCGCCTGCATTGATAGTGGGCAGGATGCTGCCTGCCAGAGCACCTGTGCGATCAATCGCAAAGGTATCTGCGGCATCGCCCGTATTGACGATTTCCAATTCTCTCCAGCGATCCAGCGAAGCTCCATCAACGGCGCGATCATCAATGCCATCGATGGTGACATTCAGCCCGACGCTGGTCGGATCATAGGTGAGTGTATCCGTGCCTGTACCGCCGATATAGGTGTCGTTGGCCCCGTCGGTGATCACGATGAAGAGATTGTTGAGCGCATTGCCCGTGACGATATCGCTGTTCGTACTGCCGTAATAGGTGGTGAAGCCTTCGGAGCCGGCAAAATTGATGGCGCTGGTCGAGCCAGTGGCGCTGATGCCTGCTGACAGATCCACCGTGACATCAGTGCCATATAAGCGCATATCCAGCGTGTGATTTGTGCCTGTCCCCAGATCAATCAGACTGGTTTTGGTAATGTCGGTAGGGGCCGCCTGGACGACCACTGTCTGGCTGCCACTGCCCAGCAGCACGTTTTCGACATTGGTCAAGGTATCAGTGCCGAGGCCCGTGCCTGTGACGGTCAAACTGTTGCCATTGATGTTAACCGTCAAGTTCAAGCCAACTGCGTTAGGGACATAGCTGACCGTTTCCGTTCCCGCAGCGCCTGTGAAGATGTCATTCGTCGCGCATTGGGTACGCGATGTCGTGCCATTGAGCGGCAGAAGGACGGTCAGACCCGCAGCAGGGCAGAAGGAATTGAGCGGAGTTGTGATCATCACATACAGCGTGCCGCCGCTCAAACTCTGGTAGACGTTGATCAAATCAGGGTCGAAGCCTGCTCCGGTTGCGCCGCCAAAATCGATGCTGTCCGTCGCGTTGTTATCCAGCACAACTGCGCCTGTCGCGCTGGCACTAAACTCATAGAGTGTCGCTGTTCCAACTGGCGCGGTATTGGCTTTGAAGACGAAGCTGGGCGACGTATTGGAGGCCGGTATTCCGGCTATTCCGGCATTGATCAGCACATAATCATAATAATTGACGGTGTTCGCGCCGACGACCTTGCTGCGCTGTGCGGCATTGGCCGTCGAGCCAATCACATTTTCAACATTGGAGAGATTTTGCGTAAAGGCCGTATTCTGGATTTGCACGGTGGCCGTTGTGCCGTTGACCGTCACATCCAGATAATTGTTGCCCGTAAAGCCCTGATAGGACACGCTGTCGCCAGGGTTGATCGCTGTTCCAGCCGCATTTGCTCCGCCATCAATCGTGTCATTGCCAGTGCTGGCCGTAATCGTATCCGTGCCCGTTCCCGTATCAATCGTGTCATTGCCACCGCCGCCATTCACGATGTCGTTGCCGCCGCCGCTGTTGATGACATTTGCGCCTGCATCGCCTGTGATGGTGTCGGCTGCGTTTGAGCCTGTGACGTTCTCGACGCCAGTGATGGTTCCGTTGAAGAAAAAACTCCCATAGGTTGATGCCGAGAGATTGACGTTAACGCCGATGGGAAAGCCGAAAAATGTAAATGAATACGCACTGGCGTTTAACGTATCCGTTCCCGCGCCACCATTAATGTTATCATTGGCATCGTTGATGGTATTGACGAGGACGATATCGTTGCCATCTTCACCATTGATGGCGTCAATGCCTGCACCGCCGTTGAGGGTATCGTTGCCGCCGCCCGCATTGATGATGTCATTGCCGGCGTTGCCATTGATGATGTTGTTCAGACCATCGCCGCCGAGCGTGTCAACGCCATTCGAGCCGTTCAGATTCTCGAAGCCGGAGAGGGTGTCTGTTGCACCAGCGCAGGCCGCTTTGGTCGCGGTAGAGGCCAGCGCCACCGTGACACCGGGGTCTGTTGCAAAGGCGATGGGCAGGGTGCTGTAATCGAGTGTATCTGTGTCTGCGCCTGCATTGAGCGTATCCGTGCCGCACGAGCCAAAGATGATGTCATTGCCCGCAAGGGTATTGATCACGTTGTTTGCCGTCGACGTGATGATGGTGTCGTCTTTATTGGTCGCGTTGAGATTTTCAAATGTTCCAGCGGCAAAATTCACACTTACCGACCCTGCCACCGTCGTTTGCACCGAGATAGATGTACCCGACTGTAAATTGGCAATCACGCCTGCGACGCTGGTCGTGATATTGCTAAAGTCGATGAGATCCGTGCCACCCTGATCATCAATCGTGACGAAACCTGTCACACCATCTTTGAAATTATAGGTTTCGTTGCCAACAGGGTCGTAATTCTCAGGACTCCAGCCGGAACTGGGGTTATTGGCATCGCTGTCGTAGATGATGGTGAAGATCGCTCCCGAAAAATTGACCACATCATTTCCAGCACCCGTGAAGACCAGCCCATTTCCAATGACGTTGACCGTATCGTTGCCTGCCAGCGTCTCAATATAGTTGGCCTGTGCCGCATTGTTCGTGACGATATCATCAAAGATCGTGGTGGTGGCGTCAAACTGGCCGCGTATACAGTCCACTTCGCCGCCTACCTTGAGGACATATCCCGTATAAGGCGTGCCTCCAGTGACGACTGCCGAGCAAATGCGGCTGCCTGTTGTGTTGGTCCCAGTATTGAGATTGAGCGTGACCCCTGTGCCACCGACAACATCGTCATAATAGATGTGATCGTAGCCCGTATCACTCAGATAACCGATGTTGTTATTGCCTGTACCCCCATAAATGAGATCATAACCAGCACCACCATCGATTCTGTCATCGCCCGCGCCACCATTGATCGTATCCTGGCCGTCATCGCCACGCAGAATATCACCACCATCACCGCCGTTGAGAGTGTCATTGCCAGGGCCGCCCGCGATGTTATCGACGCCATCAAACCCGTTCATTACATCGTTACAGGTGGTTCCGCCGAGGCTAGGATCGTCGAAATTTGTTCCATTTATAGGACCATTAGTATTGTTGCCCAACCCATCGCAAATGCCTATGGTGATAGGCGGCGCAGGCGGGAGGGTATCGATGACAACAGGGGCCACCGGGACGGCCTCGACAAAGGTAGTCTCAACAGCCTCAAGGCGTGGGGCAGGGGCGGTACGGCCCGATTCGCTGCCGCTGTTTTTGATGCACTCGATACGGTTGGGCTGGCTCTGGCAGTCGTCCCCGCGTGTGACAGAGACGGGATCGCTGCCTGCGCCGATGATGAGGTAGTAATCATAATAGAAGAAGGAGTTGGTATTGAGCTGGCGGAACTTCAACGTCGCCATACCATCCATTGTCTCCGGGGTGGCGCGGATGGTGACGGTATAAAATTGAATATCAGGCGTCTCGACGTTAAACCACTCAAAGAAGCTTTGGGCATCAATACGTTCCGGCAGGGTGGGCATGAAATCATCTGACCCACGAGACGCGAAAATTTCAGGGCGTTGATCGTTAAAGCGTGCGACGGGCAGCGCCTCGACCTGCATCTGCAAGCCGGGCTGTGTGTCAGTCTTGGGTTTGCCTCCCACCATAAACGAACGGCCCGGCAGCAGGGGATTCACATTGTCAAGCAGGGTGCGATCTTCCGAGATCGGTGCGCCCTTGAAGAGCATGACGCGGACAAGACCTTTGATGGCAGGATCGGTATTGCGTTTTGTCACCGTCAAATCGTAGCGGCGGTTTTCAGTCGCTGTAAATTGATAGATCGCGACATGCGGATTGTTTGTGGGGAGGGCCTCCGCAATGACGCTGCCATCAAGATCATACAGGGTGAAGGAGGGATCAATCAGATCATCCAGGCCATACACAACAATCGTGACGTCTTCCTTGGGGAGCGTCCCGAACGCATACAGGGCGTCTGGCGTGTTTCTATCAAGCAGGGATTCGCCCGACTCGAAGTAATACAGATACGTTCGTTCCGCATCAGGTTTTGCCGCAATGCTCACACTCTCACCGTCTGTTGAAGCATCAGAGGCGTGCAAGAAGCCGATCCCGACTGCACACAGCAGCACAAGGATGAAAGAACGAACAGTCCAGAACCAGTATTTTGTTTGCATATCAGTCGCCTGAAGGATTTTCCCACGACCTTACTATAACATCAGTTTCGTCAAGAATGAATAGTTTTTAGAAAATCAATACGAATCTCGAACAATTGCAAAACGTTGATTGATCCTCGCTATACCGCTAACATATATCCCAACTTATCCCAAATTTCATAACAGTTGTTTGCAAATAAGCACGAGAGTTGGTGCTGTCACACGAAGACACATCCTCTTTACAGCTTTTCAATCGGAAGGGGAGATGCGCTGTTTCCTGCCTGACGCGGCTGTCTTGTGCCGACGCCCCTTGTCGAGAGGCGCGGCCTCTGGCATGATCGACAGCATCCACCTGATGTAAGGATGCGATCCATGCACCGCTTCGCCCGTTTCGTGTGTTTTTTGCTTGTGTGTATTCCTCTGGCAGTGGCGGCCCAGGATGCGGTGTCTACTACTGAGCCCACCGCCCAGGCCACACCAGATATGCTGGTTCCTCTTGAAATCATTCCCACCGAAGAAGTCCCGATTGATCCTGTCGCCGTCAGCGATGCTCCGCCCGCTGTCACGCCGATTGATGAGGGCGGCTATGACATCAGCAATATCCTGCTGATGGGGGCGACGACGAATAAATTTAGTAGCAATCCCGGCCTGACCGATTCGCTGCTCATCATTTCCATCAATCGCACCACGCAGAATGTCTCCGTCGTGTCGCTGCCGCGTGATTTGTGGGTGTATGCCCCCGGCTTCGGTATGGTCAAGATCAATCAGACCTACTTTTTTGCCGAACGCAAAGAGAAGGGCAGCGGCGTCCAGCTCCTGAAGGACACCGTGCTCTATAATCTGGGTCTCCAGATCGATTTTTATGCCAAAGTGAACTTTGATACGTTCGGCGAGCTCATCAATTCCGTCGGCGGCGTCGATGTCTCAGTAGACTGCACGATTCAGGATTGGAAGCTCAAGGACGCGGCGACGGATCGCAGCGACCCTGATAGTTGGGAGATGTACACGCTGTCCGTCGGAGAGCACACGCTGCGCGGCGATCTGGCGCTGTGGTATGTCCGCAGCCGCCGCACCAGCAGCGATCTGGATCGTGGACGCCGCCAGCAGGATGTGCTGCGGGCGCTGTATCGCAAAATTCGCACCAACGGCCTGCTGGAAAATTTTCCGGCCCTATGGCAGCAGGTCACGGCGATGGTCGAGACCGATATCATGCTGCCGGATGCGCTCAATCTGCTGCCTGTGGCCGTCAACACCGATACGGGCGATGTGCAGTATTACACCATGCATCTCAATGAAGAGGTGACGAATGGCTACAGCCAGAATGAAGGCCGCTTCATCCTCGAATTGCAACCGAAGGCCATCGCCCGCCTGATGCAGGATGTGGTCACGCCGCCGACGACGAGTCAGGTCAACGGTGTGCGGCCTACCGTCGCGGTCATCAATGCCAGCG
>Ga0105044_10010396_pt1 | contig 12703 bp, 10 predicted proteins | sample MAT01_FD_78092 | JGI IMG/M metagenome (GOLD analysis project Ga0105044, IMG submission 78092) | Freshwater microbial communities from Lake Fryxell liftoff mats and glacier meltwater in Antarctica - MAT-01 | ecosystem: Environmental > Aquatic > Freshwater > Ice > Liftoff microbial mat | place...
CGGCGAAGGCATCGGCAACGGGATAGAAAGCGGAGCCGGCGGGGGCACGGCGCAGTTGGATTGCGCGACCACATCGGTGGTTTGTTTCGATTTCTGGCAGGCCGGTTCGGCCAAAGCCGCGAGGCCGCACACGGCCAGCCCGAATGTGCCGGAGAGCAATTTCCATCGTGTCAGAGTCATGGCGGGAACCTCGATTCTCTAGGGATAACGCCCCCGCATATATCGCCCAGATTCCGCCGCGCCTACGCCAGTTCAATTTCGGGTGCGCCTTTCGATTTGGGCATTCTGGAACACCCAATCCCCGTCATTCCCGCGCAGGCGGGAATCCAGAAGGCATTGTTCCCAGAGTGCAAAATGGATTCCCGCCTGCTCGGGAATGACGGGAGCGAATGTGCAATTAGACTCGTGGGCGAAATCCCTCGGGGGCACTCTCAAATTCACGATCCGGTGCCGATCCGGTGCCAAATTTTTGGAAGTGGAATTGAAGATAGAGAGAGTTAGTGTCAACCTTCGGGCATCACGAACTTGCGGAGTAAAGAATAATACTGTTCGCAGCGTTCGCCCCACAGGCCGGGGTCTGTCGGCATCATGATTTTTAGCGGTCGAAAAGCCACGAGCACCGCCACGCGATTGGCATCGAGTTTGTCCATCCTAAGTTGAATTTCGATCGGTTCTCTCCCAGGGAGCGGAAACCGCCGTGTTCCCGAGAGGAACGCGAATACGGCGCTGCGCTGGCTCGGTTCCTTTTGGCCGTTCGGCATTTCGACCCGCAAGCGAATGATCCCCGGCTCGCTCTCCACTACCGTCCCGTGGATTTCATCCACGAAGCCCTTCAACTTGATCGCGGCGAGCTTTTCCGGCAGGCACGCTTCAAACTTATCCGAAAGCACAAAGCGCTCATCGATCCCTTCGCAAATGCTATCCGGAACACCTTTACGGATCGAACTCAGCGATTCTGAATCCTCGGCGGGCAGCGACTCCCCGAGCGGAGCCGATGCGGCCCACACATCCCAACCGATGGCTTTGGAATACTGATCGACCAGTTCCTTCATGTTGGGTTGGCGTTCGCTCGGGAACTTCGAGAGCGCCTGTTGAATCACTTGTTCGACCGTAGAGGGAATTTTCGTGATACCGAGCTTGGAGAACTTCGGAGGGGTTTCCCGCACGTGGGCGTTCAACAATTTCGTTTGATCCTTGTAATCGAATGGCAATCGGCCCGTGAGCATTTCGTAAAGGATCACGCCGACGCTGTAGATATCGGCGCGGGCATCGGTGCTATCCCCGCGGATCATTTCGGGGCTGACGTACGCCGGGGTTCCGCAGGCGTGAATGCCCCCTTCCCCGGTGAGTTCGACGAGCTGAATGTGCGGCTTGGCGGTGAACCCGGCGAAGCCGAAATCCATGATTTTCAGGCTCTCCGCATCGGTTCCGGGATCAACGACCATGAGGTTGGCCGGTTTCAAATCGCGGTGGGCGATCCCGGCCTTCTGCGCGGCGTAGAGGCCGTGGCCGAGCGGCCCGATGAGCTTCGCTAAGCGCTCGTATTGGATTTTGCCGCCGGCGTTGAACAAGGTTTCGAGCGTGATGCCTTCGATGTATTCCATCACTAGCGCCGGGCCGAGCGGATCGGTAAGCGAGGCATCGAGCAAGCGGACGCAATACGGATGACAGAAGCGCGACATCGATCGCACTTCCGCTTGGAAGAATTGATCGAACTTCGGAGATTGCGTCGCGCTTTCTTTGATCCGCTTAACACAGACTTTGCGGTTGGGATCGGTGAGATCGGTAGCCAAGTACACTTGGGCATTGCTTCCCTCGCCTAGGAAACGCAGGAGTTTATACCGCTTCAAGTACACTTCCCCCAACGGGCCTTCCAAGGCGCGCGGTTTGGGGGTGACGAGCGTCAACTCGACTGGTTTATCTTCGACTCGCGATTTCGCGGGCGTTCCGAACAGCCGCATTGGGGAAACCTCAAGATTCTCGCAGGCGTGAAATCGCAGTGCGAGTACCGATGCGAGAGTCTAGTTCGCAATTCCCCGATACGCAAACGCGAGTATCCCGGTGACCGCGATGATCCGGCGAACTGCGGATCGTCAATTCCCCTCTCCCCCTCGTGTGAGAGGGGGAAATTCAGCGAGCTCCGCTCAACCATTCGGGCATCGCTTGAATCTTTCCTTCGGTATCGACGCACGCGAGAGTCGTCGCGCCTTCGCAGCACAGCCCGCCGTCCGGGGTGAACACTTCGTACTTGTGTTCCAGCCGTACCGGCGTCGTGCGCACTACAGTAGTACGAATCGTTAACATATCGTCGTAGTGTGCGGGTTTCTTGTACTTCACTTCCACCTTCACGATCACGAGGTAGAAGCCTTGGTCTTCCATATCCCGGTAGTTGGTGCCGAGGGTGCGGAGGAGTTCGGTGCGGGCCTGCTCGAAGTAGATCAGGTAGTTGGCGTGGTGCAGCAGTCCCATGCGGTCGGTTTCCGCGTAGCGCACCCGGATTTGCGTTTCGCCGGAAAGAGGGTTGGTCACCGGATGAACCCGAAGCGGTTGAAAGGGAAGAACGTAAACACGGCCCGGCCGAGCATCAGCCGTTCCGGGACGGTGCCCCAACTCCGGCTGTCGCTGCTCTGCGAACTGTTGTCGCCGAAGCACATGTAGTGCCCCACGGGCACGTACAGGAAATCGGTGCGCGTTTGGCCCGGCACGACGCCCGTGTAAAAGCTATCTCGCCAGATCGCGAGTTTGGAAAGTTCCGCCCCGCCCTGCACGCGGATCGACACCGGTTCGAGGATGTCGTTCTTCATCGTGTACCCTTCATTCCACTGATCGGCGACATCGCCCTCCGCCAAGGTTTCGTAGGGGTAATCGGCTTCGGTGCCGAAGTCGATCCTTTGGCCGTTCACCCAGACCCGCAATCGGCAATCGATGTTGGCGAAGCGGAGATCGGTCGCCTTGCCGACGGTCAGCGGGGCGGGGCGCTCGGCGAGAACTTTGCCACCGGGGCCGGTGCGGAGCAGCTTCACTTTGCCACCGGTGAACTCGGCTTGGTAGCGGTTCGCACCGCGGGCCAGATCGAGCGACACAGTAGTTTCTGCGCTTTCGATGTTGGCCGTGCATTCCACCATCAAATCGCCGACCCAGTGATCGTTGTCGTCCGAAGTTTCCGAGATACGGAAGGGGTTACCGAAGCTGGAGCCGGTGGCCCCGGCATTGTAACCCATGAAGTTCGTGATGCGTTTGGGCTTCAGCGATTCTTCGTCGGTGGTGTCCCGTTGGAACGTCGTGTTCGGGCCGGCGTTCTCGGCTTTGGTTTTAAGCCACCGGTGCTGGTATCGCAACGTTCCTACGTCCGGCCCGCTGTGCTTGAACGTCTTGGGGTACGGTGCCGCGGCGCCGGCCCAGCCTTCGCCGAGGGTTTGCCAGCGGGCGGGCAAGCCCAAGGCATTGGTATCTTTCGGTTGGTAATCGTTGTTGTATACCATCCGCCGCATGGCCATCACGAGGTCGTCCGGTTTGCGGAACAACTGGAAGCCGTCGCCTTCTTGGAAGCCCGCTTTCTTGTTCTCCTCGAAAAGTTCGGTCGCTTGCGGCATCGTACCGAACTGCGAATACTCCTTCATCCAAAGGTCTTTTGGATTGCTCGGGAACAGATATTCGGACTGCGGATATTGCAACTTCTTGGTGAAGAAGAGTTCCCCGCGGTGGATCGCCACGGTTTCGCCCCCGAAGGCGATGCAACGTTTGATGTAATTCTGAGCCGTTTGCGCCACTTGCGGATCGATGGGAAACTTGAACACGACGATGGCCCCGCGTTCGTCCGGCCCCATCACTTTGTGAACGAGTACGCGATCACCGCCGGTGTTGTTGTTTCCGAACAGATCGTTCCAACGCCGGTCGAACCAACCCGTTGGTAAATTCTGTTCGGTGAGGTAGAAGGTGTTCTTGCCCGCGCCGTAACTTTGAACGGGATACGTTCCCGTGAAGCGGCAATTCGGGCAGCAATACCCAGACACAGGGACGCGGGTTCGACCTTGGGAGGCTTCCACTTCGCAACTCGCGTTTACATCGAAGATGTAACCGCACTGTTCGCATTCGGTGGCCTTGTGGAAACCGTACAACGTCTCGGCCATGCTCCCGGTGGGGATGACGAACGCCTCGACGACGAAGAGCTTCAGCATCAGCACCAGCACGACGACGAAGACGATCGTCTCGCAGAGTTCGCGGAAACTATCGCGCTTCGGCGCGGGCTTCTTGGGTTTGGAACCGAACAACGCGATTTCATACATGCGGAATTCCTATGCAATTGTTCGCGGCAACCAACGGGAGCCACCGCACAAGTGGCTCCCGTTGGTAGCCGCGAACATTCACTCCACCAACTTCAATCGATCCCAATCGATAATCTGCCATCGGCGGTCGCGGCCGTTCGGTTCTACGCCCCGAAAGGGCCGCCTTACACAGCCCAAGGCGGAAGCTCTGGGTATCGCGGCCAACATGTCTTCCGCCCCGAAGGGGCCGGCCCCACCGGACGCCGACCCCTTCGGGGTGGAAACCAAAGGATCACGTAATCCAGGGCTTCCGCCCTGAGCTAACTACGACGGCCCCTTCGGGGCGTAAAACCACATCTGTTCCAACCCAGACCGGATGTAAGCAAGTCACTCCATCAACTTCAATCGTTCCCAATCGATAATCTGCAAGCGGCGGTCGCGGCCGTTCAACTCGAACCGTCCCACCTTCAACGGCTGATGGATGAAGAATGGTTTACCGAGGAAGTCCCGTTCCGGCACGCCGGGAATTTCCCATTCCCGGCTATCCTTCGAATTCGCCGAGTTGTCCCCGAGCATAAAATATTCGTTCGCGGCCAGCACGTACGACGAGGTCACGGCGTTGCGACCGTCGGCCCGGTAATGAATATCGCGGTAGATCGCCAGATCGTGCAATACCACATTGGCCCCGCGAACCCCGAGTTGCAATGGGCGATCGGTACCCTTTCGTTCGGCTGCGGGATCGCCGGATTTTCCGGGGAAGAGCCGTTTGGGCGGGGGCAGTTCCAACGGCTCGGCGATTTCCACACCGTCCACGAACAGGAACGCCCGGCGGTCGATGAACCCGAATTCAACCTTGTGCCGAAGGCCGGGGTGAAGTTTGGCCCCCGCGAACAACTTGGGTTGCACTCCGCCATCGTGCGAGAGGCCCCCTTCCATCGCAATTTCTTCGATGGTGCCGATGGGCAAATCGGCTCGCACCGAATCGGCTCCATCGAACAACCGCAACGACAGCACACCGCTGCCGGAGAGCACCTCGACTTCGCATTCCACTTGGAAATCGTGGGCCGATTGCACCCGGCCCAAGTTCACGCCGCCGTTGTAAGCCAAGCGATCCCGGATCGTTTCGTCCGCTTTCGTATCGAGGTTGCGATGGCGGTAGCTCAAGCCGAGCGGTTCGTTTGTGGCATCCAGCACTAAGCGATTGCCCTGAACGATCGTTTCGGCGTTTGCAGATGGCGTTTCCTTCTCCTTCAGCTTCACCGGCAGTTTCGGGTCATCCGCAATCGGTTCGACGACCCAGCGGGACACCCACGTTTCCGGGTCGGGCACATGGGCCATTGAAAATACGGGAATGCGAACCTCACGGAAGATCTCCCTCGGCTTTCGCACCAGTTCGTCGTTGGCGTAGATGTCGCCGTCGAAGATGCGGATCTCCTCGCCGGGCAGGCCGATCACGCGCTTCACATAGGGTTTCGTGTCATCGACGGGGCAACGGAAGACCGCCACTTCCCAACGCCGGGGGTTGCGGTGGGCGAAGATCGATTTATCCACGAGCAAGCGGTCGCCGGGGATTTCTTCGCACATCGTTGTGAGGTCGATGGGCTTCTTGCCGCAGTTCGGGCACCACGCATCGATTTGCGGGTTCATGCGATCTTCGTTCGTGGGCGAACCGACGCACAGGGGGAAGCCGCAACGCGGGCAAGGGGCTTGGCGGTTGTTTCCGTGAACGGTCGCGGCCATACTGCCGGTGGTGACGCCGAACGGTTCGACGAAGAGCGTGCGAACGACGAGGAAGAGAACGAGCAACAACGCGAGAAGGTGAAGGAATCGCCGCAGAGTTTGGCCGACGGAAAGGAAATGATCCCGATGGGCCGGCGGAACCGGGGCGAGTGTGAGCGGGATCGGTTCGGGGTCGTTCGGCGAATCCACGACTGTCTCTTATTCGGGTTTTTCCGAACCGTAAGCGTTAGCGACGGATGCTGCTTCCCGTCGCTGACGCTTCCGGCTCGGAAAAACAACACCGATCAATCATCGCTTTCCAGCACCGCGAGGAACGCTTCCTGCGGCACATCCACCTGGCCGATGGACTTCATCCGCTTCTTCCCCTCGGCTTGCTTGGACCACAGTTTCTTCTTCCGGCTGATATCGCCGCCGTAGCATTTCGCGGTCACGTTCTTCCGCATCGCTGCGATGTTCTCGCGCGCGATCACCTTGCCGCCGATCGCGGCTTGCAAGCTCACTTCAAACAGATGGCGGTCGATTTCTTCGCGCAGCTTCTTCAATATCTGCCGGCCGCGGCGCTCGGAGTTGGTGCGGTGAACCACCACGCTGAGCGCATCGACGCGGTTGCCGTGAACGAGAATATCTAAGCGGATCAGGTCGGCGGCCCGGTAGCCGGTCACCTCGTAATCCATGGTACCGTAGCCGTGGGTCACGCTCTTGAGCTTGTCGTACAGATCGTAAATCACTTCCGCCAACGGCATCTCGAACACCAACATCACCCGTTGCTGGCTCAGGTATTCCGTCCGCATAAACGTCCCGCGACGCTCCATGCACATGCCCATGAGGTCGCCGACGTTCGTGGAAGGAATCAGAAAGCTGATGCGCACGATCGGTTCGCGGAACTCTTCGATGAACCCGGCCTCGGGCACATCTTGCGGGCCGTGGACTTGAATGACATCGCCGTTTTTCTTCTGTAACTGGAACGTGACGTTCGGGGCGGTTTGAATGAGGTTCAGGTTGCTCTCGCGTTCCAACCGCTGCTGGATGATCTCGCGGTGGAGCATGCCGAGGAAGCCACAGCGGAAGCCGAAGCCGAGGCCGTCGGACACTTCCGGGGCGAAGGTGAACGAGGAATCGTTGAGCTTGAGTTTGCCGAGGGCTTCGCGGAGATCCTCGAATTCGTTGTTGTTCACGGGGTACAAGCCCGAGTACACCATCGGCTGCGGTTCCTTGTACCCGGCCATCGGCTCGGCGGTCGGGTTGAAGGCATCCGTCACGGTATCGCCGATGCCCACATCTTGAATCGTTTTGATGTTCGCGGTGAAGTAGCCGACCTGCCCGGCGGTGAGTTCCTCGCACTTCGTCATGCCGGGGCGGAATTGGCCCATCTCGACGACGACGTATTCGCGGTTCGCCCGCATCATCCGCAGCCGCTGGCCCGGCTTGATGCTGCCGTCGATCATCCGAATGTACACCACAACGCCTTTATAAGTGTCGAAGTGGCTGTTGTAAATCATCGCCTTGAGCGGGGCCTTCGGGTCGCCGGAGGGAGCGGGAACGTTATCGATCACGGCCGCGAGGCAATCTTCGATTCCGATCCCGGCTTTCGCGCTGCAGCGTTGCACCTCGAACGGGTCGATCATCAACGCCTGTTCCATTTCAGAGATCACGAAATCGGGCCGGGCGTGCGGCAGATCGATCTTGTTCAATGTGGGAATGAGCTTGAGCCCCGCTTCGATGGCGAGGAAGCCGTTGGCCACGGTTTGCGCTTGCACGCCTTGGAAGGCATCGACGAGCAGGATCGCCCCTTCGCACGCCGCGAGGCTCCGGCTCACTTCGTAATTGAAATCGACGTGCCCCGGCGTGTCGATGAGATTGAGTTCGTACTTCTCGCCCTTGTAATCGTAATAGCATGTGACAGGGTGCATCCGGATGGTGATGCCGCGTTCGCGTTCCAAATCCATGCTGTCGAGCGTTTGGGCTTTGATATCGCGTTCGGAGATCGTGCCGGTTTTCAGCAGGAACTGATCCGCGAGCGTGCTTTTGCCGTGATCGATGTGGGCGATGATGCAGAAGTTGCGGATATTTTTCGTCGGCGTCGGCATTGTGGGGAAGCGCTCAGCGGGAACTGCAATGGAATGACACTGCTATGATATGCAAAGCGGGGGGACGGCGTCCCCCCGTTTGAGAACCGCAGGGGGACGCCGTCCCCCGCTTTCGGAGACGATCCATGCGACACTTCGCCTTGTTTCTGATCACCTTGCTCTGCGGTTGTTCCGTCCCGCTGCCTTCGGCAACGTCTCGCATCGACCCGGCGCCGAACCGAAATCCAGCGTCGTTGAATCCGGTGAAGATCGTCGAGTTGGAAAAACTCGTCGTGGATCAGAAGGGCAAGGTCGTGGTGTTCGATATCTGGTTCCTAGGCTGCGCCCCCTGCGTGAAGAAGTTCCCTTCGTTCGTTGAACTGCACAATACCTACGTCGCCGAGGGGTTGGTGTGCATGAGCGCGGACATTCAAATGGATGAGAACCGTGACGAAGTACGGACCTTTCTCAAGAGAAAGGGCGCCGAATTCACGAACCTCATCATCGAAGATACCGAAGCGGCCCGCGACGCCTGGCAGGAACGCAACGATGCGAACGCCACGCCGAGCTATGTGGTGTACAACCGCAAGGGGGATCGCGTGTCGATATCGCAATCGATCAAGCCGGAGGAAATGACGGCGTTGGTAAAGAAGTTGTTGGATGAGAAGTGAGGTTAGAAAGCCGACGGACATCGTCCGTCGGAACCGGGGCACGATGTGCCCCGGCTTTCATTGCGATGATGGCCACCTCACCCAGAAGGTAGAACCTTCGTCCGGCACGGAAACGACGCCGATGGTGCCGCCGTGGGCTTCGACAATCGATTTGCAATGGCCAAACCCAAGCCGCTGCCCCCGGCCGTGCGGTTCCGCGATTTCTCCACGCGGTAGAAGCGTTCAGACAAATGCATTTGATCCTCGGGCGTGATGCCCATGCCGGTATCGCTCACCCGGAAAACGTAGCCGCCGATAACGCCGACCAACACGGCCGCGTACCAACCGACCAATCGCAACCGGATCGATGCCCTGCGGATCAACGCCCGCATCATGCGTTGTAAGGCCGCCAGAGGTAATCGACCCCGAGTTCCACCTGCCCGCCGGGCGGCAAGACTCGCCAACCGGAATCGACACCCGCTTCCGAGAGGTTCGCCGCATCGGTCGTACAGGTGTACGGTTCGATCGCCACGGCTTTGCGGTGCGGCGGGGTGAACAGCAGCAACTCGCGGAAATGATCGGACGCCGTGATTTCCAGCTTGCCGGGGGCTTGCGGATGGCTCAACTCGGCGAGCGTGCCGGGTTGGGTTTCGCCGTAGAGCGTATCGAGCACCGTCGTTCCGATTGGGTAGGGCTTGCGGAAATCGAGCGAGTACGGCAGCGCGATGGTTCGCCCCGTGGGCATTCCCTCGTGGGTTTGCCAGAGCACATTCGCATCGGCCCGCAGCAGCATTTCATCGGCGGTGGCATTCGGCAGATCGGGGCAGCCGAAGTACGGGTGAAAGCCCAAGCCCCACGGCAACGGCTTGGTATCCGGGTTGCCAATCTGCACTTGTACATTCAAACCGTTGAACGTGAGCGTATAGGTTACGCGCAGGAGAAAATCGGCGGGCCAGAGTTCCAACGCCCCCGGCAAATCTTTGGAAAGTTGGAACAAGCCCGTCACGCTGGCCGAGAGTTCGTTCTCTTCCGCCGCCACGACGCGCCACGGATTCTTCGGCGTGAAGCCGTGGATGGCGTGCGTGCCGGTCGATTCGTTAAGCGGCAGTTGGTATTCTTTCCCCCCGAACGCGAACTTACCGTGTTTCATCCGGTTCGGAAACGGGAACAATATCGGGTGGCCGCTGCGGGTGGGTACCGGGTTTTCTTCCCATTTCGGATCGCAATAGAGGAGGTCGGCGAGATCGCCTTCCGAGTTACGCACCTTCCAACGCAGGCAGTTGAAGCCGAACTCGGGCCACACCTCGGCGTAGGCCAGCCCGTGCGATTCCTCGATCACGAGCACGGTGCATTCCTTACCGCCCGCCCCGACTTGTTTCTCGACGATGGTGAACGCCATAGTTTGTTCCTCGGGAGTTTTCGTCAATTTATGAAAGTTGGGCCCATTCCAACCACCCTGCGAGCCGGGAGCGTGAGCGACCGAAGGGAATCGCCCAACAATCGCAAATCAGAGAATCGATACCGGGTTTCGTTTCGACTTCCTCCGGTCGCTCACGCTCCCGGCTCGCAGGGTGGTTGAAATTGAATACGGTAACTTTCATAATTCTCGCAAACATCCGTCTCACCCTCTCGCATTCAAGGTTCCCATGCCCACGATCCTCCCCGCACCGCTCGAAACCTTCGCCACCCAACTCTTCACCGCCGCCGGGATGCCGGAAGTGTCCGCAGCGGTGGTCGCGCACAGCCTCGTCGATTCCAACCTCTGCGGGCACGATTCCCACGGCATCATGCGGGCACCGCAGTATGTCGGCTTCCTCGAAGATGGTAAATACATCGCCGATGCCCCCTTCACCATCCTCAACGAAACCCCGGCGATCCTCGCCGCCGATGGCGGTTGGGGCCTCGGCCAAGTGCAAGCCCACCGCCTATTGCAACGGCTGATTCCCAAGGCGAAAGCCCTGGGAGTGGCAGCGGGAACGATCCGGAATTGTGGGCACACCGGCCGTTTGGGCGAATACGCCGAAACCGCGGCGAAAGAGAATCTCGCTTTCTTCGCCAGCGTGAACTCGCACGGCGCCGGCCGCCGCGTGGCTCCGCCGGGCGGAACCGAAGGGCGAATCAGTACCAACCCGATCTGCCTCGGCGCCCCTACCACCGGCAAGCCGATCGTGCTCGACTTCGGCACCAGCGCCGTGGCCGAAGGCAAAGTGCGCGTCTCCTTCCAGAAGAAAGAATCGGTGCCCGAGGGTTGGCTCACCGATTCAACCGGCAAACCCTGCACCGATCCCTCCGTGCTTTACAACGAGCCGCGCGGCAGCATCCTCCCGTTCGGTGGCCAACAGGCGTACAAAGGCTTCGGCCTCGGCCTGCTCCTCGATCTCCTTTGCGGCGGCCTCTCCGGCGGACGATGCAGCAACCCGAACGACCCGATGGCCGGCATCGGCAACGCAGTGGTCTTTGCCATCTTCGATCCCGCCGCGTTCGGCGGAGTCGAACACTTCCTCACTCAATCGGACGACCTCACAAAGTTCGTGCGGAACTGCCCCACCGCCACCGGTAGCACGATCACGCTCCCCGGCGATCCGGAAATTCAAACGAAGGCCAAACGGGAACAATCCGGCATCGACATCCCCGATGGCACTTGGGATTTGCTGAAGGCAACCGCCGACAAGTTGAAAGTGGAATTGCCGCCAGCGACGTAATATGATGAAGTAATACCGGAGGTACTCGTCATGTCCCGTTTCTTACTCGGCACCGTGTTCGCCATCGCCGTGGCTATTCCGTTCTTGGGTTGCAATGCGAAGCCCAGCCCGCATTGGCCGCAGGCCAACGGCCCCCGCGTCGCGGTCTCCTTCCCACCCTTGTATTGTTTCGCCGCGAACGTGGTGGGCGATGCCGGCAGTGTGCAATCGGTACTCACTTCGCAAGGCCCGCACCACGCCGATACCAATGTGCAAGAGCGGGTGATCCTCGAAGAAGCCGATCTCTTCTTCGTGAACGGCCTCGGCCTCGACGATGGCTTGGCCCGCAGCCTCATCGCGAGCACGGGCAACAAGAACCTCAAGATCATCGAACTCGGGGAAAAAATCCCCGAGAAGTTCCTGCTCGCTTCCGATGGAACTTGTTGCCACCACGACGACGAACCGGGGCACGCCCACAATCACACCCACGATGCCCACATCTGGACTAGCCCGGTCGTCGCACAAAAGCTCGTCGAGGAAATTCGCACCGCCATGCGAACGGCGAATTCCTCGCAAACCGCCGCGTACGATAAGAACGCCGCCGAGTACCTCGCCAAGTTGAAAAAGCTCACCGACGACGGCAAGGCGATGTTGAAGGGCAAGAAGGATCGCAACATCGTGACCATGCACGGCTCGATGAATTACTTCGCCAACGCCTTCGATCTGGTGGTGGTAGGAGTGATTCAAAAAACGCCGGGGCAGGAACCGAACCCCAACGATCTGAAAGCGCTGATCGCCGCTTGCGTGAAGAAGAAGGTGCGGGTGATCGCGGTGGAACCGCAATACGGTTCGCAAGGTGCTCCGCAAAGAATCAAAGAAGAATTGGAACGAGCGGGCATCGCGGATGTGCAAATCGTGGAACTCGATAACATGGAAACCGCCGTGCCAGCCGAGTTGAACCGCGATTGGTACGAAACCAAGATGCGGGCGAACCTCGAAACGCTGGCAAAAGTGTTGAAGTAATCCCCAACGAAAGTTCACCCGTTGCAACGGGTGAACTTGAAGGATTCATCTCCTTGATCCCACTTCCCGTGACCCAACTACCGCTCGTTTCCTTCCGCGACTTGCGCGTTGCTCGCGGTAGTAAGATCGTACTCGACGGCGTGAACGCCGAGCTTGTACGAGGTAAGATCACCGCCCTCGTCGGCTTGAACGGCTCCGGCAAATCGACCCTGCTCCGCACCATGCTCGGTGAATGGAAGTATCAAGGAACGATTCAATACCACTGCGGGCACGATCAC
>Ga0105044_10010399_pt1 | contig 12702 bp, 12 predicted proteins | sample MAT01_FD_78092 | JGI IMG/M metagenome (GOLD analysis project Ga0105044, IMG submission 78092) | Freshwater microbial communities from Lake Fryxell liftoff mats and glacier meltwater in Antarctica - MAT-01 | ecosystem: Environmental > Aquatic > Freshwater > Ice > Liftoff microbial mat | place...
CAAAGAACTGCATAGGCAGCTAGATAGATATGTGATGGATCTGGCAGATGACGGGACTGTGATGGATCGATCGCAGATTGTGGCTGAGGCACTTCGGCGGATGATGCAGAAATAGCGATCGCTTGTCAGTGCCTCTGATCGCCCGTGCTGGAATTCCTCGTGAGTCTGCGAGATGCGACAAGACACTGCCGAAAAGAGGCATCTTCGACGGTGTTTTATGCAAATCTAAGCAAGCTGAAGAGAGTCGATCGCTTCCTGTCTAAGGCGTATGGCAACGATCCTGGTTACCAGGTATCACATCTCTTGAAATGCCCGTATATCTATAGTTTCAGGATGCTAATTTTGATGTTTTTGAGCACCATGAGGTTGATGTGCTGCGAAAGAATGCAACTAATCTATTTTTGAAACCCAGTTATGACGGTGCTTTCGAGCTTAGCGTTGTTTTTTGCGCCGTTGCTGATGTTGTTGGCGAATGTGCTATAAGCAGAATTACAAGAATGTGACAACTGCTGAAGCACTTGATCTTTCGTTGCCTATTACTCTTTGTAGTGCACTTGTAAGGGCAATTGTAATACATTCGCCAACAACATCCGTTGCTATATGAAGGCGTAACGGGGCTGTTGTTCAAGATATGGAGGTTGATGTTTGCAATAGTAGATGGATTGAGTATCGATAGTGAATAACTCTGAGGGCTGTTTGATCTGCACGAACATCAGCCCTCAAAAACTCAATCCTTAGAATTTAATTCTCAAACCTTCACAGAACACGAGTTGATAAGGCCTTGTGAAAATAAACTCACATCTCAATAAAGCGACAATCGAAAGGCTAGTCTAAATTTATGCTACAAGACCTGATTCCAAACCCTTCATCTCAAAGGTTTTGATCGTGCCAACCGTTGTTACGACTAACACTAAGTAGAGGTTAATTTCATGAATAAAAAGATAAAGCACTCCTCAAATCAGGCAAGAGTTGCTCAAGGAGGTCGAACTTTCACAGAAGCAGATGGAACTGATCCAGGGCAAAGTGGAATTTCAACTATTCCAAAAAACCTTAATGAAGCACGAGGAGACGATACCTTTTTCATTTCAACAGGAGGGAGCTACTTGGTTCGAGAAGCCGAAGGAACTGACACCTTAAAAATAGACTACTCCAAAGTTAAAGCAGGGCACGGATTGCGAGGTACTTTAACTTATTACATAGGTACTGGATTGTTTAATTTATCAAAATATCGTAGTGAAAAGGGCGTTCCGTACATCAACTATGCTGGGATAGAAAGATTTGAGATTACAGGAACTGCTCTAGATGACCATTTTCCTGTCCCTACTGGTCTTTATGGAAGACAGAGTGATGTTCTAGGAGGTGGAGATGATATCTTTAAGCTGTCGCTCTGGAATCAGCAGGGATTTAGTCAGAAAGCTGATGATGTAGATGGTGGCTTAGGAAACGATACGCTTGAGCTTAGCCTGACTCATAGTGCGGCAATTACTCTTAAAGTCGATGCTTCAGGCAATGGGAAATTTGAGAACCATGGGACACAACTTCGTAGCATCGAAACGCTTAATGCTACAACAGGCTCACAAGATGACAATATTTCTTGGCTAGGAAACGGCAACAGCACTATCCATGCTAATGGCAGTGATGATACGTTAACCAGTGGTTCAGGCAATGACTATTTGGATGATGGTTCAGGCAATGATATTTTAACCTCAAGCTGTGGTGCGGACACATTGCTGGGTAAGTTCAGGCAACGATGTCTACAAGCTTGATTCTAAAGGAATTGCCAATGCTGAACAAAGGTTGTTCTCAAATTCGTTTTTCCAACTGAAATTTGAAGGTGATGGATACATCAATGCCGCTAAGAGGAAAAAAGAAGAATTCTCATAAAACATCTGTGATAATTAGGTGGTTTAAATTAAACATAGAGCCCGCCCTGAAACCTTTGTGTTGTCTGAGAGCTTCTTTGATTACGCCCACCTACTTACCATCTAGAGTGTTGAGTAAAGAAGTGATATAAATTCAGAGGTCTTACTCAATTTCTTAGTTTTTCAAAATCAAAATTGTGGGGATTTGAACAATGAAGATATATTTTAGAGCATCAATGTGGTTCAAGCTTACTGGATTAAGTTTAGTAATTATTTTTTTCCCTCTTCCTGCGTTGGCTGAACGTGCTGAAGATATTAGCTTAGAGGACTGGCGACAAAGGGTTTCGGGTTTTTCGCGTGAAGAAGCTTACAAATTAATCTTCTGTATTAAAGATGCTCTGGGAATGTTCAATCGTAGGCAATCGTATTGCTTCATCAATGGTGAGAGCATTGTGTTTTGGCCTGATAGAAATCTACCAGCAGATTATGGCGGTATCCGTCCTATATACAGTGAACCTCAATACACTTCAGCAGAACAAGCAATGATCCAAGCTTACTATCTTCGTCTGGAAAAATACAGACAATTTCAAGGGATAGCTGAAGAGGCTGCTGGGAATGCTCCTGTTTGCAGAGGTATGTATGATTCTATTGTTAACTGTCCCGAAGAGCTTCCATCCTGGATGGGACGGTAAATTAGGATGAGCGTGTACTACAGTAGACCTCTTGCGTGAATAGGAGGCAAGACGGTAAAAGTAGGTGAGGGAGGAATCTACTATGACCTACGAGCAACTCAAGCACTTGAAACCCGGCGCGTTCAAACGGAGATGTGGTGTACAGCCCGAGCTTATTGAAACCAATCTCAATAAGAAACGCTGAAACGCCCATATAGTGTCGAATTTGGAATTGCTGTACACACAGGGATCAAAGGCCGTACGAACTGTTTCTATGATCTTCTTTCGGCTCAAATCGTCCATCTTCTGGAAAATGAGGCCGACGGGACGTAACAACATCACGTAACGGGCCAACTCTCGTTCTGGCAAGTTGCAGGCGAGGCGCAGTTCAAAAACCTGCCTTTTGGTGAACTGGACAAATTCCGCCGGTTTGGGCGTAGAACCCCAGAGTTGAAAAAAGGCTCTGCCGCTACATGAGCGTGATCTAGCTAAAAGCCAGAGTGAGAAAAGGTTTCATCCATTGCGGTCGCTACAGATCTATCAAAATGAGAGGCTATAATCCTTATGGTGTAAAGCTTTCAGCCTTAGCGTTGTTTTTTGCGCCGTTGCTGCTGCTTCCATCGCCTAATCGGTGGAGTATTTCAAGTCAGCATCCGTTGCTATATGAAGGCGATCACCTACTTTCCGACCAGACAACTTATCGTGAGTTGGGCAGTAACTATCTAGACCAGCAAGACCGTGACCGCGTATCGCGACAATTAAAACGGCGTTTGGAACGATTGGGTTATAAGGTTTCACTCGAACCCACAGAACCAATGACACCTACTTCCTCCGCAGGATAGTGGGTGTTTTCATAGGAGGTCTAATGACCTCGCTTTAATGATCATGGTTTAGTAGAAAGCATATTCTTCAAACTTGAACAATCAAACTGGATTTTACGAGCTTAAATCCATCTGTTAAATCGGCAAACTGTCGACCTGTACTACAACCATCATCGGCTTGATTTTGGTTATAGTACAACCCGTCCGTAGAACGAATGTAAACAATGACGGCACCACTCTTTTGAGCTTGGCTGATTGATCTGACCGAGGCAAAGCTAATTCTTTTGCCCTTAATTGCTCTGAATGTTGTTTTGTCTAAAAAAATCTTGTCGGAGCGCTGAAAGTCAACGATTGTATCTATCCCTATCGATCGATTGAATCCTTTACCGATGTCAAAAATAAAGGAACCTTGCCCATTGCCGGTCTTTAGCATGTCCTTGCCAATACCCCAGCCATTGAGATGAACATTTTGGCTCTCCAGGATGCCGACCATCATCTAGCAAAGGATTTGCAGATGACGGACCTCCTCGACTACTAGACCTCTTGCGTGAATCATGAAGGCTAAGCCAGTTCAGAGTTGAGAATTGCTGCAATCAGATTGAATCGTAAGCCAAAGCGTCTGCGTCGGTTGCGATAGCGTTCAGCCAAAATGCGAAAGATCTTCAATCGACGGTTGATATGTTCAGCCACCACCAGCAATCGGGCTAGCAGACTATTGTGCTGACGCTCGAACTGATCTAACTTCGTTTTGCGACGCTTCTTGGTCGGGGTACAACTGCTGGAGTGCAACTTGGTGATGCCCTGATAACCCTTATCAGCTAGGCATAATTGCTCTGGCAACATTGGTATCCGATAGTGCTTAAACAATCGGAAGTCGTGGACTCGTCCCTTGCCAAAAGCAGTACAAATGATGTGTCCCGTCGCTTGGTTAACGACCACTTGCGCTTTCAGCGTGTGCTGCTTTTTCTTGCCACTGTAATAAGCGCGCTGTTTTTTTTGGACGCTCAATCGGACTCTCTGTCACATCGACTGCTAGCACCGCCCAGTTATCAGCGTTTTGATAAAGCTGTTTTTTACCTGGCAAGCGAAACTTGCCAGAGTCCATCAGTAGCGTTTCGACTTTGCCAAGCAGTCGGCAAACCGCAGACTCACTCAGTCCACAACTTGTGGCGATATGGAATTGAGTGCGATATTCTCGCCAATATTCCAGCACCACTAGCAATTGGTCTTCGACGCTGAGTTTGCATTGCCCGCCTCGTTTGCCTTTGCGGTCGAGAGCAGGGCGTAACAGTTCAGCCATCTGCTCAAATGTCTCGGGGGACGAGCTGCTACTCTCGTTAAGCTGAGTGATTACCAGAACGCGCTCGCAGACTGCAACGAAGCAATTAACATTGACCCTACCTATGCTTTAGCTTTTGTACTACGAGGTGAAATTCACGTAAAGCTTGGAGACACTCAAGGCGGGATCAAAGATCTTGAACAAGCGGCTGATATTGCTTATGGGCAAGGCGATACTGTTGTCTATCAAGCAGCAGTAGATGATTTAGCGAGTCTGCGGCAGTAGAATTACTATCACGCTAAACCATATCCTACTCTTTGGTGGAGCAGTGTTGAATACAGAAATGAAAACTCTCATGGCAGAGAAACGTGCTGAAGTTGCTCCCTCACTGCTGAAGAATCACTGCAATGGACATAGCAAAAAGACAATTAAGGGTGAGGTAGCGAAGCCCAGATTGCAGTTCCCCGTGATCTAGCTAGTGAATTTGAACTGAAGGTCGGGGATTTGCTCATCTAATGCGCTTTCTAAAACTTCTTTAGTTGGCTTTTGGCGAGTTCATCCCATTCTCGACGCAAGTTGGCATCATTGGAATGGGTGGTGAGTGATCGCCCAGCGAGTTCAGGATGACGGGCAGCAAACAGTTTGTCTACTGAGATAAGAAAAGTAGCACGATCGACCTTGGCTTGAGCAATCGCGGCATTCAATGCCTGCTTTCTTTCTTTTTCCTCAGAAGCTAGGTGAGAGGCTGAAGAGTTGAGGGGCTGAGACTTAGTTTTGAGCAAGATGAACCCTGAATAAAATTGCTGCCATAAAGGTTGTACAGGAGTGATGATTGGAGCGATCGTCTCTTGATGGTCACGGTAGAGGTCATGGATAGTGCGATCGACGTAAGCAGAATTAGTCGCATAGAGTCCCCCTGCAACTACTCCTAAAATCATGAATTTCTTGGTGCGGATGACAAGTGATCGATAGCCGAAACGGCTGGAAGAGCGGTAAGGAGAACTCTTGGTTGGAGAGGAATCGACTGAAACAGAGCTGCTGGGACTGTGGTAATTGAAACTGCTTTGTATAGGTTGATTGTGTGACTGGCTACGCTGCCTCCGTTGTTGTTTTTCTTGCCATTGTTGCCGTTGTTGTTCTTCCTGCTGTTGTCGCTGTTGTTGATCCTGTAATTGCTGCCGCTGTTGTTGCCTCAGTAGCAAGTCCTCTTGATATCTTCTTTGTTCTTCTTGATGCCGCTGATACCAACTTTCCTGTTGTTGTTGCTGTCGTTTTTGACTGTTTTCCCAGTCTTGCTGTCGTCGCCTTTGTTCTTCTTCATAATATTGCTGTTGCTGTTGCTGTTGCTGCCAGTCCATCTGTTTATCTCCTTTGGGTTGAGTGAATTTTGTTCAAGATTTGTATTTTGTATGCTGGCTGGTTCATCGCCTTCATCCTCGTCCTTGTCAGAAGTTACACCCCTATTCTCATCTTCGCTGCTCCTGATTGCCCAAATATCCCTCACATAAGGGTCGATCGTCTGGATGGGTGATGAGATAGGCACTAATCCAGTTACAGCCGTCCATCATTAATTTCTCCAAATTCCATGTCCGAAGGATCACAGTTTCGTCAATACTCCCTGAAGCGAGCGTCTTGCCATCCGGGCTGAAACTGACGCTGTTGACAAAGGATTGATGCTCAGTGAGAGTGTGCAGTTCTTTGCCCGTTTCTACGTCCCATAGCTTTACGGTAAAATCTCCACTCCCTGAAGCGAGCGTCTTGCCATCCGGGCTGAAACTGACGCTGTTGACATTAAACAGATGCCCAGTTAGGGTATGCAGTTCTTTGCCCGTTTCTACGTCCCATAGCTTTACGGTAAAATCTCCACTCCCTGAAGCGAGCGTCTTGCCATCCGGGCTGAAACTGACGCTGTTGACTCCCTCCTGATGCCCAGTGAAGGTGCGGAGTTCTCTGCCTGTTGCCACATCCCACAGCTTCACGGTCTTGTCAGCGCTTCCTGAAGCGATCGTCTTGCCATCCGGGCTGAAACTGACGCTGTTGACTCCCTCCTGATGCCCAGTGAAGGTGTACAGTTCTCTGCCTATTGCCACATCCCACAGCTTCACAGTATGGTCCCGACTCCCTGAAGCGATCGTCTTGCCATCCGGACTGAAACTAACACTTTTGATACTACGCTGGTGTCCAGTGAGGGTAAGCAGTGCTTTACCCGTTTTTATATCCCATAGCTTCACAGTTTTATCAAAACTCCCCGAAGCGATTGTCCTACCATCGGGGCTGAAGCTAACACTATTGATATCAGACTGATGCCCAGTGAAGGTGCGGAGTTCTCTGCCTGTTGCCACATCCCACAGCCTCACAGTATCGTCCCGATTCCCTGAAGCGATCGTCCTACTATCAGGACTGAAGCTGACGCTATGCGCGTTAAGCTTAGTGATGGTGCGGAGTTCTCTGCCTGTTGCCACATCCCACAGCTTCACAGTACCGTCCCCACTACTCGAAGCAATCGTCCTGCCATCGGGGCTGAAGTTGGCAGTAACTCCTTGCTGATGCCCAGTGAAGGTGCGGAGTTCTCTGCCTGTTGCCACATCCCACAGCTTCACGGTCTTGTCAGCGCTTCCTGAAGCAATAATCTTGCCATCCGGACTGAAACTAACGCTGTTGACACCAAGCTGATGCCCAGTGAAGGTGCGGAATTCTCTGCCCGTTGCTACATCCCACAGCTTCATGACCTCAGCGCTTCCTGAAGCAATAATCTTGCCGTTAGGGCTAAAACTGACAAGGCTGACACTAAACTGATGCCTACTGAAGGTGCGGAGTTCTCTGCCCGTTACTACATCCCACAGCTTCACAGTATTGTCATTACTCCCTGAAGCAATCATCTTGCCATCCGGACTGAAACTAACACTGTTGACACCAGACTGATGCCTACTGAAGGTGCGGAGTTCTCTGCCCGTTACTACATCCCACAGCTTCACAGTATTGTCATCACTCCCTGAAGCAATCATCTTGCCATCCGGACTGAAACTAACGCTGTTGACACTATCCTGGTGGCTTTGGAGTGTATTCCAATCATCTACCCCTGCATTCGCTTGATAGAGTGCCGCTATCACTCTAGTTTGAGTAGTATCTTGCTGTGTCACTACTGGACTCAATTGCTTTAATTGCTTCCCCGCCCGCAGGCTTTCTAGTAAGGCAAAAAAAGGTTGTCCAGAGAGGAATAATGCCCCTGAATTGGCGCTTGTTAAGCGTACGTCGGCAAGCGCCGCTGCTTGAATTTGCCGGAGAGCAAAGATCCCGGATGCCGTTGCTAGGGCAAGGGAAACGGCAGCCGCCGCAGAACCAATCAAAATCCGTCGATTGGATTTTCGCTGTGCCGCTGCAAAGATTTGATTAGCATCCCATTTGAGGCTAGCTGCCAGAAACCGATAATCTGCATCACTCAAACTCTTTCCTGCCGACCAATCCTGAGCCTTGCGTAACGCGTTTCCACGCAGCAGTTGGGTGGTGTCTTGTTCTTCAGAATCCAGCCACACCTGGATCTGCTCGGCATAATCTCGCAGGTTGGCTAACTCTGTTTTTACCCAGTTTCGGTTAAAGACCGCTTCATAAATCCGGTTATAAACCCTCAGTTCTCCATCCCGCTTCACCACCAGTCCCGATAACTGCAACTCTCGCTGCTCAAGACTGTTATCAGTAACAATGGCTCCCTGCTGCACAATCTGCTGGTACAGTCCTAGCCAGCACCCCTTGCGTTGTTCGTTATTCAGCAGTCGATTCTGAATCGTCTTCAAATGCTCTGGTTCATCCTGTGCCTGCCAATTCTCAATCATCCGCATTTGGATGAGCTGGGCAACAAAATCTGGCGCAGACTGGGAAGCCAGGTAATTTGCAAGCGAAGAATCAACGCTGTCTTCCGCTTCTCCTACCTGCTCTCTCCCTCCTGCTTGCTCCAGTTCTCCAGCGACCCATCGGCAAACCTTCTGGGTGAGAAACGGCTGTCCACCCGTCCAGTCTAAAATCGATCGCATTAGCAACTCTGGCTCCGCGACCCACTCTGCAAACCCTCGGATCAGCGGCTCACAATCCTCTAGTCGAAATCCCGTCAGGTCGATCGCTGTACCGATATTAAAGGGAGTGCGATTAGCATCCTGAATCAAGGCAGATGGCGTTGCCACCCCTAATAGGGCAAAGGTCAGGCGGCGATATTCCGGTCGATCGGCACGCTGGTTATAGCATTCTCGAATCACTGCAAAAAAGTCATCTAGATTGAACGATAGGCTAAGTACCGTATCGATCTCATCAATGAAAATCACAATGTTTTGAGTAACCGATCGCAGTAACACCCGTTCCAGAAAGGTACTAAACCGTTGCACGATTGGTAAGTGGCTCCGCTCTGACCACCATTGCTCGAAATCAAAGTCATGATAGAGTTCCAATGCCTCCACGATCAAGTCCAGCACACTAGCAAACCAAGATTCTGGTGTCACCCCAGTCGTACCGATCGCCGTCATATCGATCGCAACACAGACTGTCCCATTTTCAATCAACCGTTGCATCGTTCGCACTCGCAAACTAGACTTGCCCATCTGCCGCGAGTTAAACACATAGCAAAATTGCCCGCTGTGTAACGCCTCATAGAACACTTGATCGGTGCGACGCTGGACATAGGAGGGGGCATCACTGCGAAGACTGCCGCCAACTTGAAAGTTATACTGCTCCGGTTCCATCTTCTATTCCCTCTTGCAATTTAGGACTTCAGCAGCCAATGACCTGCTATCCCTCAATCTATTCCCAACCGATCGCTAAAATACTGCCGATACAACTCACAGAAAGGCACAACATCATTGCCCTGAGATCGCACCAACCCCATACTGGCGAGCTTAAATGCATTCCCCACCTCAATTCGTACAGATTCCTGGCTGGCAATCACCTGCTTCATCCCCGCAACTAACTCGCTGTTCTCCTCTAAATTCAGCAAATGGGAGCGCAAAACCTCACCAAAGATCCCCTCTTCTGTTGCTGCCACCGTTAGAAGTTGAGGCAAATCCATCTTCTTACGGGCAATACTATAGAGGGCAAGGCGGATTAGATAAGGTTGTCCTCCTAACAGCTTCACGAGTTGCTGAATCTCCGCCTCTGACCACCGTAATCCATGTCGCTGCACCAAGGCTGCCACCTGAGCAACATTAAAGGGAGGTACGTCTATCTGAGTGCCCACATTAAAGGGTGAACGGTTGATATCTAACGGCACATAAACTTCTTTAGAGTAGGTAATGATCAACCGCAACCTCGCCCATACTGCATCGATCTTTGCATTCTCATGCCATGATCGCAACAAGCCAAAAAAGTCAGTAGCGATCGCTCGATACTGGAAGATTTGATCCACATTATCCATACAAAGCACGATCGGGCGATTGAGAGCGGGGAGGAGCGATCGCCTAAAATACCGTCCACACTTTTGATTACTGGTTACTGACGCTGTTTTCACTGATGACCCTTTCCAATAAGCATCAAATCCCTCCACTCCACCTAACTCATCCACTTCATCTAACTCATCTGTAATCATGGAACAAAACCAATACAGAAAATGATCCAGGCAGGAGAATGTTTCTGAACCTGCCGATCGCATATTAATAGAAACAGTCTGGTAGCCTTGCTGAATAGCATAATGTTGAATTCTGCCCATCAAGGAAGACTTGCCCATCCTCCCAGGCGCCTTGATTCGCAGCAGCGCTCCTGACCGCGTCACTTCTCGATAGCAATCTGCTTCTACTGGAGGACGTTCCTCATAGAATCGAGAGCCAAGCGGCACTGGTCCATCCGGTTGTTCCAGGTCTGTTCGCCCCGATGGGTCTAATACAGCAGTCTGAGTTCCTTGAATTCGCTCAATCCATTCCTGAGCAACCCAGTCCGGTTGAAAGTCAATAAATAGATGAACCAGATCATAGCGGCAGCGCTCTCCCTCTACCTCTCGCAAGCCGAACGCATTACAGGCATTGGAAATATGCCTTCGCACATTAGCGGCGCTACAATACAATGCTTTAGCAATTTGTTCATCAATTCGCTCAGGTTGTTCATCAATTTGCTTATGCGGCAGCTTACTTTGTAAGAAACAGTTGAGAACTTCCTTTTGCTTCGGAGTGAGTTTGAAATTAAAAATACTATCAAATTCAGCTTGATTCATCACTTAACTCGTTTAATTTATCAGCTAATTTACTAATTGATATTAATTCAATCTCTACAGGTCAGATTTCTCGAAGCTTGCCGCATCCAAAAAACATAGCACTCGAACTGTGGAACCTAAGTAATACCTCGCCAAGTCTGTCCTGCCCTATACTGCCGACAAAAATTCATGGAAGTTTAATAACAAGTCATTCTTACTTGTTCTAGCAAACTCTAGTAAAGCAACACCGCTTGTTCGGTTTTTCTCACAATGCTTGAGGGATGCGTTTCCTTTGTGAGGAAGTTAACACTAGTTGAGTGAACGGTATACAACTCCCACATGACACGCTGAATCTGCGATTTTTACTGCACAAAGCCCGTACGCTACCCAAAAATATGGCATTAATCAAAGTAATCGAGGTTTTTTCTATGGATGGCAGCTTAGTTCGATCAACCTATTTTTTGCCATCTGTTTCTTTACCATTAGCAGCATTTCAAACAGGAGAAGCTAATCATGAAATCCATTGTGCCTGCAATCTTACTCTCACTCATCCCGCTCACTGCTCAGTCGGCTTTGGCAGAGAAATCTAACTTTAATGTTTACAACAGCACGGGTTATACAGTTGAGCGTCTGTACGTATCAGAATCTAGTTACACTACCTGGGGTCCCAATCTTTTGCACTCTGGCGTACTTCCTAGTACCTACAACACTAATATCAACTTTGGAAATTCCTCTCGCTATGCGTGTATGTACGATTTTCGTGCTGTTTTCTCTAATGGTGCAGTCCTAGAAAATCGGCGTGTGAATGTTTGCCAATCTGGATACCTTAAGTATTATCCCCGATCGCGAAATACTGTCTACCAATAACGATCGCCTCTTTGGTTAACTGCCAGATCCCTGCCACGGGTGGCAGCACTGAAGCCTACCAGACCGCCGATCGCATTCGACTGGCATTTATAAGAGCAGGGGATGAGTGCAACACTTGCGACCGCCCCTTGCACCTCGCTATCTCTCGAAGAATGCGTTCAACCTGCTGCTGTTCAACTGGCGAAGGTTGAAGGGCGACGCGGGACAATTAATTAACCATCTACCAAAATTTCTACGTCTACTGTACAAATCAATCTCACCCCAAAACAAAACCATGTTCCCTAAATTAATTCTTACTGCGATCGCCCTGATTGACTGACACAAGTCCTCAGTCACACTATCGGTAGAGTCTAAATATGTTCGCTAGCGCTACCGATGGTGCTTTTTGGAGATGTGTCAGTCAACCAGGCGATCGCCACACTTATTACAGCATTACCCGCAGCCGCCTTGCCCACTTATACGTCGTCACCTCCTACATTCTCCAGTGATGCAATTAAAGTTCTTGACATTACACCAGTGTTGGTGACAAGCAACGACAGCATCAGTGTTTATCGTTCTGCTGGTTTTCTTTCGCATGTGGCAACAGATGGAAACCTGTACGTCGAAAGGATTTTTTACACTAACCAAATGGCATTAGGTCAAGTCGTGACCACAGTAGCTTTGAAACAGATTGACTGCGGTCGGATGCTGAATAGGTCTTTGAAGGATGCAGTAATCGCGAATGGAGCTACGACTTTTACTGGCATCACAGCATGGAGTCAGTTTGTTTCGCTCTCGATTGCTGCCAATACCTGTGAAGCTGCTGCCAGCGATCGCGGTATTGATTGGACTTGGACAGCCCGATAAAACTACCGCTTCATCAAAACAAAAAAGCCACCCGATCCAAGAGGCAGGTGGCTTTTTTGTTTGCTAACCCGGCGTATGGTTAAACTCAGCGGAGCAGTCACCCACTCCGCTGGTCTACAGAACCGGGCTTGAGGCTTGTCACCTCACACGGCTCCTCAACAACTGGGTGCTTGTCATGCACACCGGAATGAAC
>Ga0105044_10010404_pt1 | contig 12700 bp, 6 predicted proteins | sample MAT01_FD_78092 | JGI IMG/M metagenome (GOLD analysis project Ga0105044, IMG submission 78092) | Freshwater microbial communities from Lake Fryxell liftoff mats and glacier meltwater in Antarctica - MAT-01 | ecosystem: Environmental > Aquatic > Freshwater > Ice > Liftoff microbial mat | place...
AGTGAAGATCTGCGGAAAGAGCTGTCGTATGGTGATTGCAACAATGCTTAGATCGCAACACCGAAATCAGCGACGCGTTTCTCCTCGTAATGCCGAAATCATTTGAAAGCGCCGCCACAAAATCGCGCCGCAAATTGACATGGTTCTTCCAAATCGGCTCCGACATTCAGTTCGCCTGATGTCTGACGCTCTCGGCGGCTGTGGGCCTACGGGTGCGATGAACATTGCCGTGCTGGATCGCGGGCCCGTCTGCGGCGGGATCGGGCCGGTTGCGATGCAGGTTGTTTTTCAGGATCGAGTTGACAGAGGAATAGGGCCGTGCCCCGATCACGAGCGCCCGCTCGCAGGCCGCTTCCAGCGCGATCGGGCCGTGTGGCTTGGCCAGTCGCATGATGCCGACGCAGGAGCGGAACCCCTGCTCGGGATGGCTGCGGTCTCGCAGGATCACCTCGACCAGCATCGCGGTATAGGCCCCGATCTTCGCGGCCCCAGTTTTCGTTGGCCCAGGTCTCAAGCCGCTCGGGCGACCATTCGGAATAACGCGTTCGCCATTGTCACTCGGACCAATGGCGTGACACGGCTCACCTGGTCGGCATGTGATCGGCGTTGGTGGTATGCTGGCCGTTGGAAGATGTCCTGGCATCAGCGAGCGACACGTTTGCCATGGTGGAAGATCTCGACCGTCCGGGCGGTGAGCCGAACCCAGACCTTCTCCCGCAGAAGATCAGTTTGCTTGCTCGCGCATCTGCGAGGCGGCTGGTTTGATAAAGGCCGCGGTGGACAGTGGCCGGACTCATGATCCGCTCTTGCAGATTCTTCAACAGATCGCGCGCTTCACCGCTGCGGGCACTGCGAAGCTGGATGTTCATGATCGATGAAATCAGCTGAAAATTGTTCTTCACCCGGTGATGCACCGCCCGTAGGAGCACCTCCTTTTGACGTACCAAATCCTTCAGTTCGGCCTCACTGCGAATGACGCTTTCGGTCATCGCCATATACGCTCCGGTCAACTCTTCGATTTCCCCCGGCGCATTGCGCAGGCCGATCAAATGCAACCGCCGGTCACCGCGAGCAAACTTTACGATCGATTGAGCGTTCGCACATGACGTGTGACCAGCAAAATGGCCGCAAGCCCTGAGGCGACAAGGCCGGCCAGCCACATGACAAGCGTCGGAAGATAATTCGACAGAGTGTAGCCAGTGGCAAAGTCAGTTGCCGAAGGAAGAAAGGTGCTCATCAGATACAATTCGCCTTGGACAATCGACGCGATGGAATAGGTCGCGAACTTTCGGTCGACAGCTTTGTCCTGCCTCAGTGTGTTCGCAATATACAGCAGCAGTTTGCACAACCTTCGCCGTTACGCGACGGAGTTGACTGCTACCAGGGGATAAGTTCGCAACGGCAACGGCCGAGGCAATTCTTTAATCATAGGTGTTTTCTTGTGGCACTGGCAATCCTAAGGCAGAGCTGTTTCACGCCTTGCACCCCGTATGTGCCGACGCCGTTGCCCCGCTGGCATCCGGACACCCGCGTGCTCTTCGCGGTTCGGGCAATACAGACGATCAACCCCGGACGGCCGAGAGACGCTGTTTTAGGACGCCGTCGAACGTTTTTCGTGCTAAAGTATCTTCAAGATCGGACACGCCGACCCTGACAATATTGTTGTCCTGATCATTGCTGCAAATTAAGTCATCCGGCTTCAAATGCCGCCGTTCCCACCGACTATAAAGCGATGAACAGCCTGTCTTTGTCCGACCCACGGTCCCCCTCAGGCTCACGGCGACCTCCACATGCTTTCACGCGTCGACGGTGCAAGCGCCATGCATCTGAGGGTGATTGTACCTCGCGCCGCTGACTGGCTCAAAGCGACTGGGATGCCGGCCTTGCCAATCCGGATAACCCGATTTCGTGAAAGATCAACATTAGCTTCGCCAAAGCCGGACGCAAACCGTGCTTGACGCTCGCGAAGTCATCTCACGCGATGGGACGCGTCGTTATAAGGTCGAAAACCAGCGCCGGAGCCGTTCATGACTGCGATCCTGCTGTTGTCGGATGCGCAAGAGGGGTGGCACGACTTATACTGCGTTCGCCCGGCACCGCTCTGCCGACACGCGCAATGCGCATGAGAATATGGGTTTCTTCAACGGCTGGGGCACGGTGGTGACGCAGCTTGAAACCTATGCCAAAGGTCTGATGAATTGACGGGCCACACTGCCACGCTGACGTTTGATCGCGACGTGGCCGCGCTGGTCGCCACGCTGCGGCAAGCCTGGACGGCGCCTGCTGCGCGGACCATGTGGGCTGCGCCTGTGCCGTCGGTCACGGTTGAATTTCTGGAAACGAAACTCCGGGTGAGCGGGCACGAGATCTCGCTGTGCAAGGTGGTGGGGCAACCGGACCTCCGCTGCAAGCGCGGATGGTTGGAGCTGCGGGACGCCGCGCGCGCCGTGAACTACGTGGCGGTGTCCTGCGGGCATGCCCCGGTCAACAGCCCTGGTCACAGCGGATTTCGCGGAAACGGCCAATGGCAGCCGTCTGAATGTGACCGTACAGCTGTCACCGCTGGACGATGAAATGGAGCAGGGCTACCGGCAGGGCTTCGGCGCGGGCCTGGACACTCTCTTTGCAGTGGCCGAGCGCATGACGGTGCTGCAGCGCTTCATCAAGGCGCCGCGATCCGTTGTCTGGGAGGCTTGGGTGAATGAGGGGACGCTGCCCCAGTGATGGGGCTCCGACGGCTTCACCTGCCGCACGCGTCGCATCAACCTGCAGTCTGGCGGTGAGTGGCTGTCTGACTTGATCGCACCCGACGGCACCGTTTTCCCCAACCACCATCGCTATGGCGAACTGCGTGCAAATGACCAGATATCTTACACGCTCCTTTGGGGAGAGAACGGGCCGAAGCATGCCGACGCCTGGGCGAACTTCGCCGAAAGAGAAGGCATCACGATCGTGACGCTTGGGACACTTTTAAGCTCGGCGAGCGAATTTAAGGAGGCAAAAGTTTTCGGTGCTATCGAGCTGGGCCCGCAGACCCTGGGAAAGCTTGCGCGTTTCGTTAAAGCGGGCTGATCGTTGGGATGCACGAGAGCGCGCGTTCTCCCGTGCATCTCATCCCAACGAAGCAGGCCCTGGGAAACACTTCAAGGCCAATCGGCAGCGTTTCATCCGATCACTGGCTTCATTTGTATGGGACCCTTCATCCGGGAGGAAATAGGGACGCTCCGATGTCCATCGCACTGTCGAGAACATGCACGACCGACACGCGGTCCTGCCCGGTGCAAAAGAAGATCAGAGACCGGCTATGAATAAGCCGTCAAGAGGCGACGCATTCCTTGGCAGGGAGGGCTGGTCATGCTTCCGGTATTTTGGAAACATCGGTAATGCCGGGCTCAAATGAATGATAGAAAACGGCGAGCCTCGCTTTCCGTTCCTGAATTTGACAGGTTCTCTCGCGCAGAAATTTTTTATTTTGGAGCCATAGCGGCCGATGTTTACCGACCGCACCCCAAGATGGATCGGCGGTCCAACGTGCCTCGATTTGTTCACACGAGGGTTAAAGGTCGGAAAGGCTGCTTTTGAAGGCGTCGGCCCAGTCTGGGTGCCAGCGCGACAGGGGAGGGCGGTTCTCGGTCAAATCGCCCGCGGCCCAGGCAATACGACGTTCGTCAAGCGCGCGGCTGACGTCATTATCGGGGCAAAGGATGTAAAAATCGCCCGCCGCGACCCGGTCTTGCATGAATGCTACCGCCTGTTCGGGCGTCCATGCGCCTGCGGGCTTGGGCGCGCCTGCAGCAGCCGTCATGCCGGTATGAACCCAACCCGGGATCATCAGATGGACGCTTACCTTCGCGCCGGGCAGGTTGCGCACCTCATGCGCCAGTGATTCCGTGTAAGCCTTTACCGCGGCTTTTGACACGTTGTAGGCCGGGTTCCCGGGTGGCAAAGTTATCCCCTGCTTTGAGCCGGTGTTGATAACCATTCCCACCTCACCATGGGCCAGCATTCCCGGCACAAATGCCTGCGCGACATTCAAGATGCCCCCGAAGTTGACGCCCAGAATGCGGTCCCATTTCGCTGGGTCGGCAAGCGCAGAGGAGGGCATGCCGATGCCTGCGTTGTTGAACAGGACGGTGACCGGCGGCATATCGCGCGAAACTGCGGCGACGACGGCGGCAACGGCGCCCCTCTCAGTGACATCCACCGCAAAAGCTTGCCCCTGCACAGCGGCAACTGCTGCATCTAGCTGCGGTCCGGGCAGATCGAGCATGGCAATAATCATGCCCTGATCCGCCAAAGCACGGGCGGCAGCAAATCCGATGCCCGAGGCAGCCCCGGTTATGACGGCGGTGCGACCGGGCGTAATAGCGGGGTGGGTCATGTCGTCTTCTCCTGTATCGACTGCGGCGATGTGATGGATCATGCATGCCTCTGGGTTCAGCCCAGACCTAGGCGTATCCCGTGCCGCGGCCCCATGCAGCCTGCAGCGCCCCGTACGGATCGTCCAGCGCCGAATGGTCATGCAACAGAAGATCGTTCGCCGCTGCTAGCGCCCGCGGTTTCAGCGGCATCATTGGCCGACATGTTTGCCCACGCCCCGGGTTCTGCACAGGGGCCGCAACACGGATCAGGCTCGTGGGCATGCCAAATACACGGGCCGATTGAAAACAGACAGGAACCTTCCAGCGGGATCGTTGTTGTAAAGTACGGGTCCGATTGATCGTCAAGCGGGCAATGTAGCGGAGATTTGCACATGACCACGACTTTGCGCACAGTGATCATTCCGGCGGCGGGCCGGGGTACGCGGCTGATGCCAGCAACCCGGGTTACTGCGAAAGAGATGCTCAGCGTCTACGACCGTCCGGTAATCGAATTTGCCGTCGAAGAGGCGATCGAAGCCCAGGCGGAGAGGATTATCGTCGTTATCAGTCCGACCAAAACCGCAATCCGGGACCATCTGGCGGGTTACCCGTTGGGTACGGGTCCGGTGCGGCTCGTGTCAGACCGAGCGCGTCCGGGCCGGTCGGTTCCAGAAATTGTTTATGCGTTCCAGCCCGAGCCTCGGGGCTTGGGAGATGCCGTTCTATGCTGCCGTGATCTGGTTCTGCCAGGCCCGTTCGGAGTGATCCTCCCCGATGATATCATCATGGGCCGCCCTTGTCTGTCAGAGATGATCCGTGGTGGGTCGGCGTTTCATGCCGTGGCAGCGATGCGGGTGCAGGCTGCCGAAACCGGAAAGTACGGTATTTTCCGACTTGGTGGCAGTGCGGTTGGCCGCTGTATTCCGGTAACTGGAATGGTGGAGAAACCGGAAGCCGGCCTTGCGCCTTCGACCCTTGCTGCCGTCGGGCGGTATATTCTTGAGCCGATGATTTTCGACGTGCTGCAGCACACGCCCCGTGGTGCGGGTGGCGAAGTCCAACTGACCGATGCAATCGCAATTGCCACCCATGCGGTGCCGCTGACGGCCTTTCTGTTTTCAGGCGAGCGTTTTGATTGCGGTAACCATGACGGACTGCTCGCCGCGTCAATGGCCCGGCAGTGCGCTGTAAAGACCGCTCTACTCGCGCTTTCCGCTACGTCTGATCTTTCGGCAGATGCCGGCTGATCGGGAACCAGAACCCGTCTCCATGCGTTATGGGGGGGTCGCACGCGCATTGGGGCGCTGCCGGAGCGAAGGTAGGACGACATGGAATGGGATAAGATCGAAAGCAAATGGCTTGCAATGACCCGGCGGGTGCTCGCGCGTGAGGCTGCAAGTGACGCTGTAGGCAGCGTAACCGAAAAGGTAACGCCAAGGCAGACGGGTGTGTCAGCTCTGCCCTTGAAGACACTAGGGTCTTCGGTGACTCCTGTGGACCGTGTCGAGCCGCACCAGTGAGCCTTGAGCCGGGCGTTAACAGGCCGCGCGCAGTCTGGCCATTCCGCGCGCGGTTCCGTCCGGACCGTCTGTGGCAAGATACCATGCCCATCCGCGCCGAGCTCTTCGGGCCAGAGCGGATGGAACACCATGCCCAGACCCTCGCCGCTGCCCAGACTGTTTCCGATGGTCGTCCACACGAAACTCCGCCGCTTAACCGTCGGGTTCAGGATAATGCGGCCGCCCTGCTGAATGCATACCAGATTTGCGCTCAGGCGTTGAAATCCGGGCAGACCATTGCCCCAGCAGCTGAATGGTTGCTCGACAATTTTCACCTCGTGGAACAGCAGCTTCGCCAAATTCACGATGACCTTCCACCGGGGTACTACCGTCAACTGCCGAAACTGCAAACCGGTCCGTTTGCGGGATACCCTCGCGTTTTCGGGCTCGCCTGGGCCTATGTCGCCCATACCGACAGTCTCGTGTCTGGTCCGTTCCTCGCCCGGTACGTCCAGGCCTACCAGAGGGTCCAGCCCCTTATGATCGGCGAACTGTGGGCCGTAGCTATCACTTTGCGTATCGTGTTGGTCGAAAACATGCGCCGCCTTGCCGAACAGATCGTTGATGGGCATCATTTGCGCCTGCAGGCAGACCAGATCGTCGAGAAGATGCAGGCCGCACATGGGCAATCCCCTTTGTTGGTGCTGCAGGCCAGCGTGGCGGAGTATGAAAAAAGCCCTCTGCCGGAAACTATGGCCGCGCAGATTGCCAAGCGACTTCGCGGGGTAGACCCGGCCGAAAGTCCGCTTTACGGCTGGCTGGAGGATCGTCTGCGGCGTCAAGATACAAGTGTCGAGGCCGTGATTGCCAATGCGCAGCTACGGCTAGGTGCCTCTAACGTGACGATGCGCAATATCGTGACGTCGATGCGCCAGATCTCTGAAATGGACTGGGCTGAATTTTTCGAGGACGTAAGCCTTATCGAGGCGCGTCTGCGTGAGAACCCCAATCATGCTGAAATGGATTTCGCCACCCGGAACCGCTATCGCAGCGAGGTCGAGGCGCTGGCACGCGCGGCCCGCCTTGGCGAGGCGCGCGTGGCTGATCAGGCGCTCGCACTTGCTGCACAGGCGACTGAGCCGCAGGAACGGGACGCGGGCCACTGGCTGATGGGCGAAGGGCGCGGGGCGCTGGAAGCGGCACTTTCTTTCCGTGCATCGCCCCGACGGCTATTGCAGCGGCGACTGCGGCATCCGGGTCTTGCGGGCTATCTAGGCGCGATTCTGTTGGCTGCGGCCCTAATCCTGGCATTGGCGGTGGCACTGGCGGAGGCATCGGGGGCAGCGGGAATTGCGCTCGTTGTGCTCGCGATCTCTGGTTTCGCGCTGGCCGTCGAAGCGGGAACCGCAATCGTCAATACAATCATAACCCGCACGATCCCGCCTCGCCCCCTGCCCGCAATGGACCTGGCCCAAGGGATTCCGCCCCACTTGCGCACGCTCGTGGCCGTGCCGGTGCTGCTGCACGACGTCGACGATGTGCGCGCCCAGATTGAGCGGCTGGAGGTCCATTCCCTGTCCAGTACCGGGGGGTCCGTGCATTACGCTCTTTTGTCGGACTGGGCAGATGCCGCGACTGAAACGACAGAAACGGATGCCACGCTTGTCACTGCGGCACTGGAGGCAGTCGCCGCGTTGAACGCAAAATATCCCAGTGAGGACGGCGCGCGGTTCTACTTTCTGCATCGGCGGCGGGAGTGGAACCAGTCGGAAGGCGTCTGGATGGGGTGGGAAAGGAAGCGCGGAAAGCTTGCCGATCTGAACCAGCTTCTGCGTGGTCTGCGGCAAACGCGCTTTGCGTATCTCAGCAGCCCCCTGCCCCCCGATGTCCGCTATGTGATCACTCTGGACGCCGATACGCGCCTATTGCGCGGAACCTTGCGGCAGCTGATCGGCAAGATGGCGCATCCCCTGAACCGACCCCGGCTTGACATTGAGGGGCGGCGCGTCACAGGCGGCTACGGCATCTTGCAACCCCGCGTCACCGCCTCGCTGCCGATGGGCAGTGACGGATCGGTCTATCAGCGCATATTCTCCAGTCCAGGCGGGATAGAGCCTTATGCCGCAGCGGTCTCAGATGTCTATCAGGATCTGTTCGACGAAGGGTCGTTCACAGGCAAGGGCATCTATGATGTGGATGCCTTTGATGCGGCGCTGGCAGGGCGGGTGGCGGAGAATACGCAACTTAGCCACGATCTGTTCGAGGGCGCGTTTGCCCGCGCGGCGCTGTCCTCTGATATCGAGGTGATCGAAGATTTTCCGTCCCGCCACTACGTGGACAAGCGTCGCCAGCATCGGTGGGCGCGGGGCGACTGGCAGCTTTTGCCCTGGATCGCGGGGCAGCGCGGCGGTGTGCCAGCCGTGAGCCGCTGGAAGATGATCGACAACCTGCGACGCTCGCTGAACGCTCCGCTTGCGTTGGTGGCGCTGCTGGCGGGCTGGGTGATGCCGCCTGCAGTGGCGGTGACGTGGACGATACTCGTTGTGGTTTTGCTGGCACTGCCACGGTTGCTTCCCTTGCCCTTCGGGATTTTGCCTGCCCGGTCAGGGGTTAAGCTGCGCAGCCATTTTGCCGCGCTCGGCGCCGATGCGGCTGGCGCGCTGGCGCAGATCGGGCTCGGCCTGACGCTTCTGGCCGACACTGCCGCAAGTATGAACGATGCCATCCTGCGCACCCTTTGGCGGCTGGGCGTCTCGCGTCGACATCTTCTGGAATGGCTTACGGCAGCGCAATTGCACAGCGCGGGGCTCGCCTCCTGTTTCGGGCACTACAGGCGCATGGTCGGCGGGGTGGCCGTTGGCCTTGGAACCTGTGCGTTGGCGTGGGCGGTGAACCCGCTTGCGTGGGCGGTGATTGCGCCCTTTGCTGTGGCTTGGGCATTTGCCCCGGCGGTAGCGTGGTGGATCAGTCAACCTCTCGTCGCTGGTAAAGCACAGCCCCTGACCGCGCAGCAGGCCCGCGCCTTGCGGCTGATCGCCCGGCGGACGTGGCGGTACTTCGAAACTTTCGTGACGGCAGAGGAAAATCACCTGCCGCCGGACAATTTTCAGGAAACGCCCTACCCAGCGATCGCCACGCGCACCTCGCCCACCAATATCGGACTGTATCTTTTGTCGACCGTGGTGGCCCGTGACATGGGATGGATCGGGCAAGCAGCCGCGATTGTGCGTCTGCAGGATACGCTGCAGACCATAAGCCGGATGCCGCGATATCGCGGGCACCTGTACAACTGGCACGACACGCGCACGTTGCGGGTGTTGCCGCCGGACTATGTCTCATCGGTCGACTCTGGAAACCTTGCCGGACACTTGATTGCTGTGGCGCAGGCCTGCCGCGACTGGCAGACGTCAACCGTCCCCGAGACGACATGCCGCGAGGCGTTGTCGGATACCATCGCCCTCGCCCAGGCCGCAGCGGGGGATGCGGAGCCCGCGTCGTTCCTGGCCGCTTTGGCCGACGCAGCTTTGAACGCGCCTCTGCCTGACCTGTTAGCAGAGCTGTCACGCCTGACCGACCTGACCCGGGCGCTGGCCGCAACGCCTAAAGTGGTCGATTGCCTGTTCTGGGTCGAGGCCGCCCGCCGAACGCTCGCTGATTGGAATGATGGTCAGGCCGTCCCTGCCACCGGCACTGCCTTGGCTGCGGTCGAAGAAATGGCGCGCAGCATCGCGATAGAGATGGACTTCGCCTTTCTGCTCAACCCGGAGAAGAAACTTCTTTCAATCGGCTTTTCGCTGGCCACCAACCGGCTTGACCCGAATTGCTACGACCTTCTAGCCTCGGAGGCGAGACTTGCGAGTCTGTTCGCCATAGCCAAGGGTGATGTAGAGACGCGCCATTGGTTCCGCCTGGGCCGCGCCGCCACGCCTGTCGGGGCGGGGGCGGCGCTGATTTCATGGTCGGGCAGCATGTTCGAATACCTCATGCCTGCATTGGTCATGCGCGCGCCTGCTGGGTCGGTGCTCGAGCAGACGAGCCGACTGGTGGTAGAGCGGCAGCGGTCTTATGGCGCCTCCATGGACCTGCCATGGGGCATCTCTGAATCCTCCTACAACGCCCGGGATCTGGAGATGACGTACCAGTATTCCAACTTTGGCGTACCGGGTCTGGGACTGAAACGCGGCCTCAGCCAGAACCGTGTAATAGCACCCTATGCGACCGGCCTTGCCGCAATGGTCGATCCTGCCGCGGCCGTCGCAAACTTTGACCAGCTTGCATCCCTTGGCGCCGAAGGGCGCTACGGCTTCTATGAGGCGGTCGATTTCACGCCGACGCGGCTTCAGCCCGATCAGCCCTTTGCAATGGTGCAAAGCTATATGGCCCATCACCAAGGCATGACGATCACCGCGATTGCAAACACCCTGCGGGACGGCAGGCTGCGAGAGCTGTTCCATGCAGAACCGATGATCCAGGGTGCAGAGCTTTTGTTGCAAGAGCGCGTGCCGCGTGATGTGGCGACGTCCCCGCCCCGCGCACGTGAGGTGATGGTGGCCCCTGCCGAGCAATCGGACTTGCCCGCCCTGCGCACCATCCCCGCACCACTGCGAGCTGCACCCACGGCGCATTTTCTGTCCAATGGCAGCTATGGTGTCATGCTTACCGCCACTGGCGAAGGCTTCAGTCGCTGGCGCGACATCGCCATCACGCGCTGGCGGGCCGAAGGTACGGCGGCGGCCATCGGATCGTTCATCCTGTTGCGGGAAACAGGGTCGGGCCGGCAGTGGTCGGCGGGCGTTCAACCCCTGCGGATCGATGCCGACCAGCACCGTGCCGTCTTCAGCGAACATCAGGCCGCCTTTACCCAGACCGAGCCGCGCTTTGCCACGCTGACCGAAGTTGTTGTTTCCGCCGAGGATGACGCCGAAGCCCGCCGCGTCACCCTGACCAACACCAGCAGACGCGCAAGAGAGATTGACGTAACGTCCTATGCCGAACTCGCCCTCGCGCCGCAGGCAGCGGATCAGGCGCACCCAGCCTTTTCGCGGATGTTTGTCGTAACCGACTATTTGCCAGAGCTTGGGGTGATTATCGCCACGCGTCGTCGCCGCTCTCCGAACGAAGCGGAAGTCTGGGCCGCGCACCTGGCCGTGGTGGAAGGGACAGAAACGGCACCGATGCAGATCGAGACAGACCGCTTGCGCTTTCTCGGCCGCGGCCACAGCATCGACACCGCCGTGATGCACGATACCCCGCTTTCAGGCACCATCGGCACGGTACTGGACCCGATCTTTGCAATCCGCCGCCGCGTCAATGTGCCCCAGGGCGGTGTGGTTCGGGTTACATTCTGGACGCTTGTCGCGGACAACCCCGACGCGCTGCTGCGGATGGTGGAACGGCACGGCGATCCGTCGGCGTTTGCGCGGGCGGCCACGCTCGCATGGACCCAGGCACAGGTTCAACTGCGCCATCTGGGTATCAGCCATGCAGATGCGGTGGATTTTCAGGCGCTCGGCGGAATGGTGCAGCGTGGCGACAGGCGGCTGCGGGCATCCTCAGCAAGAATCCTTGCGGGGGCCGCTCCGCAATCATCACTTTGGCCTCTCGGGATTTCTGGCGACCTGCCAATCGTGCTTTTGCAGATCGACGATACCGAAGACCTTGACGTATTGCATCAGGTTCTCAGCGCCCATGAATACTGGGGAATGCGGCAACTGGCCGTTGATCTGGTGATCCTGAACGAGCGGTCGTCGTCGTATGTCCAGGATTTGCAGATCGCCATTGAAAGCGCCGTCCGAACAGCAGGGGCTCGGCCCCGGGTCGCAGAACAAATTGCGCAAGCGCAGGGGCGGGTTCATGCGCTGCGCGCCGATCTGGTCGACCCCGCCGCGCGGGCAATGCTGAAGGCGTCTGCGCGGGTGGTCCTTGATGCCGGACGCGGCGACATCGGGCAGCAGATGAGCGGCTTTACGCCTCTGCCAATTGCTCTGCCCTTGCCTCCCGCCCGGGCGGAAATCTCAGAATTGCGCCCTGACAAGGCCCTGCTCGATCTGGAATTCTTCAATGGAACGGGAGGCTTTGCCGAGAACGGCCGCGAATATGTGACGATCCTTCGCGACTTCAAGACGACCCCTGCCCCTTGGATCAACGTCATTGCGGGTGAGGGTTTTGGTTTTCAGGTCTCGGCCGACGGCAGTGGCCATGTCTGGGCGGAAAACAGCCGCGAAAACCAGTTGACGCCGTGGTCGAACGACCCGGTCGCCGATCCCGCAGGCGAAGCGATCTACCTGCAAGACCTCGACAGCGGTCAGACATGGACACCTACGGCCCTGCCGATCCGCGGGCCCGGCACCTATGTCGTACGGCATGGCTTTGGCTATTCTGTATTCCAACATGACGCACACGGGATCTCGGCCAGCATGACCCAGTTCGTGCCTTTGATGGCCTCGGCCAAAGTTACCCGCCTGGCACTGACCAATAAGAGCTCAGTGCCGCGTCGGTTGTCTGTAACTGCTTATGCTGAATGGGTACTCGGCCCGTTGCGCGCGGCATCAGCGCCGTTTGTCATTACCAGCCGGGATGCCGTGACAGGCGCCATCTTCGCGCGCAACAGCTTCAGCACAGCTTTTCCCGGACGTGTGGCATTTGCCGATCTGGGGCCCGAAACACTCAGCCTGACTGCCGACCGGCGCGAATTCATTGGCGCGGGCGGTTCATTGGCGGCTCCTGCCGGGTTGGGCTCACTCGCCTTGTCAGGGCGCACCGGTCCCGCCCTCGACCCCTGCGCCGCCCTGCAGCGGCGATTAACTCTGCAACCGGGTCAGACGGTGGAGGTGACGTTCC
>Ga0105044_10010405_pt1 | contig 12698 bp, 11 predicted proteins | sample MAT01_FD_78092 | JGI IMG/M metagenome (GOLD analysis project Ga0105044, IMG submission 78092) | Freshwater microbial communities from Lake Fryxell liftoff mats and glacier meltwater in Antarctica - MAT-01 | ecosystem: Environmental > Aquatic > Freshwater > Ice > Liftoff microbial mat | place...
GAGGGCATATGGGCACGCTGATCCGCGCAGTGCTGGTCGGGGCTGGGCTGCTGGCCGCGTCGTGGGCGGGCATGGCCTTCGCAGCCAAGCGCCTGCCACCGGGTGCGGCGAAGGACTTGGCGACTGTGCTGCCAGCGTGCCTGGCCAAGGGCGCGCGGCTCGCGAAGGCCGAGACCGTGCCGCTCGTGCCGATGACACCTGAGGAGGTCCGAGCGATCTCCCACTCGATGACCGAGCCCGTTCGCGGCACGGTGGTGGTGGCCGCCGGCACCGGGCTCCGACAGGGCGAGCTGTTCGGGCTAGGGAGCGATCGGGTCGACTTCATGCGCCGAGAACTGCGGGTCGACCGACAGCTCTGGACTCCTGCGATCCGACACAACGATGAGCGAGTGCGGAAGATCGTCGACGAGAGCCTCGGCGGATCTGTTGAGGACTGGCTGAGGACTAGGGCAATCTAGAGCCATGACCGATTCCGAAGTTTCCGCAGGTCAGACCCCACCTCGGCGGGTCGACATCGTTCCCCACACCCACTGGGACCGGGAGTGGTACCTGCCCTACCAGTCGTTCCGGCTGAAGCTGGTCGACCTCCTCGACGGGTTGTTGCCCCAGCTCGAGGCCGACCCGTCCTACGCCCACTTCCTGCTCGACGGTCAGATGGCCGTGGTCGAGGACTACCTGCAGGTGCGGCCGCAGGCCGAGGAGCGGCTGCGGGCGCTCGCCGCCACCGGCCGCGTGGCCATGGGGCCCTGGTACGCGCTGCCCGACGAGTTCCTCGTGTCCGGCGAGACGCTCGTGCGCAACCTGCAACGCGGCCGGCGCGTCGCCGCCCGCTTCGGCGGCGCGATGGATGTCGGGTATCTCCCGGACATGTTCGGGCACGTGGCCCAGATGCCGCAGATCCTGCGCCTGTTCGGTTACGAGCACGCGGTCGTGTGGCGAGGCGTGCCGTCGGCCATCGACCGCAGCGGGTTCCACTGGAGCGCGCCCGACGGCTCCACCGTGCGAGCCGAGTACCTCCCGCAGGGCTACGGCAACGGCGCGCTGGTGCCCGACGATGCCAAGGCCCTGGTGCGCCGCATCAGCGAGTTCGAAGAGGAGCAGGGCGAGCTGCTCACCGGCCCGATCCTCTGGATGAACGGCACCGACCACCTGATGCCCCAGCCCTGGCTCGGTCGCGTGGTCGCCGAGGCCAACGCCCTCGACGCCGGCTACGAGCTGCACATCTGCTCCCTCGCCGAGCACGTGCAGGGCGCCCCGACCGACGGGCTGCCGTCGTGGACGGGCGAGCTGCGCTCCGGTGCCCGCGCCAACCTCCTGATGGGGGTGGGCTCCAACCGGGTGGACATCAAGCAGGCCGCCGCCATCGCCGAACGGTCGCTCGAACGCCAGGCCGAACCGCTCTCCGCCCTGTTCCTCCCCGCCGATCACTGGCCCGAGGCCTTGCTCGACGAGGCCTGGCTGGAGGTCATCCGCAACAGCGCCCACGACTCGATCTGCGCCTGCTCGGCCGACGAGGTGTGCGCTGCGGTCGTGCACCGCTTCGCCGAAGCCACCCAGATCGCCGAGGGGCTCACCGAACGAGCCCTCGCCGCGCTCGGAGCCACCGTGGCTGTCGACGGCCGCGTGCCCGTGCTCGTGAACACGTCCTCTCGCACTCGCGGAGGTGTCGTCGAGATGCGCTTCCCCGGCGCCACCGTGCCCGACGGGTGCCAGCTGGTGTCCGAACGACCCGCCCAACGAGTGCTCATGGACGCCACCGCCGTCGAGGTCGCCACCATCATGGTGAGCGAGCTCGAGTACGCCCGCAGCATCACCGCGTTCAGCATCGACGCCGCCGATGGCACCGAGGTGATCCACGTCGAGCGCGAGACGGCCGGCACGCTCGTCACCCCGCTGGTGCGGAGCGACCTCGCCGCGCTGCGAACGAGCCGTCCGGGTGAGCTCATGCGCATCCGCGTGGCCAATCGGCCGGCTGTCACCGTGCTGGGCCACGTCGCCGACGTGCCCGGCTTCGGCTGGCAGGCGTGGACCGGCGGGACGACGCCGGACTCCGTCACGGTGGACGAGCTCCGCCTCACCAACGGGACGCTCTCGGTCGAGGTGAACCCCGCCGACGGCACGTTCTCGATCGACGGCCTCGCCGGCTTCGGTCGGCTCGTGGACGGGGGCGACATCGGCGACACCTACAACTGGTGCCCACCGCTCGCCGAGACGCTCGTCGATGCACCGCTCACCGTCACCACGAAGGTGATCGAGGCCGGTCCGGTGCGCGGGCGCCTCGAGGTCCTGCGCACCTACGCCCTGCCCACGCAGGTCGAGGACCAGGCCCGCGTCGGATCGCACACGGTCGAGGTGCGCACCACGCTCGAGCTCCACGCGGGCGACGACCTCGTGCGCGTGCATGTGGAGCTCGACAACCACGGGGTGCGCGACCATCGCCTCCGCGTGCACCTCCCACTCCCCCAGCGGGCTACCGGCTCGGTGGCGGAGTGCGCCTTCGCCACGGTGTCGCGCGGCCTCGTCGCCGAGGGCGGGCCCACCGAACAGGGGCTCGCCACCTACCCGAGCCGCCGGTTCGTCTCGGCCGGCGGCCTCACCGTCGCCCACGAAGGGCTGCTCGAGTACGAGCTCATCGACCTCGATGACGACGTCACCAGCGCAGGGACCCTCGCCCTCACCCTCCTGCGGTGCACCGGGATGCTCTCGCAGGGCCCGATGGCCACCCGAGCCCTCCCGGCCGGCCCCCTCACGCCGCTGGAGGCGCCCCAGTCGCAGCACCGGGTCGAGGCTCGCTTCGCACTGCACATCGGTGGCCGCAATCCCTATGCGGTGGTCGACGACGCCTTCCTGCCGCTGCTCGTCACACGCGGCGGCGGCAGTGCGGCCACGGGCGCGGCGCAGGGTCAGGCCCTGTCGGTCACCGGTGCCGAGGTGAGCGCCGTCACCCGTGAGGCCGGTGCGGTCCAGGTGCGGGTGTTCAACCCGAGCGCCGAGCCCACCACCGTCACCATCGACGGCCGCCACGGCTGGCTCCTCGACCTGCGCGGGCGCCCGGTCGCAGCCTTCGAAGGCCACTTCGCGCTGGGACCCTGGCAGATCGCCACCGCCACCCTCGACGACCGCCGAGGGCCTTAGAGTCGACAGGACCCTAACCGTCGCCTACGGTAAGGGTCATGGCGACCAGAACCACGCGCGGACAGGCTCCGGAGGGCTACGACCCCTCGCAGTTCCCCGCCTTCGCGGTGACGGTGGACGTCGTCATCCTCACCATGCACCAGGGCGGGCTGCACGTGGTGCTGGTGCGGCGAGGCCAGGCGCCGTTCGAGGGCATGTTCGCCATCCCGGGCGGCTTCAAGCTCCCCTCGGAGACGCTGGACGAGGCAGCCGAGCGGGAGCTGGCCGAGGAGACCGGGGTCGACGCCGCCAGCCTGCTCACCCAGTTCGGCACGTACGGCGATCCCGGGCGCGACCCCCGCATGAACGTGGTCACGGTGGCCTACCTCGCCGTGGTCCACGAGGTGGGGGCGTTGGTGGCCGGCACCGACGCCGCCGATGCGTCGCTCGTCCCCGTGGCCGACGTGCTCGACGGGAGGGTCGAGCTGGCCTTCGATCACGAGCGGATCCTGCGCGACGCGGTGGCGCGCGTGCGCGTGGAGCTCGAGGTCGCGGGGGTCGCCACCGCCTTCGTCGGCGCCACCTTCACATTGGCGGAGCTGCGGGCGGTGTACGAGGCCGTCTGGGGCGTGCCCCTCGACGGCGCCAACTTCCGTCGGAGCGTCGCAGCAGAAGACGGCTGGGTGATCCCGACCGGGCGGCGCGCCCAACCCGGCTCGACCGGGGGCAAGCCCGCCGAGCTCTTTCGAGCAGGGCGGGCATGGAAGCACGGCGGCCCCATCCGGCGGCCGCCCCGAGCCCAGAAGCGGAAGTGAACCGATGAGAGCCGTGGTCTACGAGAAGTACGGAAGCCCCGACGTCCTCCGACTGAAGGAGGTCGAGCGACCGACCCCCAAGGACAACGAGGTGCTCATCAAGGTGCACGCCACCGCGGTGAACCGCACCGACTGCGGGTTCCGCGACCCGGCGCCGGTCTTCGTGCGCCTCTTCAGCGGGCTCCTGCGCCCGAGGAAGCCCATCCTCGGCACCGAGCTCGCGGGAGTGGTCGAGGCCGTCGGCAAGGCGGTCACCCGCTTCGCGGCCGGCGACGAGGTGTTCGGGGTCAACGCCGATCACTTCGGCGCCCACGCCGAGTTCCTCTGCATGCGAGAAGACGCCCCGCTGGCGCTGAAGCCCGCCGCCATGTCCTTCGAGGACGCAGCGGCGGTGAGCGACGGCTTCATCCTGGCCCTCACCGGCCTACGGCGCGGCGATGTCCAGAAGGGCCAGAGGATCCTCATCTACGGCGCCTCAGGATCCATCGGAACGGCGGCGGTGCAGCTCGCCCGGCACTTCGAGGCCGACATCACCGCGGCGTGCAACACCGCCAACCTCGAGGTGGTGCGCTCGCTCGGAGCGGACCGGGTGATCGACTACACCCAGCACGACTTCACGGCCACGAGCGAGCCCTACGACGTCATCTTCGACGCGGTGGGCAAGAGCTCCTTTCGCCGCTGCCGACGCGCCCTGAAGCGGGGCGGCCTCTACCTCACCACCGACCTCGGATACCTGTGGCAGAACCCGATCCTCGCGCTGGTCACCCGAGTGGTCGGGAGCCAGCGGGTGAGGCTCCTGATCCCGAAGTACCGACAGGCGGAGGTGCTCCTCCTCAAGGAGCTCATCGAAGCGGGCCAGTACCGGGCCGTCGTCGATCGCCGCTACCCCCTCGACCAAGTCGTCGAGGCCACCACCTACGTGGAGACCCAGCAAAAGACCGGCAACGTCGTCCTCACCGTCGTCGCCTAGCCCTCGTCGGAGTCGGCTTCATACTCGTCTTCGTATTCGTAGTCGACCTCGCCTGATGCCCTCGCGGCGAGGCGCTCACGTACGACCTCGCGCATCTGGCGGCGGCGCTCGTCGATCGACTCACGGATCGTGCTGCGCGCCTCCGCCGCATGGAGGAGCACCGAGAGCTGGACCCGGCCGATGTGCTTCAGGGACCGGGGCCGCATGTTCTTGAAGGCAAAGTCCGGGTCGTGCTCGAGGTAGGCGCGCAGCTCGGGCGACACCACCACCGTGCCGGGGTAGGCGATCCCCGTGGCGCGGCTGGCGAGGTTCACGGTGGCGCCGTAGGCATCACCCTCCCGCTCGAGCACCGGGCCGAGGGCGAGCCCCACCCGCACATCGGACAGCTCGGCGGCGTCCCGCGAGGCGTCGGCCAGCCCGAGGGCGATCTCGGCGGCGGCCACGGGATCCTCGACGAGGAACATCACCTCGTCTCCGATCATCTTCACCACCCGACCGCCGCCCGCCACCACGACGTCGTAGGCCAGCCGCTCGAACTGGTCGACCACCTCCGCCAGCTCCTCGTCGCTCACCTGCTGAGCCAGCGCCGTGAAGCCCACGAGGTCGGCGAAGCCCACCACGAGGCCCGCGCCGTCGTCGGGATCTCCGCGCAGCAACCGCGCCCGGGCGGCCGCCTGGAGATGGCGGCGCCACACCTGCTCGAGCACCTCGGGGAACATCGGGAGGAACCCGCCCGCCTCGCTGGCAAGGGGTCCGAAGACCTCGAACGCGTCGTCGCCAGCGGCGCTGGTCGGCCCCGGCTCCGGGCGCGAGCTGACGGCGTCGATCAGGGCCGATGCCACCCGGGCCATCGACGAGCCGATGACGCGCGTCATGCCGTAGGTCACCTCGGGGCTGACGACGCCACTGTGCAGAAGGTCGGCGACGGCCGCGAGGTTGCCGAGGTCGGTATCGGAGAACAGCGCCTCGCCGGGCCGTGGATCCGGGAAGCCCAGCGACCGCCAGATGTGCCGGAGCTCCTCGCCGGGCAGGCCGGTGGCCTCACAGGCGGCGTCGAGGTCGTACCGCATGTCCTGTCCGAGGGCGAGCCGATCGATGGCGAGGAGTGCGAGCGTGCCGTCGGCCTGCGACTGGCCGATCTCCTCGGCCGTCACACCCATGGCCAGCAGCAGCGCCACCAGCTCGTCAGTGGGCGGGATCGTCGCGCCGCTCATGGGTCGGTTCGCCGCATCGGCTCGATGGTCACCGGGATGCTCAGGCCGCGCACCCGGGCCGGCCGATCGGGAACCGGAATCGGGGCGAGCAGGGCCTCGCCGCTGAGTGCGTCGCTCGACCAGCTCGGGTCGAGCGTGGGAGTGCTCAGCCGCACCCGACCCAGGTCGACGTGGGGGTGCAGCTCCCAGAGGAGGGCCGGCCGCTCGCCGTGCCAGCGGATGGCATAGGAGAGCCGACCGGCGCCGGTGGGGGCGTCGTGCACCTCCCACCCCTGGCCCAGCCAGGCCTCGGGGATGCCGGTGCTCAGGGCGAGTCCCTCGGGCACCTCCTGGATCAGCCGGGCGCGCACCAGCGTGACCACGGCGGCGTGGGCGGCGAGATCGTGCCCGCCAGACGGCCCGGGCCACGTCCAGGTGGCGGTGGCGTCGGCCAGGCGCTCGGTGAGATCGTCGACGAGCGGGTCGTCCCCGCCGCCTGCGGTGAGGGCAAGGGAGCGGAGGTCGTCCGCGCCGCGGTCCTCACCGGTTGCGGCAAGGAGGCCGGCCGCGTCGTGCAGCACGGTGGCGCTCACCACTCCCGCTCCACGCGGGAGGGCGCCCACGAGGGCCGCCACGAGCGGAGCCGCTTCCTTGGCGAAAGGCATGTCGTGGGTGAAGGCCCAGTGTCGAGCCACGGCGGCCAGGGCGACCGTCGGGTTCGCGGTGCGGGCCAGACCGATCGGGTCGGTGAGCAGGGCGAGGGCGGCTTCATCGGGGAAGCCGGCGAGGTCGAGGGCGGCCGCTTCCGCCGGCCCCGCCGGGCCGAGCAGGAGGAACCGGGTGCTGGCCAGCATGGCCTCGCGGAGGCGGCGCTCGGGCACCTCGAAGCGCGCCCCCTGTCGGGTGTGCACCCCCCATCCCTTGGCCACGTTGTCGGCGTCGGGCAGGGCGTCGAGCTCGACGGCATCGTCGGTCAGCGGTAGCACCACCCGCAGGCTCGCGGTGTGGGCAAGCGGAAACAGCAGGGCGGCCTGGGCCAGCCCGTCGCGACAGTGCACCTCGGCCGGCCCCACCACGGCGGCCGTGCCGCCGAAGACCTTGTCGGCAGAGTCGCCGGCGGCATCCGACAGCGCCACGCGCCCGGGTGAGCGAGGGAGCGTGAGCGCCGCGTCCCCGTCCACGCGCACGGTCGCGCCGTCGACCTGGATCGAGTGCACCCGGCCGGGGGCGTCCACCCCGTAGGGCCGCACCGCCAGCACCACCGCGAACGGCACCTTCGACTCGTTGGTGATCTCCACCACGAGGGCCTCGTGACCGGAGGCATCCCACGCCGCGTAGACCCGCTGCACGGCGTCGCCGCTGGGCACCTTGAGGCGGGTGACCACCACTGGGCTGTTGCCGAGCAGCTCTTGCCGCACCGCCGGCTCGCGCGCCGGCACGTGCCAGCGGTCTTCGGCACCGATCCACCAGTCGAGCGACCACGCCGTCCCCGTCACCTGCACGAGGCCCGCCGCATCGACCCGCACGCGAGTGGGCGAATCGAGGTTGCCGACCGTGGTCCAGCGGCCATCGCCCCGGGCCCGCACCCACCCGTCGCCAGGTAGGGCAACAGAGCGGGAGCGACGGCGCACGCCGCCATCGAATCAGGCCGACGGCATCCCGTGCATCTCCGCGCTGACGTTCCGGCCCAGCAGACCGCGATAGGCCTCGGTGGCGGGGGCTCCCTCGTGGACCACGGCGAACACCGACTCCGCGATCGGCAGGTCGACGTCGTACTCGGCCGCCAGCTCCATGACGACCCGCGAGGTCTTCACGCCTTCGGCCACCATGTGCATCTCCTCGATGATCTCCTCGATCGTCCGACCGCGGCCGAGCTGCTCACCCACGTAGCGGTTGCGGCTCTGGGGGGAGATGCAGGTGGCGATGAGGTCGCCCATGCCCGCCAACCCGGAGAACGTCGCCTGCTGGCCGCCCATCGCACACCCGAGCCGGGTGAGCTCGCTCAGGCCGCGCGTGATGACGGCGGATCGCGTGTTGTCACCGGTGCCCAGACCGTCGGCCATGCCCGAGGCGATGGCCATCACGTTCTTGAGCGCGCCCGCCACCTCGCAACCGACCACGTCGGGGTTCGTGTACACGCGAAACAGATCGGACGCGAACACGTGTTGGAGAGCCTCCGCGATGACCAGGTCGTCCATGGCGATCACCGACGCGGCCGCGTCGCCCGCCAGGATCTCCTTGGCCAGGTTGGGCCCGGTGAGCACCCCACACGGATGCCCGGGCAGCTCCGCCTCCAGCACCTGGGTCATCCGGAGGCGAGTGCCCTGCTCGAGCCCCTTCGAGAGGCTCACCACCGGCACCCACGGCCGAAGGAAGCCGGCCAGATCACGCGCCGCTTGGCGCATGCCGTGAGACGGCACTCCCATGATCAGCACGTCGGCGGTGGACACGGCTTCTTCGAGCGAGGGCGTGGCGTGCAGTGACGGCGTGAGGTCGTAGCCCTTCAGGTACGCGCTGTTGACGTGTGCGTCGCGCACCTCGACGGCGACATCCTCGCGTCGCGCCCATAGCGTGGTGGGGACGTTCTTGGCGCAGAGGTGCGCCACCGTGGTTCCCCACGAGCCGGCTCCGATGACTGCGACCTGCATTGGCATGGCCGGGAGGATAGAACCCCAGCGCCCCGTTAGGTTGGGGCGATGCTGGACGGGCCGCTCCCCCGGGCGACGAGTGCCACCACGGCGCTCCTCGTTCCCGTGAAAGCCTTCGCCCAGGCCAAGCAGCGCCTCGCTCCGGCGCTCGACCCGGCGAACCGCGAGGCGTTGGCCCGAGCCATGGCCGCCACCGTGCTCGCCGCCGCCGGCGATCTGCGCGCGGTGGTGGTCTGCGATGACGAAGCGGTGCGGGCATGGGCCGAGACCGAGGGGGCCGAGGCGATCTGGACACCCGGGCTCGGGCTCAACGGTGCCGTCGAGGCCGGGGTGGCCCACCTGGCCCGCCGGGGCGTGGAGCGGGTGGTGGTGGCCCACGCCGACCTTCCCCTGGCCACCGACATCACCTGGTTGGCCGATGGCGACGGCGTCACGCTCGTGCCCGACCGCCACGGCGACGGCACCAACGTGGCCTGCGTGCCGGCGGCGTCCGGGTTCGCGTTCGCGTACGGTGCCGGCAGCTTCACCGCCCACCGCGCCGAGGCGACGCGGCTTGGGCTCCTCGTGCGGATGGTGCCCGACGCGGCGCTGAGCTGGGACGTCGATGTTCCCGCCGACCTCGAGGTTCCGGCGGCCTTGCACCCGCCCCCCTACCTGTCCGCCGCCCTCCCCGCCGGGGCTCCGTGTCCCTGAACCTCCGCACCCCGGCCGTGGCCCTCGCCATCGGCGCCCACCCTGATGACATCGAGTTCGGCGCGGGCGGCACCCTCGCCAAGTGGTCCGCCGCCGGCACCGTCGTGCACCACCTCGTGTGCACCGATGGCTCCAAGGGAAGCTGGGACCCAACGGCCGACACCGCGGCGCTCGTCGTCACCCGCCAGGACGAGCAGCGGGCCGCCGCTCACGCCCTCGGCGCCACCGGCCAGTGCGTGTTCCTCGGCTGGCCCGACGGCGAGCTCACGTCCGACCTGCGCCAACGGTGGGAGCTGGCCTACTGGATCCGGAAGCTGCAGCCCACCGTCGTGCTCGGCCACGATCCGTGGAAGCGCTATCGCCTCCACCCCGACCACCGCCACGCTGGCCTGCTCGCCGTCGAAGGCGTGGTGGCGGCACGCGACCCTCACTTCTTCCCCGAGCAGCAGCTCCCCCACCACCGACCCGATGCGCTGCTCCTCTTCGAGGCCGACGAGCCCGACCACGTGGAAGACGTCGCCGGCCATGCCGACGCCAAGCTCGCCGCCCTCCACGCCCACACCAGTCAGCTCCTCTCCACCATGGGCATCGACCCGCAGGCCACCCCAACCGAGGTCGCAGCGCAGCGAGCCGCCTTCGACCAACGCATCCTCGACCGGCTCGCCGAACGGGGAACCGTGGAGAACGTCGCCCAAGGCGAGTCCTTCAAGCTGATGGACGACCTCTAGTCAGCTCCCGGGGGGGGTCAGTTCACGCTGGGGTCGACCGGGAAGTGGGCGAGGCGGGCCAGCGGACCACCTTGGCGACTCAGGATGCGCGTCCAGAGGGTGGCGCCATCGGGAAGGAAGGGATCGTCGGGCTCGGCATCGACCACGAACCAGGCATCCTGCGCGAGCTCGTGCTCGAGCTGACCGGGGCCCCACCCCGCGTAGCCGGCGTAGAGGCGGACGGCGTGCAGCACGGGCGCGAGGTCGACCGGATCGAGCTCGAGGTCGACGAGGCCGAGGTCGCCGAGCACCGGGACGAAGCCGAGGACGAGCTCAGGGCCCCGGGCCCGCCCTAGGCACCAGCCGCTCTGGTCTTCCACCGGCCCGCCGATGTGGAGCACCGCCGGATCCGTGGCCAGCGCCTGCCAGTCCGGAAGGGCCGCGCCGATCGTGACGTCGGTGGGCCGGTTCAGCACGAGGCCGAGGGCACCGTCGGCATTGTGCTGGAGCATGAGGATCACGGTGCGATCGAAGTTGGGGTCCCCGAGCATCGGCTCGGCCACCAGCAGACGGCCCGTCGTCGCGGTCACCGGTGGAGTCTCGCGCCGTCGGGTGCCTACGGTGACCGCATGCTCCCCGACGGCACCTACGACGTGTTCGTGGTCGACGCCGAGCCGGACGGCGAGCCCGACACGCTCCGCCTCGAGCTCGCGATCCTGGGCGGGGAGCACAAGGGCGAGATGGTGTCGATGAGCACGCAGGGGTTGGGGGTGGACGAGATCGACGCGTTGGGCCTTCCGGGCACCCTCGTCGTCCACGTCGGGCAACCGTCCGTCACCCTCGATACCTGAAACGCGCCGTTCGCACAGCAGTAGTAGGAAGGGCCTCCCACCACGCTGAATGGAGGTCGCCATGCAGCGACTCACCGGGCTTGATGCCTCCTTCCTGTACCTCGAGACGCCGTCATCTCACATGCACGTGGCCGGTCTGATGATCCTCGATCCGGCGTCGGTGGACGGAGGCGTGACCCTCGAAGGCGTGAAAGAGGTCTACGGCCAGCGGCTGCACCTGGCTCCGCCCTTCCGCCGCCGGCTCGTGGAGGTGCCCTTCGGTCTCCATCACCCGCTCTGGATCGAAGACCCCGACTTCGACATCGACTACCACATCCGCAGCACCGCCCTTCCCTCGCCGGGCACACCGGAACAGCTGTCCACCCTGGTGGGCCGCCTGTCGGCCCTCCCGCTCGACCGCACCCGTCCGCTCTGGGAGGTGTGGGTGATCGAGGGGCTGGAAGACGGCAACGTCGCCGTGCTCTCCAAGGTGCACCACGCCGCCATCGACGGCGCCTCCGGCAACGAGCTCACCGTCGCCCTCCTCGACCTGTCCCCCGAGATCGCTCAGCACGAGCCGGAGACCGAGTGGGTCGCTGACCGCATCCCCACCGATGTCGAGCTGCTGGGCTACGCCGCCAACTCGCTCGCCCGTCAGCCGGTGCGCGTCGCCAAGGCCGTGGGCAAGACGGCCGGCGCAGCCTTGGCCGTGCGTCGCCGCAATCGGGAGGAGCCGAGCCTGGTGCCGCCGCCCTCGCCGTTCTCCGCGCCGCGCACATCGTTCAACACGGCGCTCACCCCTCGCCGGAGCTACGCCTACACGACGGTGTCGCTCCCGGCCGTCAAGGCCGTCAAGGCAGCCACGGGCTCCACGGTGAACGACGTCGTCCTCGCCCTGTGCGCCGGCGCGCTGCGCGGCTACCTCGAGGATCGCGGCGAGCTGCTCGACGGCCCCTTGGTGGCCATGGTGCCCGTGTCGGTGCGCAGCGACGACGACAAGGACGCCCTCGGCAACCGGGTGACCTCGATGTTCGCCTCGCTGGCCACCGACGTCGACGATCCCATCGAGCGCCTCAAGGTCATCCATGAGTGCATGGCCGAGGTGAAGGTGCAGCAGAAGGCCATCGGGGCCGACACGCTGGGCGACTGGGCCGAGTTCGCCGCCCCCGCTCTGGCCGGCCGGGCCGCCCGCCTCTACTCCCGCACGAAGATGGCCGACCGTCATCGCCCGCTGTTCAACGTCACCATCTCCAACGTGCCCGGGCCGCCGTTCCCGCTGTATTCCATCGGTGCCCACATGGTGGCCAACTACCCGATCGGTCCGATCATGGACGGCGGCGGGCTCAACATGACCGTGATGAGCTACATGGATCGGCTCGACTTCGGCCTGCTGGCCTGCCCCGACGTGATCGACGACATCTGGTCGATCGCGAACGGTCTCCAGCGCGCCCTCGACGAGCTTGTCAAGGCCAGCGGCGTCAAGCCGGGCCAGATCAAGAAGCTCGCCCGCTCCGCCTGAGACGAGTGCCTCAGCCTGAGGCCCACGCCTCGCGGATCTTGGCCGCGATCTCCGTCGCCTCGGCGTCGCTGCGGTACTTGGTGCGCGGCCAGAAGAACCCCTTGAGACCATCGCCCTTGGTGCGGGGCACGACGTGCACATGGAGGTGCGGCACGCTCTGGCTGACGGTGTTGTTGTTGGCGACGAAGGTGCCCGCCGCCCCCATCGCC
>Ga0105044_10010406_pt1 | contig 12698 bp, 2 predicted proteins | sample MAT01_FD_78092 | JGI IMG/M metagenome (GOLD analysis project Ga0105044, IMG submission 78092) | Freshwater microbial communities from Lake Fryxell liftoff mats and glacier meltwater in Antarctica - MAT-01 | ecosystem: Environmental > Aquatic > Freshwater > Ice > Liftoff microbial mat | place...
CACCCAAAACATCGCAACTCGAACCAGTGTTGATGCCACAAGCCTTGCGCTGGGTGATTTCCAGCAGGCGCGCATTCGCCAAACGCCAGCTGGAGGTGTCGATGCTGCTGATGCTGACAATTTCCGCAGCCGCGTCTAACCATTTGCCAATAGCAGCGATTGGGTCCGAACTACTTTGCGCCCGTGCCGAGGCAATCGCCGTCAATGCCCGGTTGCGCGCCTGCGCTTCGCCGCCGTTCAAGCTTGCAGCGGTCAGCACCGCTTCCAAAGCGGCACTGGTAGGGGTCAAATCGCGCACCGCCAGGGCGTAGCTCAAATTCGCTAATGGCTCCAAATTGCCGCTATTACGCCGCTTCAGATCGCTGGTCACGCTCGCGGCACTGCCCGCCAAGCGCACGCCGACATCGAAAGAACGCTGCGTGGCCGGATTCATTGCCACATCCCAAGTGCTGGACCCTACATCACCCACCGTCGGCGCTGGGCGCGAGGCCTCAATCACCGAGGGCGTGTTCACACTTGAACGCAGCCGCAAATCCACCGCCGTGCCGCGATTGTCCAAGGTGGTTGTAACCGGCACATAGCTGCCAACGGCATGATCGTTTACGACCACCGTCGGCGCAGCGAAGTTCAGGCCCAAATCCAGCAGTTGCGCGGTTGCTGCCTGCCCGGCACTCGCTTTAATGCTGGCAACCAAATCAAAGGCGTAAGTCAAGCTGTGGCCTTGACCAAAGCTGTAGCTCAGGATCGCCGGGGTAGCGGCAGCGACGAAATTTGCTTCCACTTGCGCACCACTACTTTGCAAGCGCAGCGCCTTACCAACACTGGCGACTGGGGAAGCGGCAAAGAGGCTGCCGGTTCCCAATACCGTCTGATTTTCTAGCGCGTGCTTACCGACATAGGAATAGCCCGCGATGCTATCAATCAGATTGTTGCGCTGATCATGCGCGCCGTCCTGCAGCAAGCCTTCACCGCGATAGATCACCTCACGCAGCTCCTTCGCCTGCGCTTGCGAAAGCTTGGCGGAACCGCCGCTCAACCAATACACATTGTATTTGCCGCAGCGCATTTCACGAGTGAATTCATCGGCATCCAGCACCACCTTAAAGCTCAGGCCTTTGGCAGCCAGTAGGTTTTCTAACCATAGTTTTTTGTCTGACTCGCACACGCTGGAGGCCGCATCCGGCAATTGCGCAGCGGTGATTGCCGCACTTCCCCGCGTGGCGTATTCGGCCAGCAGTTCGGCTTCGCGGAACGCGACTTGGCCCGGATCGCAGCTGGCCAGCACCAGCACCCGCGCATCGCGCTGAATCGCTAGATTCACGCGCACATCGGTGGCGGGCGCTTCCACGGTGAAGGTAATCGAGGACAGCGTTTGATACGGGCTAGCTTGATTTTGGCTATCCACCTGCGCCAATAGCACGGCGCGATACAGCCCCGCACTGGCAGCCGTGGTGGCAAACTGGCGGTTCAAGCTGGCCGTACCACCCGCCGCGATCGTGAGCGTGGCATTCCAGGTGCTTTGCACGCTTTGCGTATCTTCACGGCGCACTTCAATGCGTGCGGGCAAATCCGTTGCCGCAATATTGCCGGTGTTACTGACCAGCGCGCTGAGCGAAACCGGCGTCCCCACCGGCACCACACTCGGGGCCGCGTTTAAATTGCCGCCAATATTGATTGCTTGGACGGTGAAATTCGCGCTACCCAGTGCCAGATCGCTGCCATTGACCAGCACCGACCAGCGGGCTTGGTAATCCGCCATCGCCAGCGTTTGCGTGTTTAGGCTTTCATTGCGGCTAAGGCTGCCGCCTGAAGGCAAATCGGCTGTGTAAGAAAACTCGCGCTCAAGCGTGCCCGAATCGGCGCGCAACACGGCTAGCTTGAACAAAAGGCCCGTGCCCGCGACGGTGCCGTCGTTGCGCGCCAATGCCGCCAACGCCAATGCTTGCCCGCGTAAAATATTGCTCGGGCTGGCGGTGACGCTGCCGCTCAGCGCTAGGCTCACGACCTGCAGTGGCTTTTGCGCCAACACGCGTTCCACGCCATCCAAGCGCGCAAGCAGCACCGCCAAATAGCTTTTGGGCGGGGTTGTGCTGGTGTTCCAGCTAAAACTTCGCACCGCGCTTGCACCAGCGGCCAGATCTTGCGTGTAGGGGAAGCTGGCAAGCACCGCATTGGCATTGGCCGGATCCAGCACGCGCACTTCAAAGGCGGTGGCAATGCTTGCGCTGGCGCCGCGATTGCTGACTTGTGCGCGCAACTGCGCGCTGTCGCCACGGGTAATCACCGCCGGTAAAACATCCAATAGCCCGGTAAAATTATCCAAGCCACCCAATGCCGCGACCATAAAACTGGTACTCGGCGCGCTCAACACTAGGCCATCCGCATTGATCACTTCTTGATTGACCGCGTAACGCCCGGCCGCAGCATTGTTTAGGCTAAACGGGATCACAAAGCGCAGGCTGGCGGCAGCCTCCAAATTCGGGATTGCGGTGCTGTTGCTGAAATACACCGCGCCCGTTGGATCCAGCACCGTTTCTTTCAAAACCAATCGGCGCAAGGCGTCGTTTTTCGATTCGTTGCTGAGGTTTGCAGTAATGCTCACGCTGCTGCTCGGGGCGTATTGCGCCTGATCAAGCGCGACGGTGGAGCTCAGGCGCAGCTGCCCAGCGCCCGCAGTGATCGCAAACGGCGCGCTGCCTTCGGCCTGCACCACGCCCTCAATATCCAAAATTTGCGCCAGCACGCGGTAGTTTCCGACGCGGTTGAGGGCGGTGTTAAAGGGCGGGTTCACGCGCCGCTCTTCACTGGGGCCAAATTGCTCGGCGCGATCAATCAGCACCGCCACATTTTGCGCACTTGCTGCTTCGCCGTTGACGATTCGCACCAGCAAACGCCCAGATTTCAGCACCGGATCAAGATTGCGCATTAGCACATCAATCGCCACTTCCGAACTCGGCCCGTAACTCGGCTGATCGGTGCTGGCGCTAATGTCAACCAGATCGTCAACGTGTACGCTTGGCACGTCGACTGGAACTTTGATGTCCTCGCCACCAAAAGTGTTGCGGAACTGCAAAAACGCCGACTTTGCCACCAAGCGATCTTCGCCACGGCGCAATCCAGCAAGCAAGGCCTGATACTGCACATGCGCGCCCTGCAAATTCAGCTCGCGCAGGCTCCAAACCAACTCGCGATCGCCATCGGCACGCACTAAAATTTGCGCGGGCGCGGGCTGATAATTTTGCGTATCGGTGCTGGGATCGATGATCACGTGGAACTCGGTGTCAATCGCGCCACAGGTGACCGGAATCTTGTGCAAGGTGGCAGTACCGGTGGAGCCAGGGTGATTCATGATCACCAAATTGCTGGCAAATCGGTCATAGACCATGAAGTCGATATCGTCTAACTCAGGCGACGCCGCCAGACCGTGGAATACCGCCCCAAGCTCGCCCGTGGCGCCCAATAATTCAACAATGACTTTTTCTTCGCCATTGGCTTGGAACACGCTTGGCATCTGTCCGGGCGTAAGCATTAGGCCTGCGGCGCAGGTACCAGCGATATTGAAGCCTTCATATTCAAAGATGCCGTCATGAATCAACTCTGACACCACCCGATCCGGCGTGATTCGATGAATCTTGTCTTTATTGGCGTTCGCGCCCTGAACATAGACATTGCCCGCGCCGTCCAAGGTCAAACCAAAGACAGGGCCGGGTGGCACGCTGGCATAATCTTCGATCACGCCGCTAGCGCTCATGCGCTTGACCAGTGGGCCAATCAATAGATAGATGCGATCCAGGTTATCAATGCCCATGGACTGAACGACGCCACCGGTGATCGTCGCCAGTTTGACAAAGCTACCGCTGGCCTCAACGCGATAGATATCGCTATCGCTAACCGCGTTTCTTACAACGGTAAAGGATACGTAGGCGCGCTGTTGGCTATCGATGGGCACCAAGCCCCTCATATTGGCGTAGCCAATCCTAAAGTCAAAGTTGGGGCCAGTGCTGGGGCCTATCGGCACCGACGACACCGCGCCGCTGACGCCGCGATTGAGCCGCCGATGCCTGTCGCCGTCAACAAACCAGAGCGCGCCAGAGGCATCAAGCCCCATCGCGGTTGGATACACCACCGACGGCAAAATTTGCTGCACCAAGGCCGCATTGATGCGGCTCAAAGAGCTAAAGTCGCCGCCTTCAAGACGCGTGCTAACGCTAACCTGGGCCGATGTTGGTGTTACCCGAGCGGGGGCCGCACCCATATCCGCCGAGGCATTCGGGCCGACATGGATCGCGGTAATCAATTGCCCATCGGTCGCCACATTGAGTGGCTTGATCGCGACTTCATAATCGCCGCCGGCACTGGGCGTCCAAGCGGAATACAGCAGGGTTTGCCGCGCGCCACGGGCGAGTGCAGCCATCGCCTTGGTCTGGCGATGCACGATCGTGCCCACCAAAATTTGCGCAGGCGGTGCGCTAAAGCCGAAACGCAGCACGCGATTGGTCAACCGATCCGCCATCAGCAGTTCATTATTCGCGTTGCGCACAATACTGACGGTATCCAAGCCGGAAAGCGGCGTTCGGCGCGCACGCCCGTCCATATTCATGCTGACCAAGCCGCTCGAAGTCGCCACCACGATATTGGAATCATTGACAACTCGCACCGCAATCGCTGGCGCCATGGCGCTGTTGATGGTTCTAAAGCCAGTCTGTTCCACGACGCCGACATAGCCGCCAAACGAGCCGCCAGCGAGCACCAATTTGCCGCTGGAATCCATGTCAATCGCTTTCACTTGGTTTACGCCAGCGGCGACACCGCGCAGCCATACGCCGTCACGCTTGAATACACAGCCTGAGCTTGACAGCACGTAGCTGCTTTGCGCTCCAGTTGCTAAGGTGGTCAAGGAGCAAGAGGTGCTGCTATCGGTTGGAAAAGCAATCGCTTTTGCGGTCGCATCACTGCGTAATTCCAGCAAAGAGCCGCTGTTATTGAGCGCCAAGATCGCGCCGCCAGCATCGCGCTGCATATCGCTATAACTGGTGGTGAGTTGATTCAGGTGCTTTGATTGCACGCCATCAGCGTCAATTTCTAGCACACCGGTATTGCCACTTACCCACCATTTTCCTGCGCTGGTTTGAATGAAACTAGTCGCCGCTCTGAAGGGCACATAGCTTGCCGTGACGGCGTTATTTTCGGCCAGATAGATCGCGCCACTAGTGGCATCTTTCACCGCCCAGCTGTTGTTGTAGCAGGCAAAAGCGCCATAGTTGCCATCGCTGATCGCCGCTAAGCGCAGCACGCGGGTGGTGCTGCCATCGGCGTTGCGCTGGTGCAGGCCATCGGCCCGATTGAGCACTAAATTTGCGCCGCAGCTGCGAACCATTGAAGCACCACTGTAGCTGCCCAGGCGTTGCAATAGGCCGGTGCTATCGAGCGAGTGCAAAGTACCACTGGAACTGATGAGATAAAGTGTGTTATTGATATATTCCAAAGCTGGAACGCCGGTCAAGTAGAAGGCCGTGCTTTCCACGCTGCCACTCGCGCCGACAAAATCATAGCGCGTATCGTTGGGCCGATAGAGCACGAATTTTCCGTTCGCCAGGGGCACAAACCCGTTCAAAGTGGGCGCTAAGCTCACAGCAGTGGAAATGCTGCCAGTGTCAGTGAAGCGATACAGCAGATCGTTTTTGCGCCAATGTAGTTTGCTAGCAAGGCCACTTTTGATTTCAGTCACGCCCGAATCGATCCGCGTCAGGCTGCCCGCGCTTACTCGATCCAGGTTGCCACCGCTGAGCAAATAGATCTCATCAGCGGCATCGATCACAATTTGGCTAATCGCCGTAGCGGGTAGGATTGCCAAGGTTTCGTACGTGCTGGTGGCCGGTACTAAGCGCTGAATTTTTCCGCTGCTATCACCAAACACGACACGCCCGGTTGCATCGACATCGAAGCCGCCTTCAAGCAAGGGCAAGACACCAAAAACTCGCGTCTTGATACCTGTGCTAAGATCAACTTTTGACAGCTCGGCGGGCGCGCCCGCGTAAACATACACCTCACCATTTTGCGCCACCGCGAAACGGCTCAGGCCGGTGACTATGGCGCTCAATTTTTTCAAGTAGCCATCGTTCGAGACCCTAAACAGTCCGCCTGCATTGGCGGTAAGTACATCGCCATTTAGGAGCGCATCGGCAAAAATTGCGCCATTGGGCGATTCAAACAATGGCGTGCTCGTGGTCGCGGATGTGACGCGATAGACACCAGAATTGGCGCTTTTGCTGCCAGCCACATAAAGCTCTTCATTGGGACTTGCCGCGAATCCTGAGCCAGAGAAATTTGAATCGTTATAAACCTGCGTTGTGGCGCCGTTCTGCCGTTTAAAGATGCGCGAACTGCTGATCCAGTATTGCGCGCTAGCAGATTGCGCCAAATTACTGGCGCCGCTCAAAGCCAGTGCCACGTCACTAATGCTGCCATCGACGCCTCTGCTGCGCAGATCGGTGCTGCTCAAAGCGAATAAGTTGCCATTGGCATCAAAGCGCAAACTATTGGCGTTGTTGGAAAAAGACTTGGCAAAGCTTTGCACCACTCCGTTTTGCACCTTGCGGATTTCGTTGGGATTGCGCATCAGCAGATAGAGTGCGCCATCAGTTGCAAAGCGCATTTGGGCGATCGTGCCGGCCGTGCTTGCGACCAAGCTAATCGCGCCGTCTGAGCCGCGTTTTTTGATCAGCGTTTGCGGTGCGGCGTATTCTGAAAAGTAGAGCGCGCCATCGTCAGCAAAGCTGAGCGCATAGGGCGAGTTCAAATTACTCAGCAAACGCGTCATTAGAAAGCTGCTTTTATCGAAGCGCACAATGCTGCTATCGGCTTCACTCACCGCGTACAAATCGCCATCTGGCCCGACGGCAGCGCGCGCAATTTGCGTGACGCCGGCGTTTAAGACCACCGAAATCACGCCAGCCGGGGTGCGCTTGAGCACACTATTTTTGCTTTGGTAGCGGGCCGCATAGTACTCATTGCCCGCTGGGTCAACGAAATAGGCCTGCGGACTGCTGATGCCAGTGCTGACGTGGCTTTGCGCATACGGTGCACTCAGGCTAACTTTTGTGGTGTAGCCGCCTGCCGTTGCAATCCACAGTCGTGAATCACTTCCCAAAGCCATCGCCACCGGCGCGCCCAAACCAACGCTGGCTGAGGCCACAATCGTGCTGCTGTCGAGTGTGGTGAGGATTGTTTTAGCGCCGTCGCTAGCCACCTGAATTAGTTGGCGCGAGCTTTGATTGACGGTGTAGAAATTGCCTGCAGCGTCCAAGGCGGAACCGACCGGAACGCTGAGCGGCGTGCCGCTGGCTAAATCAGGCTTGGGAAACGGTACGGATGGCAAAGGCGGGCGGGTATCGGCTTTCACCAATTTGACGGTGACTTCAGCATCGCCAGCGGGAATGGGCAAATTGCCCAGATTGGCGAGTTGGCCGGTGATATTGACGGACTGGCCCAAGCCGGCCTGTAACAGCGGCGGATCTAGAATGATGCCGCCGCCTAAGCGCGTGGCGGCGCTAATGCGATAGTTAGTGCTGCCTTCGACGACGATCTGGCCATCGGTATTGAAGCCTTGAAACTGCACGCTGTAATTGCCCGGCAAATCATCCAGGCTGCCCCAGCGGATCGGCACCACACGCGTTGCGCCCGCGCCTATAGGCAAAATGTTGTCCAACGGATTGCCGTTTGCCAACACCACCACGGCCGAAACATTGCGCACCACTTGCGCGGCATCGTTGCGAATGATGGCGTTAAAAATTAAGCCGACTTGAGCGGTGCCATTATTCTTGACGCTGCCCTGCACCTGTACCTCGCTGAAAGACGGAAATTCCGGCCCGGTCATCACTAGGCTTTCCAAGCTCACATTACTGCCAGTTAGGCGCGAAAGTTGAACGTCTGCGGTGAAGTTGCCGTGGCCATTTTGCCCAGCTTGGGCTTGCCGCGTGCTGTAGCCGGGCGCAGAAATCTGCACGGTAAACGGCACTTGGCTGATATTGTTCAGCGCATAACGACCATTAGCACCGGTGGTGATGTGTAAATCAAGACTCAATATTTCAGCCTTGGCGTTGGCAATAGGCGTGCCGTTTTGGGCATCGCTTACCAAGCCGACAATGCTGCTCTCGGTCGTGCTGGCGCTGGCGGCCAAGCGAATCAAGCCAGCATCGTTTACGCCTTGGGCAAATACGCCGGTTAAAGTCGCTGGCAAATAACCGTTGGCGCTGATCACGGCGCTATTTGCTCCGGGCACCAGATCAATCAGACTAAAGCGGCCGTCGGCAGCGCTGGTGGTTTGTTTGCTTCCGACTTTAATCAACGCGCCTGCAATCGGCACGTCATTTTGTACCGCGACCACTAGTCCGGTCAGAATGGCGATACTGGGTGGCGGCGGACTGCCGGTATCTGGATAAAGCGCCGGGGAAAATTCCAACACCTGATTGAGGAGTAAACTCGCAGTCCCCGTGGCGCTGAGAAAGCCCGCCTTGGTGACACTGAGATTGATCGCACCGGCGACATCGGCAATGTAGTGATAGCGTCCATCAGGGCCGGTGTTGAGGCTCGTGTTGAGTGCGCCGCTGACCGCAACATTAGCGCCCGCAATCGGGCTGCCATCACGCACATCCGTGACCAAGCCGCGCAAGATCGACGCAGTACTGAGACGTGTCAATGAAATCATGCCCAAATCGAGCTGCTGCCCAGCTTGCACGACGATGCCGCTGAGCTGCTTGGACTGATAGCCGGAGCGGTTCAAGCTCGCGCTGTAGCTGCCGGGCGTGATTGCGGCAATACTGACTACACCGCTGCTGATACTGGTGCCGGTGAATTGCGGGTTGGGATTCAGCACCAGCGTAGCCCCGGCCAGCGGCGCGAGCGAATCAGCATCTCGAATCAATGCCGAAAGTGCGCCTATGGTGGGTGCCGGTGCAACGCCCGCCGTGGTCAGTGCGCGCAGTGCTAGCGCAGTGAGAAATGCGTCGTTACTCCAGCTGCCATTTGGCGATTGCGCGCTGCGAATTTTTGTCTGCAACGCAATCAGATTGGGATCAGAGCTGGACGCCAAGCCAAAGGCAATTGCACCCACGGCCTCTGAAACGGTTTCGCTGTAGCCGCCGCTTTGCAGCTGCCCGGCTAAACGCAACCGCGCTTGGTCAATGCTTGCGGCGATTTGAAATTGTGCCCCGTACGACTGCAGTGCGAGCAACACATAAGCGCTGACGTAGGGTCTAGATGCGCTGGAGGTGCTCACCCGCGCAAACTCATCACCGCGCGCGCTGAGATAGTCGATAGCGCGGGTGATGTCGGTGCCGCTCAGCTGATTGGCAGCGCGCAGGGCGATCAAGGCAAAAGCACTGTCGAGCGGGTCGGAGCCATATTTTTGTGTGCCGCCAAAGCCACCGTTGGGATTTTGAAAGGCTTTAAGCTCCGCAAGCTTTGCCGTTGAAAACGTGCCCGCACGCGCCGAGGCAATGATTTGGCGGCTCAAATGCTCAACCGTTTGATCCGAGGCATCGGCTTGCACTTTGCTCAGCAGCACAGCCGGAGCCACAGCGAAACGCTGCAGCGTCTCCAACACTTCCGTGCGCGTTTGCCGATCTGTCGCCATGCTGGCGCTCAGTTCGTTGCTGATTTGGCCGTCTGGCTGAACCTGCGCGACCAGCCAATCACGCCCGCGGATGACTTCGGGCGGCAGCGCAGGAGGAGATTGCGCAAAGGCACAAGAAAACATCAGCCCAAGCCATACACACGCCAACAAGGCGCTGCGCTTAATTTGGTTAACAGTCAAAGTCAGACGCATAAGAGTCCCAGGGCATTGCGCCCGGTTGTGTGGTGCCTAATCTGAGAACCCTAAAAGCCCAATGATTCCCCTTCATTGTGAATTTTGGTTCATTTTCCCTGTGCAAACTTATTGAGTTCGCGCATGGAAAGAATAATATGAGTGATGTAGCACAATCAACCCCCGAGAATTCGTTTTGAATTTCATTAATTTTTACAACCGCACCCCCGCACGGGCAGCAACCCTTGCATTGCTCAGCCTGTTCGCCTGCCCGCAGCTTTGGGCTTGCGCGGTGTTTGCGCCGCCTCGGCAGTATCAGAATCCAGCGGTTCCGCTTCAGTTTGACGCGCGGCCACAGGCATTGGCGCTTATTCAACGTTCCCATAAAAACTATGCCGATGCCTTGGCAGCAGCGAAAGATCTTGAACTGGCGATCGAAAGCTTGCTCCAAAAGCCGAGTGCAAAAACGCTCGCCCGCGCGCGTCTGGCCTGGAAATCGGCGCGTGTGCGCTATCAACAAACCGAGTGGATGCGCTTTGTGGATGGCCCGATCGACTGGCCCGCAGCGCCCAATCAGCCGGCTGGCCCGGAAGCTAGACTCAATGCCTGGCCGCTAAATGAAGCCGTGATTGACTATGTTAAAGGTGCACCGCGTGTTGGCTTAATCAATCAGCTGGAATTACCCCTTTCACTCGAGTCGATTTTGGCGCGTGATCAAACTGGTGATGAAAGCGACGTCACCACCGGCTGGCACGCGATCGAGTTCTTGCTCTGGGGCCAAGACTTTTCCAGCACCGGCCCTGGCAATCGCAGTAGCAATGATTTTCTGGCAGATGAGTCGATTCGCGAACGCCGCCGCAGCTATTTGCGGATTGTGACGCAGCTACTGATTAGCGATCTAACAATCATTGAACAGGAATGGCGCATTGAGGTAACCGACAGTTACGCCGAACGCCTCAGCCAACTGCCGAGCTCTGAAATTCTTGGCCCGGCGCTGCACGGCGCAGCGTCGCTGATTGCCATTGAGCTACGCGGCGAGCGCTTCGCGGTGGCGCTCGACAGCGGTATGCAGGAGGATGAGCATTCCTGCTTTAGCGACAATACGCTACTCGACCTGCGCGCAAATTTGGCGGGCATCGCCGCAATGTTGCGAAATAGCGATAACGGCGAAATTGCACCCGACTCCTTGCTGGCGCTGATTGAGTGGAAAAACCCCGAACTTGCCAAACAGTTGCAGCAGGCAATGGCCAGCGCCGAAGCGCAACTTGCCGCAGTGCCCGAGCCATTTGATCAGCTGATCCTGATGGATGCGCAAACGCCAGCGCGACAACAGGCGGAAACGGCGCTCGTGGCACTACAGCTGCTAGCGGTGAAAATCAAGGCCAGCGCAGAGAACCTGGGTTTACAGATCGTAGTGCCGGGGGTTTAACTTTGATTCCCAGAGCCATCTGTCCCACAAAAACTTTATTCGCCAAACTCACGCTATTTATTCTATGGCTGTACGCCGCAGCGCAAACGGCAACCGCAGCCGAGCCCCGCGCTGGCTTTACCCATCAGGCGAGCAATCGCGACGCCTTCAGCCTAGCGGCGCCGGCTTTAGATGCGGCGGAGCTCCGAGTTTTTAACTTCGGCAATCGGCTGTTTAACACCAATTGGATCGTCGCGCCCGCTTCTGCCATTGGCTTTGACGGACTCGGGCCACTTTTTAATCGAGTTTCTTGTTCTGCCTGCCACCTCCGAGATGGCCGCGGCCGCGCGCCCAGAGTTGGGGAGCTTGAACTGCTCTCCATGATTGTGCGCATCAGCATACCGGGCGTGGACGAACATGGCGGCCCGAAGCCAGTGCCAGGCTATGGCACGCAAATCAGTGATCGCGCCATTCCCGGTGTGCAGCCGGAGGCGCGTGTTCAAATTCAATGGCAAGAGCGCGCTGGTACCTACGCCGACGGCAGCGCCTTTAGCCTACGCAAGCCATTGATTACCTTTGATAAGCTAGCGTACGGCAGCCTACCAAAGAACATTTTAAGCTCAGCCCGCGTCGCACCGGCTGTCTTTGGCATGGGACTGTTCGAGGGCATTAGTGATGCAACCATCGAGGCGCTAAGCGATCCAAATGATGTCAATAAAGATGGGATTTCAGGCCGCGTCAATCGCGTCTATTCAAATTCGCTAGACGCTTACGCCATTGGCCGCTTTGGCTGGAAAGCAAACGTTGCAACTCTGAGCGATCAAAATTTAGGTGCCGCACTCGGCGATATCGGCATCACCTCGACATTTGAGCCGAAACAAAACTGCCAGCCGCAACAGGCCGCATGCCTGCGCGCAATCAATGGCGGCGAGCCTGAGCTGTCGGCTGTTTTTGCCGACAAGCTCAATCAATATGTGCAAACACTGGGCGTGCCGCAACAGCGCCCAAAGACACCGCAAAGCAAGTTAGGAGAAGCGCTTTTCCGCAAATTTCAATGCAGCGCTTGCCATATCGAAACGTTGAGCACCGGTACGCAATCGAGCCGCGCATACCTACGTAATCAACGCATGCATGCCTACACCGATTTGCTTTTGCACGATATGGGTTCAGGCCTGAGCGACAACAGGCCTGATTTTCAAGCCACGGGTTCGGAATGGCGTACTGCACCGCTTTGGGGCTTGGGCTTGGTGCCGGTGGTCAATGATCACAGCGAATATTTGCACGATGGGCGCGCGCGCGGCTTAGCCGAGGCAATTCTGTGGCATGGCGGCGAGGCGAATCGGTCAAAGGAGCAATTTCGCACCGCCTCAAAAGCACAACGCGACGCTCTGCTCGCGTTTTTACAAGGAATCTGAGGATCTCGTTGGCACCGAATCAACCGTAAAAACCGGATGCTCAACCGGATACTCATCGCCAACCACCTGC
>Ga0105044_10010411_pt1 | contig 12695 bp, 13 predicted proteins | sample MAT01_FD_78092 | JGI IMG/M metagenome (GOLD analysis project Ga0105044, IMG submission 78092) | Freshwater microbial communities from Lake Fryxell liftoff mats and glacier meltwater in Antarctica - MAT-01 | ecosystem: Environmental > Aquatic > Freshwater > Ice > Liftoff microbial mat | place...
CTTCCAGTTTTTTGTTGTCGACAATTTTGCCAGCGGCTTCCTTGACGGTCCCCTTGACTTGATCGACACGACCTTCAACTTGATCTTTGTTCATAGCTTCGTTTCCTTTTTGCAGTTTGATAGTTGCAGCGCACCTGCCGAATCGGCCGGATCGAAAGGATCATTGGCACCACAAGGTCAATATAGTTATGCATCCGCAATCGGGCTATCGGCGAACTCTGAAATTACTGTAGGACAACACGCAACACCCATAAACGCAAAAAATCAGGACATAAAAAAACCGGCGCAGGGCCGGTCTTTCAAACGAACGGAGCGTTCGTTTACTTAAGCTGATTCGAGATCAGTTTAGTCATCTCAAACATCGAGACTTGTGCTTTGCCGAAGATGGCGCGCAGGTTTGCGTCGGCGTTGATCATGCGGCGATTGACGGCATCCTGAAGGCTGTGCTTTTTGATATAGTCCCACACTTTTTTGGTGACTTCCGTGCGTGGCAGCGGCATGGCACCGACAACCGCAGCGAGGATCGCTGATGGGGTCATTGGCTTCATGAACGCGGCGCTTGGAGCGCGCTTGGCGGCAGGTTTCTTGGCGGCGGCTGGCTTTTTGGCTGCGGGTTTCGCTGCGGCTTTGGCAGCTGGCTTTTTCGCGGCGGGCTTGGCGGCCGGTGCTTTGGCGGCTGGTTTTTTGGCTGCTGGTTTAGCGGCTGGCTTTTTTGCTGCGGGTTTCGCTGCTGGTTTAGCGGCGGGCTTCTTTGCGGCTGGTTTTTTGGCGGCTGCCATGGTTTGATTCTCCAGAAAGTTCAATCGATTGTTAACAGTGCACACATGTGTTTTTGAACCTCTTTGCGCGCCCTGATTTCGCTCTGACGTACATCGAAAGTTCAAGGCGGATTAGAGACCAAATTGTTCTGTGTGGCTAGTCCAAAAGCAGGCTTTTTCGCAAGTTTCTCTGCCAAAGTTCCCTCTACGCAACATTTTGGTGTCGGAAACAGCTTTTTTCGAGCTGTGGATAAGAGAAGCGGGCTAGCTGCAAAAAAAGAATGAAGTCGACTTCAGGCATAAACGTGCAGCTAGCCCCTTAAGAAACGCCATTTCAGCAAAGAGCTGTACCGCGCCTACAAATGAATCCCGCGCATCAAGTTCGATAGCGCCAATTGATCCGCCGAAGGCCCGACCACTTCATTCTTTTTGCCCTTGGCCGCTTCGGAATCGCCGAACATGCGGAAGCTGGTGTTCATTACGATTTGCGCAATGCGTGGAGCCACCGCATGCAGCACCTGCATCGATGTTCCGAGGCGCGTTGCAATGTTCACTGGCTTGTAGACGATCGCGCGGATGATCATGTCGGCGGCCTCCTCCGGCGACAGGGTGGGCACATTGTTGTAGATTGCCGTCGGCGCAATCATCGGCGTCTTCACGAGCGGCATGCTAATCGTGGTGAAGCTCACGCCGCGATCCGCAAACTCGGACGCCGCGCATCGCGTCCATGCATCCAGCGCCGCCTTCGACGACACGTAGGCCGAGAAGCGCGGCGCGTTGGTGAGCACGCCAATCGAGGAGATGTTGATGACGTGGCCCTTTTTCTTTTTGACCATGCCGTCGATGAGCCCGAGGGTGATGCGAAGCGCGCCGAAATAGTTCACATCCATCGTACGTGTGAAATCGTGGAAGCGGTCGTAGCTTGATTCAATCGCGCGACGAATCGAGCGGCCGGCGTTGTTCACCAGAATATCAACGCCGCCGTATTTCGTCTCCAGCATCGCGCAGAAGGCCTTGCAGCCTGCTTCATCCGCAACGTCTGCGGGATAGGCCGATACCTTCACGCCCAGTTTTTTCGCAAGCTTCAATGTCTCATCAATTTTCTCCTGATCGCGCCCGCAGACGATGACCGCTTTCGCTGTGCCCGCTGCTGCGACTTTCATCGCGGTAGCTTGCCCGATACCCGATGTACCGCCGGTAATCAAAATCACTTTACCCGTGATCTGACCTTTCAGCGTGTTGTCGATGAAGAGATCGGGATCGAGGTTCCGCTCCCAGTAATCCCACAGTTTGTAGGCGTAACTCTCGAGATCTGGCACCGCGATCTTCGTGCCTTCCAGCGCCTTCAACGTATCACGGCAATCGAAGCGTACCGGGTAGTTGATGAAGGACAACGTGTCCTCAGGAATGCCCAAATCCTTCACCACTGCGTTCTTGATGCGACGCACCGGTGGCAGCGTCATCATGCCCTTCATCACGCTCTGTGGAATGAATCCGAGCAGCGCCGCGTTCACGCGCAACGCCATCTGCGGCGCATGCGCAGCGCGCGCGAAGATGTTCAGCGAATCACCAATACGCAGCGGCGCAGGATCGGTGAGATGGAACGCTTTGTTGTTCAAGCTTTTGTCGGTCGAATGCGCGATGTGATCGGTCGCATCGACGACAAAATCGACCGGCACCATGTTCATGCGCCCGCCTTCGATGCCAATCGCAGGCATCCACTGCGGCAACATCGCGCGCATTTTCTGGATCAGTTTGAAGAAGTAATACGGTCCATCGATCTTGTCGATCTCGCCAGTCTTCGAGTCACCGAGCACAACGCCGGGTCGATACGCGCGCCAAGGCATGTCGCAGTTCTTGCGCACCAACGCTTCGCTCTCATGCTTGGTCTGCATGTAAGGATGATCGAGATAGTCCTTCGCCTCATCGAACATGTCCTCGCGGAACACGCCTTCGTAATTGCCAGCCACCGCAATCGAGCTCATGTGGTGGAAGAGACCCGCTTTGACTTCGTTTGCGAGTGCGACCGCGTTGTGGGTGCCGGTGACGTTCGCAGTTTCGTTAGCCTCTGCGCTGGCGGCCATGTCGTACATCGCGGCCAGATGAAAGAAATGTTTGATCTTGCCTTTGATCTTGGTCTTGTCCGCGGTCGACAAACCGAGGCCCGGCTTCGCGATATCGCCAACGATGGGGATGCAGCGCTTGGCCGCTTCATCGCCCCAGAAGTCCATCAGCTTCGCGACCTTCTTTTTGCTCTCGGCGCGAATCAGAAAGTAGACGGTCGTGTTCTTGCGTCCGAGTAGTTTTTTAACCAGTCGTTTGCCGATAAATCCGGATGCTCCGGTTACGAAATAAGTCATGTGGCCTCCATTAGTTCGAACTGCATTGACGCTGTTGCGCGAAATGCCCCCGATCCATTCTAGAGCCATTCTCCTAGGTAAATAGCGGGTTTCTAGGATGCGCGCTCTATGGGTGAGGCATAAAGTTCGTCCATCGAAACTTCACTCAAAAGGGAAACAACAAATGGTCAAGAAATTCAGCAAAGCCGCAGAAGCTAAATCAAACGAAAGCAATCTGCTCGAAACCGTTAAAGAATCATCCAGCCACATCTGGCTGGCAGGCCTCGGCGCATTTTCCAAAGCTCAAGAAGAAGGCAGCAAAGTGTTTGAAGCACTCGTTAAAGAAGGCTCCGGTCTGCAAAAAAAATTCCGTTCACTCGCTGACTCACGCATGAATGACGTGACCAACGAAGTCTCCGGCAAGATCACCGAAGCGACGAGCAAAGCTGCTGGCGCATGGGATCGTCTGGAAACCGTGTTTGAAGACCGCGTAGGCCGTGCCGTAGGCCGCCTGGGCGTGCCAACCAAGGCTGACATCACCAAGCTCACGCAGCGCGTTGAAGAGCTGACCAAACAGGTTCAAAAGATGAATGCGGGTAAAGCTGCACCGGCCAAAGCCGCTCCAGTTAAGGCAGCTCCAGTGAAGGCCGTCGCCGGCAAAAAGGCAGCCGCTCGCAAGCCTGCTGCCAGGAAGTAGTTTCAAACGACGATGAAATGCGGCCACTTCGGTGGCCGTTTTTCTATCATTCAGTGCATTAGCGATGTGCGCAGTGCGCGCACTTTTGCTACCGCACCGCAACATTCAGCGCTACACCATGACCAAACTCACCGACCCGGATACACCTCCTATCGCCCTGGCCCTCGCCGGCGGTGGCCCGCTGGGCGCGGTGTATGAAGTGGGCGCGATTGCTGCACTGCACGAAGCCTTGCCAACGCTCGATTTCACCAAGCTGCATTCGTATGTCGGCGTCAGTGCCGGTGCGTTCGTGACGGCGGGCTTGGCCAACGGCATCACGCCGCCAGAAATGGTGCAGCTCTTCATCGAAAACGAAGGCGAAGACGGCGACGCGCTTGCGCCCGGAGTATTCATGCGTCCGGCGCTGCGCGAGTACGCCTCCCGCCTGTCGAACCTTCCTGCAGCTGTCATCTCGGCACTCTGGGCCAGCGCACGCTCGCTGAAACCGAACCGCATGCTCTCCGAGTTGCAGCGTCTTAGCGCGGTCATCCCGACGGGGCTTTTCGACAATCGCACCATCGAACAAGCGATGCGCACGCTGCTGACCAGGCCCGGTCGGACTAACGATTTCCGCGAACTCAAGGCCAACCTCTTCCTGATCGCGACCGACCTCGATTCCGGCGAAACTGTCGAGTTCGGTTCCGCCACGATGAACCACATCCCGATCTCGCAAGCCGTGCAGGCCAGCGCCGCGCTGCCCGGAATGTACCCACCGGTGAAGATTGGTGCCCGCCATTATGTCGACGGCGCGCTTAACAAAACACTGCACGCTTCGAGCGCGCTCAATGCGGGTGCCAAGCTCGTGATCTGCGTCAATCCGCTGGTGCCATTCAATGGCACCGTCGCAGCGCGCGCGCAGTCGCATTTGGCCGAACGCGGTTTGCCGGCGGTGTTGTCGCAAACCTTCCGCGCGCTGATTCATTCGCGTCTTGAGAAGAGCCTGCAAAGCTACGCCACGACGTACAAGGACGCCAAGCTTATCGTGCTTGAGCCATCCAAAGGCGACGCCGATCTGTTCTTTTCCAATCTGTTCAGCTACGGCAATCGCCGCCGCCTCGCCGAGCATGCGTATCAGCACACGCGCGAGCAATTGCTCGCGCGCTCCGATGCCATCGCAGCCGAATTTGCGAAATACGGCGTCAAGCTAAATCTCAATGCGCTATCCGATCCGCATCGCAAATTGCTGCCGACCGCACGCAAAGTGGCACGGGGAGAAACTGGCGCCGCAGCGTCAAAACTTACGCAAGCACTGGACAAGCTAGAGGTCGCATTGCTCCGTTGATCGGTAATCAGCTTTTAAACGAAACGTCCGGTAGACAAGGGCTAGGTACGAATTTATTGGAAACCCGACTAGTAGCCATTTGCGCTGCTAGCCCAAACGAAATAAGAGATTCAGCGAAAAGCTGATCGACACACTCTAATTTCTTGCGCTCGCTCGCCACTTCCTCCACAATTGATTCAGAGGACGACAAAAAAGGACGGAGCGCAAGGTTGCCAACGGTGCAGCATTTCGCGCAAACACATGGAACGTAAAGCCCCCCGCCGCACCAAAGAGCGCATTCTTGAAGTGTCGCTCACAATGTTCAATTCGTTCGGCGAACCGAACGTGACGACCAATGCCATCGCCGATGAGATGAACATCTCGCCCGGCAATCTTTACTACCACTATCGCAGCAAAGACGAAATCGTCACCAAGATCTTCGCGCAGTTTGAGCGCGAGCTGGACGAGCTGTTTGCCATCGGCAAAGACCGTCCCGCCAACGTCGAAGACACCTGGTTCTGGCTGCATTTGCTGTTCGAAAAAATCTGGAAATACCGTTTCATCTATCGCGATTTGAACGACCTGTTGTCAAAGAATCGCATCATCGAAACGCACTTTAAAACCATCCTGCAAAACGCGCAGAAAAACACCGTGCGCCTCATGACCGAAATGCGCTCCATCGACGAACTCAGAGCCACCGATGGTGAAATTCAGGCCGTGTCCACCAACCTGGTTATGCTCGCCACCTACTGGCATTCATACTCGTACGTGATGAACCCGAGGAAGCTCGACGAGGGCAACGCAATGGGCCAAGGGGTGTTTCAGGTGATGGTGCTGCTCGCGCCGTATTTGCATGGCGACGCGCGCTTGTTGTTTGAAAAGCTCGCAGCCGAATACCGATAAAGAATCAAGGAGAAAAAATCATGGCAAAAAAAGGCGGCTGGGCCGCTTTCCCGCACGATAACAGCGCATTTGTTTACGACGGCGCTGCGCTCAAAAAAAACTGGGCTCGCTTGCATAAAGGCGATGCCGAACCGTTCCCGACGGATAAAGCCGTTGAAGAAGCCTGGCGGCTCTATCACGCCGGTGATTTTGAAGGCGCATACGTTGTCGGACTCGCGGCGGGACTTGACGGCTACAACGCCGCGAACAAAGCCGCCTGCATCTACAACAACTACCTCGAAACCAGCGACGCCAAAAAGCAAAAGGCCTACGAAGAGATCGCCGCCCGCTGCGAAGAACTGCAAGCCGCGCAAAAGAAAAACGCCAACGCGTACTATCTCGCCGCCTACTCGCTCGGTCGCTACGGCCAGCTGATCGGCGTTGCCAAAGCGCTCACGCAAGGCATCGGCGGCAAGGTGAGCACTGCGCTCAACACTGCGCTCAAGCTTGAGCCGAAACACGCCGACGCCCACATCGCCCTCGGTACCTTCAACGCCGAAGTGATCGAAAAAGTAGGCAGCCTGATCGGCAAGATGACCTACGGCGTCAGCAAAGAAGCAGCCGTCGAGAACTACGACAAAGCGCTCAAGTTAAACCCCGAATCAGCCGTGGCCCGCACCGAAAAAGCGGACGGGCTTTACAAGCTCTTTGGCGACAAGAAGATGAAGGATGTGGAGGCGCTTTATGCGGAGGCTGCGGGGTCGGAGCCGATGGATGCGATGGAGTGTCTGGATGTAGAGGCGGCTAAGGCGGAGATGGAAGACTGAGCTGAACTTGGGTCGCGGCAAGCCGCTCCACAAGGGCCATTGTTCTTGTAGGAGCGGCTTGCCGCGACCCAATGTGGCATCCGCGGTCAATGAGTTCACTACTTCCCAAGCGCGCCGGGAACAAGTCGCTACGTAAAGGCCGACGCTCGCTGGCAGGGCAGATTTATCACGTTACGGCGCGCGCTCACTCCAATACCAAACCGTTCGCCAACGCTGAGTTTGCAAACGCAGCCTGCGCTGCTTTTCACGCGACCTCGCGCGTTGTTGATGTGACGCTTTTGGCTTGGGTACTGATGCCAGATCATGCGCACTGGTTGATTGAAATTGGTGATCGGAGCAACGTCAGTGCCGTCATTGGTCGCCTGAAATCTTCGGCGGCAGGCGCGATGAATCAGTTAACGGACGCGCCGAAGGGTCAGAGTGTCTGGCAGGCAGGTTTTTACGATCGCGCGATCCGAAGCGATGAAGATGTCCTGACTGTCGCCCGCTACGTCGTTGCCAATCCTCTCCGTGCGGGGTTGGTCACCCGGTTGTGTGATTATCCTTGGTGGAATTCGGTTTGGCTGTGAGTCGCACATTGGGTCGCGGCAAGCCGCTCCTACAAAGACCATGTTCTTGTGGGAGCGGCTTGCCGCGACTCACGATTCGACGCCTACGCCGTTTGAACCTTCAACACCACCGGCGCTTCCTTGATCGGTAAATGAATTAGCGCCGCCCCTATCGCGAGCGCGATATCGATTATCCAGATGGTGTCGTAACTCCCGGTCATGGTGAACACTTTGCCGCCTAACCATGCGCCGAGGAAGCCGCCGACTTGATGCGAGAGCATGACGATGCCGAACAACGTGGCCATGTTCGCGGTGCCGAAGAATTTAGCGACTAGGCCTGCGGTGGGCGGCACGATGGACAGGAACGTGAGCCCCATGACCGCTGCGAAAATCAGCATCACGGTGGCAGTCTTCGGTGACGCGAGGAAGATCATGACGGCTACTGCGCGCGCCGCGTAGACGAGCGAGAGCACCGACTTCATGCGCCCGCGGCCCACGGCCCAGCCCATGCCGAGGCTGCCGAAAATATTGAACAGACCCAAAAGCCCGAGCGACCAAGCGCTGATCGACGGTGGCAGTCCGCACGTGGCGACCACATTTGGCAAATGGGTGCCGAGAGACGCCACGTGAAATCCACATACGAAAAATCCTGCGCCGAGCAGCAGGAAGCTGCGGTCATTTAGTGCCTGCTTGATTGCCGCACCGGCAGGCATCGCCGGCGCGTTCGAATTGCCCCTCAACACCCATGCAGCAGGCAGCGCCAGCAACACGATCAGCCCAAGCGTTTGCATCGATCCCATCCAGCCAAGAAGCGCTTTCAGCCCCACCGCAACCGGCGCCAGCACAAACTGCCCGAACGAACCACCCGCGTTGACGATGCCGGTCGCCATTCCGCGCTTTTCCGGTGGTAACAGGCGCGTCGTCGCCGCCATCAACACTGACGGGCCTGCCATGCCCGCTCTGCCCGCAGCGAGAACACCAATCGCAAAAATCAGCCCAACGGTGCTCGACTTCATCGGTGTCAGCACCGTGCCCAGCGCCACGAAGCACACGCCAATGAAGAGCACGCGCCCGGCACCGATGCGATCGGCAAAGGCGCCAGCGAAGGGCTGCGTTAGGCCCCACCACAACTGCCCGAATGCGAACGCGAGGCTGATGTCGGCGATGCCAAGACCGGTGGATTTGTTGACGTCGCCGAGGAAAAGCCCCATCGACTGCCGCGTGCCCATCGTCAGCGCGAAGGTTCAGGCGGCGGCTAGCAACACGAGGCTGATCGAGAACCTTTGCTGGGTCGTCCTCATGGGGGCTTGGTGGAAAATCGTCGACAACAATTAATTACGGAGTGTATCGATGAACGCTGACGCAACCCTCGTCGCATGGCAAATCGATGAAGCGGCGATTCGCGCGCGCATTCGCGGGCGTGGCGTGGCCACGCGCGAACAATTGGCGGGGCTGACCGGGCTGGAGCAGATGCAGCGCATGATTGCCGGTGAGTTTCCTGCGCCACCGATCTCGGAGACGCTTGACTTTGCGCTGATTCACGTCGAATTCGGGCGGGCTGTTTTTCAAGGCAAGCCGTCGGCGAAAGTGTTGAATCCGATGGGCACGGTTCATGGGGGATGGTATGCCTCGATTCTCGATTCAGCGGTCGGTTGCGCGGTCAACACCGCAATGCCGGTGGGTCGCGGCTACACCACGCTTGAGCTGAAGCTAAACATTGTGCGCAGCATTTCGCTCGACGTGCCGCTGGTGCGGGCTGAGGGCTACACCGTGCATGTGGGCAGGCAGGTTGCGACTGCTGAAGGGCGTCTGGTCGGGCACGACGGCAAGCTGTATGCGCATGCTTCGACGACGTGTCTGGTGTTTGAGCTGCCGCCCGCGACGTAGCGACGCGCCGCTGAGTCAGTTAGGCGAGCTTCGCCACCCGCGCCTGCAAGCGTTGCAAATCGATGCGGGCGCGCTGAATATCTGACGCAAACTTCGATACATCGTCGCGCTCGGCGACAAGTTCTGCTTCGGTATGCAGGTAGCGTTTCCCGGCTTCGTGCAAACTCGTTTGTGCGTTGTCGCCGAGTGCTTTCAGTGCTCTGAAAAAGCGAACGGCTTCGTTGGCAAGAATCGGCCCTACCACCCGCTCAAGCTCTGCTTCTGCGGCGAGTGGCAGCGACGTGAAGGCTTTGGAAATATCTTGCAACAGCGCAGCCTGACCGGAGATTTTCGCGCTGCGTAGGGCCGCCTCTTTCCCCTGCGCAATGAGCGGTAAAGCGGACAATGGAAACTCGACGCTAACCGTCAAATCTTTCTCCGATAGCGATGATGCACCTGCTTCGAACGCGCCATCCGCCGTGATTTTTAGCGTTGTTGACAGCGGCGGCATGCGCACTTGTAGCGTCTCCGCAGCGTGTGCGGCGAGCAGCTTTCGCGCAGCGTCGTCGTGTGAGAGGAGACGGGAAAGCGCGCGAGCGATGAGCGATGAAGGGAGCATTCGATTATTTTCTCAGGTTCTCGCCTACAGCGGTTCCGCCGAACGCGGCGACGGGTAACGTTGCGGTTGAAATGCCGTTGGCGGCGACACAAGTCGGAACCGCACGCGTTCTGACCTACGCCGATGGCTAGACGCGCGGGATGCCACCGCATAATAAAAAAGCCGACACAAGGTCGGCTTTTTCGGAGCGATCAGCGATCAGGCTTGCTGAATCCCCGCGACCAGCCACCCTTTGCTGCCGTCAACCGGTTTCACCAGATTCCAGACTTCGCTGAACGCTGAGCCCATGACCATGCCGTCTTCACGCATCTTGCCGGTGAATTCAACGCTGGCCCAGTATTGACCACGCTCCGTCTCGATACCCATCAGGTTCGCTTGCAGCTCTTCGACGTGCGTCGCTTCCTTGTTGCCACCGATCACGTCTTTGGCGATCTGGTTGTAGAACTCATCCGTCGCGAAATCGCGCACGGCGTCAAGGTCGCCCTTGTCGTTCGCAGCTTGCATGCTCACGAACTGCTTTTTGGCTTGCTCTTCAAAGCCCGATTTGTCGAATCCGACTGGAATGCCGAAACCGCCCGCCATGACTGGCGCAGCAGCCGCTGCACCGCTGCCCGCTGCGGCACCGGCGTATTGCAACGGCTCCACGCGTGCTGGCTCTTGTGAGCGGTCAAACGGCATGGGGGCGCCATTAGGGGAAGCAGCTTGCTGCTTGTTGCGGTTCATGAAGCGGATCAGGAAGAAGATTCCGCCGATGACCAGCAAGGCCATCAGGATCATTCCCATAAAGCCGCCCGCGCCCATTTGTGAGAACAGGTAGCCTAGACCGAGACCAGCCGCGATGCCCATCAACGGGCCGGCCATGCGGGACATCATACTGGGCTTCGCGGCAGCGGCTGCAGCACCGGCAGCCGGGGCCGCCATAGCGGCACTGGCTGGTACCGCAGCAGGTGACGCTGATGGGACGCCAGATTTGGCGTCCGAGACAGAGCTACGTTGCGAGCCGACAGATTTGCCGCCACCAAATTTTTTGGCGTCAACAGCAGTCGTGGTGAGCGCCAGAGCAGCGCACATCGCGATCGTTGAAAAGAGTTTAAACATGGATTACATCCTTTTTGATAAGCCGAATCAGGGATCGTCAGGTTCCAGTCAGGTAGACCGCGTAAGACCGTACAAGTTCACAGTATGCCGCAACTTTACACCAGTGCCAAGTGGCACTTTCCCGCGTAGCACGCCCTTGAATATGTGGGCAAAAGGCCCAATTTCAAGAGGGATATTGCAAATCGCTAGCGCAGGCGGTAACCGCGATGCACGGCGACGATGCCGCCGGTCAGATTGAAGTACTCCACGCGCTGAAATCCTGCCGTTTCGAACATCGTTTTCAGTTCAGCTTGCGGTGGATGCATGCGGATGCTCTCGGCCAGATACTGATAGCTGGACGCGTCGCCCGCAATCTTCGCGCCGAGCTTCGGCAGGATATTGAACGAATACCAGTCGTACGGCCCCTTCAGTAGCGCGTTCGGACGTGAAAACTCTAGCACTAGCGCCCGCCCGCCGACTTTGAGCACGCGACGCATCTCAGCGAGTGCACGGTCTTTGTGCGTCACGTTGCGGAGGCCGAACGCGATGGTCACGGCGTCAAAACTTTTGTCGGCGAACGGCAACGCCTCGGCGTTGCACTGCGTCGATGGCGTGACCACGCCGTTGTCGAGCAGCGCATTGCGGCCTTCGAGCAGCATCGCAGCATTGATGTCGGTGTGCATAACGAGCCCGGTCGGGCCAACGATGGGCTGCATCAGGCGAATCAGGTCGCCGGTGCCGCTGGCCAGGTCGAGCACCCGCTCGCCCTTGCGCAGTTGCAACTGATCAACCGCGAAGCGCTTCCAGATGCGGTGCAGGCCGCCGGACATGGCGTCGTTCATCACGTCATATTTCGACGCGACGGAATCGAAAACGCCGCGTACTTTGCCCTGCTTTTCTTCCTCGCCTACGGTTTGATAGCCGAAGTGCGTGGTGCCCTCATCGGCACGGGTCTGATTAGTCACGCTTTGCTCCTGCCTTGTCGAGTCGCGCCAGATATTCGTCCCAAAGTCGGTCTTTTTCGATGCACAACTTGTTCAGGTAATCCCACGAAAAAATGCCGGAGTTGTGACCGTCGCTGAAGGTCGGGCGCACGGCGTACATGCCCACCGGCTCAAGCTCGGTAATATCCACATTCCGCTTCCCGACTTGTAAGACTTCCTGACCGGGGCCGTGACCGCGTACCTCGGCAGACGGCGAATGCACACGCAGGAATTCGAAGCTTAGTTCATGCTCCTTTTCGCCATAGGCCAAAGCGAGGACGTGACGCTTGCGATCCAGCGTCAACTCTGTAGGGATGGGGGTGTCGCGTTCAAGGCCGGGCATAGGTTTCTTTTCAGGCGATGAAATGCGCCGTACCGCTATTTTCGCAGAGCGCCGTTTTTGTAGGAGCGGCTTGCCGCGACCCAGCGTCAGGTCGCGGCAAGCCGCTCCTACAAGTCATTAGTAGGCCACGTCGCGAGCACCACGCCCGCCAGCGCAAAAGCAAAAGCCATTGCATGAACGACCGTGAAATTTTCACCGAGAAAAATCACCCCGACCAGGGCGGAAGTGATCGGTAAAAAAACGGTAAATATCCCGGCCTTCGCGGCGGGGACTCTCTTGAGCCCGGTCATCCACAGCCACACCGTCCACACGCTCGCAGCGAGCGCGTAGAGCACCAATCCGCCCCAGATGCCGACGGATACGGCCTGAAAATCAAATGACAACGCCGCCCAGACTCCGAGCGGCGTGACCAGCGCGAGGCCCCAGATATTGATGATCGCGCTAATACGCTTCGGC
>Ga0105044_10010415_pt1 | contig 12692 bp, 10 predicted proteins | sample MAT01_FD_78092 | JGI IMG/M metagenome (GOLD analysis project Ga0105044, IMG submission 78092) | Freshwater microbial communities from Lake Fryxell liftoff mats and glacier meltwater in Antarctica - MAT-01 | ecosystem: Environmental > Aquatic > Freshwater > Ice > Liftoff microbial mat | place...
GAGGAGGGAGACATCAGCAGCCTACTCGTCGGTCTTTATCCACTCGGGCCGGCGGAGTGGTCCGCCAGCTTACTTCGATCCCAGTTTCTTCGGTGGTGTTGCCGCTGCGCTCTCGATCTTCAGCGTGATCGGCGACGAAAACTCCCTTATGATCATGTGCGGCGACGGTTTCTGCGGCGGTTGCAGTTTCACGGTCCCTTTCAGCGCCACCGTGTACGTTCCCGGCTTGATTTTTGAGGTGTCCAGTTCGATCGTTCCGTTGTCGGCCAGGTTGGTGTCGGCCTCGATATAGGTGAACGGGAAACTGAAATCTTCGGTCAAACCATAATTGCTTCCCGTCACGTGATTGAGCATCAACACCACCCGGACGGGCTCCTCAATGTTCCAGTCGAGGCGATTCAGGTTGATCGGAATGTCGACCTTTTGGCCGACCTTCGCTTTCACTTCGGAAACTGCGGAAATCACCTGGAACGGGGCGGACCCGCGAACAGCCAGGACCAGTTCCCGTTCCAGACGCACCAGGTTCGGGGCTCTGTGATAATGCTGGGTCGAGTTCTCCTTCACGATCCCGGCGGGTCGCGCTTCCCGTTCGATGTTGCCCGCGGCCGTTTTGGCCGTGCCGATGATTCGAATCGTCCCCTCCCAGGGTTTCACATCCGTTTTGGCCTGGATCACCACGAGGCCCTCCGGTCTGCCGCCAGGCGCGAGGATTTGGGGCGGGCAGCTCAGCCCATTCGGCAATCCTTCGACCCGGAGTTCTATCGGTTCGTTGAACCCATTTTCGCGGAAGACGAACACGCGAAAGGCCGTCCCGCCGCCGGCCCGAATCGTGGCCGCGTACGGGCGGTAGTGATAGATCGTTCGCTTGACATAGAACCCCCACGGCACCATCGGCACGTCGGGCTGCGCCACCAGTCGGAAGTCCGGCACCGCTTCGGTCGTGATCTTCAGCCGGTAAATCTGCCGCGGCCCGGCGACCACGCCCACTTCGCGGGCAGTCACCATGATCGAGTAGGTTCCATCCGCCGGGGGATCGAAAGTCATTGAGACCGGGTCATCGCTGGCGATGTTCATGTACCGATGGTCCAGAGCATGCAGAAATCCACTACTATCGTTTTCGCTGCCGATCTGCTTCCCGTCCGGTCCGTGGAGAGTGATAAAGATGTCCACCGGTGAACCGATGCGTTCGGCGAGCACGTCGATGTGGAGCTTCTGTCCCTTCTTGGCCGGGAACGAAAACCAGTCTCGGTCGTTCAGTTTCTCCATCCGGCCGACGACTTCGCTGGGGACCGGCACGGCTTGAGCCTTCTCCCAGGTGTCGTTATCGCCGGTTTCCAGGGTGACGGGCGCGGAGGCAAAGCCGATCATCACTTCGTTGGAGAAACCGGTTTCGCTTTGGAGCCGATAGCCGAAACCATCCACGCCAGCCGACGCGGGTCGGACGAGGCCGGTATAGGTCAATTTCACGGGAGCCTGCGGATCGCTCGGCGGCACGATCGTGACTGTGAGCTCGTCCTTGCCGCCGGGAAGATTGCGGCCAAAGATCGTGACCTGCGCCGGCTTCCCCGGCTCGACCAGCGGCGGAAAGACGGCGTCGATCCACGGGCCGGTGCCCACGGACAGGCGATAGTGATGGTTCCCCTGGGGCCGGAGCGTGGTGAACTGCGTGACGCGAACGAAATAGTCGCCGTCTGCCGGGAGGGTGAGATCGAGAACGGCCTCGTCCGCGAAATAGAGCCGGTTGTTCGCCAGGATTTTCCCGTCGGGCGAGATCAGTTTCAGCTCGGGTTGAAGCAGGCTGTCGATGCTCGACGTGCGGCACGAGGCCACGATCCGCTGGCCGGCCTTGCCCGTGAAAACAAAGTAATCGACATCGGTAGGGGCCGCGATCTCGCCGTTGACCGTCGTGTTCAGGGCGATTTTGTGGGCTTTGGCGATTTCGTCGTTTGGCTCCTGCTCCACGACTTCGGCCCGATCGCCGACGACAAAGATACGGGCATTCGTATAGCCCCGGCTGCCGAGGAGTCTCGCGTCGCGATTGCCAAGGGACGCTCCCGGCGGCACCGTCACTTTGAACCGCAGATGCGAATCCGCCTGCATCTGCAACTGCGAACTCAGTTTTGCCATTTTGGAGGGAATGAAGAGTTCCTTCGGCGGCTCAATGGCGGTCGATATGCGTTCAACTTTGATCTCTGGGTCGCTGAACACGAGCATATCCGAATTTTGCAAATACATGCCGGAAACGACGATTTCGACGGTCGAGCCGGCCCTCGCCCCGAGCGGCATCAGGTTCAACAGAATCGGCTGCCTTTCGAGATACTCGGGTTTTAGCGGCGCAATGGATTCAGGCTGGGCCGAGACACGGCCATTCACTGAAATCGCCAGCAGAACAGTCAAGAGTGTCGGTAAGGTTATGCTTTGCATGGTAGGATTCTTGAAGCGGTAGGATCAGCGGATTCGATCAGCATATCATCTCCATGGGGGGGAGGAAAAGAAGAAAACCCTTCGCCTTCGGCGAGAACATATTTCGAATTGCAACCCAGTTGTTCGCCCTGTATGGTTGAGTGTGGTAAACTCCTGTCAGCCCTCCCAAGTCACCGGAACGATTACCATGATACGTTTATCGGACACCCGGTTGCCGGTTCGTTCTCGTGGCCTCCTTTCTCGCCGAAGCTTTCTCCAGATTGGTGCGATGGGTGCCGGCTTGTCGCTGGCCGATGTCCTGCGTTTGCGAGCCGAGACGGCCGCCCGCACCGGGACGACGACCCGGAAGACCTCGATCATCATGGTTTGGCTCGGCGGTGCCCCGTCGCACATCGACTCCTACGACCCCAAGCCGGATGCCCCGATCGAAGTTCGAGGTGAGTTTCAGGCGATTAACACCAAGATTCCCGGCATCCAATTCTGCGAACACCTGCCGCTCCAGGCCAGTATCGCTGACAAGCTGGCGGTTATTCGAAGCGTCAAAGGCAGCTCTGTCCACAGCGATGATGTCGTGATGACCGGTTACTCCGCGGGCGAAAATGTCATCACGGAGCACCCTTCGTTCGGGTCCGTGGTGTCGAAGGTGCGGCCGTCGGGAACGATGCCGTCGTTCGTGACCCTGCGCGGTTTGACCCGGGGCACCGATCCGGGCTTCCTCGGTGTGACGCACATGCCGTTCACGCCAGGCGGCGAGGCGGACGCGAACTTGCGGTTGGCCGACGGCCTGACCCCCGAGCAGATCGGCACGCGTAAGAACCTGCTGAAGAGCTTCGACAACCTGCGCCGCGACCTGGACACTAATGGGGCCATGGTCGGGATCGATTCTTTCACGTCCCAGGCCCTCGACATGGTCACTTCCGGCAAGGCGCGGAACGCGCTCGACTTGTCGAACGAGGATCCCAAGACGCGCGCTCGCTACAAGGGAATCGAGACGTTCCTGACGGCTCTTCGATTGGCCGAAGCCGGCGTCGGCTGCATCACCGTGGGTGGGCACGCGGTCGGCGGCAACTGGGATACGCACCAGAATAATTTCGGTCAGCTCAAGAATAAACTCCTGCCGACGCTGGACCGCGCCATTTATAACCTGGTGACCGATCTTTACGATCGCGGCTTGCAGAACGACGTGGCGGTGCTCGTGTGGGGCGAGTTCGGCCGCACGCCGAAGATCAACAGCATGGCCGGCCGCGATCACTGGAGCGATGTGATGTCGGCCGTTGTCGCCGGCGGCGGCTTCAAAGTCGGTCAGGCGATCGGCCAGACCAACGACAAGGCCGAACGGGCGATCAACCGGCCGTATACCGTCCAGCACGTTCTCACCACGATGTACCACTTCATGGGCATCGATCCGTCGCTGACGTTCCCAGACAATGCGGGCCGGCCGGTGTACATCCTCGACGACCGCGACTCGGTGACCGAACTGTAAGTCAGGTGCGTGTCGACCGTACATTCCCTCCACCCCTGTGTAGGCTCCTCATGTTCTCGCTCCCTTTTCTCGCACTAATCCTGACTGCTCCCGCGGTCGAATCCCTGGAGGCGTTTCCGCCCGCGGTGACGATTCGTACCAGCAACGAGTCGCCGCAACTCGTTGTCACCGGCCGCTTGCCCGGCAGGAAGTTGGTCGATCTGACCGAGAACGCGGAATATCGCGTGGAAGACCCGAGCGTGGTCAGTGTCTCGAACACCGGCCGCGTTCAACCGCATGCTAACGGCAAGACCACCATCATCGCCCGCAGCGGCATCCAAGAAATCCGGATTCCCGTGACGGCGGAGCACATCGGCGAGAACCTACCGATCAATTTCACCAACCAGATCGAGCCCATTTTCTTCAAACTCGGCTGCAACGCAGGAAACTGCCACGGCAAGATTGCGGGGCAGGGTGGCTTCCGCCTCTCGCTCATCGGGGCCGAACCGCAGTCGGACTACACCTATATTGTCAAGGAAGCCCGCGGCCGCCGGGTCTTCGTTTCCGCTCCCGAAGAGAGCCTGTTACTGCGAAAGGCGGTCGGTCAGATCCCGCACGGCGGCGGCAAACGCTTCGATGCCGGTTCCGACGACTACAAATTTCTCCGCCGCTGGATCGCGTCTGGCCTCCCGTTCGGGAAACAGACCGACCCGGTCGTGACTCGCATCAGCGTCTATCCCGAACATCGGATCTTGTCGCTCCAGGGCCGGCAGCAACTCGCGGTCCTGGCTCACTACTCGGATGGCTCCGTCGAAGACGTGACCCGCCGGGTCCAGTACGAAAGCAACTTCACGGACGTGGCCAAAGTCGATTCCACCGGTCTGGTGCGGACCCTGTCGCTTCCCGGCCTGGTGGGCGTGATGGCCCGCTATCAGGGATTGGTGACCGTGTTCCGAGCGACCGTGTCGCGAACCGACACGCCGCCGGCGTTCGAGTTTCCAACGGAAAACGTGGTTGACAAGCACACGTCGAAGATTTGGCGCGATCTCGGGCTTATGCCATCGGAACTCTGCACCGACGAGCAATTCATTCGTCGGGCGTCGCTGGACATTACCTCAACATTGCCGACGCCGGCTCAGATCACGGCATTCGTCGCTGAGCGCGACTCGAAGAAGCGGGAGAAACTGATCGACCGCCTGCTGGAGACGAAGGAATATGCCTATGCCTTCACCAACAAGTGGGCCGACATCTTGCAGGTATCGGGATCGAGGGGCGTCGGCACTTCCGCCGGGACGTTCGCGTTCCACGACTGGATTCGTCAAGCCATGGCGGACGACAAGCCGTATGACCAGTTCGTCCGCGAAATCCTCGTCGCGGTGGGAAGCGACACCCGCAACCCGCCGGTCGCCTGGTATCGCAAGATCCCCTCGGGGGAAAAATTCGTCGAGAGCGCGGCCCAGGCGTTCCTCGGCCAGCGGCTGGTTTGTGCCCAGTGCCACCACCACCCCTATGAAAAGTGGACCCAGGACGATTTCTGGGGCCTGGCCGCCTTCTACACCCGGGTGGGTTTCAAGGAATTCTACGTCCCCGCGGCGTTTAGCCGAAATGCCATGCGGTCGGTACTCGTCTTGAATCCCAAAGCAACCTATCCCAGCAATCCGCGAACCGGCAAACCGGCGCTGCCGAAGATGCTCGACGGCGCGGAATGGCAGGGGGATGACAGCACCGATTCCCGGGCCGCCCTGGCCGACTGGATGGCCGATCCGAAGAACCCGTTCTTCGCCAAGACCCTCGCCAACCGCTACTTCGGCCACTTCCTCAGCCGCGGCATCGTCGATCCGCTCGACGATCTGCGCGTGACCAATCCGCCGACCAACCCCGAACTACTCGACGCGCTGGCGAACGAAGTGATCGCCAGTAACTTCAGCCTGAAGCACCTGATTCGAGTGATCTGCACCAGCCGGACCTATCAGTTGAGTTCGACCCCGAACGAGACGAATGCCGGCGACAAACAAGCCTATTCGCGGTACTACGCCAAGCGGCTGAAGGCCGAGATGCTCTACGACGCGGTCTGCCAGGCCACTGGTACAGAACCCGACCTCGGGATGCCGACGGACCAATTCGCACCCAACCGGGCGATCATGCTGCCGGATGGTGAGTTCCCCTCTTACTTCCTGCAAGTATTCGGCCGCCCCCAGCGGATCAGCGCCTGCGAATGCGAGCGAGGAACGGAAGCGACGATCGCCCAGTCGCTGCACCTGTTGAATTCGAACGAGGTGCAGAAGCGGCTAACGCAGTCCGGCAGTCGGGCCGACAAGCTGGCGAACGATCCGCGTCCGGATGCCGAGAAGGTGAAGGAATTGTTTCTCTCGGTGGTAGGCCACGGGCCGACGGAGTCGCAGCGGAAGCTGGCCCTGGACACGCTCGCCGCCGCAAAGACCTTGGAGGACAAGCGGAACACGTATGGCCACATGCTCTGGGCACTGGTGAATAGCCAGGGCTTTCAGTTCAACTATTGAGACTGCTTGTCCGAGCTTCGCCTGGTCGAAGTTCGCCCACGAACTGCCGCCGGACTGGCTCTTCCACTGCACGACTCGGCTGCGAAGTGCGCGGTCGTGGACTGCCTTGCTCGCTGCCGGGTGCTACGCCAACGCTGCGGTGTCAGCGTAATGGCTGGGTCGGCCCGATTTTGACCGTCCGGGCGGGACTGTCCGTCAGAAACATCGCCTTGGCCGGAACTTCGCCACGACGGCAAGTCGGTGTAGAGCGTCAACTACTTTTCCCGTCCAGCGACAATTAGAATTCCCGGCCACGCCAGTTCGTGTTCCGCCATTCTCGACAAAACGACACGCTCCTACCTCCTTGCAGGAGGTGGGCGATGGCCACGGATGCCAAGGTCCGCATGTTGCTTCGCGATCTGGAAATGGATTTTCCATTGATTCAAGCCGCCAGGAGGGCAGGCATGGACGAGAAAACCGCCCGCAAGTACCGCACCTCGTGAGCCTTGCCCAGCAGCACCCAGAAGCCCCGCACCTATCGCACTCGCCGCGATCCGTTCGAGGCGGTCTGGCCGTCCGTCGCCGCGAAGTTGACGGCGGAGCCCCGGCTCACAGCCAAGACCCTCTTCGCCTGGGTGAAGGCCGAATAACCCGGTCAGTTCGACGCGAGCCACCGGCGGACGTTCGAGCGGAAGGTGCGGCAGTGGCGGGCCACGTTCGGCCCGGGCCGCAAGGCGATCTTCCCGCAGGTCCACGAGGCCGGCGGCCTGGCCAGTTCCGACTTCACGTCGATGAACGACCTGGCGATCACGATTCAAGGCCAACTGTTCGACCACCTCGCGTACCACTTCGTGCTGACGTACTCGAACTGGGAATCGGTGACGGTGTGTGCCTCGGAATCGTTCGAGGCGTTGGCCGATGGGTTCCAAAACGCGGTGTGGGAACTCGGCGGCGTGCCTCGACGCCACCGCAGCGACAGTCTCACGGCGGCGGTCAACAACCTGTCGGCGAAGCGGGAATTTCAGACGCGGTATCGGGATCTGCTCGACCACTATGGCGTTGCGGGCGAGCGGATCAACGTGCGGCAACCGCACGAGAACGGGGACAACGAGTCGGCTCACGGGCACTTCAAGAGTGCCGTCGATCAGGCCCTTCTGATGCGGGGCAGCCGCGACTTCACGAACCGCGAGGAGTATGCCGCGTTCCTGCAAACGCAGGCCGCTTCGCGGAACGCGGAGCGCGGTGCTCGCTTCGATCGGGATCGAGCCGCGTTGCGATCGCTGCCGGCCCAGCGGATCGACGGCAACCTTCGCGTGACGTGTCGGGTCGATCCGGGCAGCCTGATCCACATCCACCGCAACACCTACTCCGTGCACAGTCGGCTCATTGGTGAGAAGGTCGAAGCCCGACTCTTCGCCGATCGCGTGGAGGTGTGGTACGCGGACCAGTGTGTGGACACGCTGACGCGACTGGTCGGGCGGGACAAGCACAAGGTTCAGTACCGGCACATCATCGACTCGTTGATCCGCAAGCCCGGAGCGTTCGCCCACTATCGCTATCGCGAAGATCTCTTCCCCACCAGCCGATTTCGCATGGCTTACGACCGCTTCCGCGAGGAACAGGAGGAACGGCCCGATACCAAGGAATACTTGCGAATTCTTCAGCACGCGGCTCGCGAGAGCGAGTCGGCCGTGGACGACGCCTTGCGAGTGCTGCTCGCGAGTGACATCCTGTTGTCCTCGGCCGCCGTGATCGCCCTGGCCCGTAAGAGCACGGAACTCCCCGCCGCCACGGATGTGGTCGTGGAGGCCCCGGACCTGTCGTTGTTCGATACCCTGTTGACTCCCACGGTGGGGAACTATGTCGAAGAAGAAACCTCTTCCCAACTCGGCGTCGTCGATGCCTTCCGAGCCGATCCTCGATCGGGTCCGGGACCAGTTGAAGGAACTGAAACTGCCGACAATCCGCGAGCAGTTCCAGGCCCAGGCGGATCGGGCCGCGAAGGAGAACTTCAGCTACCCGCAGTACCTTGCGGAACTGACGAGCCGCGAATGTGAAGCGAGAACCCAGGGCCGCATCCGACGGCTGATGCACAACTCCCGCCTTCACGCGGCCAAAAAGTGGGACCAGTTCGTGTGGTCGCGGGTGCCGCTGGCCGTGACAAGGCAGTGTCAGTCGCTTCGCGACGGCTCCTTCCTCACCCGCCGCGAGAACATCCTGGTGTTCGGCAAACCTGGCTGCGGCAAGACGCATCTCTTGTCGGCGCTGGGCGAGCAACTGGTGCAGCGAGGCCGTTCGGTGTTGTTCAGCACGTGCAGCTTGCTGGTGCAAAAACTACTCGCGGCCAAGCGGGACTTGCGACTGGAACGGTTCATCAAGAAACTCGCCGGCTTCGAGGCGTTGATCATCGACGACCTCGGTTACGTGCAGCAGAGCCGGGAGGAGATGGAGGTGCTCTTCACGCTCTTGGCCGAGCGGTACGAGCGGGGCAGCGTGCTGTTGACGAGCAACTTGCCGTTCTCGCAGTGGACGCAAATCTTCAAGGATCCGATGACGACGGCAGCGGCGATCGACCGCCTGGTGCACCGCAGCGTGATCCTGGAATTGAACGTGTCGAGTTACCGATTGGAAACGGTCCAGGCGGGAAAGAAGGCTGCACTCGAGCCGGCCGCGCCCGAAGGCAAAAACTAAGCATGTTCGATCGGGAATTCTAATTGTCGCTAATGGGGAAAGGTAGTTGTCGCCGAACACACGAGCGTAGCCTGGTCGCTCTGGTCGGCCGTGTGGATCGCCGCCGTCAGCACCAGACCCGGATTAGCCCAGCCAGTATTCGGACGGTTCTGTTCCAGTTTCCTTCACGCCGATTCCCATCTGCGGCAGGGGTAGGTGTGCCGGGCGAAATTGTGGTCGCGGTTCGTGCCGAATTATCGCTGTAGGGATCTCGCAGCGTGAATGGCCTGTTTGCCGAATTCTCGCGCATTTTGGAGAGCCCGAACGCGACGATGCGACCGCTTTGGCTCGTCGGTTTCAGGCGCGTAGGGGCTGTGGACGTCGTCGGGATTCGTGTTGTGTGAGCCAGCGTTCGAGGATCTCGACTGCTGTCAGGAAGTCGTAGCCGAGCGAGCGCATCAGGCCGATGTTGTTAATGTTGGCGTTGCAAGCGAAGCAGTGGGCGTAGTTGTTGCGGGGGTTCACGTACGCGAGCATTTCGCCGCAGTGCGGGCAGAGGAAGCAGAAGCGGCCGTCGCGGAGTTTCGATGGCGGACCCCCGCGGCCGAGCGCGGTGATTGTGATCGTCATCGGCAGGTCGTCGCGAAGACGCCGTAACAGATCGGCGGAGGCCATGAGGATCTCCATGAGCCATGATCAGTGCATCGTGCATCGTTAATGAACCTTGATGGATGCCTCGTGCATCATCAATGAACCATGATGAATGCATCGTGCATCATTGATAAACAATGATGAATGCGCGATACATTCTTGAGATCGCCTTCGATCCCTCATCAATAATCGACGAGGTCGGTCTCCTTCTGCCAGTGAGGCTGCATCAGCACACGATTGACGATGTCAATGTCAACGCTGCGGCTCGCGCTCCGCACGGCTTCGATGAGGCCGCCGACGCAGAGGTTGCGTGCCTTGCGCAGCACACCGTCGGCCGAACGCACGATGAGATCGATGGCGGCCGAGGTGAAGGTGTTGCGCCCCAGGCCAGCGCGGTCGAGTTCCCGCAGCAGGAAGTCTTGGATGGCGTCGGGGCCGAGTCGTTTCACGATGACCGAGTAGGTCACACGGCTCTTGATGTCCTGGTTGACGCCCAGATCGAGAGCGGCCAGCAAATTGGGCCTTCCGATGAGGACCAAGTTGTGATTCTTGGGGAAGTCCTCGAAGAGCAATCGCAGCTTGCGGAGGTTGGCGAAATCAATGAGATGCGCATCATCAAGAACCGTTGTCAATGATTTCCCTGCATGATTAAGAGCAAAGGCCTGTTCGATGAGTTTGCGTTCGCACTTGAAGGCCGAGTGGTCGAACTCGATGCGAAATGCATCACACAGGATCTTGATGGTGTTGCTATAGGTATGGAGAGTTCGAGCCACGCTAGCGACGAGATGTTGGTTTTCGGGGAGTCGCTGGAGGGCCTGCTTGATGACGCTCTTGCCGGTGCCGGGGACGGCGACCACCAGGCAGAGGCCGCCCTGTTGGCAGTGGACCTTGAGCGTGTCGAGGATCTCCTGCTGGCCGGCCAGGAGGTCGAGTTCGCGGAGGTCAAACGGATTGCGTGTCAGTCCGAAGAACGAGCGGATCATGCTTGCTCCTTTCGGCGTAAGAGGCCGTTGGCGACGGTGTCGAGAAGGCGGGCGGGGCCCATCCGCTGGCCCTTGTGGTAGATGATGATCGTGGGGAGTGACATCGTGTTGTCACTCGGTCGGCGGTCGTGGCGAAGCTGGATTTTCTGGTCGCGAAGGTCGACGGTCGATTCGTAGCGTCGGCTTTGGAAGCTGAAGGTATTGTCCTATTTGACCTTTCGCACGGCCTCGGCGTAGAAGAGTTCGTCGCTGTGTTCGTAGGGTGCGAGGAAGCGGACACGTGCCAGGTCGATGCCAAAGCGGTCGATCGGCTTCATGCCGAGGGCGTCGTGCGGCGCGGCGTTGTAGTCGCGTTCGACCCAGTGGGTGAACTGATGGTTGAAGGCTTCGAGCGAGGAGAGATCGAGCTTCTGGACGAGGAACTGATCGCGGACGCGGCGGAAGAAGCGTTCGATCTTGCCCTTGGCGGCGGCGTCGCGAACGGCGGTGTGCCGCAGGATGCAGCCGACGCGGGCACAGATGAGCGTGATCTCTTGCGAGCAGTAAATGGAGCCGTTGTCAACAAGGAGTTGCTCGGGAACGCCGCGTTTATAGAAGGCGGCGCGGATGGCCTGGCTGAGTGTATCAACGTTTTCCTCGAAGAAGAATTCCCCATGACATAACACACGACTGGCGTCATCAATAAACGCAATGAGTCTGGCCTGCTTGCGGCTGCCCGGTGACAGCCCGTTGCCACAGAAGGGTCCGAACATGGTGTCCGCCTGCCAGAGATGGTTGACGTATTTCATGCTGAACGCCAGGCGTTTCTTGTCGTCGTGGCTCTCGGGGGCCGGCAGTTTGTACTCACGAATGAAGCGACGGAAGGTGGTGGGAGCGATGCGTGCCGGGTCCAACAATCCCTTCTCAATACAGAATCGATAGATGGCACCCTTGTTGATTCGCTTGTTATGGAAGTGAGGTTTCGCGGCGTTCAATGCCTCCATCAATTCTTCGGGGGTCACCTTGCGAGTGTGACCCTTGTCCTTGCGGGGTTGGGGCATCATGCCGGTGATGCCGTGGTTCTTGTAGCGGTAGAACCAGGTCTGAATGGTGCGCCAGGTGAACTGGCGGGGGTGGCCTTCCTCGTCGAGGAAGGTCATGGTGGCGACGCGGCGGACACGCTCGTCGCGGGTGCGGCCCTCGACGGTATCGACCGCGCCGAGGACACGCATTTTGAGGTAAACCGACGGAAGCTTGATGGGATCTCCGGGTTCGCGAATGACACGTGGGCGAACGATGGGGATTGAAGTACACGCCTGGGGAAGCCACGACGACACCTTGCGTTGTTACGGGATTTCCAGGGATTTCGCCTGGTCAGCGGTCGGGACGTTCGACGAGAATGAGGTTGGCGATGAGGTGAGTGACAATGGATTGTCACAGGTGAAAGTGGGCTCAAAGGAAGAAGGCCTGCATCGCGTGTTGGTACGCGGCAATCGGACAGTCAGCATGGGAAAATGTGGCCTGGAGATGGGCGAGAACTTCGGCAGCGGCGGGCCGATGGGCGGCGGCGATGGAGGCGTTGGCGACGGGCGGACCGCGAGCGAGCAGGGCGGTGCGGATCGCGGATTGGCTACGATCGAAGCGTTTCCAGAGTCGTTGCCAGGTGCGAGGGCTTCGTGGCGAGCCGGTGTCGCCACTCGCGGTCATGGCCCGGATCGTCGCCGCGAGGCTGCTGGTGACGGCAAGTTGAAGGAAGCGCCACAGCGTGCGAGAACTCAGGCTCAGGCGTCGGAGTTTCTCGGCGATCCCGACGCTGAAGGTGCGTCCGCAGCCATCGTGTCGATGGCGTTTGCTGCAATAGACTCGCCGGGCACGAAGCGTCTGGCGTGGCGGGCTGGCGTCGTCGAATCCGCGGAGGAAGCCATGGCGAATGAGGTGGCCGACCTTGTTGCAGTGCGGGCACGGCATGAGCTTGAGTCGTTCGGCGAAGGCGGTCCATTCGTCTTCGGGGCGGTAAAAATGTGA
>Ga0105044_10010416_pt1 | contig 12692 bp, 13 predicted proteins | sample MAT01_FD_78092 | JGI IMG/M metagenome (GOLD analysis project Ga0105044, IMG submission 78092) | Freshwater microbial communities from Lake Fryxell liftoff mats and glacier meltwater in Antarctica - MAT-01 | ecosystem: Environmental > Aquatic > Freshwater > Ice > Liftoff microbial mat | place...
GATCTGATGCTGTCGTTCCGAATTGGCGGCGGACCGTTTCTGGGCCTCGCGTTCTTCCTGACCGTGACGGCGATGCTGCCGCTGGGGGTGGGCGCGAAATTGAGCCTGCTGGGCGAGGCGGCGGCGGGGTTTTTGTGGGTGGCGGCGGCGCTGGCTTCGCTGCTCTCGCTCGACCGGTTGTTTCAGGCCGATGCCGAGGATGGCTCGCTGGACCAGTTGGCGCTGGGCTCGCTGCCGCTGGAGCTGGCGGTGCTGGCCAAGGCCATCGCGCACTGGTTGACGACGGGCCTGCCGCTGACTTTAGCGGCGCCGGTGCTGGCCTTGATGCTGAACATGCCGGAAGCGGGGTATGGCGCGCTGACCTTGTCGCTATTGCTGGGATCGCCGGTTTTCAGCCTGGCGGGAGCCATTGGGGCGGCTTTGACGGCGGGCCTCAGGCGCGGCGGGCTGTTATTGTCGCTGCTGGTGCTGCCGCTGTTCGTGCCGGTCGTGGTGTTCGGCGCCGGCGCGGTGTCGGCGGCGATCAACGGGTTCGACCCGGGAACCGCGTTCCTGTTCCTCGGGGCAGTGTCGCTGTTTACGCTGGTGATCGGGCCGGTAGCCGGGGCTTCTGCGCTGCGGATTCATTTGAGCTGAGGGGCGGCGTTCCATCCTGCCAGTCCCCTTCCGGCCGTTGGCCACCTTCCCCCAGCAGGGGAAGGCCTCAATTCTGAACGACCAGCGGGTTTCGCGCGGGCCCGTTGCACCGTAAAAGACCCTTCATGTTGCGATATGCCAATCCCAAGAAGTTCCTCGACCTCTCTGCTGCATTGATGCCCTGGCTGTGGCTCGCTGCAATCGGGCTCATGGGCTGGGGCCTTTATCAGGCGCTGTTCGTGGTGCCGCCCGACTTCAGGCAGGGCGACAGCGTGCGGATCATGTACATCCACGTGCCCTCGGCCTGGATGGCGAGCTTTGTCTACGGCTTTATGTTCATCGCCAGCGTCGTAGGTCTCGTGTGGAAGCACCCGCTGGCCGATACGGCGGCCAAGGAAGCGGCAGCCATCGGGGCATGCTTCACAGCCGCCTGCCTCATCACAGGATCGCTGTGGGGCAAGCCGACCTGGGGCACCTACTGGATATGGGACGCCCGGCTGACCTCGGTGCTGGTGCTGTTCTTTCTCTATCTTGGCTACATGGGCGTCTGGGCGGCGATCGAGGATCGGGCCAAGGCGGCGCGGGCTGCGGCCATTCTGTGTGTGGTCGGCGTCATCAACATTCCGATCATCCGCTTTTCCGTCGAGTGGTGGGACACGCTGCATCAGGGGCCGAGCGTCGTTCGGTTCGAGAACGGCAGGCTGGCACCGTCGATCGATCCGTCGATGCTTTGGCCGCTGCTGGTGATGGCGGTGGGTTGCACCATTCTCTTCTTCGCGCTGCTGTTCGTGCGGATGCGCACCGACATTGCGCGGCGGCGCATCCGTACGCTGATGGCTATGAAGGCGGCGGCATAATGGATTTCGGCAAATACACCTGGTTCATCTGGCCGAGCTATGCGGTGTTTGCCGTGCTGATCGGCGGGATCATCGTGACGACGCTGCGCGCCTCTTTCGCGGCGCAGCGCAAATTGGAATCGCTCACCGACGAGCATGGCCGGCCGAAGCCGTGAGCCGTCTTCTCTATCTGCTGCCGCTACTGGCGCTCATCGCGCTGGTGACGCTGTTCGTCGTCCAAATGGAGAAGCCCGGCGAGGGCGGGCGGTTGCCATCCGCGCTGATCGGCAAAATGGCGCCCACGCTGGAGCTGAAGGGTCTTGAGCCTTCACCCGGTTTCGGCGCGAAGGATCTCGCCGACGGGCAGGTGAAGATTGTCAATTTCTGGGCGAGCTGGTGTGCGCCCTGCCGTCAGGAGCATTCGCTGTTCGCGCGGCTGAAAGGCCGGGTGGCGCTGTGGGGCATCAACTACAAGGACAAGGCCGAGGACGCGCTCGGCTTCCTCGATGAGCTGGGAGATCCGTTCGAGAAGATCGGCATCGATGCCGATGGGCAGGCGGGGCTGGAGTGGGGCGTTTACGGCGTGCCGGAAACCTATGTCGTCGACGGCGCGGGCCGAGTCGTGTGGAAGCATGTCGGGCCGCTGACACCCGAGGCGATCCGTGACGACATTCTGCCCGCCGTGGAAAAGGCCAAACTGAATAGAGCCAACCTGAATTGAAGATCGCCGTTAACTCTCGTTAACGACTTCTTTCCAGGAATGGTTAATGTTGTGGTCATGACCACTCCGCTGGCCGGTTCATCGCTCGTGACTGCAGGTGCCGTTCAGCCCGCCGGGCAGAATGTCGCCAAGGCCCGTCAGAATGCGGCGGCTTATGCCAATGCGATGAAGGAAGCGGGCGCGCCCGAAGCGACGCAGAAGACGATTGCGGTTTCAGGGGCTGAGCCGGGGCGCGCCGATCATACGCGCGAGGCGCCGTTTGGCGCGGAGCGGCCACGTTTGCTGCGGCCGGGGTCGCTGGTGGATATCCGGGTTTAGAGCTCAATCCTGAAGGCCCCCTTCCGGCCTTTGGCCACCTTCCCTCGATGGGGGAAGGCCTTGATCCTGCGGGACCGGGGCTTTCAGCCGGCGTCGACCATTGCGGCGATGGCGGCGAGGTGTTTCAGGAATTCGGCGCGCTTGGCCGCCGGGACTGCCTTCAGCAAGGACTGCTCGGTCTTGCGGAGTGCCAGCGTTGCGGTCTTCAGCGCACGGGCGCCCTTGGGGGCGAGGCGCACCGCATTGGCGCGGGCATCGGTTTCCGTCCGTTTACGGATCAATAATTCGCGCTGAAGCATGCGCGCGACAATGTCGGCGAGGGTGGAGCGGTCTATGCCTGTGTGGGCGACGAGCTCGGTCTGGCTGGCGCCGTCATGCGCCTCGACGGCGATGAGCACGGTCAGCTGGCGCGCGGTGAGATCGGAGCCGGCCGTCTCGGCGTCGAAGAGGTCGGCGCAATACTGGTTACAGCGGCGCAGCAGATGGACCGGAGACGATTTCAGGTCGTAGTTTTTCTGCGCCATGTCTGCCCCGATACACCCCCGACATCACCGCGATATGCCGCGAGAAACCACGCGATCCGGACACGGACGATCGGGACTTGAGGAAATATGCTAGCCAAATGACAGGACTGCCGAAACCCCTAACGGCTCACTCATCTGCTTAGTTTGAGCGGCAAATGGGGAGGGTGACGCGATGTCGCGGGCCTAAAGTTTCGGTTCGCCGGTCTTTTCTGGCAGCCCCTCTTCGGGGAGCTGGTGCTTCATCAGAAGAGGCGCCTGCGTCATCAGGAAGAGTAAGGTTAGCACCGGCACGGCGAACGTCTTGTAGGTTGCCCAGGTATCGAGCGTAAAATTCTGTGCGACGGCATAGTTCGCGCCAGACAACACGGCGAAGAAACCGGCCATCCGCCAGGTGAGTTTGCGCCAGCCTTCATCGTCGATCTGAAAAGCATATGCGAAAAGGGACTTCAGGAAAACGCGGCCCATGAGAGCGCCGAAGACGAGCACACTCGCGAGGGTCGCGAAGTAGATCGATGGGCGGATCTTGATGAAGCCCTCATCGTGCAGCACCAGTGTGAGCGTGCCGAAGGCCAGCACAGTGACGAGGCCGAAGAGGATAAGGCCGGAGACACGGCCTTCGATAAGCCAGGCAGTGAGCGCCGAGAGTGTCATCAGCCCCATCAACACGGCGGTCGCGATGAAGACGTCGGTGAGCTGCATTACGCCGAAGAAGATGAGCACAGGCCCGAACTCCAGTGCGTGGCGCAGGAGCGGCTTCATGCGGCGGGGTTTGGGCGCGGCGGCGTCAGACATTGCGGAGGGCAGCCCCTTCAAGGGTCACAACGTGAACCGGCGCATCGTCGAACGGCGCGCCCAGCGTCATGGTAACAGGATCGGCCGCCTGCAGGGTGACATTGCCGCCATCCGGGCGCTTTGCGGCCATGGCGGCCGTGAGGGTCGGCAAGGTCAGCGTCGTGGCCCGGGGTGTTGCCATGAAGAGGACGTGGAGCGCGCCCTCGGTCTGCGTGACGCGGTAGGGCGTGCCGTCGCTGGCGGTGCCTGAGGGCGTTGCGAGGCGGCGGGCGCCGTAGATCGCGGCGCCATTGGTCTTCAGCCAGGTCCCGAGGGTGCGCAGCAGGCTCTGCTGGATGTCCGGGATCGAGCCGTCGGCACGGGGGCCGATATTCAGCAGCAGATTGCCGCCATGAGCGACGATGTCGGCGAAGGAGCGGATGAGATCGGTGGGGGTGAGGTGATCTTCGGGCTGGGCGCCGGCGTTGTAGCCGAAGGAGAGGTCCAGCCCCCGGCAAGCTTCCCACGGGCGGTCGCCGAACTCGAGCTCGTCGGCGTATTCGGGCGTATGGAAGTCGCCGAGGCCGCTGTCCTGCATGGGATTGCCCTCGCCGGAGTTCCAGCGCGCGGCGATGCGCGCGTCGAGAGCAGCACGGCCGGCGGGTATCCGCATTTTTTCAAGGAATGAGCGGCTGGCCATCCAGCGGTTGTTGACGATGCCGTCGGGGCGGGCGGCGCGGAAGTCGGCGATCAGCGCGTCGCGGTCGGCCTCATCGGGATAGGCAATGTCGTTCCACAGTACCGCCGTGTCATACCGCGCGATCAGTTCCCGATATTGGGCGGCGGCATAGGCGCGGTACGGGTCCTCGAAAGGCACTGCGGCCATCATGCCGCCGAAGCTGCCGATGGGGGTGTCACGAAACGTCCAGTCGAGACCTCCTGAATAATAGGTGCCGAAGGTGAGGTCGCGGGCCCGGGTGGCAGCGGCCAGTTCGCCGACAAAATCCCGCGTGCTGTGCCAGCCGGGGCGATACGGGTTGGCCACCCCGGTCGGCCACAGGCAGTATCCGTCATGGTGCTTGGTGACGAAGACGGCATATTTTGCGCCGGCCGCCGCAAAAAGCTCGGCCCAGGCATCGGCGTCGAACGCCTGAGACGCCGCATCGAAATCGTCGCGGAAGGACCGGTAGGTTCGCGCGCCATAGGTGGCACGGTGGTGTGCGGCGGCGGGCGATTGCGGGAAGCGGATCGAGTTCTCATACCACTCCGCATAAGGCGATCGCGCGACGCCGTCGTCGGGGTAGGAGCGGAGGATATCGACAATCGAGCGGCCGCGTGGGCCAAACGCCGGGACGGAGAAAATACCCCAGTGGATGAAGATGCCGAGCTTGGCATCACAGAACCATCGCGGTGTGGCGTTCATGGGTCGAGCCCGACAAGGGCGCGGGCGAAACCGCGTGGATCGAAATACTGCAGATCGTCAGCGCCTTCGCCGATGCCGATATAGCGCACGGGCAGGCCGGAGCGTTCGGTCGCCGCGACGACCGCGCCGCCGCGCGCCGTGCCGTCGAGCTTCGTCACTGTCAGCGAGGTGACGCCGGCGACGGCCTTGAAGGTGTCGATCTGGGCGAGGGCGTTCTGGCCGGTGGTCGCATCGACGATCAGCATGGTTTCGTGCGGAGCGGTGGGGTCGATTTTCTTGAGGACGCGGATGATTTTGGCGAGCTCGTCCATGAGGCCCTGCTTGTTCTGCAGGCGGCCGGCGGTGTCGATGAGAAGCACATCCGAGCCGTTGGCTTTGGCTTCGGTGAGGGCGTCGAAGGCGAGACCGGCGGCGTCTGAGCCGTGGGCGCGGGCGATGACGGTGGCGCCGGTGCGCTCGCCCCAGATTTTCAGCTGTTCGATGGCGGCGGCGCGGAAGGTGTCGCCGGCGGCGAGGGTGGTCTTGTAGCCCTGCGCGGCGAGAGCGCGCGAGATCTTGCCGATGGTCGTCGTTTTGCCGACGCCGTTCACGCCGATGACCAGGGTGACGTAGGGCTTGTGCGCGTCATAGGGCGGCGGGACTTCGGGGGTGGCCAGAATGCGCTCGATCTCGTCGGCCAGCATCTTGCGGATGTCGTCGCCGGTCACGTCGCGGTCGTGGCGCTGGTCGCGCAGCGCCTTGGTGATCTTGGCGGCGGCGGCCGGGCCCATGTCGGCACCGATTAGGGCGTCTTCCAGCTCGTCGAGCGTTTCAGCGTCGAGGCGCTTTTTTGTGAAGACATTGGCGATCGAGCCGGTGACGGCGTCGGACGATTTTTTCAAGCCCGCGCGGAGACGGGAGAACAGGCCGGGCTTGGTGCCGCTCATGCGGCGGCCCGAATTGCCGGGGTGGCGATGAGGCGGCGTTCGTCGCTAGAGGTGAGGCTCATCGTGAAAATATCGCCGGCGACACCGGGGCCGGTGAAGGCGACCGGCGTGAAATCGGTGAGGCGGCCAAAGCCCTGGTTCTCAACGAGGACCTCGGCGGTGCGACCGACATGGGTGCGCAGATGGTGCGCGAAGGCAGCAGCACCTGTTGCGCGAAGCTGCGCAGCGCGCGTTTTTACGATGGTGCCGTCAAGTTGCGGCATGCGCGCGGCGGGCGTGCCCTTGCGGGCGCTGAACGGAAAGACGTGGGTGTAGGCGATGCCGCATTCTTTGACGAGCTTGATCGAGTTGGCGAACATCGCATCTGTTTCGGTCGGGAAGCCGGCGATGAGGTCAGCGCCGAAGGCGATGTCCGGGCGGAGGCGGCGGACCTGGTCGCAGAAGCGGATCGCGTCGGCGCGGCTGTGGCGGCGCTTCATGCGCTTGAGGATCATGTCGTCGCCGGCCTGCAGCGAGAGATGGAGATGCGGCATCAGGCGCTCTTCCTCGGCGAGGCCGCGGAGCAAAGCGTCGTCGGCTTCAACGGCATCGAGCGAGGAGAGGCGCAGGCGTTTCAGCTCGGGCACGAGTTTGAGGATCTTGGAGACGAGATCGCCGAGTTTGGGAGTGCCTGGGAGGTCGGTGCCCCATGAGGTGATGTCGACGCCGGTGAGGACGATCTCGACCGCGCCGTTTTCAACGATGCGGCGGATCTGAGCGATGATGTCGCCCGCGCCGACGCTGCGTGAGTTTCCACGGCCATAGGGGATGATGCAAAAGGTGCAACGATGGTCGCAGCCATTCTGGACCTGCACGAAAACGCGGCAGCGCGTGCCGATGCCGTCGATCAGATGCGCGCCGGTTTCACGCAGCTCCATGATGTCGTTGACGCGGACGCGTTCCAGATCGCCCGTCGCGTAGGCGGCGGCGGTGAGCTTTTCGCCATTGCCGATGACGCGGGCGACTTCGGGCATAGCGGCGAAGGTTTCGGGTTCGGTTTGCGCCGCGCAGCCGGTCACGATGATGGGGGCATCGGGGCGTTCGCGTTTCAGTTTGCGGATCGTCTGGCGGGCCTGCCGGACGGCTTCGTTGGTGACGGCGCAGGTGTTGACGATGACCGCGTGGTCAAGCCCGGCTTCGGCGGCGCGGCCTTTCATGGCCTCGCTTTCATAGGCGTTGAGCCGGCAGCCGAACGTGATGACGTCAACGCCGCTCATGCGGCGTGCGCTTTGGCGAGCAGGCCTTCGAGACGGTCTCCCAGCGTGCCGGCATAGGCGGTTTCGGCCGGGCCGGTCATCAGGACGTGGTCGTCGCTCTCGCGCCACTCGATGGTGAGCGAGCCGCCGGGCAGCATGATCTCGGCCTTGCGCTCCAGCTTGCCGAGGCGGACCCCGGCGACGAGCGTGGCGCAGGCGGCGGTGCCGCAGGCGAGGGTTGCGCCGGCGCTGCGTTCCCAGACGCGCAAGGTGACGTGCGAAGCGTCGCGGATTTGCGCGAAGCTGACATTGGCGCGCTCAGGGAAGAGCGGGTGGTTTTCGACCAGCGGGCCGACCTTCTCGAGCTGGATCTTCTTCGCGTCGTCGACAAAAAAGATGGCGTGCGGGTTGCCCATGCTGACCGCGGCGGGGCCGACGAGATAGGGGTCATCGATCGGGCCGATATGGATATCAACGCGGCGGGTGTCCATGCGCTCGGCGAGCGGGATGTCCTCCCATTCGAGGCGCGGTGCGCCCATATCGACGGTGACGAGACCGCCGGGGGCATTGGCCGCCTTCAGGAAGCCGCCGAGCGTTTCGATGCCGACGGAGTCCTTGCCGGTTTCGGCCATCATCAGGGCTGCGACGCAGCGCGTGCCGTTGCCGCAGGACTGGGCCTCAGTGCCGTCGGGGTTCCAGATGCGCATGCGGACATCGCCTGCCGCGCGGGGCGGGCAGAGCATCAAGATCTGGTCGAAGCCGATGCCGGTGCGGCGGTTGCCGATCGCCTGCGCTGCCTCTTCGCTCATCGCGATGGGATGCACGCGGGCGTCCAGCACGACGAAGTCGTTGCCAAGGCCGTGCATCTTGAGGAAGGCGAGGCTCATGGCGGGGTATATAGGCGAGGCTGCCGTCACGCGAAAGACGCGCTGTCAGGAACGGGTAAAGGCCTGACCGTCCACAAGAATCCTTGTGCGGGTGAGAACCTCGACCTCGCCCATCTGGCGCTGCCCTTCCTCAAAAACGAAGGAAAGGGTGCAGCGGTCAGCGGCCGATCCCGCGCCGGTCGCCCAGGTGCCGAAGGTCTTGGTTTCCTTCGGCTCGTCACCCGAGATGCCGGCGGCGAAGGCGCGCTCCAGCACGCCACTTTCGTTCAACACCAGCGCCTCGGTGACGTGCCAGAGCGCCTGGTCCGGGCCGGGTGCGACATCCTGCTGGCTGTTGGCGAGCCAGATGCCGGTGAGGAACCCCGGGCAGGTGGCGTTGTCGAAAATGAAAGGCGGCTCGGCCCCGGCAGTGCCGTCCGGCTCCTCCTGCGCGGCGGCAGGGGCGACAAGCAGAACGGCAATGAGGGCGGAGCGGCGCAGCATGGGCGGATGCTCGCGCGTGTAGGCGCGACCTGCAAGCTGCGCGGCTTTCCCAGATCCTAGGGTTCCATCGACCAGATTGCGGCGAAGAGGCTTTCACCGCCGGAGGTATAGCCGGTGACCGAGAGCAACGTGTAGCCCTGCGTCTCGGCGTTGGTCTGCTCTTTGCCGAGATCGGCGGCGTTCAGATTGCCCTTGGAATACCAGTTGCGGCCGTCGGTCTTGACGAAAATGCCGCCGAAGCGCGGTTCCTCACCGTCACCCGAACAGGTGTCGGCCTGGATCATGCGATAGCCCTCATCGACATGCAGGTTGAAACGGGCCTGGAAGCCCTCGCCGCTGAGGCCGTATTCCATCTTCCATTCACCGGCGTTCGGGTCGCGCTTCCAGATCACAGCGTATTTGCGCGCGTCGTTGGCGCCATAGCAGTCGAGGTCGATCGGCATGTCGCCCGATTGGGCGGCGTTGACCTGCCAGGTGTTGAGCTCGCCCTGACTCAGTTCGCCAAGCGCCGAGGTGTTTTCGCCGGCGACCCAGATGCCGCCGAAAACGGTCCCGGAGGGGGTGTCGGAGACCGTGATGTCGACAAGACCCGCGCCGCCTTTGGCCGCCTCGTCGAACTTCGTCTGGAAGCCCGCGATGCTCATTTCGGCATAGGCCATGAGGGCCGGGTGATCGGCTTTCACGCCATAGGCGATGTAACGCATGCCCTTGGGCGTCATGTAGCCGTCGAAGCTGACGAGCTTGTTGCCCTCTTTGGCGAAAAAATTATTCCAAAGCTGCTGGAACTGGGCGGTGGTCTGCCCGGCGCGGAGAACTGAACCCTCGGCGGCGGCATTGGGGACAAAAGCGAGGGCGGCGCAAGCGAGCGCGAACGGCTTAAGGGTCATTTTTGAAGCTGCCTCTGGCAATGAAATTGGAATGTCCCGCAGTTCATAGCCTTTGCAGGATTTTGGCCCGCCGCCAGTCCCCATGATGTCGCGGGCAGTCCCGGACCTCTCCCCCTCGTGACCGCCCGTCCGGTTGCGCCAGGCGGACCCTTCCGTCTAACTCTGCGCCCTTAACCCGGCCGGTTCCGGCCACGCGATCAAGGGGCCGATCCTATATGTCAGCAACAGCGCGCCTCGTGGCGGCATCCTTCGCCGCGTCCCTCGCTTTCGGAGCCGTCATGGCCGCAGAGTCTGACGACCCGTTCCTGTGGCTTGAAGAGGTCAAAGGCGAAAAAGCCCTCGCCTGGGTCAAGGAACAGGACGCGCGCACGGTCGGGGAACTGAAATCCGATCCGCTGTTCCAGCCGCTTCTGGCCGATGCGCTGTCAGTGCTGACGGCGCAGGACCGCATTCCCTATGTCGCCCACCGGGGCGGCTATCTCTATAATTTCTGGCAGGACGATGTGGCTGTGCTCGGCCTGTGGCGGCGCACAAAGGTCGAGTCCTACAAGACCGACAAGCCCGAATGGGACGTGCTGATCGACTTCGACAAGCTGTCGGCCGATGAGAAGCAGAAATGGTCGTTCAAGGGCGCCGATTGCCTGGCCCCGGAAAACGTCCGCTGCCTCATTTCGCTGTCGCCCGATGGCGGCGACGCGGTGGAAATCCGCGAATTCGACATCAATACCAAGTCGTTCGTGAAGGACGGCTTCTTCCTGAAGACCAATAAGTCGACCGTCAGCTGGGTCGACGGCGACACGGTTCTGGTCGGCACTGATTTCGGCGAAGGTTCGGAAACCACCTCTGGCTATCCGCGCATCGCCAAGAGCTGGAAGCGCGGCACGCCCATCGGCGACGCCAGGACGGTATTCGAGGGCAAGACCGACGATACCGCCGTGTGGCCGGTCGTCTATGAGACGGACGAAGGGTCGATCCCGACCGTTCTGCGCGCCACCGACTTCTTTAACAGTGAAACCTATCTCGTCGCGGCCGACAGTACGACAAAGCTGATGCCGCTGCCGCTGCATGCCCAGATTCAGGGCATTTTTCATGGGCAGATGCTGTTCTCGCCGCGCCTGGAATGGACCGCGCCGGACGGCAAGACCTATCCGCAGGGTGCGCTGCTTTCCTTCGACTTCGACGGCTGGAAAAGCTCGGGCGAGATCGGCGCGATCCAGACCCTGTTCACGCCGACCGATCGCACGGCCATCGACAGCGTCGCGACGACCAAGGACAAGGTCTTCGTCTCGATCCTCGACAATGTGCGCGGCCGCATCACCAGCTACGACTTCAAGGACGGTGCGTGGAGCGCGCCGGCGGCCATCGATCTGCCGTCGAACGGCTCGGTCTCGATCGCCGATGCCGACGTCCATTCAGCCGTGGTGATGTTCAACTATCAGGATTTCCTCACGCCCTCGACGCTCTACTGGTCGTTCGACGATGCGGCACATATCGAGCAGGTGAAGTCGCTGCCGGCGCGGTTCGACGCCTCGACGCACGAGATCAACCAGTACGAAGTCGCCTCGAAGGACGGGACGATGATCCCGTATTTCGTGATCGCACCCAAGGGCCAGAGCGCGCCGCTGCCGACGCTTCTATACGGCTATGGCGGGTTTGAGGTCTCGATGACCCCGACCTACGGCCAGATTTCGGGCAAGCTGTGGCTGGCGCGCGGCAATGTCTATGTGCTGGCGAATATTCGCGGTGGCGGCGAGTTCGGGCCGCGCTGGCATGAGGCAGGCCTCAAGCAGAACCGTCAGCGCGTCTATGACGATTTCATCGCTGTCTCGGAAGACCTGATCGCCCGCAAGATTACCACGAACAAGCATCTGGGTATTTCCGGCGGCTCAAATGGCGGGCTGCTGGTCGGCGTCGCGTTCACGCAGCGGCCGGATCTCTTCAACGCCGTGCTCTGCGATGTGCCGCTGCTCGACATGCTGCGCTACACCAAGCTGCCGCCGGGAGCTTCATGGATCGCGGAATATGGCGATCCGGACATCGCCGAGGAACGCGCGGTGATCGCCAAATATTCGCCGTATCAAAACCTGAAAGACGGCGTCACCTATCCGCGAGTCTTCTTCCTCACCTCCACGGCAGACGACCGGGTACATCCCGGCCATGCGCGCAAGATGGCGGCGTTGATGGAATCGAAGGGCATGCCATTCCTGTTCTACGAGGAACTGGAAGGCGGCCACGGCGCAGCAACCAACCAGAAGCAGCGCGCCGAACAGCTGGCCATGCAATACGTCTATCTGGCGAAACAGCTCGGCGCGAATTAAGCGCCCGCCGCAATGGAATGAAGGAGCCGCTTCGTCACGGAGGCGGCTCCGTTTTAGTCGCGGCGCAGAACGCGGCTGAGGCAAGGTCGTAGCTGGTGCCCTTGCCCTGCCAGATCTCGCCGAACTCGGCATCGGCGTTGTCGGTGAAGACGACCACCGCGAGGTGCTTTTCCGGCGCGATGATGTTGCGCATCTGAATGCCGTCAACCGAGCCGCGCCGCTCGACCAGTGTCACGTTGCCTTCGCAGCCGGTGAGCGGGGCTTCGAACGACCAGGCACCCAGCGCGACATAGCCGAGCGCGGGATCGCCTTTCCACATCTCGGCGGTGCCTTCAGGCGAGACGAGGCGGTTTGCCATCAGGGCGCGGTCGAAGGCGAGGACACCGTCCACCGTGCCGATCAGCGCGCCGCCTGCGCCGAACGTCGCGAGATTCACGCGCGGGATGGGGCCGCCGGTGCCACGCGCCTGCACCGGGTGCTCGTTCGGCGAGGCCAGGCGCAGCGAGGCGATGCCGGCGGGCTCAGCGATCTCTTCTTTCAGCAGGCTGGCATATTGGCGGCCCGTCGCCGCCTCGATCATCGCGCCGAGCACGATGGTGTCGCAGTTATTGTAGCTGAAAGTGCTGCCGGGCTCGCTAACCGCGCCGCCCGCACAAAAACCGATGGCGTCGGCGCGGCCGCCGGCCATCGGATCGGTGCGGGTGTAGAAGGCGGGTACGCCGTTCGC
>Ga0105044_10010419_pt1 | contig 12690 bp, 12 predicted proteins | sample MAT01_FD_78092 | JGI IMG/M metagenome (GOLD analysis project Ga0105044, IMG submission 78092) | Freshwater microbial communities from Lake Fryxell liftoff mats and glacier meltwater in Antarctica - MAT-01 | ecosystem: Environmental > Aquatic > Freshwater > Ice > Liftoff microbial mat | place...
GGCCCTCGATCTTTTCGGCGTCCTCGCTGAACCAGATCGTAACGGCGAGATCTTCGGCGCCGCGACTTTCCCGCCGACCGGCTCAACCGCCAGAACGCGACGGAATCAGGCTGCCATCAACACATGCAGCCGAGCGCGCGTCGGAGCGTCGAGATAGAAGTCACGGTTCGGGTGATAGCCTTCCAGGAATGTGGCGACGTAGCCGACAGGAGTTCGCTGGATCACCGGGCGTCGAACCAGCGCTCGAACCTGTTGCCCGGCCGGCGAAACGGTGAGTTCTTCGGGCCGCGCTTCCGCGATGGGGACGAGCTGGTAGCGGCGTTGCTTGGCGCGACCGACCGCACGAAGGCGTCCGCTGGTAACGAGCTCGGCGAGCCGCCGCCGCTGAAGCGTCCGTCGTGGAGCTCGACGTTGTGCCATCCGGGTGCTTTTCGATCGCGCGGATGATCTCCTCGGCGGTCTCTTTGGGATCGACCTCATTCTGGCGCGAATCGCTCCAATCGCCCCAATCGCGCCAATATTTATTCAATGAAACTAAGTATCTGCGATGTTAGTGCGATCGGGCTGGATCTGGCGGCATCGCTCAGCACGCCCGGCGTCGGTGGCGAGGCGACGACGAGCAGCTCGGCCGTGCGCCGTCACGCTTCTCTTGGTCCCACGCGAGGGTTGTGGCGAGGAGCCAATCGTCGAGCCCGAGGATGACACCGAGTCCGAGGACGCCGAGGGCGAAGACGAAGATGCGGGAGCCGAGGACGTGCGACCCGCGGGAGACGTCGCGGCGGCGATCGATCCTGCCGGCGGTACCGCGCGCAGATCTGCTTCCAGGGCATCAGCTCCGTCAGCGGCTCGAGATCGATCGCGTGGCTTCGCTCATTGCTGCCGAGGGAGGCCACTGCGCCAATGCAAGTTCCTAGCTCTCGACGACGATCTCCAAGCAGCTCGAGGGCATCTCTGGACGGCGTGCGGCTGAGCTCGAGATCAGCTTCGCCCGAGTCGCAAAACACATACAAACTACGACTAGAAACCCGCCTCCTGCACAGGCGGGTTTCGCATTGTCGGCGACGCCGAGCGGTGCACTCACCCCTCACGTCGCCGCGCCCAGCCAGGTCGGTTTATTGCCCGGACTTCTGGCGGCGTCGCTTGAGAAGGCTGCGGGCCATGCGTTGGCGGTTCCGCTTGATCACGTTCAGGTTGGCGAGCGTGGCGGGGTCGAGGTCCGGCGTGGCGACCGTGCGCTTGGTGGTTTTGCGGTGTTTCATTGGAAGGCCGGCAAGGTAGCAGAGCGCACGTCGTCATCGTGCACTTGCGAGGCACCAGAACGTCCGGGATGCCCACGGGGCGGAGTCGTTGCGCCCGGGCTGGCTAACTAACTAACTAACTAACTAACTAACCTGGGCCGCCCTGTTCGATCGCGACGATCTCTTCGAGAAGGGAAGGGCCCGGGCAGATCGCGAAGTGGCTCGAGGCCGGCACGCGGGTCGCGCCACCGGTGGTGACCTCTCCGCTCGCCGAGGGCGCGTGCACACGCAGACATCGAGTCGGGCAAGCCGGTCGGCAAGCTCGTGCTGTTGCCGGGACCGGCGTCAGTTGACTCCACGCTCGCGTCCGGCCCAGTACGGTTCGCGGAGACGGAACTTCTGCAGCTTGCCGGTGGCGGTGCGCGGCAGCGAGTCGCGGAGCTCGACCATGGTCGGGCACTTGAAGTGGGCGAGGCGCTCGCGGCAGTGCGCGATCAGCTCGAGCGCGGTCACCCTGGCACCGGCTCGCAGGACGACGCACGCGAACACGGTCTCGCCCCAGCGTTCGTGGGGAACGCCGATCACGGCGGCCTCGGCGACCTCCGGGTGCTGATAAAGACAATCCTCGACCTCGATCGATGACACGTTCTCGCCACCGCTGATGATCACGTCCTTCTTGCGATCGGTGATCACCGCGTACGCGCCGTCGAGGTGGCCGCCGTCGCCGGTATGGAACCAGCCATCGACGACCGCACGCGCGGTCTCGTCGGGCTGCTCGTAGTAGCCGTCGAACACGTGATTCGATCGCGCGAGCAGCTCGCCGCCGGGGCTGACGTCGAGGCGTACGCCGATCGCGGGGACGCCGGCGCGCGACAGCCGCCGGGCACGCTCCGCCGGCTCGACCTCGTCCCACTCGATCGGAGCGCGGTTGATCGTCAGCAGCGGCGACGTCTCGGTGAGCCCGTAGATCTGGATGAACTCCCAGCCGAGCTCGGACTGGAGGCGCTCGATCGCCTTCGACGGCGGCGGTGCACCGGCGACCACCATGCGCACGGTGCCGCGGCCGGGAACCGGCTCGCCGCGCTCACGCCGGAGTGCCGCAGCGTCGAGGATCGCCGCGACCACGGCAGGCGCGCCGTTGAGGAGCGTCACCCCCTCGGTCTCGATCCGGCGCAGGATCTCGGCGCCGTCGATCTTGCGAATGATCACCTGACGCACGCCCATCGCGGTGAGCGCGTACGGCATGCCCCAGCCGTTGCAATGGAACGTCGGGAGCGTGTGGAGATAGACGTCGCGATCGGTGACGCCGACGTGCCAGCCGAACGTGACGGCGTTGAGCCAGCAGCTACGATGCGAGAGCTGCACGCCTTTGGGGCGCGCCGTGGTGCCGGACGTGTAGTTGATCGAGACCGTCGCGGCCTCGTCGGTGACGCGGTGGCGCGGCGGTTCGCTTCGCCGCAAGATCGAGTCGCTCGCCTCGTCGAGGATGATCCGATGCGCGACCGGCACGTCGCGCACGTGCGCCTCGAGCTCGGGGTCGACGAGCATCACGGTCGCGCCTGAGTGCTCGACGATGTAACGGATCTCTTCGGCGTTGAGCCGGAAGTTGACAGGCACCAGGACGCGTCCGAACGCGCTGATGCCGAACAGGCTGATCAGGAAGCGCGTCGAGTTCGGCGACACGATCGCGACGCGCGCTCCGGCGGGGATGTCGAGCGCGTCGAGAGACGAGGCGAGGCTGCGCGCCATCGCGCCGAGCTCGCGATACGTGATCCCGCCGAGCCCACCGGCGATCGGCTCGTCGACGACCGCGATCCGATCGCCGTACACGAGCTCCGCTCTCTCGAGAAAGTCGATCAGCGTCAGCGGCACGTGCATGCCGCGGATCCTAGCGGATCGCGTGGACGTCAACGCAGCGATGGCAACAGGGCCGCGCGCCGGGCATGCCATTCCGCCGATGCCCAGCGCGCCGGGAAGCAACGCTCGAGCAACCCGAGCATGATCGAGACCGCCGTCGAAGCGCCCGGCGATGCGCCGAGTAGCGCCGCCACCGTACCGTCGGCGCTGGTCAGCACCTCGGTGCCGAACTTGAGATCGCCGCCGCCGCGGCCATTGCTCTTGATGATCTGGACGCGGAGCCCGGAAACCTGAAGGCGCCAGTCGTCATCGTTCGCCGACGGGCAGTAGCGACGGAGCAGCGAGACGCGCTCCTCGACGGAGAGCATCGCCTGACCGATCAGGTACCGGGCGAGCGCGAAGTTATCGATACGACCGGTCACCTGCGTCGGCCGGGTGGTTGGCGTACCCTGAGGCGATCCGCCGCGGGTCGAGCCATGAGCGAGTCGAAGCACGACGAACCCGATACCGCCCTCGAACGGCCTCCCAGCTCGACGGGAAGCGCGCGCGGTTCGAGGTCGGCGGAACTGGCAGACCGGCCGACCCGCACGATCCTGCCGGGTGCCTCACCACGGCCATCGGCAACCATGATCCGGTCGCTGCGGCTCGAGCTCGGGGACGTCATCGGTACCGGTGGGATGGGCATCGTGTACCGGGGCGAGCAGACCGACCTGCAACGCCCGATCGCGTTCAAGCAGCTGGCGTTCGAGCCCACCGAAGAGATGCGCGCCCGGTTCGTCCGCGAGGCGCGGCTGACCGCTCGCCTCGATCATCCGAACATCGTGCCGGTGCACGTGCTCGAGACCGGTGGCGAAGGCGAGCCGACCGGGTATGCGATGAAGCTCGTCGAGGGCAACACTCTGTCGAGTTTGCTGCGCGAGGCCCGCAACCGTGTGGTGCTCGAGCAGTCGCTGGATCCGGATCACACGATGGAGGCCCGGCTCGAGATCTTCCTCAAGGTGTGCGACGCGATCTCGTTCGCCCACGATCGCGGCATCATCCACCGTGATCTCAAGCCCGCGAACGTGATGATCGGTGCGTTCGGCGCGGTCTACGTGATGGACTGGGGCATCGCCCGACCGGTCCAGGACGTGGACCGTGTCGAGCCATCGACCGGCCCCGACGTCGACGATGCGCTGACCCAGATGGGCATGGTGATCGGCACGGCCTCGTACATGTCGCCCGAGCAAGCGCGCGGCGAGAACGCGACGCTCGATCCGCGATCCGATCAGTACGCGCTCGGGCTGCTGCTCCAGGAGCTGATCACGCTCGAGCCCGCGATTCCGGATCTCGAACGTGCCGTCGCACTCGAGGCCGTGCGCACCGGCAAGATCGCTCCCCTCGAGCGCGCCGACACCGGGGCGCGTGCGGTGCCTCGCGAGCTCCGCGCGATCGTCGCCCGCGCGCTGGCGCTGGATCGCGAGGACCGCTATCCGACGACGCGGGCCTTCGCCGATGACGTGCGCCGCTACACCCGAGGAGAGGCGGTCGTCGCGCTGCCCGAGGGGCCGCTCGCGCGGCTCGTGCGCTTCGCGGTGCGCCACCGACGCGCGACGGTCGCGCTGGTCGCGCTGGCCCTCACGCTCTCGGCCCTCGCCATCGTGTGGTCGAGGTACCGCGAGACCGCCCAGGAGCTCGCGGTACGCGAGCGCGGCGCCGAGCTGACGGCGCTGTATCGCGATGTCGCGCGCCAGGCGGCGCGCATCGATCGCCAGCTGTTCCGCATGGAGGAGAGCCTGCAGGGGCTCGCGACCTCTGCCGAGTGGGCGCTCCAGGCGGCCGAGCCGGCGGCGGGACCGCCGGTGTACTTCGACGTCGACTTCCTGACGCCCGCGCGGCGCCCGGCCGACTTCACCGACCGCACGGCCTATCGGTGGCCGGTCTCCGTCGAGCAGCCCGTCGTCGGGGTGGCGCCGGGGGTCGATCGGACGGCGCTGCTTCCAAAGATCCGGCGGGTCGTGCCGCTGGTCAGCCAGATGCGCGACGCCGTGATCGCGGCCGCGCTGGGCGACACGGTGCGGCTGCCGCCGGCGGAGGCGCGGCAGTTCTTGCTCGAGCGCAGGAGTCCGATCGACTACGCGTACATCGACCTCACCGAGGGCGTTCACGTCGTCTGGCCCGGGGTGGCCGTGCTGCCGCCCGACTACGACGTCCGCACGTCCTCGTTCTACCGGATGAGCGAGCGCAAGCGCGGCAAGCGGTGGGGCGTGCCGTACGTCGACGCGACCACCGATCAGGCGGGTGACGATCTCGTGCTGCCGTGCACGCAGGGGCTGTGGGTCGGCGACCAGTTCGTCGGCGTCGCCGGGGTCGAGATCACCGTGACCAAGATGGTCGAGACCACGATGCGGCTGCCGAACCGGACCATGATCGGGGCGCGGCTGGTCGACGGGCGCGCCGGTGTCATCATCGACTCGCGAGACGCCCACAAGCGGTTCGCGACCACCGGCACCGACGATGCGGTCGCGTTCGCGCTGCTCGATCTTCCCGAGGTCGCAGCGGCGATCGCGGCCGGGGAGGAGGGGTTGCGCGAGACCACCCGCGATGGCCAGGCGATCGCGGTGGCGTTCGCGCGACTCGACGCGATCGGCTGGTACTACGTTGTCGAGGTCGACGCTGCCACGCTCGGTCTCACCCCGAGGTGATGGAGCGGTCGGGGACAGGTGGCGCGATCGGCGAGCCGCTGCGACACCGTCGTCGATCAGCGCGCGCCGGGGGCCCGCTTCAACGCGTGCTGCGTGTGATCGTCGGGAAGGCGCGCAGCACCGTCGCGTTCAGGGCGTGATCTCGCGGATGCTGCCGCGCTTGTAGGTCAGGCCACCGCTGCCGACGCCATCGCCGCGGAAGTACACGGTGATGTTCGGCTTGCCGGTCTCCGAAGCGCTACGCGTCGACGCTGCGGTCAGCTTCATCGCGGGATCGACGCCGCTCTTGCACGGCGTCCCACCGACGCCGAAGTTGCTGCCGGTGTCGGTCGATTCATTGAGCTTGACCCAGGTGCCACCGTTCGTGCCGTCTGTCGTGTCGAGATAGAGCTCCTGCTTCACGGTGCCGTCGGGCAGGTCGTAGACGACGTGCTGCCGTGGATCCACGAGCCGACGCCGAGGCACGACCATCGCGTGGTCAGGCTTCCGTCGAGCACGTTGGTCGCGGGCCTCGCGGTCTCTGCACCACTCGCCGTCACCGGGGTGATCGAAAGTGCAGTGAGCTCCGACGACGCATCGTCGATCTCCTGGTCGGTCGCGCAATGAACCACCAGTAGTGCGCTCACAGCGCACGCAGTCCTGGTTCCACCCATGACCAAACAGCAACACGCGTGCGCCGCCGCCACAATCGGAGGAAATCTCAACGCAACGGCGCTGTGGGCCCGCATACACACCGAAACCCGACCGAGCATCGAGGTTGCGAGATCCACGCAACCGCCGCCCGGCCTCGATGCGTGGTCGCGCGTCTTGCGCGACCACGCGCCGAGCTCATCAGAACCTCCCGCGACCCGAGCGCGGATCGATGCCGAGCAACATGGCGGCGGTTACGTGCCGATGGTGTTCCACCACGTCTGCGACGGTTGCGCCACGAACGCGGTCAGCCCCGCGGTGCTCGCGGAGTTTCTCGACTGGCTCGCGGCGCGCGCACCTGCGACGCAGGTCGCGAGGTTCAGGAGACGATCGGCGGTGGCGTGCAGCGTGGCGTGGGGTTCCCCGATCCGTGCAACCTGGTTCGCAATCCGTCGCTCGAGACCGATGCCGACGCCAACCAGATCCCCGATTGCTGGCAGCGCGGCGGGTTCGGCACCAACACGGCGAGCTTCACGCTGGTCTCGGATGCGTCCGACGGCGTGCGCGCACAGCAGCTCACGGTCTCCAGTCCTGTCCTCTGGCGGTCGCGGCTCGTCACCGCGCAAGACACCGGTGCGTGCGCGCCGCCGGTGACTGCTGGACACCGCTATACGGTGAGCGCGTTCTACAAGGCCACCGTGCAGCCGCGGCTGACGGTCTACTACCGCAACTCCTCGGGTGCGTGGGTCTGGTTCGCGGAGAGCCCACTGCTGCCGGTGGCGTCGACATACCGCCAAGCATCATTCACCACGCGGGCGCTGCCGGCCGGTGCGACGGCGATCAGCTTCGGGCTCGGCATCTTCGCGGTCGGTACGATCACCATCGATCAGCACGTGGTGGTCGATACGGTGACGCCACGCCCGACCGACACCAGCGTCCCCGCTGCTGTCGACCGCATGTAACGGCGCGACCTGCTCAACACAACCCTACGGAAGCGCGGTCCTGATCTCGAACGATGCCGACCCGGGCGTCGCCGAGCTTCGCTACACGGTCGACGGCAGCGATCCGACGACCGGCACACCGTACACGGGCGAATTCGCGCTCGCCGCGACCGCCACCGTCCGGGCGACGGCCGTCGACACCGCGGGCAATCGTACGTTCCGGAGCACGCCGGTCACGATCACGCCCGACACCACACCACCGGTGCTCGCGATCGACTGCGACGGCGCGACCTGCTCGACCAGCGCGTACTCCGCGCCGGTCACCGTGACCTTGACCGCGAGCGACCCAGGAACGGGCGTCCGCGAGATCCGCTACACGATCGACGGCAGCGATCCAGTGATCGGCGCGCCGTACGCCGGTCCCTTCACGGTCGGCGCGACGGCCACGGTGCGCTCGACGGCGGTCGACAACGCGGGCAACCGCACCTCGCTCACGACCACGATCACGTCCGCGCCCGACACCACCCCCCGGGCCTCGCGATCACATGCAACGGGGTGACGTGCTCGACCACCGCGTACTCCGCGCTCGTGACCGTCGCGCTGATCGCGAGCGACGCCGGCTCGGGCGTCCGCGAGATCCGCTACACGATCGACGGCAGCGATCCGGTGACCGGCACGCTGTACGCCGGTCCCTTCACGGTCGGCTCTACGGCCACGGTGCGCTCGATGGCGGTCGACAACGCCGACAACCGGACTTCGCTGAGCACGCCGATCACGATCGCGCCGGTCACCAACTTGCTCCAGAACCCGTCGCTCGAGGCGGATGTCGACGGCAACCAGGTCCCCGATTGCTGGAAGCGGGGTGGCTACGGCACCACCACCGCGGTCTACAGGCTGGTCCCGGACGCCTTCGATGGCGTGCGCGCCCAGCAGCTCCAGATCACGAGCTGGACCTCCGGCGGCCGCCGGCTCGCCTCTGCGCAAGATGCCGGCGCCTGTGCACCGGCCGTGATCCCGGGCCGCCGCTACACGATGACCGGCTACTACAAGTCGACGATCCAGCCGCGGTTCTCGGTCTACTACCGCAACGCGAGCGGATCCTGGGTCTGGCTCGCCGAGAGCGCGCTGCTGCCCAGCGCGTCGACCTATCGCCAGGCCACGTACACCTCGCCGCCGCTGCCGCCGGGAGCCACGCACGTCAGTATCGGGCTCTCGATCTTCAACGTCGGCACGCTGACGACCGACCTGGTGACGCTCGTCGAGGCCACCCCTGAGACTCCCGGCAGGTGTCGGGACTGCGCGCGCTCCTGATCGACTCGATGCCGGCCGCCGCGGCAGGACCACCGAGGCGAGGCTCGGCCACCGATCGCGCCGACACCAGCAAGCGTCGCAGGATGCGCGCAGCCTGACTCCCTGCAGCGGCACGAGCTGTTGGTTGCTCGTACAATCTCCAGCCATGACCCGGCGAGACAACCTCGACCGCTGCGCCGCGTGCCGCATGCACACGACGTTGTGCATCTGCCCGCTCTTGCCGAACCTCGCACCGCGCACGCGTCTCGCGTTGATCATCCATCACCGCGAGGTCACCAAGCCGACGAATACCGGGCAACTCGCGGTGCGGTGCCTCGCACGCAGTAGCACCACGGTGATCGGCGCCCGCGAGCAGGTCACCGTGCTTCCCATCGTCGAGCCCCACGAGCAAGCGCTGCTGTTGTATCCCGCCGACGATGCGGTCTCGATCGCCGACTACGCGGACACCGAGAAGCCGATCGTGCTGTTCGTGCCGGATGGCTCGTGGCGTCAGGCCCACAAGATGCGGCGTCGCCAGCCCAGCCTCGCGGAGCTGCCGTGCGTGATGCTGCCCGACGTCGCGGTGACGGAGTACCGCCTGCGCAGCGAGCACCACGAGGGCGGCCTCGCGACCCTCGAAGCGATCGCGCGCGCCCTGCGCATCCTCGAGGGAGACGCCGGTGTCGAGACGGCGCTGCTCGACATCTTCAAGATCATGGTCGACCGCACGCTGTGGCTGCGTGGTCAGCTCGGCGACGCGCAGGTCACCGGTGGGTTACCCGAGGCGGCGCGCGCGGCGAATCCGCGCAGCACTCCCGCCCGCCGCCGCGGCGCACCCGACGCTGCGGACTGACGACGATCTCGCCAGGACCCGAGCCATTCCCGGTCGGTTCGTCGAGGCAGTTCGTGTGACTTCGCGCTACCGTGCAGCCATGTTGTTCCGGCGCAGCGCCTTCATCGTCATCGTGGCGAGCCTTCTCGGGGTGGACCCGCGACTCGTGCGCGCTGGCGGTGCTTGAGCGGGTTGAAGTAACCCAAACCTCCCGGTCGGGAAGGTCGATGACGTGGCGCTCTTGCCGGGGCAATTCTTGCTCCGACTCGGGTGGTTGGGGACGTCCGCCCAGACCCAGCACGACGATCGCGATGACGTGATCGGGCAAGGCGAGATCGACATCGTTCACGATCAGGATCTCGTGATCGGCGAGGCTCGCCTGAGTCTCGATGTTGGCATCACTCGACGCTTCGGCGCGTCGCTCGTGCTGCCCGTGCGGATCGTGAAGACGTCGATCCGCTATCTCGATCTGGCGAGCTCCGAGGTCCAGCTCGTCACCGCGAGCATTCACCATCGCACCGAGACCGTGACCGGCCTCGGCGATCCGATGCTGCTCGGATCGACGTCGCTCCGTGCGGCGAGCTGGCGGTTGACGACGCGAGCGGGCCTGACGCTTCCGATCGGCCGCACCGAAGAGAACCCATTTGCACTCGGCGACCTGGGACTCAGCCATCAGCACATCCAGCTCGGAACGGGGACGTTCAATCCCGTGATCTCGGTCGAAGCGGCGCACTCGATGGGGGCGTGGCGCTTCGGCGTCTTCGCGCTCACGCAGCAGGTGGTGTACGAGAACGCCAAGGGCTACACGGCCGGTGACCGCTACGCGTCCGGGGTCGTGCTTCGCCGTGGGCTCGGGACACGCTGGAGTGTGCGCGGAAGCGTCGACGCGCTCGGCGAGACCGCTGAACGCTGGGACGGCATCAGGCCCACCGACGACGGCAACCAAGGACGCTTCGACCTGATCTTCGGCGCCGGCGCGTCGTTTGCCGCGACCACGGCTCTCGGCATCGATGTCGGGCTAAGGCTTCCCGCGATCACGCACGCCGTGGGCGGTCAGCTCTCGATGCCGGTGATCGTCGAGGTCGGCGCTTCGTGGTCGTTCGGCGCGAAGCCGAAGGCCGTCGTCCACGGTCACGACGACGATCACGATCATGACGGTGAGCACGGCGACGAGCACGGCCACGACAGTCACGCGAGCGAGCCGCTTCATCCCGACACGACGGGGCTCGACGTGTCGGATCTCGGTAGCCCGGGCGAAGCGGTCGACCTCGTGCCGGTGTCTGGCAAGATCACGATCTTTGACTTCTGGGCGGTGTGGTGTGAGCCCTGCAAGGTCCTCGAGCCCGCGCTCGTCGAGATCGCGCGGGCACATCCCGACCTCGTCGCGATCCGTCGCATCGATGCGGTCGATTGGGACAGCGCGGCCGTTGCACGGCACCTGACCCCGAACGCCTTCAACCTCCCGCACGTCAAGGTGTTCGACGTGACGGGCCGCATGGTGATCGAGCGCAGCAGTGAAGCCGGCGGACTGCAAACCCTGATCGACGAGGTTCGAAGGCTGGTCGAAGCCGAGGCCGCGAAGCGTGTGCCGCCTTCGCCGCCTTTGCCGCCTTCGCCGGACGTGCCGGTGACCGAGGCACCATCCGATCCCCGATCCGGTCCGCGGCTGCCGCCAGACCCGTCGGAGCAGGTGCCGAAGACGCGTCCTGCACCAGTCCCCGTCTATTCGATCATCGTCACCGCGAAGGGCTTCGAGCCAGGTGAGGTGACGGTTCCGGTCGGTCAGCGCGTCACGCTGCGCTTCCATCGCAAGGTGGAGCGGACCTGCGCCACGGAGGTCGTCCTGGAGGTCGACGGCGAGAAGATCGTGAAGGATCTCCCGCTCGGAAAGTCCATCGATCTGACGCTGACGTTCGCGAAGCGCGGGAAGGTTCGATACGCGTGCGCGATGGATATGATCCGCGGCTCGATCACGGTCCAGTAGCGACAAGTCACGCGAGTGGGCGAGCCAGCAAGAGCACACACAACACGAGCATGAACACGGCCATCGCCGCATCGAGCACGCGCCACGCGATGGGCTTGCGGAACACCGGGATCAGTAGACGCCCACCGAAGCCGAGCAGCGAGAACCACAGCACGCTCGCGACGCATGCTCCGAGCGCGAAGGCCCAGCGCGACGGGTAGCGCGTCGACAGCGTGCCGAGCAGCACCATCGTATCGAGATACGTGTGCGGGTTGAGGAACGTGAACGTCAGGCAGGCGAGGATGATCTGCCGTCGATCGGTCGTGGCGCGGTGGGCGGGTCGGAGCGCACTCGAGCCCCGCAGTACACGGGCCGCGGCCTTGAGTCCGTACACGCCGACGAACGCGGCACCCCCGAAACGCAGGAGATGGAGCAGGGGTGGCCAGTCACGAACCAGCGCACCGATGCCGGCGACGCCGCAGAGGATCAGGAAGACATCGCTGGCGATGCAGATCGCGACCACGGTGCCGACGTGTCGCTGCTGGAGGGCCTGTCGCAGGATGAACGCGTTCTGAGCACCGATCGCGACGATCAGACTGGCGCCCGCGACGAACCCGGCAAGGACGGTTCCGAGAGTCATGGTGCGGCCAGTGTGGTGCTCGTGGTCGCATAAGCCACGCTAATAATTCTGTTGGCGGTGAAGGGATGCTAATGAGGCGCGATGGACCTCATCCATCCCCAACTCGCGGCGTTCCTCGCGGTGCTCGAGGAGGGCAGCTTCGACGCCGCCGCGCGTCGCTTGACCGTCACGGCGAGCGCGATCTCGCAGCGGATCAAGGCGCTGGAAGATCGGCTCGGGCAGGTGCTGGTGGTCCGGGCGACGCCGTGTCGTCCGACGCCGGCGGGCGAGCGGTTGTTGCGACGCGTGAGGCCGATGCAGGCGCTCGAGGCCGAGGCCCTCGCGGACTTCTTGCCGGACCAGGCGTCGTCGTTGCCACGCACGGTGACGATCGCGGTCAACAATGACTCCCTCGAGACCTGGGTTCTCGAGGCGCTCGCACAGCTGCACCATCAGCATGGCTACCTGTTCGACGTCCGGGTGGACGATCAGGATCACACGCTCGATCTACTGCGGCAGGGCACCGTGCTGGGAGCGATCACGTCGCAGGCGAAGCCGCTCCAGGGTTGCAACGTGCGTTCCCTCGGCACCATGCGATATCGCGCGATCGCGTCTCCCGCGATCGCCGCGAAGTAC